>Ga0315293_10007161_pt1 | contig 10374 bp, 7 predicted proteins | sample YL17G13_20_MG_FD_203071 | JGI IMG/M metagenome (GOLD analysis project Ga0315293, IMG submission 203071) | Sediment microbial communities from Yellowstone Lake, YNP, Wyoming, USA - YL17G13_20 | ecosystem: Environmental > Aquatic > Freshwater > Lake > Sediment | place: USA: Wyoming | collected... | reverse complement strand
TCCTCATCAGTGCTTCGTGCAACCGCCAGCAGCGAGTCGCGGAGGTCGGCGACACATGCTTCCAACAAGTCGAGGCGGGCGAAAGCCTCTTTGAGCCTCCGCGCCGTGTGCGAGGAGGAAGAGGGCGCAGCGCGGATCCTCGGCTCGCGTGGGGGCGAGACAGGTTCGGGGATCGCCTCTGCCACTTCTGGAAGATCCTCCTCATCTTCCTCCTCGTCCTCGTCTTCCTCGTCTTCCTCGTCCTCCGCGTCTTCCTCCTCGGCGTCGTCTTCGTCTTCGTCCCGCTCAAAAGCAGATCTCAGCTCCGAGTACGACGGCGAGATGGCACCTGTCGTCATCTCGGAGAGGGCTCGGATCTTCGCTTCGACGTCTTCGTCCACCGGGATGACGGCTTCGTCCGGAGAGAGCGATGGAGTTGGCACAGGGGGTGGCGCAAGGTCGGGCAGGAGCGGGAGCGTGGTGGTGCCTGCGTCCTGCTTGGGGGCTACCGGCAGAGTGACGGGGGGACCGGGCCGAAACACCGCCCCCAGCGCACCAAGTTCCGCCATCACGCTGTTCAGGCGACCGATCATAGTTTGCTCCTCCCGCACTCATCGCGTGAGGCGCACATAAAGTCAACACACCCAAAGAAAAGCGACCCCGTGAGGGGCCGTTTTGCAGCAGACGCCGACCTCGCTCAGAGGACGCCAGCGGCTTTGAAACGAGCGTACTTCCGGGCGAGCCGGGTCTCCGGGGTCGAGTCAGCGTAGAGGAGCCGAACAGCGTCGCGCATCACTGGTCCGGACATCCTACAAGCGTAGGCCACCCCGACGGACCCGTCCTGTCGAGTGTAGGGAGGGGTCTCGCTGATCTTGTGGTGGGCACGACAAACGTCGCGAACAACCCAAGTCAGGAAAGGCTGTGACCCAGAAGTGAACTGTAAGCAGTCTCCCGCGATGCTGACGTGGCCGTCTCCATCAAAGACGCCGCGAACAAACGACCAGACGAACTCCCACCCGAGGTGGGTCGGGGGTTGAATGGTCAAAGACTTCCTCGACGTGATGCGGAAGTTGTTCTTGAGCGCCTTCACCCACTGCGGACAAGTCACGTTCATCCAGACGTAAGGCTTTCCACAGCTGTCTCGCTCTTCGATGGGTTGTTCCAGCCGGGCGGCTTTCTTCAAGTTTTCCAGAAGAGCCCTGTCGTCGGGGTGCAGCCCGAAAGACACCGTGTCTTTTTCATCGTGAACACACCCATCAGCAGCGATGAAACCGGCCCAGTAGGCAGATGCGTGGTTGACCTCGTCAAAGAAGTCTCGGTCGAAGAACTTGTAGCGGTGCCCACGTCCTTTCGAGTCGAAGACTCCCATGCGCTTCAGGTGGCGACCGACGGCGCTCTGACTAACGCCGAGAGCATCCGCCACTGCGTAGGAAGTGAGCTGGTCTTCGACGAAGAGCTTGGCTGCCACGTCTACGTCGAAGGTTGGACGCTGGGACTCCGTTTGGGTCCGCATCGCAACACCGAAGCGTCTGAGGGTCTTGCTGATCGCCCCCTGAGAGACCTCGTATTTCGCAGCCAGAGCCGTCTGCATCGCGCCGGATGCATACTCCGCGAGCACAGACTGCTGCTCACTCTCCGACAGGTACTTTCGCTTCTTAGAGTGCGGCTTGCCTGCGATCCGACCCATAAAACACCTCGACCCGCCAACCGAGGGGCTGACGGGTCGATGGTACTTCAGAGTGCCCTAGAGTACTAGGGTATTTTCTAAAGGTTCGTCACACGCATTTGTCCATAATACTCGGGCCTGAGCAGCTTCTTCGCGTAGCGGGTACGCATCGCCTTGCGGAGCGAGAAGTCGTTCGGGTCGAGGAAGGTCTGGGTGACCTGCAGCGGGATGTACGGGGCCCAGACGTATCCGGCGTCGAGGAAGCTGCCGCCCTTGAGGCCGATCAGCATCTGGTCGCGCTGGAAGAAGGGGTCTTCGTAGACCATCCACTTGTTCTGCAAGGTGCCGACCTTGTAGATGCCGAACTGACCCTGCGAGGACAGGGGGCGGGGCATGTCCATCGGGCCGTATGGGGACTCAGCGCCTGAGACGTAGGCCGCGCGGAAGTCACCGTGCGTGGTGAGCTGCGCGAGCAAGGCGCTCACGTCGGGGCTCGTCACGATGAAGTTCGCGGGCGCACGCAGGGTCTTCTTGTGGATCTGGTTCGAGACGGTCGAGATGACCGTAAGCATCGAACGCAGGTGGTCGAGTTCGCTGATGCCAGCCGGGGGCACGCGGTCGAACGAGCCAGTCGTCGACGTCGAGTTCTGGAAGAGGTCGTCGATGATCTCGCGATCGATTTCGAGGGCCATTTCCTGAGCGACGGCGCTGACGATCTCGGTCTCGGCGTCGATGCCGTGGAAGGCGCGGAGGTCTTCAGCGGCTTCGCTGGACCACAGAGCCTTGAGGCGGCGAGGCTGAGCTTCGACCGGAGCCTTCTTCACGTCGAGCTTCATCGACGGGATCTTGGTGTTCAGTTCGCCGTCGTAGACGTAGAACGCCTTGATCTGGTTGCCCAGACCGCACGCGAGGGTGAACCGGAAGCCGGAGATGGCACCGTTCGCGTAGTTGAGGGCACCCGAGAGCACGTTGCCGGTGAAGCCACCAGCACCGTCATCGGTCGCCTGCTGGACAACGGCACCCGTGGCGACGTTGAACTCGCGGACGATGGTGGCGAAGCCATTCGAGGCGTTCAGCGGACGAACCGGGTTGAACGACAGGGTGGACGAGAGCGGAGCGCCAGCGCCGCCGAAGTCAGCGCCGTTGCCGGTGCCGAGGATCTCGCCGTCGATCTTCTCCGACGTGTAGTTGCGATCGAAGTCGCGCGGGAAGACCTGACCACGCTGGGTCGGGGCCTTGTTGGTGTCGTAGACGTAGTCGAGGAAGAACACGGCGCCGACCGAGGCCGTCATCGGCTGCACGGACACGATGTCGTGGGCGATGAGGTTCGGGAACACGCGACGGAGGACGGGGAAGATGAACTTCGTGAACGAGCCGACGTTCACGAGGCGAGTCTCTTCTTCGAGGCTCTGGAGATGCTGCGACTCGTTCTCCATCAGCACAGCAGTGACGCCGAGGACGTAGCGATCACGCTCCGTTCGGTCGGGCATGCCTTCCAGCAAGTCCTTCCACTTGCGAACAAGGGCACCGACGTAGGTTTTGTCGGCGATCGTGCGGGTCGAACCTTCGAGAACCATGTTGCGAGCTTCCATCACACTCTCCTTCGGGGGTTGAGCGGCTACACCGCCACTCTACAGATTGAACTCTAGCTGAACTTCAGCCTTTGATACCAGCCAAAGCGCGAACTCGATCGAGGCTGATTCCGAGACCCTGCCAGTTTTGGCCTTCGGCCATGGTCCGGCGGGTCCGGGGAGATTCGGTCTCTTCCGAGATTTCCGTGGGCGCGCGCTCGACGCCGCCGTTCATACGGCCACGGATGCGAGCACGAACCGACTGGAGGTCGTCCTCGTCACGCTCGACTTCGCGCTCGCTCTCCACGAGGGAGTCGACCGCTCGGCGAGAGGCCGGACGGGTGCTCTCCACGAGACCTCGGATCTTGGTCGCCTTCGGATGGTTGGCAAGGCGCTCCTCTGCGTAGAGGCGCGTCTCCAGTTCCTTCGAGGCACGCTTGGCTTCAGCGAGGTCGTCTTCCAACTCCAGGCGGAGGGCCTTCTCATTGGCCATCTTCTTTTCCATCGCAGCCAGCTTGGACTCGACAGCGTCGCGCTGCTTCCGCTCGACCTTCCGAGCTTCTGCGACTTCCTTGGCCTTGGATTCCTGTTCAGCTTTCTTCGCCTCGGTCTTGCGGCCCATCTCAGCCTTGACCTCGGTGACACGCTGCTTGAGCGCGTCCGAACTCTCAAAGCTCTTGAGGTCGCCGACAAGGGTTCGGATGGAGTCAGCATCGGGATCGTTGGCAACCATCTTCTCAAGATAGAAGCGGTAGCCGACCTCTTTGGCCATCTCAGCGAGAGCCGTGTTCTCTGACTCCAGATCCTTCAGCTTGAGGTCGCGTTCCGCCAGCTGCTTCTGCAGGTCGCGAATTTCGACGTCCTTGACGCGAACGACCTCAGCAGCATCCTCGGGGAGGAGATACGGACGGAGGACACCACGCAGAGCTTCCAGCACGGCTTTGGCCTTGCCGATCTCTGGGTCTTCCATCATCTCCTTCCGCAACTCATCGCGAACTGCGGCACGGACGGTCGAGAGGTTGTCGAGAATCGCCTTGGCGAAGTCGTCACGGACGTCGCGCGAGCTGGAACCCTGCTTGGCTCCCATCTCACCCTCGATGCGGCGGGCAAACTCTTGGGCCTTCGCCGCATCGCCTTCAAGGGGCGCCTTCTTGGCGACCATCTCAGCCTCGATGCGCCGAGCGAACTCAATCGCCTTCTCCTGTTCAGCGTCAGCATCGAACTCCACACCCTCGAACAGGGAGCGGCTTTCGCCCATCACTGGGTAAGCGTCTTGGTCAGCCGGGTCTGCGACGAAGTCGAAGGTGACCAGCTTGTAGTCATCCTGCACGATGTCGTTCCCGCTCTCGTTGGTCTTGACGCTGCCGAAGCCACGGCTGGAAACGCCAACGGGGACGTTCGACTTGAGGAGCGCGAGAAGGTTCTTCCCCGCCTCGGTTGGCATGATCTCGGCCTCACCAATCACGAGCCCGTCCTTGACGGAGAGGTCCGTGATGATGTGCGAGACGCGGGACAGCTTGGTCTGACCGTCGCTGGGGTGATCGATCTCACCCATGACGCGGCGTTCCTTGAGCGCCTTGCCGAGCCGCTTCAGCTCCTTCTCCCAAACGCCTTTCGGGTAGACGCGCTTGTTCTCGGTGGCGATGCCGCACTTGGCAAACTCACCTCGAACTTTGACGCGACCACCTTCGCCTCCCTCGGCAAGAGAGAGGCGCACAATGGAAACGTCGCTCAGAAGTGGCTTGGTCATGTCAGTACCGTCTCCAGCGGAAGTTGCTTCGGAAGGGGGTCCGCGCCAGCTGGCCGGATTCCTTCTTCTTCACCTTCCGTGTTTTGCGTCGAAAGGGGTTCAGGTCTCGTTTTTCAGCACCGATCAGCTCACGTCTCCCGCTGGAGTACGAGGCGCGGCGATTCCGCCATGCCTCCTCCGTCGAGGACGAGTTCAGTCGTTTCCCGAGGTGTTTTCCTCACCCTCGGCGTCGTCTTCGAGGCCCTCGTCGCCCTCTTCGGCGTTGTCCTCGTAGAGGTCAACGCAGTCGAGGATGGTCTCCATCCCCTCGGCGAAGGCAGCAGCGACGTCCTCGGCGGACTCTTCGAGCTTGCCTTCGCTCATCGCGGTGGCGATGTCGGCGAACGACTCGGCGATCTCGCTGAGTTCACCGACGAGGCTGGCGAACATGCGCTCGTCACTGGCCTCGTACTCGTCGGCCTTCACCCACTCGGTGAAGATGTTCGCGAGCTTGTCGGCGATGATGGCCGCGTTGGCGAAGGACTTGAGGGTCTCGTTGGGGTCGACCGCCTCTTGGCGCGTGCCCAAGCGGGTCGCCTTGGCGGCAACCTTCGCCATGCGGCGCTGGCCCTTGGCCGAACGGCGAATCTTGGCCTGCTTGCGAGCAGACTTCTTGCCGGAAGCCGAACGGCGCTGCTTCTTGGCGGCACGGCGGTCAGCCATCGACGTCTTCTGCTGCTTGACCTTCTTGCCGCCGCGCAAGGCGAACTTGATGCGGCCCGCCTCGTCGAGCACCTCTTCCTCGTCCTCCTTCGGAGCAGCCGGAGCTGCGACCGGAGCGGGGGCTGGAGCGGACTCACGGATGAGCCCGATCTTGCGGAAGTCTTCTTCAAGGGTGGTGACAACGATCGGGTTTCGCATCGGAACTTCTCCTCAAGGCGTCAAGTGAGACGCGCAACTGTTTTCGCCACGAAGGCACCGGCAACCTCGAATGAGGTTACTTCGGAAGCTACAGAATCGAACACCTTGGCAATCCGGTCAACAGAACCGAACTCAGCCACAGCCTCAACCACGAACTCTCGCACTTGAGACACATCAGAAAGAAGGTCTGACGCGAACGCCTCCAGAGAGGTGATCGCCTCTTCTCCGCCTTCCTGAATTGCCCGCTCGCGAACGAGGCGGATGGCATGCAATGCCGATGTCGTGCTCGCTTCGACCGCCGACAGGCGGGAAATGAGGTGGGCAACGTCGTCTTGGACGAGGGCCTTGAAGGTGTCCATCTCAGCTTTTGCGGTGGACCCGTCGTAGAGCCGCTTGAACTTCGCGGAAAGCGGAGCCGGGAGCTTGTCCTCACCGAGGAACTTCTGAACCTTGTCAGCACGCTCGCTCAACGTGGTCTTCCACAGAAGACCTTCACGACTCTCCGCAAAGGACTTCAGGATGTCTTCGTCCGTCACGGACGAAGCTTGATCCACCAACGGGGCGAGCGCCACGATTTTTTCGTTGGCTTGGTCGACGAGCCCGCGCAGGAACAGGTCAGCTGCAGCCCGCGCTTCCTGCCGGATGAACCGATGCAGGTTCTTCTCGGTCACGACCGTGAGAGCGATGTCAGTCGTCCCGGTGAAGTACACCTCACCTGACTCGCTCAAAGCATACTTGACCCGGACCAGCTCAGCCTCGCCGACGAGGGCAACGACGAAGCTTGGGAAAACTCCGAGCAGCTGGGCTGACTGTCCTGCAAAGAGATTGGAAGCTTCAGTGCGAAGGGCTGAAGTGACCCGAGCAGTCGTGTCCTGAAAAGAACCTGCCAAAAGTTGGGCAAGTTCACTCGAAGGAACAAAAGGAAGGACGCTGCGGGTCATTTGGGCCTCACGCTATCGGGGGACGGAAGGGGCGTCAAGGAACCGCGCGCTTCCGAAAGGAGTTTCAGGGCGGTTTTGCCCTGCAAGCGGAAACCTCAGCGCGCCCCTCGGGCGTTGAGATCTCGGAGCAGACCGCCAATTTCGCGCAAGCGCAACTCCAAGCCTCGGTCGGACTTCAGGATGGCGTCGAGCTTGGCGTCCATACGTTTCGATTCCTTCGGGTTGTAGCCCTCGGTCAGCTCTCGTTCGGAGAAGCCACTGTGCGTCGGGATCCCGCGACGACGAGCTGCGTCACGCGAGCTTGTAAGAGCCTTCAGCACTCGGTTCGGCTGGCGAGCCTCTGCTGGGGGACCATACGGGCCCTCTTCGGGGGGTGCTTCGCCCGGAGGAGCCTCCATCGGGGGAGGTGCAGGCATCATGATGTTCTGCGCAGCTGCTTGGTTTTCAGCGTCCTCAGCTGACTCCCCACTGCGCTGCTTCTTGATGAGGGCAATCTCGTCTTCGGACAACCCAAAGACGTTCGAGAGGATCCACTGTAGCGAGACAAAGTCGCGCATGCGTGCCGCAAGGTCCGCTTTGGCCGTTCGGACTTCCATCTGAGCCAGCTCAAAAATGGCCGACGGCACCGTCATGTTGATGTCGTAGTCGACAGCGTAGGGGTCGAGGCCCAGCGCCGACAGATGGACACGGGCGACCTTCCGGAGCCCATTCTTCAGCTCCCGCTGGATACGCAGAACGGTCCGAGCAAAGCGGACGTCCTCACTGGACAGGACCGCCCGAGCTACGCCGGATTCCTGCCCGAGGTACGCCTTTGGCACCTTGATGGCCGAAAACAGCTTGTCTCGGAAGTACTCGATGTCGTCCATCGCCTGCCACTGCGGAGCGCCGAGGGTCTCGATGCGAGTGGAGTCCACCCCCTTCCGGGTGGGCACGAAGAAGTCCTCGTCCTGCGACAGAGCGTCGAACTTCAGATTCAGCTTGCCGGTGCCCGGGTCCACGAACCGCTTCTTCCGGAAGTTCTGGCGGACCCGGTTCACGAATGCGAGGGCCTCTTGGGGTGGAAGGTCGCCGACGTCGACATAGAAGGCGAACCGCTCAGGGGCCCGCTGGAGGCGGTACACGAGTGCCGCGTCTTCCAGCAGCATGAGCCGTTTCCAGATCCACCGAGCGGCCTCCAAGGCGCTGTGGCCGTAGACCGACCGGCGTTCCTTCCCGCGCAGGCGGAAATGGACCACCTCCCAGCTCTCAAACGCAGCCACTGGCTGACTCGTGGGGTCCGGGCTCACCGACATGTCGAACTTCGCAGACAAAGACCGCTGGAAGTCGTTGTTGGTGAAGTCGAAGCGCCCCTTGAAGTCCTGCATGAAGCCGATCAGGTCACCCTTCGGGGTCTCAAGGCGTCGGACCGTCGGCGGAGGCAAGTAGTTGATGCCTCGCACGCCGTCAGCATTGACGAGAAGCTCCTCGTAGTCGTTCCCGTATTTGCAGAGGGTGCGTGCAATTTCCCAGATCTCTTCGTCCATGCGAAGTGTTCGATTGAACAAGTCATCGAGGTTGTTCTGAAGCGTTTTGTCGGACGACGTGATCCAGATGGTCCGGTGCAGCACGGAGTCAGGTTGGGTCGCATCGTCCGCGAGGATGTCGAGGGCAGTGTTGTGGACGAACACCCCTCCGGACACGAGGAAGTTGCGGTACTTCGGGACTTCGATGTCGAAGACGTCGTCAAACCCATCGGGTTCCACAGAGACCACAACGTGGTTCGAGTACGCCTCTTCACCGAGGTGGATGCTCTGGAGGCTTGTCCCGATCAGCTGAGTCGAGAGCCCGTAGTGGAGCACCCGTCGCATAAGCGTGGAGTCGCTGACCTTGAGTGAACGCGCTGCTGCCGAGAGGGAGGTCGACGTGCGGAGAGCATTCTCGACGATGTCCTTGGCAAGAGGTAGGGTTCGCCCCGCTGCAATCGCCTGACGGTGGGCCTCGGACAGAACGCCCTTCGGACTCGGGTTCGTGGAGTGATTGACGGCGAGGTCTTCGACCTTCGTCCGACGTTGAGCGGCGGACCACCGTGCAGCCTCAACCGGATCAGCCCAACGTGTCTTGGCAACTTTGGAGATCTTCGCTCGGACGGCAGGAGTCTGGGTTGGAGCGTGTTCGCGCGCGTGGTCCGCTCGTCGAACGATCTGTAGATTGCTCGGCTCGTTGTTGAGCTTGTTCTCGTCGAGGTGATGCACGACGTCATCGTTGCCGATGGCGTTGCCTTCGTTGAGGATCTCTCGGCAGACCATGCGATGCAGGTAGTCGTACTGCGACTTTCCAGAGCGCGTGTTGAAGAGGTCACGCACCTGCGCGTAGCCTCCTGCGGTTTTTGCGAAGCCTGCTGCCATCAGGCGCGTTCCCGGCGTCAGCTGCGCCACGGTCCGGTAGGTGCCGTCGCGAAGCATGAAGGGGTGGTTGGCGGTTGCACGCACGGACCACCGCTTCTTCGGCTCGTTCGGCTGTGATCGATACTCGTCAAAGGTCACTTTGAAGACCGGAGACTGTTTGCCGCTCAGAACAGGCCCGCGCATTTCGACAGGGACGACGCGGCGTCCCTCAAGATCAACAGCAAGGGTGAAGAACTTCTTCGCGGGGTCGGCGGAGCGCGCGGCGATCAGGTCAGCCACGGTGACGTAGTCGACGCCGTAGGGACCATCCCCCAGCACCCCAACCTCAGAGTTCCCTGTAAGACAAGCTATTTCTCCATAGTCGTCCATCTCCTCGTAGTCCGCGAACCGAAGCAAGAGGTCAGTGTCGAGGCGAAGATAGTCGGTGAGGGCGTCGTAGCCCACGCCCGACATCAGGTCGATGGCTGTGGCGTCGCCACCGCCCAACTCGCCCGTCGCACCCTTCGCGAGCTGAGTGTTCGCGTGGTCCTTGTCGCGGCTGAACGCTGCGGAAATTCGCTTGGCGACGTTGTCGGCGAATCCCATCAGCCCCTGCCTTTCATCGTCGCTCGAAACGCACTGGAAAACTCAGAGGGCTGTCTCTTCAGAGCGGCTGCAACCCGGTCGGCAATCGTCCCTGAAAGAGAGTCAATACGCCAGAAGTCAGCGGGACGCATCCCTTGCTGTTCCAAGGACTCGCAGTAGGCGTCAGCCAGCACGATGGCGAGGTCCGTGAGCACCTGTTCAACGGGGAAAGATGCCGCCGTATAGACCGCCTGCTCGTTTTGAGCCTTCGTCGGGCGAATCAGAATAAGACCTTCGTCGCCACTTCCGAGGCGTTCTGCGAGGGTCAAAGATTCAAGCTCCTTGCGGAGGAGGTCGACCTTGGTGCTCATCAGCGACCTCCACCCATATTGCTGCCTCTGAAGAAGGGCAGCGGTTCCCAGCGTTCGGTGCCTGTGCCTGCGGGTCCGCCACCAACCTGTCCTTGGTACTGGTCCGTCATCCAAGAGTCTCCCCCTGTAGCGGATTGGCGAAGAATCGGAAGCGGGGTCGTGAGCTGCTGCTGCCCCAGCGTCCACAGCACACCAGCGAGGGCGTCCGCGCAGTCCTTGGAACCCCGGACCGGGTGATCGATCTTTCG
>Ga0315293_10007158_pt1 | contig 10375 bp, 9 predicted proteins | sample YL17G13_20_MG_FD_203071 | JGI IMG/M metagenome (GOLD analysis project Ga0315293, IMG submission 203071) | Sediment microbial communities from Yellowstone Lake, YNP, Wyoming, USA - YL17G13_20 | ecosystem: Environmental > Aquatic > Freshwater > Lake > Sediment | place: USA: Wyoming | collected... | reverse complement strand
CGCCTCGACATCGTTCTGCACGACGGACATGATGTCGCCCGTCTTCCGCCGATCGAAGTACTTCATCGGGAGGCCATGGAGGTGGCGGAAGAGGTCGCGGCGCAGGTCGGCAGCGGCTTCCTCCCCCGCACGCGCAAACAGATAGGTCTTCACCAACGCGAAGGCGCTCCAGATGAACGTGGCGCCAATCGCCCAGTACGAGATTCGGTAGAGCACCGCCAGCCGACGCGCGGCCGCCTCGTTCGACAGGAACACGTCATCGACCAAGTGCATGCTCACGAACGGCCACACGAACCCCGCGGCCGTGACAACCAGCGCACACGCCAGCGCCGCCATCTGCCACGCCCAGTACGGCCGTATGTACCGCAGCGCTCTCCCCAGCGTCTTCACTCTCGCTCCACCCGCTCCGCCAGCAGCTCGTCCAGCTCCCGCGAGTAATCCCGCAGCGCCTGCTCGGGGGTCTTCGTCTGATAGATCGCCGCCGAAACCGCCGATTGCAGCCCGGTCCGGATCTCGAACCACTCCGGTATCGCCGGCAGCGAGCGCCCGTGCTCCTCCATCAAATCGACGAACTGCTGCAGCTCCGGAGTCTCTCGCATGAACTCCGCCGCCTCCACCGCCGACCGTCGCGGCGGAATGAAGAACAGGGTCGCGTTGTAGGCCGCCAGATTCTCCGGCTCCATCAGGTACGTCATCAGCTCCCAGGTCAGCTCCTTATTGTGGCTCTGCGGCGACATCGCCAGCCAGTCGGTGTAGACCGAGACCACCCGCTCTCTTCGCCTCGGCGTCGGCGCGATCCCCACCTGCGGCAGCAGCTCCGGCGCGTACTTCCTCACATTGTAAATCCCGAACTGGTTCATGATCTCCATCGCCGCTCGCTGCGAGGCGAACACCGGCACCCCGCCGCCGACCACGGGCATCCCCGCCGTCGGGCAGACCCGGTGCTTGTGGTAGAGATCGACGTAGAACTGCAGCGCCTCAATCGCCTCCGGGCTGTCCAGCCGCGACCGCCGTCCCTCCTCGTCTAAGATCTGCCCGCCATTCTCCCACAGGAACTCCACGAAGATCTGCCAGGAGACCGGCAGGTTCATCCCGGCCAGCTCCGTCACCGGCCCTCGCCTGACGGTCATCCGCTCCGCCGCCGCCGCCAGCTCCTCCCAGGTCTCCGGCGCGCGGTCGAACCCGGCCTCGGCCAGCAAGTCCTTCCGATAGAGCAACACCCGCGGGGCCGACAGGTACGGCAGGCCGTAGACGCGCCCCTCATAGACACAGGTGTTCCAGGAGGCCGGGAAGTAATCGTCCTGCGCGCCCCACCGCTCCACGTACTCATCCAGCGGCTCGGCCATCCCCCGATAGGCCAAACCCCCCACGTACTCGGCGCCCACCTGGAAGACATCGGGCTCCACTCCCCCCGCAAAGCTGATCGTCAGCTTCTCATCCAAATGGGCCCACGAGACATACTGCGTGTTGACCTTCACTCCCGGGTGCGCGGCCTCGAAAGCGGGGATCAGCTCGTCGTTCAGGAGATGAATCGTGTCTTCGTTGAAGTCGGTGATCCACAGTTCCAGCTCTGTCTGCTGTTGGCCGCCCCCGCAGCCGCACAGCAGGAGGGCGCCGACGGCTATCGCCGCGAGCATCCTCCCCACGCTCATCTTCACGGGTGCGCCCCCAACAGAGCCCTTAGGTAGAACAAACCCACCAGCGCCGCCGTCACCAGCAGGTGGTACTGCTCCCGATTCGCCAGAGCCTGCGACAGACGCCACGAACCCGCTCCCCCGGCGGCTCTCCCGAGTCGCGGCACCAACATCGGCACCTGCCTGGCGTATTCGTCGTGAGCCTCCCCATACTCTGCCCGCAGATAGTTCTCTTCCAACCGCACCTGCGCCCAATACAACATCACGAACAGCGGCAGAACAATCACCCAAGCCCACACCACGTTCATCATCACGCAGAACCCCAGCGCGGCCACGAAGCTGCCCAGATACAGTGGATGGCGCACCAGTCCGTAGGGTCCCTGAGTGCACAGCTCCCCGCCCTTCACCAGCAGCCCCGCCGCCCACACGCGCAGCCCGATGCCCGCCGCCACCAGCACCGTCCCCGCGAGATTCGCGACGAAGTCCGGCCGTGCCAGCAACAGCGCCAGCACCGCCAGCAAGAGATGAAAGTGAATCCGTCTCAGCCGCCCCGCTCCCTGCAAGCCGTATCCTCTCCGGACGGCCCGAACGTCCTTAGAGCGCATTTCATAACCCTGGATCGGCTGGCTGACTGGCTGGCCATATGCTGGCCTGAAATGCGCCTGACAAAGCCTGCCGCCTTTGCTGCGCTGTTTCACAACCCCGAGAGGAGGTCATGAAACAGCTTTTAGTCTGCGCTGTTTCACAACCCCGAGAGGAGGTCATGAAACAGCTTTTAGTCTGCGCTGTTTCACAACCCCGAGAGGAGGTCATGAAACAGCTTCTAAATCCACCGCCCCAACTCGAATCCGCCGAGCGCCTCCAGCCGCCACTTCACCAGAGCCATCGCCACCACCAGCCCCGCCGCCACCCGCAGCTCGTGGTTCCGAAGCACACATTCCCACGACCAGCGCTCCTCCGAGAACCGCCGCCGCGGCGGCCGCGGCAGCCAGCGCCTGACCGTCGCGCAGTATTCCTTATACGGCTCACCGAACAGGCGACGCAGCCGCCGCTCCTCCCCCAGCACCCGCGCTTGCGCGTAAAGCCAGAAGCCGACCACGTAGGGAACGATGAAGAACCACCGCCACGTTAACAGCGCCACCCCCAGCCCCACGAAGAACCGCCCGAGATACATCGGATTCCGCACCCACGCATACGGCCCCGACTTGACCACCGAGACGTTCTTGCGCAGGTGCGCCGAGGCCCACACCTGTATCGCCTCCCCGAACAGCACCACGGTCACCCCCGGCCACATCGGCCCCCGGTCGGCGAACACCACGATCACCACGGCCGCCACCGCGGCCAGCACGAAACGCAGACGCGTCGCCCCGGCCTGCAGGCGCGCCACCACGTCCGAGGTCAACCAGCCGGATCTGTGAGGAGCATCTCTGGAATCGTGTCCCCGCGCCATCGCCGCCGATTCTAGCCGCCGGACACCGCCACTGTCAACAGAGGAGCATGTGCTCCCGGCCGCAGAGGAGCATGGGCTCCCGGCCGCAGAGGAGCATGTGCTCCCGGCCGCAGAGGAGCATGTGCTCCCGGCCGTCAGCCAACCGCCGCCTCGCGCGGTCTGGCCCCGCTCCGCACAGGAAAACCAGGCCTCGCGGCTAAACCCACAAGAACACAGGCTGGGGGCGAGGAAACAGGAGGAGAGATTCATGTCGCAACAGTTGGAGAAGCGCCGTCTCGGAAAGACCGATCTGGAGGTCACCGTCTTCGGCTTCGGCTGCATCAAGTTCCCGCACATCTCGGCCGACCAGGCCGCCTCGGCACTCGATCGCGCAATCGATCTCGGAGTCAACTTCATCGACACCGCGCGCGGCTACGGCGACAGCGAGGTCAAGATCGGCCCCGTCCTCAAGCGCCGCCGAGACCAGGTCTACATCGCCACCAAAAGCGGACAGCGCAAGGCCGCCGACATGATGCGTGATCTGGAGACCAGCCTCAAGAACCTCCAGACCGACTACCTGGATCTCTACCAGGCCCACTGGGTCTGCGACGATGACGCCTTGGACCAGGTCATCGGCCCCGGAGGAGCCCTCGAAACCCTCCGCGCGGCCAAGGAGCAGGGCAAGATCCGCCACTACGGCATCACCATGCACCGCCACCACAAGGCCATCCGGCGGGCCATCGAGTCCGGCCTCTTCGAGACCATCATGCTCGCCTACAACCCTCTCGATGAGGAAGGCGTTGGCGACGACCTCATCCCCCTGGCCGCCCAGCACGACATGGGCGTCATCATCATGAAGCCTCTCTCGGGTGGCGTCCTGGTCTCCCCGCCAGACCGCCCCAAAGTCGACGGCCTCGACCCCGTCGTCGCCGGCACCCTGCGAGGGATCGCGGTCAACCCGCACGTCAGCACCGTCATCCCCGGCATGATCAGCACCGAGCAGGTGGACGAGAACTACAAAGCCATCTCCACCGCCGGCAGCTTCGACGACGCCGCGCGCCGGAAGCTTTTCGAAACCATCGCTTCCATGAAAAAGGAGCTGCGTTACGGCCAGCTCTGCCTCGGCTGCGGCTACTGCCTCCCCTGCACCCAGGACATCGAGATACCCAAGGTCTTCCGCTCCCTCTACATGCGCCAGCAGTATCCCGAAGACCAGCTCCACATGGGAGCCGAGCTCTACGAGTCCTTGGGCATGCCGGCCGACGCCTGCGCCGGATGCGGCGAATGCGTCCAGCGTTGTCCCGCCGGCATCGACATCCCCGAGCGCATGAAAGAGGTCATCGCCGCCTTCGGCGAGCGCCCCACGAAGTAGCCCCGGCCGCACCGGCCGATTCCTGGGAAGAACGTTCGCCCGGCGGACCTCCGCCGGGCGAACTCTTTCTCGCACTATCCCGAGGCTGGCAACCTACGCCCGCTCCAACACTCTAGCCAACAGCCGCTCGTGACCCTCTTCGTCTCGCTTCATCGCCTCCAACATCTTCCGCATCTCGGGGTCGCGGCACTTCGAGATCGCGCGCTCGTATATCGCAATCGCTTCTTGCTCTCCCTCCACGTGGGCTTGCAGAATCTCCCGCAGGCCCGAGCGCGGCTTCAGGTTGGGTAGGTCTCCTTTCGGCACCCCGCCCAGGGCGTAAATCATCTGCGCCGACTTCTCCGCGTGCTCCAGCTCCACATCGGCTATCAGCCTGAGCTGACGCTTAGTCTCTTCATCGGTCACTTGCGCAATGTGGTTGGGCAGCAGAAACAGCGCGCCGTACTCCGCGCTGAGCGCCTCATTCAGGATTTCGAGCAGCTCCTCCCTCTCCTCTGACACGGCCGGCCTCCTTTGCACAGCTCTTCTTCCTCTTACACCCCCGCCTGCTGCCCTCCTGTCCCCTCCACCGACGATAGCCCCCTCTTGCCCCGACATCATTCCGGGTTCGCGACCAGGAGGTTCTCCTGCGCGAAGCGAATACCACACCAACCCGTCGGCGACAAACGCCGGCGCGCTCTGCTGTAAGCGAGGCCAATCATGACCATTTCCACCCGGATCATACTGCTCGGACTGGCGCTGAGCCTGGTGACGTTGCTCTCGGGATGCCCCGGCATGCCCACCGGCCCCGGAGGCGCAGCCGCGACGCAGAACATGCCCCCCGGCCTACTTCCCCCTACGGGATTGGAGAGCGGCGGCGCCCGAACCTTCATGGGCACCTCCATAACCCCGCCCGATAACGCCATCCTTCTCTTCCGATACGCCGGCGCCGATGAGGCCTCACCGGAGGCCGAGCAGTGGCAGTCATGCCGGCGGATCATCGCCGCCGACAGCGGCCTGTTCGTCGAAGGCATCAACTACGACGGCCGCGTCGAGGGCGCTGAGATGGACGTCAACCAGTTTATTCCCGAGGGCGAGCTAACCAGCCTCTACTGGAAGTACGAGCCGGCCCCGCCGAGCCCCGAAGAGGCAACTGATGAGGAAGAGGCGGAGAGCCAGTAGCTCGCCGCCGCCTCTGCCGCACATAGGCCTTCGCGCACCGGCCCGCAATCACTCCCCGCGGACTACTGCTCCTGGCCGCCGCCCTCCGGGTAGAGCCTGCGGAGTTCCTGCTCGACCACCGCTATCACGTCCGGAGAGTTATAGGTGGAGTTCGGGTAGTTCGGGCGGCGGTAGAGCTGCACCTCGCGCGGCCCCTCGTCCCCCGGCAGCGTGAACTGGTACCGGTTATTGACCAGCACCGTCGCACAGTGCAGACGCTCCCGGTTCGCCTCCTGTCGGCCCGCGGGATCCGACAGATCGAAGATCTGCACCCGCACCCGCTCCGGCTCCCGCGCCGCCAACTCCCGCAACAGCCTGGCCGTCTCCTGATGACACGCCGGGGCCAGCGGGCCGAGCATCTTCACCAACACCTTCGCCTGCGGCGACCCTTGGTCGAACACCGCTCCCTCGCCCGGGTTCACCAATTCACCCCGGCCGAGCAGCTCCAGTGCCTGCGTCGCCACCAATACGTCCTCACCCGCCTCCCCGTCTCGCCGCACATTCGCCCGAATCTGATCGCCCAGGCCCAGCGGCGTCCTCTCCGGAACCTGGTCAGGTCGGTAGCGAAGCGCGACCACCGTGCCCGGATCCACTGCCACCCCCTGCGTCTCCACGGCGTCGATGCGCAGGCTCACCTGCACGTAGTCCGCCGGCGCCGTCGGCTGCGTCGCCGGCATACCCACAATCGTGCCCACCAGCACGAGTACAGCCGCCACTTGCATCACCATGGTCCTCTACCTCCTCAGTTGACGGCATGCTATCACGCTGCTCCCGCTGCGGTCAACTGCGGCCGTGTGCTATAATCCGCGCGTTCTATGGCCTCGCCCGACACTAGCTCGAAGCCAATCCTATCGGTCCGCAATCTCCGCTTCACCTATACAGACGGGGAGCGCCCCGCATTGGCCTCCCTTACGTTCGATCTGTCTCCTGGAGAGCTGCTCGCCGTCATGGGAGCCAGTGGGGCCGGCAAGTCCACCCTCTGCCGCTGCCTCAACGCCATCATCCCCCACTTCCTCAAGGGCCAGCTCTCCGGAGAGGTGCTCCTCCACGGCGAGAGCGTCGCCGACAAGCGCGTCGCCGACGTCGCGCGAAACGTCGGCCTGGTATTCCAGGACTTCGAGTCCCAGCTCTTCGCCACCAACGTCGAGCTGGAGGTGGCCTTCGCCGCCGAGAGCCTGGGGCTGCCGCGCGAAGACATCGCCTCCCGCGTGCAACAGCTACTCTCACTGGTCGGCCTCTCCCATCTCGCCCACCGCCGCCCGGCCTCCCTTTCCGGAGGCGAGAAGCAGCGGCTCGCCATCGCCGCCGCCCTTGCCTCCGCTCCCTCCCTCGTGGTGTTCGACGAGGCGACCAGCGACCTCGATCCCGCCGGGAAGTCCGCCGTCTTCGAGCTGGCCCGTCGTCTTCGCGGACCGGGCGTCTCAAACCGCGCGGTCGTCTTCGCTCATCACGACGCAGAGGAAGCCCTCCGGGCCAGCCGCCTCCTCCTGCTCTCCGACGGCGAGCCGATCGCCCTCGGCCCCCCGCAGCAGGTGCTCGCCTCCGCCGAGCGGCTGGCCGCCCACGGCGTCAGGCCGCTGGCGACTACCTCTCTCTGCCAGGCCTTGGGCATCGACGAAGCCCCTCTCGAACAAGAGGCCGCGGCCGAAGCGCTGCTCGAACGAGGATTCCGCATCTCCCCGCAAGCCCTGGCCGACCGCGAGGCCCAGGACCGCGCCCGCGCGCAGAGCTACGGTGAACCCATAGTCGAGGTGCGGGACCTGACTCACAGCTACGCCGACTCGCCGCCCGCCGTCCGCCACCTCAGCCTCACGCTCCGGCGCGGCGAGTACGTCGCCATCATCGGCCAGAACGGCTCCGGGAAGACCACCCTCGTCAAACACTTCAACGGGCTGCTGAGACCCTCAAGCGGCCAAGTCCTCATCGCCGGCGAGCCCACCGAGAAGCAGTCCCTTCGCGCTCTTGGCCAGCGCGTCGGCCACGTGTTTCAGAACCCCGACCATCAGATCTTCGCCCCCACCGTGTTCGAGGAAGTCTCCTTCGCCCCCCGCAACTTCGGCCTCTCCGCCGACGAAGTCAAAGCCCGCGTCTCCGAATCCGTCGCCGCCGTGGGGTTCACCGGCCGAGAGGAAGACGATCCCTTCTCTCTCACCAAGGGGGAACGCCAGCGAGTGGCCGTGGCCTCCGTGCTGGCCGGCCGCCCGGAGGTGCTCATCTTCGACGAGCCCACCACCGGGCTCGACTACCGCGAGTCCCTCGGCATGATGGCCCTCATCGACCAGCTCAATCGGCGCGGCCACACCATCGTCCTGGTCACCCATGCCATGTGGCTCGTCGCCGAGTACGCCCACCGCGTGATCGCCATGCAGGGAGGCCGTGTCGTCCTCGACGCCCCCACCCGCGCCGCCTTCAGCCGGGCCGAAGCCCTCCGCGAAGCCGCCATCATACCCCCGCAGGTCGTTCGCCTCTCTCATCGGCTCGGCGGAACCGCGCTCACCGTCCCCGAACTCGTCGCCCTGCTTCGCCCCCGCTAGCGAGCCCGCTCTTACTCGCTCCGCCTTCGCTCCAGCCTGGGCAGCAGCCCCCCTTGCTCCACGAATCGCCGGACCCCGTTCGCGATCCCCTGCGCCGCCCGATCCCGCAGCCCGGAGGTCGCCAGCTCCGCCTCGTCCGCGGGATTGCTCAGATAGGCCACCTCCACCAGCACCGCCGGCATGTTCGTCTGACAGATGACGATGATCGGGCTCGGGTGCCGGTGCACCCCGCCGTCGGGCAGACCCACCGCGCGCACCAGCTCCGCCTGCATCACCCCCGCGAAGGCCGCGCTGTCGCCTTTGCGGTAGTAGGTTTCCGTCCCCCGATTGTCCATTGGGTTGGATTCCCGCGCGTTGGCGTGGATTGACACGAACAGATCCGCATTCATATCGTTCGCCACCGCGCACCTGGACAGCAGCTCGCGCCGGTGCTCGTCGCGATTGCCCGGCCGCCACGGCCGCAGCGGATCATCGTCCACCCGCGTCAACCGAACCCTCACCCCCATCGCCTGAAGCAGGCGGTACACTCGGTGCGCGATATCGAGGTTTACGTCCTTCTCCTGCAATCCCGACCGGCCGATCGCTCCCGTATCGTGGCCGCCGTGCCCCGGATCGATCACCACCGATAGCTCCGCCAGCTCGAAAGTCCCCAGCAGTACCCGCAACTGTCCCTCTTCGCTCACCACCGCGTGCCCCACCGGCCCCGTCAGCGAAACTGTAAGCCGCTGCGTTCCCGGCTGTCCGGGAGCCGGATCGATGCTCACACCCGACACCAGCAGGTCGCTCACCTGAAGCCTCGGATTCGTCATCCGATTCTCGGCGTTCGCGATATCTACCCACAGACTCCGCCCACCCTCGCTGACTCCCGAAGTGCAGTAGGCCACTCCCGACACCGACACCGTCACCGCCGCCAACCGCGAGGAGAGTCTCCGGAAGCCGATCCCCGACAGCACTACCGAAGGCACCTCCGGCGGCACCTCCTCCGCCTCCGGAAGCGGGAAGTCCACCTCCAGCCGTCGCCGGTCCTCGCTCAGCCGAATGCGGTACGGCTTCCATTCCGCCAGATACACCACCACCCGCGCGACATCCCCTTCCGGCGCCGGCGCCAGGCTGTTCTGGTGAATCCGCGCCCCCTGCAGATAGCCCGACTCCGTCCGGAACTCCGACGGTATGTCAGATAAGTCAACGTTGAACAAGTCCAGATACAGCCGCGGCGGCCCCTCTAGGTGTCCCGATTCATAGGTGATCGGCGTCTCCGCCGCGATGGTCAGACGGTATCTGTCGGGCAGGCGTGCGAGCGCGAAGGTGCGCACCCACGGATGAATGAACAGCGTGCGCGACCCCTCCTCCCACCGCACCGCGCACCCCAGCATCGACCCCACCGCCCGCGCCGGCAGCAGCGTCACCCGGTCCTGCATCCTCGGCGGGCCCGGCAGTTCCCGCAGCACCCCGTTCACCGTCGCCTCCGGGCGCGACCGGGAAATCGTTATCTCTCGCCCGTTGTCCGTCGTGATCCGGATCGTGTCTGGGGTGAACTCGAACTGGCCGCCGAGGTGCCTCAGCGTGGTCAGAAGGGGAGCAAAGATCTCGTCGCCCTCAACGACGAAAGACGTCGGAGACGTCACCCGCTGCCCAGCCACCACCATCGTGTCGGCGGATGCCGCTCCGGCGCAGACCAAGAGGACAAGCGCCATTGTTCCGAGTATTGCTGCGACCCCAAACTTCATGGTTCATCCCCTGCTGGCGCAAGGCCCAGCCGAGTATAGCATTCCCACTTCTCACCGACAATCTCGCCCGCAGCCGCAGGCTGTGTTCTGAGCCGCTCAACCACACATCCGCCGGAACTATCTACCGCTCTTTCGGGTCTAACCTATCACGGAATCCCGCATCCCACAGGGAGGAAGTAGCCATGAGACGATTTCTCTCCTGCCTCTCCGCTCTAGTCTGCCTGCTGGCGGTGGTCCGCCCGGCTCCCGCGCAGCCGCCGGCCGACCCGGTCTCCTTGGACACCCAGATCCGCCGAGTCGCCCTCTTCAAGAACGGATTCGGCTTCTTCATCCGCGAGGGAGAACTCCCAGCCGCCTCCCCCTCCGCCGTCCTGGGCCCCTTCGCAGCCCCCTCCCACGGCACTTTCTGGGTGAGCGTTGCCCCCTCCACCGGCCTCACCAGCGTCGTCGCGCGTCAGGTGCCGGGCCAAGACCAAGTC
>Ga0315293_10007157_pt1 | contig 10375 bp, 8 predicted proteins | sample YL17G13_20_MG_FD_203071 | JGI IMG/M metagenome (GOLD analysis project Ga0315293, IMG submission 203071) | Sediment microbial communities from Yellowstone Lake, YNP, Wyoming, USA - YL17G13_20 | ecosystem: Environmental > Aquatic > Freshwater > Lake > Sediment | place: USA: Wyoming | collected... | reverse complement strand
CGCGGGTAGCTGTACCATCACCAACACCCTTGAGTCTGCTTCTGTCGGCGGCATAGTGGAGGTGCTCCGTGACACGTCCGCTCCCGCGGCTCAGCAGCCTGGTTCGGCGGCTCCGCCCTACGCCGCCCTGGCCGGGGCCACCGCCGCAGGAGCGCTCGCCTTCACGGCGGTCTCCTGGTACGCAAGGAGGCGCTGGCTCCGGTAGGGAGTCACCATGGGCCGCCACAACAAGTCGAAGCGCCCGCAGCCGCAGGGCACCTGGCGCAAGCGGGTTGCGATCTTGGCCGCCGTCGTCTCTCTTGCCACCGCCCTCGCCGGCGCACTGCTTGTCTACTTCTCTCTGGGGCAGCAGTCGGAGAGGCTAACAACGGGTCACTCTGCACCCGGTCCGACGACCGCCGCCATCGTTGACCAGCTAAGCCTCACATTCCCAAACCCAACCTTCGTCGATACGGCTACAAGTTTGCTGGAGCAAGCCGGATACGCAGTCGACTACTACCCGGGCGAAGAAGTCACGGTGGAGTTCTACCGAGATCTTCCCGCGCATGGTTACGACCTACTTGTGCTGAGGGTTCACTCGGGCATGGCGACGGACGATGGTGTGCCGACAGACTACGTGGGCCTTTTTACTGGCGAGCCATTCAGCGAAGTATTTCACGACGCGGAGACCTGGGAGGACGCAGAGGCGGGGCGGCTGGGTCGTGCCAGGCAACGCGATGGCAGCCCGGAGTATTTCAGCATAGTACCCGACTTCATCGAATCGAGCATGAGAGGGAGATTCGAGGGTACAACAGTTATCATGATGGGTTGTGACGGTCTGAGAACCGATGCAACCGCCGAGGCCCTCGTCCGCAAGGGTGCGAAAGCCGTTGTGGGTTGGAGTGGCCCCGTGTCAGCCGCCCACACGGACGCAGCAACGGAGCGCCTGCTCAACCATCTGGTGACCGACGGACTCACGGTTGAAGAGGCAACGGCACAGACCATGGCCGAAGTTGGACCGGACCCGGAATACGAGAGCAGACTCCTCGTGTACCCGTCCAAGGGATAGCCCTCCGTTGGTAGGGACTGCTCAACACGACGACGGGCTGGCTCCTCACAGAGACCCTGCTTGTCTTGCTGGGCCAACGCCCTCGCGTGGCCGTGGTGAACGTCGGCGCTCCGGCGGACAAGAACGTGGGCCAGGCCGTTCGACGTGGAGTGTGCCGTGATGGGTGGCAACTTTGGCCCGTACCTCCCGGCCAACATTGACGTCAGCCTGACCCTGAGCCAGGTCCTAGGCACCGATTGCGTCACTATGAGCGCCGATAGGGACCTGCACCGCTAACTTCGTCAAGATCACCTTCACCCTCACCATGGCCGTCAGCCCCTCCGGCGGCGGCACCACCAACCCAGCCGTCGGCACCCACACGTTCCGCTGTGACGCCAGCATCGTGCTGGACCAGCTGCACCTCACGGACACCAACACGGACAGCTTCCAGATCACGGCCAACGCCGACAGCGTGTTGGTCCCGCTGGAGGACGACCCCAACCCGCTGAACAACGAGGACGAGAACCAGGTGACGGTCATCGTCACCAACAACAATGACGTCGACGGCGACACGGTGAGCGACGAGGACCCGGTCGACGGCATCGACAACGATGGCGACACCAAGGTCGACGAGGACGTTCCCGAGCTGACGCCACCCAGCGACTGCCACCAGCAGACCAAGGTGCTGGTTGTCGGTCCACAGTGGTCGCCGTAAGCCGGTAACGCGGTCTTCTACAGTCGACGCCAAGGGCGGGAGGGGGTCTCAGCCCCTCCCGCCCTTGATATTTGGGGGGCGAGGACACTGATTTCGTAACGGCCTGCGCCCTAGAGCGTTCTATTATAGTAGGAGGTGTTGCAGGGCTTGCTTCGTTCTGCTACAATGCGGTGCGAATGTGTGCTCCGTGCCCCTCTGGCGTGGTGGCTTTTTTGTGTCTCGGAAGACCGCGGGCGAAATATAGCCTAAGGGAGGGCTTTGCGATGAAAGCGAACCCCAGAAGGGTGTTACTGGCTGCCGTACTCGTCGGCCTAGTCCTGGTTATGACGGCGCTGCTCGCTCTGGTGCTGCTAACAGGCGGGAAAGAGAGCGCTCAAGCCAGCGGCGGCACCGGCGGCAACCCCCAGATTATCGGCCTCGACGTGAGCCCCGACGGCAGCAATACGGCCACTACGCTGGGAACCATCGAGAACTGTATCCGGGTAGACCACGTCGCCCCCGGGACGAACTTTAACGTTGACGCGTTCCTGAACGACGTGCCCACGGGCAAGGACCTGGCAGGCTTCAACTACTTCCTCAACTACGACCCCGCCTACCTGAAGGTCTCAACCTGCAAGAACGCCCAGACCTACCTGCTCGGTTCCGACCCCGATTCGAGCGTGATGAACTCAGGCACCGCGTGCCCTAACACCAGCGGCGCCCTGGCTGTGGTGGCCGCCGACACCGGCGGCGCGGCCGGCGCCGAGGTTGCCGGCGCCCTGGGTGTGCTGGAGCGCTACGGCTTCACAACCGTGGCCGCCGGCCCGGTCTGCGTCGACCTCACCCTCAGCGACATCATCGTCGGCGACAGCCCCGGCGTCGACTGGTGGGCCAGCGACGGCGACCAGGTCTGGGACGCCGCCTACACGCCCAAGTACGGCGTGGTGTGCATCGACAGGGCCTGCCCCACCCCCAACCACGCACCGGTGGCCGATAACGTCGCTGGCGGCAACGTCGTCGAGGATTCCGTCAACAACCCCTGGACTCCCTCCGTCAGCGACCCCGACGCGGGCGACACCCTCACCTGCTCCATCGACACCCAGCCCAGCCACGGCTCCGCTACCGTCGCGTCCGACTGCTCCTCCGGTACGTACACGCCCGCAGGCAACTACAACGGCTCCGATTCCTTCGTCTATAAAGTCGTGGACAATGGCGAGCCGCCCTACAGCGATACCGGTACCGTCACCTTCAACGTCACGCCCGTCAACGACGTGCCGGTGGCCGCCGACAAGACGGTATCCACCGGTCAGGGCGCAGCAAAGACCATTACCCTCACGGCCACCGATGTCGAAACCTGCCAACTCACCTTCTCTATCGTGGGGTCACCTAGCCACGGCACTCTGGGCAGCATCACCAACGTGGCCTGCGTCTCCGGCACGCCCAACTCCGACAGCGCCACGGTTGTCTACACGCCCACCGGTGTCTACACCGGCGGCGACTCCTTCACCTACAAGGCCAATGACGGCACCGACGACTCCAACACGGCCACCGTCACTATCACCGTCTTAGCCAATCAGCCGCCGGTGGCCGGCGACGTCGCTGGCGGCAACGTCGCCGAGGATTCCACGAATAACCCCTGGACTCCGTCCGTCAGCGACCCCGATGCGGGGGATGTGCTGACCTGCACCATCGACACCCAGCCCAGCCACGGCTCGGCTACCGTCGCGTCCAACTGCTCATCCGGGACCTACACGCCCAGCTCCAACTACAACGGCTCCGACTCCTTCGTCTACCGGGTCACGGACGGGGGCGGCCTCACCGATACCGGCACCGTCACCTTCAATGTCACAGCCGTCAACGACGCGCCTACCTGCAACAACGTGATCGCCACGACCGCTGAGGAGACCCCGGTAGTCGTAAACTTCAACTGCACTGACCCCGACGTGGGTGACACCCTCACCTATTCGGTCGTCGCCAACCCCGCCCACGGCAGCCTCAGCGGCAGTGGAGCCAGCCGCACCTATACCCCCACCCTCAACTACAACGGCTCTGACTCCTTCACCTATAAAGCCAATGACAGCCACGCCGACTCCAACACCGCCACGGCCTCTATCACCATCACACCCGTCCAGGACCCGCCCACCTGCAGCAACGTCAGCGTCACCACTGCCGTAGGCACTCCCGTGGCCGTACACCTCAACTGCAGCGACCCCGACGCGGGGGACACGCTCACCTACGCCATCGTCACTCCTCCCCTTCACGGCGGCCTCAGCGGCACTGCACCCAACCTGACCTATACTCCGGCCTCCGGCTACATTGGCCTCGACTCCTTCACCTATAAGGCCAACGACGGCACCGCCGACTCCAACACCGCCACCGCCTCTATCACCGTCAGCGCCGTCGCTCCTCCTCCTCCGCCAGCATCACCTAGCCCCACGCGCACACCTACTACTGTAGCGGGCACGCCTACGCCGACGCCGACGGTGGCACCGCCCGTGGTGGAGACCGCCTTGGCGGCAGATGTCGCTGCCGGGTCAGAGGAGATTTGCGTAGAGGACGCCGAAGGGTTCAGCGTGGGGGACACGATTCAAATCGGCAGCGGCGACACAGCGGAAACCAGAACGATAAGCGCCGTGTCAGATGCCTGCTTTACCCTTGACAGCGCACTGGAGTTCGCCCACACGGCGGGCGAAGCAGTGGTCCTGGGAGCCGCAGTTACGCCCACGCCGACGCCCGAGCTCTGCGCGCCGGCGTTTCCCGGGACCTACAACGGCACCCTCCGCCTGGCCGGCGTGCCGGCGGCGGATGGTATCGTCCTCAAGGCCCTGATCGACGACACAGAGTGGGCCAGCGCCTCGGTCACGGGTGGCGTCTACGTCCTTGATATACCCGCGACGCTGCCCTCACAGGCACCGTGCTTCGAGGGAGGACCCATCACCTTTGCGGTGGAGGGGTACGCCTGCACACCATCGCCAGACTGGGCGTCTGGCCTGCATGATGTGGACGTGAGCTGTGAGGTGGCGGCCGCGCCGACCCCGGAGGTCACGCCTACGCCTGAGGTGACGCCCACGCCCGTGGTCACACCCGCGCCCGGCGCGACCAAGACGCCCGCGGCGCTGCCTCCTACCGGCGCCGGCGGCCTGTCCGATGGCGGCAGTGCGCCCTGGGCAGCGGCCGTAGCGGCGGCAGGCCTCCTGGCTCTGCTGCTGGCCGCGGCCAGTGTATCCCGTGCCGTCAGGGGCCAACGGCGGTAGGCCAACGCTTGGAGTGCGGCTCTCTCCTAAATAGAGAAGGTAAGAAGGAGTCTGGGGATATCCCCAGGCCCCTTCTCCTTCGATGAAGCGAGGTTGCGCAGGGGGCTTGACCCTCCGCCAGGCGCGTGATGGGCTAGGATAAGCCTAGGCAGCAGGTCCTTTGTTCTAGAGGAGATGGCACCATGATGCGGCGATGGGGCATGGCGTCGGTAGCAGGCTTGGCATTGGGGCTGATCCTGGCAGGTGTCGCGTTCGGCCAGACGCAGGAGGAGAGCCAGGCCAGCCAGGTGCAGACGTGGCTGGGCATCGATGCCGACCCTGCTGGCAACACTGCCACCGCCCTCGGCGCCATCGACGGCTGTGTATCGGTGGCCAGTGGCCAGACGGCCACGGTTGACCTGTTCATCATAGACGTACAAGCGCTGGCCGGCTGGCAGGGCGCATTTACCTACGACAGCTCGGTGGTGACCCTCGTCGGTCTCGATGCAAGTCTACTTCTCGCTGTCAACCCCGACAGCGGGGTGGTGAACCGGTCTCCTGATCCTCTGCCGGACGCGGATGGCAGCTACAGCATCTTGGTGGCCGACCTGGGTGACAGGACTGGTGAGAGCGGAGAGGGCGTGCTGGCCAGACTGACTCTACAAGCCATTGGCTCGGGAAGGACGGCGCTGGCCCTGAGCGAGATCGTTCTGGGCGACCCGTCCGGGCAGGCCATAGGCGACGTCACTGGCGACAACCAGTTCGACGGTCCTGTTTCCGGGGCAGAGATACGTGTGGACGAGGCCTGCCCGTCAGCAACGCCTCTCTCCAAACCCACGCCAGCGGCCCCGCTCGAGGTGACACCGCCGGCCACCGCCACGCCTCCGCCGGCCACCGCCACACCCCCGCCGGGAGTGGCCAGCCCCGCCGCCGGCCTTCCGAAGGAGGACGGGGGCAACGGTGTCCCGTGGGTCCTGATAGGCGGCATAGGCGGTGGCGCAGCCTTGGCAGTCCTCCTCCTAGTGTTCGGCTATCGGCGAGTCCTCCGCCGCGCTAGATGATCCAGAGCAGCGTTGGGGACACCCAGCGGCAACGAGCGCGGTGCGCCTGGCCACATGAACAGGCAAGCCAGCAGCGAGGGAGAGGGCTGGGCTCGCGCATTGAGCGGACAGCAGCGCCTAGATAGACGTGCTCGAAAGTGCCTGGGGCACGAAGCAGGTAGAGCTGGCATGGTCAACCTACGGGGAGCAGCGCAGCGGTTCTTGTGGACTGGCGGCCTGCTCCTCGTTCTGTTCCTGGCCGGCTGCGGCGGTGGAGGAAAAGGAGACAACCTCGCGGCCGACATCAGCGACGAAGCGCTCATGTCGATGGCCCTGGCCAAGGAGGAGCTAGGAGACGAATATGCCGACTTCGAGCTGTCGACCTCCGGAGTGGAAACCAGAGAGGAGAGAACGGTCGGTGTCAGTGAGGACGAGGCGGAGGACCTCAAGCGCTTTGAGGAGCTCAAGAGCTACCGCGAGAGCTACCAGCGGGAGGGGGCCCTGGCCGAAGGAAGCGGACCCTTCACGGTGGGAGTGACCATCTACCTCTTTCAGACCGAAAGCGGTGCCAGCGCCTACCTCCAAGATGACCTGGCAGACCTCGAGCAGGCCAGGGCTAAGGTCCCGGGTGCCGGACTGGTGGAAAATATTGAACATTTCACCCTGAACCAGATCGGAGACGAATCGATCGGCTTTCGAGCAACGATAAACCTCCCTACAGACAAAGGCGTAGTTCCTGCCCGGCAGACGGCCGCTTGGATTCGGCGGGGCAGGCTGCTCGCTCTCTTCAGCCTGATGCGGCTGGACGAGAAGGATGTGCGCGACGAAGTAGGGGCCCTGGCTCAGAAGCTGGACGAGCGCATCGAGGCCGTCCTCGCTGGCCAGGCGCCCGTCACACCAGCGGAGAAGCAGTAGAGGGCGAAACGACCGCACTTGAATTCATCTCCCATGCCCACACGGCGGCGGCGCCAACCATAGTCCCACAATTGCCTCAACGGGCGCCTTGCCCGCTGGGGAAGCTGCGGGCCTTACGTCCGACGGCGGTCGCTCCATCTGGGCCGTCGCCTGCCTGGGCGGGGGCGTTGCCGCTCTCCTGGTCGGCGCGCCAAGCCTGGCGCCCATCGCGAGGCGCCAATATTAGGCGAGCAAACGCCCCGCCCAGATATTGACAATAGGGTCAGAAGAGGTATCATAGCGGTGATTGTGCAGAAATTGTATCAAAGCAAGCAATAGCTAGCAGGAGGAGACCAATGAGAAAAGCTGTCTCGAAATTGCATTGGTGGGGTAGAGGCGTACGGGTTGCGCTTACCCTGGCGGTAGGTGTCCTTGGCCTGCTCCTCCTGGGTAGCAGCGCCAAGGCTGACCCACCGCCGTTCCCCGCCTACGCTACCTTTGACCTCAGTTGCAGCGAGGCTAGTGCCGACTGCGATATCGTGTCCGAATTCGGCGTACCCGGGGACCCCTCGGTGGCCGCCATGTACGGTGCCCAGGTTAGCTTTGTTCCCAACGGGTGGGGCGTCGCGAAGGCCGCCGACATCCCCATAGGAGCCGTAGTGGGAAAGATGCAGATTAACGCCACCGTGGGCTGGTTCAACGCTGCCTGCGCGACGCCGCTTATCTTCGCCTTTGACCTCCCACTCAACCCGATGATGAACTGCACTGTAGACACGTCCGAAACGGTGAACTTTCTCGGCCAGTTCACGATCGGTGCCAACGGGCTGCGTGAAGGCTGCAACAAGTACCCCGCGTTCCTGCTCACCATGTTCCCCGGCATGACGCCCATCACCCGCCATGCCGGCTTCGTGCAGCCCGGGACCAACATATCGCTGAACTTCATGACCTTCGCGCCGGGCACCGACATTCCCACAACCGCGGCGCCCGGGGTGCCGCCTTTCGGGAATGAGCTGGGCTACGTCGCGATATCCGTCCTCAACGACCCTACCGGCCCCCTGATACCGAACCAGATAAACTCCAGATGCCCGCCCCTGAGCACCAAGACCTGGAACTACGGCTTGACCATGGACAACCCGGCCACCACCAGCGTTGACGAATCCGGCTACAAATGGCGCACCAACCCCCAGTGCCCCGGCACCTACACTTTCAACGGTTACTCTCATTCCATCCGCGATGCTGACAACGACGGCATCGACAACCTGATGGATACCTGCGACCATATCGCAAATGTGGGCGATACCGACGCCGATGGCCTGGACGATGCCTGCGACCCCACTCTGGGCACCCCTGACGCTGACCCCGACGACGACTTTTACCCTAACCGCCAGGACAACTGTCCCCTGGTGCCGAACGGCAGGAACCCGGGCACGAACGCGATCATAGGCCTGAATGACCAGCTGGATAGCGATTTCGACGTCATCGGCGACGTCTGTGACCAGGACGACTGGAACGCCGACGGGGACACCACCGACCCGGGCGAGCCGACGGGGTTCAGCTCAACCACGCCCAATGGCGACCAGGCGCTACTGTGGTTCGATGAGGACGTAGACATCACGGGGGAGGAGTGCGCGACGCCCACGCCCACGGCCGGGCCGGGAGGAGGCACGCCCACGCCCACGACCACGGCGGGCACAGCGACGGCTACGGTGGTGGCGGGTGTCGAGACCACCCTGGCCGAGGACGCCGCCGCTGGCGACACAGAGATCGTTGTGGCCGACGCTACGGGCTTCGCCGTGGGAGACGCCATCAAGATCGGCAGCGGTGATACCGAAGAGACGAACACGATAGCCGCCATCGACGGGGAAACCATCACCCTGGCCACTGCCCTCGAGTTCGATCACGCTGCGGGTGACCCGGTGGTCAAGGTGCAGGCAATAGTCGCCACGCCGTCGCCCACGATCGAGGGCGACATCTGCTCGCCGGTGTTCCCCGGCACCTACAACGGTCGCGTGCTCGTCGATGGCGCGCCGGCGGCCAGCGGCTACCAGCTCACAGCCAGCATCGGTGACGCACAATGGGGTAGCGCCATCATCTCCGGCGGCCGCTACGCCATGGACATACCGGACCACATGCCGACGGTGAAGCCTTGCTTCGAGGGTGGCACCATCACCTTTGCCCTAAACGGGATGACCTGCGCGCCGGCCGAGGAGGGCGCAGACGAATGGGGCTCCGGCATTCGCGACGTCGACCTAGACTGTGCGCCCGTCGCGCCGCCGGTCACGCCCACCGTCGCGCCAGCCACCCCCACCACGAAGCCGCCGGCCACCCCGACGCTTGCGCCAACCAAGGTGCCATCCACTGGCGCTGGCGGGCTGTCCGGGGCGAGCTCCGGGTTGCCTCTGTGGGCCACGGCCCTGGCTAGCTGGGTCGGGCTGATGACTGTGGCCGGCCTGGGAACGCTGGTGGCAGCAAAGCGACGCTAGAGGCTTAGGTTCAAACGTTCACCACCCCGGCCGCCTCACTGGTCTCGAGGTTGCCGGGGTGGTTCTATTTCCGGCGCGAGGTGCTGGCGAGCCCCAGGCTAGGGCGTCGCCTACGCACCCAACAAGAGGAAATGCTGTGCTCGCTCGCTGTCAGGCGCTTCAGGCCCCCAAGCCCCACCGTCATTCCGTCGGCTTGAAGCTGGAGTCCCGCTAGCCGGCCGAGACCCCTGGCGCACCCCGACCAACCCTTACCAGCACCCCCACGCGAGAATTCCCCGGACCGTTTTTCTTCGAGGATGCCATCGATGCCTCATTCGTGGCACCCGATCGGATCGAGGCGCTCATCACGATGGCCATCAGCCAGGAGCGGACCTCCTACTGGACTCTTGAGAGGCGAAGAGCGGCGACATTCGGGTGGAGCCCCCGTCCGTAGCAGCTCTACCGCAAGAACAGGTGAACTGCTAAACGTCAAGGCCCCAGGCGAGCTCTCGCCTGGGGCCTCGGCTGTTTGGCCCTGGGAAAAAGGGCCCCTTCCTAACTGTTCCTCTGCCTGAGCGTCCACACAGCGCTACCGATGCCCGCCAGCATCAAAGCCATAGCACCGGCCAGCAAGGCCAAGGTGGGCCAAGCCGTGGTCGACGGCGTTGCACCGCTGCCTCCGGTCGACGGCAGTGTCGCTGGCGTGGCAGGAGCCACTGTCGGCGTTGGAGGCGCCACCGTCGGCAGGACGACCGGCGTCACCGCCGGCGTCGGCGTTGGAGGCGCCACCGTCGGCAGGACGACCGGTGTCACCGTCGGCATAGGTGTGGGCGTTGGCGTGGGCGTCGGTGTGGGCGTGGCCGTGGGCGTCGGCGTGGGTGTGGGCGTCGGTGTGGGTGTCGGCGTGGGTGTGGGTGGAGGCGGCACGAAGGTGTTGGTGATGGTGCAGACACCATCCGATACCAGGTGAACGTTGAGGCAGTCGCTCTCGTCGGGGCTCCAGCCAGTCGGTACCGTCTCGGTGG
>Ga0315293_10007154_pt1 | contig 10381 bp, 8 predicted proteins | sample YL17G13_20_MG_FD_203071 | JGI IMG/M metagenome (GOLD analysis project Ga0315293, IMG submission 203071) | Sediment microbial communities from Yellowstone Lake, YNP, Wyoming, USA - YL17G13_20 | ecosystem: Environmental > Aquatic > Freshwater > Lake > Sediment | place: USA: Wyoming | collected... | reverse complement strand
CGTCCCCGTATGGGCTGTGGAATCGAGCGCCGAACTTCGCCCTGAGCGCCGACGGGAGACGCTTTGCGGTGCCGGCGATGCGTGTCGGCGAAACCAGGTTGGAGCACACGTCCATCCGGGTGCTGTCGGCCACCGGAGAGGAAGTGTGGAGGATTCCGCTGGAAGACGAGATGCTCTACGTAGCCGATCTGGCGTGGTCTCCGAATGGCGCTCAGCTCGCCTATATCGTGATGCCGTATGGTGACGAACACACACTCGATGAGGCCTTGCTCCCGAAGGCCGGCGTGTACTTGGCCGACGTCGAAGGTCGCACCACGCGACTGCTCTATCAATGCTTCGCGGGTACGCTGGCCTGGGGGCCGGGGTCGGAAGAGATCACGGTGGCCGCTCGCATCGGGGACTTATGGAGCACGGAGTGCGAGGGGCAGGTGATCGCGGTTCCGTCGGGGCAGAAGCGTAGGCAGTTCTCGCTCCGCGGCTATGTGACTGCGCTGGCGTATTCTGAGGGAGCGACGCACCTAGCCGCTCAGGCGAGATACGAGAACGAAGATCGGATCTGGATCTATCCGACGGCCGACGGTTGGGGCGAGCCACTGGAGATGGAGCTCCCGGAGGGCGGAGTGCTGGCGCTGCTGGGATGGGCAAGGATTGCAGAGGGAGCGAGTGGCCCATGACGGGGATCTGGACAGGCGTGCTGTTCGCCAGCGTGGCCGCGCTGGGCAATGTGGCGGGTGGCGCGTTGGTGCTGCTGCGGCGCAAGTGGTCCACGTTCAGCCTGAAGGCCGGCCTGGCCTTCGCCGGGGGATTCATGCTTGCGGCGGCGTTGCTGGTGATGGCTCGCGAGAGCCTGGCGCTGACGCGGTGGAGTTTCGAGCTGATCCTGGTCGGTTATCTTGTGGTGCACTTCTTGGAGCACGTGCTCGGGGGACACTATCACTTCGCCGGGGACCAGCATGGGCCGGATCACATCGTGAGCACGACGGTGACGGGAGCGACGGTGTTCGCGATGATGGTGCATACGTTTTTCGATGGGGTGGCGATCGGGTCGGCATTTCTGCTCGGCGAGCAACTAGGGATGATGGTGTTGCTGGCGGTGATCCTCCACAAGATCCCGGCCGGCTTCGCAGTCAGCACGGTGATGCTTGCCGGAGGGGCCTCCAGGGGACGCGCCTTCGGCGCGGCGGTTGCTATGGGAGTTGGGACGGTGGTCGGGAGCTTGGCGCTCTCCGTGGCCGGGTCGCTGGCGCCGCTGGCAGTGCCGATCTCGGCCGGCGTGCTGATTCATGTGGCCGCTTCTGACTTGATTCCGGAGGTGAACGAGGGAGAGCGGTGGCCGATTACGGCTACCGTGATCGCAGGTGGGCTATCATTCTTGCTGGTGAATCTCTTTCTTGGCGGTCACGCTCACTAGAAGCTGTTTCATAACGTCCTCGTGGGGTTGTGAAATGCACGCTAGGTTTGGCATCCGAAGTGCTTGATGCAGACAACTACGGCCACGAACACTCAAACGCTCGCGGGATGGCGCCAACGGCGAAGAAGCTGATATTCGCAATCGCGCTGACCGGGGTCGTGCTGCTGGCCGAGGTCGTGGGTGGCGTTCTGACGCGCAGCCTGGCGCTGCTCAGTGACGCGGCGCATGTGTTCACCGACCTGGTGTCGCTCGTGCTCAGCCTGGGGGCGATGCTGATCGCCACGCGACCGGTCAGCAAGCACCGCACGTACGGATGGCACCGAGCGGAGGTGCTGGCGGCACTGATCAACGGCGCCCTGCTGCTTGCCATTGCACTTGGTCTGCTCCGCGCGGCCTATCTGCGACTGCATGAGCCTCCGGAGATTCACGTGGGCGGCATGTTCGTCGTGGCGGTGGGCGGGCTTCTGGCGAATGGGATTATCGCCTTGAAGTTGCGCGGCCATGCGCATCACGATCTGAACATTCGCAGCGCATATCTGCACGTGCTGGCCGACCTGGGAGGTAGTGTCGGGGTGGTGGTGGCGGCCGTCATCATGCTTCCCACGAAGTGGTATGTGGCCGACCCGATCTTGAGCGGGTTGATAGCGGCTGCGGTGCTCGTGGGATCGGTGCAATTGCTGAGGGATACGGTCCACATCTTGCTGGAGGGGGTGCCGAGGGGGATAGATCTGGAGGCGGTGGCGAAGACTGTGCAATCGGTTTCGGGTGTGGAGGACATTCACGACCTGCATATCTGGACGATCTGCTCCAATATCCTGGCTCTGAGCGTTCATGTCACCGTTGGCGACCGTTCTCCAAGCGAGAGGGACCAGATAGTCCACACCATCAGCGAACAGCTGAACGAACGCTTCGGCATCGCGGAGGCGACGATTCAGACCGAATGCGAGCCGTGTCGCACGAATGACTTAATTCACGTGGTTCCGCACCGGGACGAGCCGCACTAGCGGCGATTTGTCCCGTCCACCCGAATGCTTTCGCGCGACGAGCAGGGCATGTCCCGAGGAGCGGGGGAGACCCCGCCGAACTGTAGAGATATGGCTTGCGGGCAAGTCGGAAACCGATGAGTTCCTCTGATTCCGCGGGACGGAGGCCAATCGCTGTGCGTCGCTCGACGCTCGCCGCGGTGGTGACCGGCGCGCTCGCGCTGGCCCTGTATGGCGCTACTCTGAGCCCAACGATTAGTGGCTGGGACAACGCCGAACTCGTCACGGCCGCTCACGTGCTGGGGATCGCGCATCCTACAGGTTATCCCATCTATCTGGTGCTCGGCAGGCTGTTCGATCTGCTTCCGCTCGGAAATACCGCGGTGCGACTGGCGTTGCTCTCGGCCGTCTGCGCGGCCAGCGCGTCGGCGCTGATTGCCTGGGCAGCCGCCAGGATTACGTCTTCGGCCGTTGCAGGGGTGCTTGCGGGAGCGATCGCGGCGGCGAACCTCCCCCTGTGGAGTCAGGCGACGGAGGGAGAGGTCTACGCGCTCAACGCGCTGATTGTGGCGCTGGGGATAGCGGTCTTTGTTCGGTGGACATTCAGGCCGAGGCCGAGCGACATCGTGTGGCTGGCGCTGATCGCGGGGGTCGGTTTGGCCCATCACCGCACGGCCTTGTTCTTCACGGGTCCTTTGCTGCTGACTGCGGCGATCACTCAGCGTCCGGGCTGGAAGGTGCTGGGAAAAGCAGCTTTGGCCGCGGCGGCCCCGCTGCTGTTCTACTGGTACCTGCCTTTGCGGTCGGCGGCGAACCCGCCGTTGATGTGGAGCGACCTGACGCAATGGGATCATTTCGTTTCGTATGCGACGGCCGACGTGTACGCGCAGGCCTACGCGTTTGCGCGGCCGAGGGCGGACATGGTTGCCATGGCGTGGGATCTGACGCGAGAGTTCGGAAGCCAGATCACAGTGGTAGGCATCGCCCTCGTGGGGATCGGGATTGTCAGTCTCTTCCGGAAGAGCCGCAAGCTGTGCCTGTCGCTGATGTGCTCGGTGGTGCTGCTTTCGCTGTGGAACTTGGGCTACTGGGTGTCCGACGTGATGGTGTTCTTCATTCCGTGCGCGCTGGCGGCGGCGCTGTGGGCGGGCGAGGGGCTTCATGCAACGGTAGCCGGAGTGGAGTCGAGGTTCGGGACCGGCGCTCGCAGGGCGGGCGCCGCGGCTGGGGTAATCGCCCTGCTGCTGGTGTCCGCAAGCCTCCTGGGTCATAACTGGGGGAAGTGCAGTCACAGGAATGATTGGGTGCACTACGACCTGGCGTATGGGATGATGGCGCAGTTGGATTCCGACAGCATCCTAGTTACGAATCACTACATGCCGGGGGCGATGTACTTGCAGCAGGTCGAGGGCATGAGGTCGGACGTGGAGATTGTCAATCCCACGGGGTACTACCAGAGCGGGATATCCGACCGACGCATCGTGAGGCTGCTTGCGTCGTTGCCGAAGAAGTACTCTCCTGATCCATCGGACAGCGCCGAGGAGAAGGCGGCGGCGACGCTGCGTTTTGCTGCTGCGCTGGGCAAGCACACGCAGTGGCGGCGTCCCGTTTACTGTGCCGTGAGCGGGCTGCGTAGGGTGGGGGATCTGCCGGCTCAGGCACTGGGTGGGGATCTCTTTCGGGTTAGTCCGGAGGCGCCGAGCTTGCTGGTTCAGCTTTCCGGCCAGCCGCCGCGCGCGTTGTTTGACGATGGAATCGCGTTGGCGCAGGTTGAGCTTCAGCCACAAACTGCGCAACGGCGAGATCTGCTGCACCTGAGTCTCGACTGGAGCTGCGCGCAGGCTATGGAGACGCCGCTCGTGGTCTTGGTTCATCTGTCGCCGGCAGATCGGCCTGGCGACGAGCCCGCCCCCAGGGGTCTCCTTCTCGACCACGCGACGTGGCTTGCCTATGGCCTCTCGCCGGTCGCAGCAACGCCGGAGGGAATGGCCTACCACCAGGAGATGGTCATCGGGGTACCATCAAACGCGCCCGCCGGGAGGTGGGAGGTGTCCGTCGGGGTGGGATTGGAAGGCAGCGGTCGGGTCAGGCTTCGGCGGGTGGCGGAGTTTCGCGTCTTGCCCGTCTCAGGCCCAAGGAGCGCTGAAGGGGTCGCAGAACCATAGGTGCAGTTGTGCGAAGAAAGGATCGGGGGCATGGGACACGGCCTACGTGCGGCATTGATGTTGCTGGTCTGCTCAACCTTGGCGGCTGTGGGGCTGGCGGCGGAGGCGCCGCCGGACTTGACGACAGCGCAGACCTGCTATGAGCGCAACCTCGCGCTTGGGGAATCGCTTGGGGGCGGGCAGGCGAGTGCGGAGCAGGCGGCCGAAGCCCAGCGACTCATCCAGGAAGGCCTGGAATGCGCACAGGGCTGCGTGGCTGCGCAGCCTCGCGTTGCCGAGGCTCATCGTGCCTGCGGGAGGCTGCTGTGCCTGACGTATCGACCGACTGAGTCGAGGGTGCTGCGTTACCGGGATGGAGAGGAGCAGGAGGAGACTACGGTGGTCTTGCGGCGAGGCCGGCACGCAGGTACGGAAGAGGGCCTGGCGGAGCTGCGGGCGGCCATCAGGCTTTCTGGAGAGAATCCTGACTACCAGTTGGACTACGCGGAGGCGCTCCAGGTAGGCGAGGAACATGAGCAGTGTGTCCAGCAGGCGCAGGCGACGTGGGAGCAGGCGGAACTCAACCGCGCGCAGAGGGCGCGCTGCGCAGGCCTCCTGGCGGCGTCGATGCGCAGCCTGGAGCGCACGGAGGAGGAGGCGCGCTGGCTGCGCGAGGTGCTGGAGCGGGATCCGCAGAATGCGGCGGCGGCCGAGCGCCTGGCGCAGTTGGTTCCGGCGACTCCGGCAGGGGTTTCCTGGCAGTCCTTCGAGGCAGGGATGGCGCAGGCGAGGCAGCTGGGGAAGCCGGTGTTCATCGACTTCTCTGCCTCTTGGTGCGGGTGGTGCCGGAGGCTGGATCAGGAGGTCTTCACGGATCCGGCGGTCATCTCGGTGAGCCAGGACTTCGTGTGCATAAAGGTTGACGCCGATGCGAGGCGCGACTTGGCTACGCGGTATAGGGTTTCAGGTTATCCGACAGCGGTGTTGCTGGACGCGGGTGGTCGGGAAGTGCACCGAATCGTCGGCTACATGCCGGCGCGGCAGTATCTATTGGAAATGCAGCGCGGAGTCCCCCGCTAGGTGGGGGTCGCAATCCCTGGGAGGTGCGTGAGCCATGAGAGTGTCCTGCTGGGTAGCGGTGTTGATCTTGGTCTGCTGTTGCGTGTCGTGGGGAGCGGAGCCGGAGGCTGCGAAGTCGCTGACGCCCCTGGAGCAAGGCGAGGCGGACTTCGAGCAGAACGTGGCACTGGGGCCGGCGCTGACCATGCGGGCCGGATTGCCAGGTGAGATGGAACGGCTGAGTCAACTGTTCGCAGGAGGTCTCAAAGCCGCGCGGGACGCGGTGGCTGGGCAACCCGAGGCCGCGGAAGCTCACTACCTGCTCGGCAGCTGGATCCTTTATGGCTATCGAGTGGTGGAGGTGCAGGGCATTGCCATAGACGCGGAGGGCGGAACGTATACCCAGACTGTGGCCGGAGTGGTGCAGGGCTCCACGGACAGCGCGGAAGAGGGGCTGGAGTCGCTGCGGCGGGCGACTGAGCTGGCTCCCGGCAATGGACGATACCTTCTGGACTATACGGTTGCGCTGGCCGACTATGAGCGACCAACGGAGGCAATCCTTATCTTGAGGGCGATCTGGGCGGGTCAGCCGGAACTGACGCCGGAGAACAAGATGGAGGCAGGGCTCGTCCTGAGCGACATCTATGCCGCCGAGGGGCGCCTGGCCGAAGGGCGCGAGTGGGTCTACGATGCGCTCTCGGTGAAGCCTGAGAACGCGGGGGCAGTGCAGCGGCTGAGGCTGCTGGACTCAGCACAGGCGGCGGAGGCCGCCGCGCAGGCGGAGGCGGCCGCGGAGCAGTCGGCGGAGGCCGCCGCGCAGGCGGAGGTGGCCGCGGAGCAGGCGGCGGAGGCCGCCGCGCAGGCGGAGGGGCTGGAATACGAACAATCGGGGGAGGGGGCGGGCGAGGGGGAGTCCTCGGGCGTGGAGAATCAGGAGGATTGGTAGACCCGCCGGCTCGAGGGAGCGGAACCGTGGTCATCACACTGTCACGACAAGCCGGCTGTGGCGGCGAAGAGACGGCTCAGCTAGCCGCTGAACGCCTCGGTATACAGGTCGCCGACAGGACCATTCTGGAGCGCATTGCGCAGCACGAGGGTCTTCCGGTAGAAGACCTGGCGGTTTTCGACGACGTGGCGCCGGGGGCGATTGAGGCTGTCATTGCCGAATGGCGTACGTCGGTAAACCAAGCCGTGTACCTCCGTCGAGTCGCCCACACCCTGCTCTTGCTCGAGCATGAAGACAACGTTCTGATCATGGGCCGCGGGGCAGCGTTCGTGCTGACCGACCCAGGCACGCTTCACGTGAGGGTGATCGCGCCGATGCCCTGCAGAGTGGCCCGTCTGGTGCAGAAGAAGGGGTTATCGGCTGCGGAGGCGGAGCGGGCGCTGAAGCACAGTGATGAGGCGCGAGTACGGTTCGTCCGGCAAGTATTCGGGGCCGATATCGACTCGCCGAGTCATTATGACCTGGTGATAAACACGGCTGAACTGGCGGTTGAGGATGCGACCGAAATGGTGGTCGTCGCGGCTAGTCGGAAAGCCGCCCGCCGGGCCGTCGCCACGGAGACGCCGGAGGACTTCCTCAGCCATCTGCTGCACTTCCGACGGCGACCGCGCTTCCCGCGGGTCAGCGAGACGACCTGGCAGCACTGCCGACGTCACTTGCGTCCGTCTCGCTTCTAGTATCGAGCTCTCTAGAGCCGGTCCGAGGCGCGGTGTCGAGCTGGAGCTGCTGTGTTGCAGCTTTGAGGGCGGCGCCGAGCATATCCTGAGGGCTCATGATGTGATCCACGACGCCAACGGACAGGCGCACCTCCACTGGCAGCTCTCCGGAGGCATTTAGATCTTCGATGTGAGCGTTGAGCCGGGCCAGTGCCATCATGGCTTCATGGCGCCGAGTCTCTGGGAAGAGTAGTGCGAACTCATCTCCTCCGAGACGTCCGGCGACGTCTGTCTTGCGGATGGTAGAGGTGAGACAGCGGGCTACTGCGCGCAACGCGGCATCGCCCACGTCGTGCCCGAATTCCTCGTTCATCTTCCGGAATCGCTGAATATCCAGCGCGGCCACGGAAAGGTTCCGTTTGTACCTTTCGGCGCGTGCGATTTCGGCCTCGAGGAGGCGGTGGAAGTGACGCTGGTTGGCCAGGCCCGTTACGGCATCGGTGACGGTGTGGGCCTGAATCCATCGGCTCTGCTCTCGAATCCTCTCTGACAATCGGAGGTTACGGCGCCGTGCGGCGGCCAGCGCACCCATCAGCCAGGCCACTCCGGCCAGAGTAGCGGCGGCGCTTTCCATCGCCGACTCCGACCTCTTCCGCAGGCGGGAGAGCAGGGCCACGTGGTCTTCGGCCTCGCGGAGTCCCTTCGACGATGTCGTCGGGGTGTCTGCTCCCTCTTCGTCGGCTTGGCACACCTGGGCCGAAACGACGTAGGCAATGGCGGTGCCGGCGGCAAACACGGGTAGTGCGATGTCCATGATTCCGAGTGGACACAGATGAAGAAAGGGGCGAAACCTGATGGCCCCCATGCTTGCGTCCACAAGCTGCTTCAGCTCTTCCGCCCGTCCGCAGTCCAGGCAGGGGCGGGGGAACGCGATGCCCCGAGTGAAGTGTCGACAGAACTCCGAGAGATCCTCACACGCTGCCAGTGGGTGCCCGAGGGAATCTACGAAGAGAACGGGCAGCTCAAGGGAGAAGGTGAGGGTGTCCTGCAACTCTTGTAAGTCGTCCGGCCACAGCCAGTCGGCCAAATCCTCTCGTCTGCGCCCCATGATAGTCACCTCAACGCGGACTTGGCCTGCTCACCTGGTTAGAATATTCCACGTTTTCTCACTCGCCTCCCTAGCAAGCGCGTTTGCCGCGTCGGGCGCGCGGCCGGTGGTCAAGAGTGGCGCGATGATATGCGGCTCACTCCTCCGCGATAGCTGACTGCGGCCCGATTGCGCTTCCTTCTCGGAGAGAGATGTTCGGCACATGGGACATCGCCGCGAGGCATACGAACGGTCGATACAGAACTAACCGATAGAGGAGAAGCCCATGTTGGACCCGACGGCGTTCGGGTATGCCGACTTTCACTTCTCGTGGGGCGATCACATCCTGGGTATCTTCGACAGCCGTGGTCAGCAGATGGAGATCATGGTCCATTTCATGGCGAATGGCCTGCGAGCAGTACAACGATGCGTGTGGGCAGGGCCTCCGGAATCGACTGACAGATTCCGACAGTCGCTGGCGGAGATAGGCGGCGATCTGCCTACGCTGGAGGCATCAGACCAACTGGTCATCGTCTCGGACGTTGAGTTCTACCGCCAAAAGGGCGTGTTCGATTCAAGCTCCACGATGAATCTTCTGACCACGCTGCTGACAGACGGCCAGAACCAAGGCTACTCGACGATGCGCATAGCCACAGATGTGTCGTGGCTGCGAGACCATCGGGTGGACCCCAAGGTGTGGGAGGAGTTCGAGGTGGAGTTGACGCAGGAGGTCGCGGCGCTGCCGGTGGTCCTGGTATGTCAGTACGACAGATTTCAACTGCCCGGGGACATCGTTGCTACGGCGTTTCGGACACATCCGGTGGTCATCATGGGAGATAGGATCCGGCAGAACCGGCGCTACGTCGCCACGGTTGGCGGCACTCCGCCCTCCGAGATCATGTGACCGCCTGGGGGGGGCGGTCAGGCGCGGGCGGGGAGCGCGCGCTGAAGCAGCTCGGTGAGGTGAATCACCTCGACCGGCACCTGGAACTTCTCGGCCCCGTAGCGAAGCTGCATGACACAGGCGGGACAGGACGTAACGACGATCTGCGCGCCCGTCGATCGAATGTTCTCCATCTTGCGCTTGAGGATCTGCATCGACAGGTCGTGGTGGAACAGCGCATAGCTTCCGGCGCTCCCACAGCACCAATCGGCCTCGGGGAGCTCCCGGTATTCGACGCCCGGGATCCTGCGAAGGAGGGCGCGGGGCTGCTGGGTGATGTTCTGATAGCGGCTCAGGTGGCAAGGGTCGTGATAGGTGACGACCGCGCTGACTTCCTTCAGGCCTTCGGGCAGTTCGACCTCGGTGAGGAACTCGGAGATATCTCGGACGCGCGAGGAAAGCGCCTCGGCCTCGGCACGAGTTGGGTCGTCGGCGTCGAAGAGCTCGGGGTAGTCCTTGAGGAAGGATGAACAGCTCCCGCAGTCGGTGATGATGGCCTCGCCGTCGAGCGCGCGGAGGGTCTCGATGTTCTTGCGCGCGAGCGCGCGCGCTGACTCGAGGTCCCCGTAGGAGTAGGGCGAGAGGCCACAGCAGACGTTGACCGGGGTGACGACTTCGTATCCGGCGGCCTCCAGCGAATCCAGGGTGGCCTCTCCCGCGTCGGGGAGGGCGTAGTCTAGGCCGCATCCCAGGAAGTAGATTGCGCGCTTCGCCGCGGCCGGCGAAGGCTTTCGTCGTGCGATACGGCCACGGAGGAACGAGCGAGGAGCTGGCATCATGTCCGGTCCCTCGGATAGGCCTCGGTCGAGCCACGGAAGGAGACGCAGCAGCTTGGAGAAGGTGGTTAGCCGCGTTCGCTTCAACACGCCGAGGACCCAAGCCCCACGTCGCAGCAGCGCCGGGCGGCCCAGCAAGTGGCGGAAGATGAGCCGCTGGATCAGGGATTGGCGCCGCGCTACGTAGGTGGCGCGGGCTGCCACAACTGCTCGATCTGTGCGAATGCCGGGGGGGCATTCGGCGGTGCAGGCTCGGCACATGAGGCACTCGAAGAGGGAGCCGCGGATGGAGTCGTCGAAGGGAAGCTTTCCTTCG
>Ga0315293_10007153_pt1 | contig 10382 bp, 9 predicted proteins | sample YL17G13_20_MG_FD_203071 | JGI IMG/M metagenome (GOLD analysis project Ga0315293, IMG submission 203071) | Sediment microbial communities from Yellowstone Lake, YNP, Wyoming, USA - YL17G13_20 | ecosystem: Environmental > Aquatic > Freshwater > Lake > Sediment | place: USA: Wyoming | collected... | reverse complement strand
AATCACATCACCGACGCCGGCTCCACCGCCTGTGGCGGAAGACATTTCGACAATGACATTGCTGCCCGGCTGGCCGAGAAGCACTCGATCGCCTGCCGCCATTGCGACAAAACCACCCGGCTGAGTTATGATAGCGCCGGCATTAGTAACCTTCTTGCCGAGCAGAGCTACGCCATTGGTAGCTCTTATCGTGCCTAAATTAACGACTTCTCCAATGCCTGGAACGGCAAAATCATGAATGCCGGCGAGAAAAACACTGTCGTCAATACCAAGACTGGAGGCGACTAATTGAGCGACATTGACCATCGCCCCCTGGCCGAAGACTATACCTGCAGGATTGACAATGAAAACACTGCCATTGGCCTGCAGAGAACCCATAATCCCGGTCGGGCTGCCGTCGTGGATCCTGTTCAGGACCGCCGCTGCGGAGCTTGGCTGGAGAAACTGGACCGCTGCCCCTGCTCCGATGTCAAAGTTTTGCCAGTTGATAATTGCTTCGTTTGCTGTTTGCGTCACAGCTAACTGCCCGGGCGTATAGACCAAAGACCCTACTCCAACGACGGGAGCTCCGCCGCTTGGCAGTGTGCCCGGCACCGGGCTTACATCGGCCATTACAATTGAAGGGCCGAAGAACAGCCAGATCGACAGGAAACTTGCTGTGATTTGCCGTAAGTAGTACTTTTTCGATACATTCTGCGCGCTTTTCATCACCATCATCCTCCTCGAAACGTTTTCTACATTGTTACCTTGGCCGAATCTGTCTTAGCCAAGGTCATGCTTAAAATCGCACTGTAAACCCCACATTCACGTGACCATCTCCCTCATCCGTCGGTCCGGCCGAACGGAGCGGATGGCCGTAATACACCCCTGCATTGAAATGCTCTCCGTATTCTACGATCACGCCCAATCCTAATGAACAGAGCTCTTCGGTTCCACTTTCACCTGCAACCGGACTCTTGGTGTTGGCTCTGCCATAATCAAAGAAAACCAAGGGCGCCACTTTCTTAAGCTCCCCCTTTGCGGCCTGCGATTGTTCTGAGCCGGCTCTCTCGGCCCGGTCTTTTCTCACAAGGTCATACTCATATTGGATGGAGCCGAGCATGCCGCCGTCGGCAACGATCCTGTTTTCCTCATACCCTCGGACTGAATACATCCCCCCGAACGTGGTCATCATCGCAGGCACCAGCCTTTCGTCCGGCCATATATATTTCAAAGAGCCGAGCAGCCTCTGGACCTTGTCTGTATCAAGGAATTGACTGTGGTTGGCGGCCAATGTCACTATTGCGAAATCGCGTTCGGCTCCGTTTCGCGCGCCTGTGGAGGTGGCGAAATCCCAGAACCTCTTCTGGCTGGAACCACCTATGCCTTCAATGCGGTCCAGCACGAAAGACGTATTTGCCATGTCCGTCCGCCGATGTACGTCAACACCAACCGTCCAGAGGTCCAGATACACCTTGCTTGCGAAGAACTGCGGAAACAGCGTGGTGGTAACCTTGCTTTTCTCGCGGGTCAAAGAAGTGGTCAGGTCAAAGAACCAGCCCTTTTTCTGAAACACGCTCCATCGCAATTTGCCGCCGTACGCGTAACCGGTGCCAAGAAAGTCAATGCCTCCGCCGCCGTCAACCTCATATTCGCTGCGCGCGCCAAACAGAGTCAGTCGCAGCCGGGGCGTCCAGAGAGGAACATCGTAGCTGCCGTATATCGAGTAGTTGTCCTCTGCGCCTTTTTCGACGGGCACCTGCCCCAAAACGGTGAGTCTATCGTCTCTGCCCGTAAGATTTGTGTTGATGAAACCAACTCTTGGGTTCCATTGCCTGTCCTCGGTGCCGGAATTATCCATCTGGAGGAAATAATGCCACGGATTTATCTCGAAAACGTCGTACTGCACGGCGAGCGACTGTGGTGCATCGCCTTTGGATATGGTTGCAGAGACATACCTGTCCGGGTCCAAATTGAGCAGATTGATGAAATCATTCAGCTTCTTGTTGTTCATAACCTGGCCGGGTTCCACCGGGGACCATTTTTCGAAGGCTGAACGGCTCAAATAGCCTTTCTCCTGTTTGTTCCGCTCGACGTCATAGAAAGTCGTTCTGACATTGCTGACGGGCATCTCAACGACTTCTATTGGCAGCGTGTCCTCTTCCAATTTTACGCCTTCCTTCATCGCATCCGGCCGAACACGCACGGATATGCCGGCATAATTCTGTCTTTGATAGACAGAGAGGAGATACTGGGTAAAACCCTGAATAGTCCTTGCAGAAATCTCCCGAGCCTGGCCGGGTTCGAGAATCACCTCGCGCAGAACTCTGAAGTCATAAAGATATTCGCTCTGCGCCTGCTTCAGTGGTTTATCGCTGGTATTGTAAACAGGAGGAACTGCTGCGAGGAGCTTGTCGGTCAAAATAAGTGAGTTACCGGTGATCTGCACCTTTCTGACGACTGTGCGGGGCGTTGTATCTTCTGGAAAGGTCAACTGATCAACATTGAAGCGTCCATCACTTGTCCTGGGTTTCTTAGCAGACCGCCGTTCAGATTTCTCACCTGACTCTCGTATCACTTCGAGCTTTTCTCTTACGGCTGTCTTCTCTTGCGACCTCAGTTCAACATCGTTTGGGTTGGTGGAGACCGGGGGGGGCTGCTGGGCTGAAACAGCGGCGCAGTACGTCACCGCCGCCAGAAAGCACAGTGCGAAATTGCCTAATTGTCTTGAAATATCCATATTTCGTGTCTCCTGTAACAGTTCCTTCATCATCAACATCATTTCTTCATTCACACAATAGCACAATTGAAACAGCTATAGTACCAGAATCTACAAAGCATCCACAACCTTTCATCATGCACCTTGCATTTCACGCCTCCCTGGCAACAGGTCTTGTAGTGTTCGTAATTATACCTGTTTGAGGGCTATCTGTCAAGCTTTTTCCGCCGGCTTATTATTTGTCTGGCCGTCAGACTTGGCAGGATGGGAAAATCGCCGGCAGAGCGAATTCTCTGTCCGGCGGCTGCAAGGTCAGGACCATATCTTTTATCAGACGTGGACCTTCTGCCGACACCGCGAGAACCGATATGACTTGCACTGGAAAAGTTGCCCTTCCAGATTTGGGCGGTGGAAATTGAACCATGTTCAACAATATGCTTGCATTCCCCACACAGTTATGCTATGATAGGGCACTATATGGATTCGCTGAGCGTTGGACCATAAGCAGTAAAAGGCTTCTTCGCTGCTTCTGCCGTTGGATAGCGTTGGAGCATCGAGAAGTAGGGTGACAGGAGTGTGATGAGACATGGGGATTACGAATTGGTCTAACGACATCGTCGTGCTGGACCTCTCGCAGGAGCCAGAACTCATAGATGAATTGCAGTGTTTGAGTATCATCCTTCGTGAGAAAAGCGACTGCAAAGTGCTTATCGATTTCTCTGAGGTCGGCCAGATGACAGCTACCGGCATTTCCAGGTTGCTGGAGGTTCGCAAGCTCGCGGACCACATGGCAAATCGGTTCGCACTATGCAATGTTCCTGATGCAATCAGGGCTATGTTCAATGATGCCGGCCACAAGAGGACCGTTGAAGTCTTTGATGACAGGCAGTTCGCCTTGATCTCCCTCGACATGGTCGGATAGCGGAGGTGTCACTGTAAGCCCCGTCGGCGCCTCCTACGATGAGTGAGAATGGGCCGCCCAAAAAGCTCGTCGCAACGTGGCCGCCGCAAGCCCAGTGGAACAGCCCGGCCGAACGTCAATCCCGGATACAATCCCTTTGTCCTTCATCCAACTGTGGAAATTGGGCTGAGCACCTGCCAGGAAATTCCTGGTCAATCTGACCGTTCCAAACGCGCCTCGGTGAGGAGACTCAAAGTGACGAAATTTCCGCCCCATAAGGAGATCGCCGCTTGAATCGTGAACGGCTCAATACCGGCAATTGTAGGAAATATGGAATTGCCTTCGGCGAAGCTGTTCTGAAACCTGCAAACATCATTGCAGTGATTAGACTTTTCTTTTCCATGATTTCGTCCTTTCAAAAGCCGTTTATAGTGATAAATTTCTCCGAGTCAACTCTTATGAGCCGATATTCAGACTGGGCTCTATGTGCTGTGCTAATAGGTGGCTTCGATGAACAGTCGTTTGAGGGGATCGTCGTAGAAGCTTGCAAGATCGTTTCTGATCTTGGCAGCATAACTTTGGGCGACGCCGAGAGGCGTTTCCCAATTCAGCCAAAGCTTGAGGATTCGGACAGCGTATTTCCGTGTCCAGTTGTCCTTTTCAAGACCTGGGGCCACTGCCGTGGAGGCATTCAGGCGGGCGGCAGGGCTTACATTGCAGCAGATTCTTCTTGTGTGCGTGTTCATCGTTTAACTCCTTAGTTCTGTCGTTTTTGGGTTCAAAACTGTCTTCTCATAAAATGATTCGCAGGCTGCGGGCCGAGGCTGCGCCCGCTCAAGGGCAAAATCTGCTGATGTCGCCAAATTCATGAGGATTGCGCCTTTCTTGCCTAAAGCGGTTTGGGATGTTATTTTTTGATTGAAATGGATAAGCTTCGGCGGTAAACTTTAGAAGGCGCAGTTTGCGTTGAGTTGTGGATTGGCAAGGAGCATCCTATATGGGCAAAGACAGGGAAGAGAACCAGGACATACCCGGCAGCGGCGATATGGCTGATTTCCCCACGCGCAGCTTTGCCGATTTGCCCCCAAAGGACGGCTATCCGACATGTAGCCTGCCAGATTCAGCGGAAGAGATAGGTACAGAGATCGGCCGTTACAAGCTGCTCAGTGTTTTGGGCGAGGGTGGCTTTGGCATAGTCTATTTGGCTGAGCAGAAGCAACCAGTAAGGCGGCAGGTGGCTGTGAAGGTCATCAAGCCGGGGATGGATTCCAAGCAGGTAATTGCCCGCTTTGAGGCGGAACGCCAGGCACTCGCGTTACTGGATCATCCGAACATCGCCCGTGTATTTGACGCAGGGGCCACGGAGAAGGGCCGACCATATTTTGTGATGGAGTATGTAAAGGGTGTGCCCATTACAGAGTACTGTGACCGTCAGAAACTCACTATAGAGCAGCGGCTGGAGCTTTTCCTCCAAGTCTGTGAAGCTATTCAGCACGCACACCAGAAGGGGATTATCCACCGGGACATCAAACCATCGAACATATTGGTGAGCCTCGATGCCGATAAGGCTGTGCCCAAGGTGATAGACTTTGGCGTAGCTAAGGCGATAAGTCAGCCTTTGACCCAGAAAACGTTATTAACTGAGCAAGGACAGTTGATTGGCACTCCAGAATATATGAGTCCGGAGCAGGCTGAGCTGACTAATCAAGACATAGACACCCGCTCGGATATCTACTCCCTCGGCGTTCTACTTTACGAAGTGCTGACAGGAACACTACCCTTTGACTCCGAGACACTTCGTGAGGCTGCCTTTGACGAGATCCTGAGGATCATACGAGATGAGGACCCACCGCGACCGAGTACCAGGCTGTTGGCTTTGGGCAAAGAAGCTACGCCCTTAGCTACGAGTCGCCGCACTGATGTCAAGACATTGGCCAAGCGCCTTGTAAAGAACTAGAGTGGATTCCGCTCAAAGCAATGCGTAAGGAGCCAGAGAGGCGATATCAGACAGTATCAGAACTGCGTGCAGACGTCCAGAACTACCTTGATGGGAAACCGTTACTGGCTGGTCCAGATAGTGTTTGGTACCGTCTTGGCAAGACGATACGCAAGCGGGCCAAGTTCAGTGCGTTGGTAATTGTGAGTCTTGCGCTAATTCTACTGCTTCCGTGGATTTCTACAATCTGGATGGGGCAGCTGACTAAGCAGATGCTGTTGAACACCTACAGAGTGAAGGCCGAATCAGTGCTCTTTCACTCCCATTTTCGGCCGGAGGCCAGAGGGGAGATATCACTGCCACTGTTGAACGACCAAGGAGCGGCAAGAAGCGTCGATGATCGCGGTCTGATTTGGATCTGCTTCAGAAGTGAAGAAGACACTGAAGTCTCACGATTGAGCGATAGACAGCGTGAGATGCTTGAAATAATGAGGAGTGGCGAGTATGACGATGAAGATTTAGTGTCGATCACGATGACCGCTGGGGAACCACGCAGTGAGTATATACGTCTCTTCGTCGCGACGGAAAGCTGTGTCAGCTGTCACAATTCCCTGGGGTCCGGCCAGCCCTTTGTCCTCGGCGCACCCATTGGTGCGGCTTTTGTGACTTCCCGATATATAAGAGATGAGTTGAGCAAGATCCTTTGGATGAATCGGATATGGGCAGTTGGCGTTGGGTCAATCGGGGTATATGCAGCAACCGTCCTGATATACTGGACGCTGAGTGTCGGTGAACAATGGAAACAGCGGAAATAGAATGCAGGAATGACGCAGGTTTGGGCTTGCCGAGTTCACCTTCTAAGACGGAGGAGAATTTTGCGCGGCGCCTGCAGAAAAGGGAATGGCTCCTTGCGCTGGGAGTGTTCTCTTTGAGTTGTATGATCTGGTCGAGAATCGTGACGGGAACGTTCTGGTCGTTCGATATTGACGTGGTGACGCGTCATCAATACTTGGGCCTTAGCCAGGTTACGGGGGTAAGCATTTTTGAATACCCTTCGCAGATTGTAGTGCTGGGTTTACTGATGGGAATCATGACGGTTGTTCCAATATTAGTCGCCCAGTTGATTGGTCTGCGCCGTAGCTTTGTGTTTCTGCTGGTAGTATTCTTTCTAACCAATCTATTTGGTTTGGCCATTGTTCTGCTTTTGAGCTGTCTTGCTGTGTCATCGCGGTCGTTCAGATCACGGTCCAAGATCATGTCCTTGGCGCTTGCCGTGACTCCGCAGCTTGTCTACTGGGGCCTGTTTGGATCGGCACGCGGTACTGCACCACTGCAATGGGCTCTCTCTTTTGCACCTTGGCTATGTGCTTGGATTACGGCTCTTGGGCTCGCAGGCTTAGTCTTGAGCATCGGACACTTCTATCGCCACAAGGCTCGGCCAATCTGGATTCTCACTCTAACGACGCTGCTGCTGGTGGTTGGCTTGTTCGAGTGGAAGATAGGCTTTGACGAGCTGGACTATCAGCTCTACGTGGCTAAGAACGACCCTGAGAACGTTGAAGAGTTCCACGATCACAGCATAACCGATGCGCTCGATGCGACGATTACAGACCCCGCCGTGGTGAAGTATCTGGGAGAAACGCTCTTTTATGTCACCGAGCCGATACCGCTTCGCGCGGAGCTGAAGAAGGAGATTCAGATTCAGCTTCAGTATGACCGCTGGCCGGGCTGGTTTATAATGCCAAAGACTCTTGACTATCAGGAGAAGAGAGAATGGCTGCTGCACGCGTACGATTTCTTTATCAGGAGATGGCCGAACAGTAAGCGGATACCTATAGCGCTGTATTTCAAGGCTCTTCTGAATGAGTACCGTCCGGACGTTAGGTTTCTGGGCGAGAAGGAGATACTCCGTTTCTACAGAGATTATCCTCATCGGGAGTCACTGGCAACATGGCATTGTTTGTACGGCGATTTTTCAAAGAGCTCCGAGTCAATAGAGGCGCGATGGCGGATTGCGATGGACTGGGCGGGGCAGGGAAGATTCGAGCAGGCCGACAAGCTTCTCAGCGAGGCGCTGGATATGGTGGACGTACGGACCGAGCAGCTTGCTCAAGAAAAGCCGTCGGAGGTGCTATTGGGTCTGTTTCACCCTCCCGCTGATTCTGTGATCACGACCTTCAAGCTGACGGAGCTTCAGTGGAGGCTGAATCAGTTGCGTCTTCTCATAGGGTTAGAGAATCGAACGGTTGAGGATGAGGCGAAAAGGCGTCTGGCCGAGCTTGTGACGCTGAATCCACACTCACTCGATTATACCCAGCAGCTTGGTCACTTGCTGGAAAAGACAAGCGACAAAGACCAGCTTCGAGACAATATCTTGTTGGCGCAGGCGAAGCTTGAAGCTGATGATCAACTTAGGGCCGAGCGGCTGAAGGAGGTACACGAGAGCTTCTCGCTGACCGACGGTGGGATGATGGCGTTGTACGAATTGGGGCGTTTAAAGGTCGGTCTGTACCACAGCGCGTCGGATACGCAGCACAAGAAAGCGAACCTCGGTGATGCGCGGGTGACCCTGTCGAAGTTTCTCGAGTTGTATCCGACGAGCTTCTGTACGGAACAGCTGCAACAGATTCTGAATGCTTTGCCTGATAATTGAATATCTACAGTCGGCACTGTGCGGACCTCCTATCAAGATATCTCGGTCAGTTGTCTTGGTGATGTCGCACTATACTAACCGCTCCTCGAGGTTGCCGCGTTTGACTACTGTTGGTATGCCCCATCCCGAAAAGCACGTGACAATGGTGGGCAGACGTGGTATGATTCAACCCGTTGACAAGTGGATACGGAAAAGCAAACGCGGCTTTGGTCCAGCCCGTTTCGGCAGAGAAGGAGTTACAACTGAGGCTTCGGCATGGCGAGCATAATCATCATATCGGGAGAAAAGAAGGGGGAATACCTTCCTCTTGGCCGGCGGACAAGCGTGATAGGCAGGGCCGAGACCCTTCCACTTCAGATTCTGGACGAAGCAGTGTCCCGCAAGCACCTGCGGATTCGCTTCGAGGAGAGTGAGAACCGGTACTACGCAGAAGATATGAGCAGCAAACACGGCGTCTTTATCAATCGCCGGAAGATCACAAGTGAGACTGTTTTGCGCGAGGGGGACCAGGTTCTCTTGGGGCAGACCACGCTGCTATTCACGGACAAAGACTTCGACGACCGCGAAAGTGCGCTGAAGCACTACAAGAAGGTGGGGGAGAAAGCAAAGACCACCCGCATCGATTAGCCGAATACGTAGCGCCCATGCGGGATGGGCGCTACGCGCTATTGTCCTGACTTCGCATTACGAGCAGGCAACCGGGCCGTTGGCGGTTCACTGTACTATTCTTTGATGACTGAGCGCTCATCCAGCCTAACGCCTTGGCCATCGGTCACCAGGAAGGAATCGGTCCTTCTCATGGCCCCAGATGCACCAAGTATCGGCAGGTCGCCTCGTCGAGCATCTGTTGTGCCGTCCGACCAGGTATAGATGTTGTCGTCGTTGATGGCACAGAACGCTCTCTTCTCAAAGGTGAGGTGGCCATCCAGGAACAATACATTCTGGCCTTGTTCTCGGTGGACTGTTGCGTTTCCGTGTTTGATCGCCTCCCTGTCACCATCGGGGTCGAACAGGTCAAAATCTGTGTTCACCTTGCGACCTGCGAAGGAGCTATCCTGCCACGGATTGCGGTCGGCGGCAACGGCCATGCCCGGGCTGTTCATTGCGGTCAGCCTGTACGCGCCGAACGGCATATGATAAGAGTAGCTGCAGTGTTCCATTGGTTCATTGCCAAAGTCCCAAAGATCCACGAGTCTCATGCCATTCGCATCATCATCTGAGAGCCTGAACTCAGTCACACCAGAGTCACCCTTACAGAGAAAGGATTCCGGCGGCAGTCCGCCGTACTTGACCAGCAGATAGAAACAGGATGTGGTAGTCGCCAGACTGGGCATAGGACGAGGCTGGCAGCGAGGGTTTCTCGGCCCACTAAAACCAGGCCGTGTGGTTGCCGCAAACGCGCTAGGTCGGTCCGGCGCCTTCCAGTCTCGAATCGGCGCTCCCCATATGCTTGTTGTGAGGCCTGATATCGGGAACTGGTCCTCATAGTCGTTGGCATAGGCGAGTGCTGCCTTGCCGATCCCGGCCAGGTTTGTCCCGCAGCGCAGCCGAAAGGCAAGCTGTCTGGCCTTGGACAAGCCAGGCATCAGGATGGCCATCAACAGAGCCATGACCGCAACAACGACCAGTGACTCAACTATTGTGAATGCTTTGCGTTCCATTTTTCGTCTCCTTTACTGCTAAGATATTCAGAACATTTTGTCTCCGAGCCGCCCAACTTGATGATCCACGAACACGGCTCCTATAAATACTCCTGCAATAATGGCTGCACAGGCAGTCACCCTGGCAGTCCCCTTGAGGGCCTTTCCAAGACCGTCTAAAGGACCACCGTCGGTCTTGTTTCCTCTGTGGTGTTCGGTCGTCCTGACGCTTGTTGGCACAGGTACAGCCTGAGCAGTCCCCTTTGGCTGCGCTTTTGCTGTCTTAGCGGCTGTCGCCTGTTTTGCCGGTACCGGGCGCCTGGCTGAATGACTGCTGCTGTTGCAGCCGGTTGTGGAGATCCCTGTGGCAAAGAGCATCAACAGAACTTGGACGGTTCGCTTGAGACTCCTTGACTGTGACGTAACTCTTCTGCCGTGTCTGATTGTGCCTTTGTGTGTATTCATCGTTCAACTCCTTACTTTTATCGTTTGAGGCATTCAAAACTGTCTTCTCACACGATGATTCGCAGGCTGCGGGCCGAGGCTGCGCGGAC
>Ga0315293_10007151_pt1 | contig 10384 bp, 27 predicted proteins | sample YL17G13_20_MG_FD_203071 | JGI IMG/M metagenome (GOLD analysis project Ga0315293, IMG submission 203071) | Sediment microbial communities from Yellowstone Lake, YNP, Wyoming, USA - YL17G13_20 | ecosystem: Environmental > Aquatic > Freshwater > Lake > Sediment | place: USA: Wyoming | collected... | reverse complement strand
CACGCCATCAATGGCCACTCTGCACGATGGCTTGGTGTGCGGTGATGGCTTCAGTGCCGTGGCGCTCGATGGCGTGTGTTGATACTGCGAGGGCTAGTATCACCAGCAATACCAGCCACACGGAGACTCGCGGCTCAGTTCGGCTTAGACTTGCACAACTCAAGCGTCACCGCTCTTTCTCGGCACTTGTCGCTGTACCTTTTCAACTCGTCCCGCAACCACCAGAAAGTTTTCCGACGTACTTCAGGATCAGTGCTCAAGTCTATTGCGCACAGGCTAGGCACCAGGCCCAGGATGATCTCGCGCAGCAGGTCGCCTTCGGGAAGATCGCCCGCCGCGAGGAAGACCAATTCGGCCCCTTCGGTCATCTCATAGAGTGCGTCTTTGTCTGTCATATCGGCGCATCCTCCCCGAGCAGGATCATCGCTTCCTCATCCTGCATCTCATCCCTGACCACGATCTCGATGCGTTCCCATTCTCTTTCTATCTCCGCCTGCCGGAACCTGACCTCTCGTATCTCATTCCGCATGACGTAGCACTCATGGCAAACGTACCCGCCCAGGATGACGCGAGTGCAGGTCTTGAACTCATGGCAATCGTCGCAGGTCGTCTCGCCGACGTGGTTCTTGATCGCCGCCTTCCAGTTGCCCTCGATGATCTCATTCAGGGTCATCGTCGTATCTCCTGGCATCGCTTCTCGCGGAGATGACGCAAAGACACCAATGGTAGAAGTACGATAGCGCCACGATCAAGCCGACCAACGCCCACCATTTCCAGTCCATTCGCACCTCCTATTTCGGCCACAGGACGACCAGGACCATGAACAGGCCAAGCATCGCTACGAAACGACAGAGAAGCCATATTGCGCCGTTGTCGTCATTCATGTGGCAGGTAATGTAAAGGGCACTGAGCCATACCACGAATCCAAGCGCGTGAAGTTCAGTCATCCGGGTATCTCTCCTTGATGACCTTGCGCAACTGCCCATAGATCGCGTGATGGTCGGGATTACGTGGGCTGTAGTCCCAGCGGTCATCTCGAATCCCGCAAGCCCGTCTCGCCGCCCATTTCATCCCGACCTTGCGATCATAGAAATCCTTCGGGTTGCAGACAGCAGGGCCGAACGTGCCCGTCTGGCGACCGTTTTTCACCGAGACGATGGCGCAGAACGTGAAGTTGAACGGAAACGACCACTGTACCCAGTAGGCTTGCCCATTGACCTCGATCTCGGCCACTTCGATTTCGGCGATCACTTAACCCTCCTTCTCATCCTCAATCACTGGAAACAATTGCTGCTCGCTCAACAGCCACGCACTCAAGTCCGTGGCGATCTGCGCCCGCGCCTCTTTCGTCAACTCCACCGGCGCACCCAGGTCCCTCAGCACGGACGCGGCCTTCTCAAAGGCTTTCGCGTGCAAGGCCAAGTACTTGGGCGCGTGCGCGATGCACCAGTCCAGTGCGAGATTGGGTGCGTACATCACCTTGCTAAACTCTTTGATCTGCACGCCGTGCGCTGGTTTGTAGTTGCCCGACGCGGCGTGTTCCGCCAGGGCCAACTCGCGCACCACGTCCTCGGCGTCGCCGATCGCGCTCCTGAGCACGTTCGCCCTCTTTTTCGCCTCGATCATCTCCTGGTATGCGGTCATCGCCTCAACCCGCTCCCGGTGCTCATCTGCATACTCATTGGCAATCTCATGCTGCCGTCTGGCCTGGGCCAGTTCTCGCAGCGCATTCTGTAAAGTGGTCATCTACTCCTTCTTTCCCAGCTTCTCATCCAGCACCGCCTTCGCCTCGATAGTAGTGATTGGCACATCCTTCCAGCGATTCGCCGACAGAGCGGTCAGCAAGGCGACCGGCGTAGCGACGTATCGCTTGCAAGCGGCAGCCACGAAGGCTTCTAGTGTGGCTTGATCCAGGTCGCGGATCGCTGGGTGCTTCTTTGGTTCGGGTGCCAGCGTAGCCTGCGGATCGGATGGCAACTGCTGGTGCTGCTCAATCTCTTCCTCGATCGCTTCCAACGTCTCATCCTCGATGTCGGGGATCTCATCGAAGTCCGCTTCCTCGACTTCCGGCGTCTCCTCGGTGCTTGAAGCGATCATCTTCGCTGGTTCTGGCAATCCCATCGTCAACCTGTGCGCCATGTCCAGCTGCAATCGCACCCAATCGGCAGCAGGCTCGATCACCACCATCCACTTGTCGCGCCTGGCCCGCTTGCCGTCGCTGGAAGGCGTTGAGATGGTTCGCAGTTCGCGCTTCAGCACAAACTCTATCCCTCGCAAGCCAAGGGGATTGTCGCCACGGGCCTCAGCGGCGGCCAACAAGCAGGCCTGAATGGCCGTCAGGTCGTTCTTGGAATGGGTTTCAAGCGTGACGTACCCTACGAACCCGGCTCGTACTAACTCTGGGACGATGAGACTCAGCCTCCCTACCTCCTTGCATGGCGGATCGCGCCGGGACTCTTCCTCGGTCTGCTCTTTGCCGAAATACGGGCAAGGCTTGGAATCACTGCGCATCTTGCCTTTCTCATCCCGCCAGAGGGTCATCATCTCTCCGTCGCAACGGTGAAGCAGACCGCCACTGACCCATTTCTCTCGCCAGGTTGGGAAAACTTCCTCTGGCGTAGCTCGCGGCAAAAAGGCATGGATAACCGCTGGCTGTGGGCCAAATATCTGCTCAAACATATCTTGGATGTCTGACCGACCTCCTTCCGCAGTGAATCGGAAGTAGGACAAGTCCTCTCCATATGTATTGTACGTGCTTCCGTCCTTGCGTTTTCTCTCCACTGACTCCCCGCCCTTGCGTAACTTACCCAAGCGAGGGAATGAAGGCGTCACCCGATCAGTAAGTCCACGAATAGGCATGTCTCGTCTCCTTTCTTAGATAACAAACCCAGCCACACCAGGCCCCACTCCACCGCACCAAGTCCAGCCTTGCCTCGCCTTAGCCAACCGCGGCTCGCCAAATCTTGCCTCGGTCCGAACACTCCCGCGTCGGGGCCTTGCACCCCGATGGCTGCTTGTCGCGGGAATCCCTGCCACAGCTTGCCTGACACCGCCATGCCACTCCACGCCTTGCCGCGCCCTATCATGCCTCGCCTTGCCCCGCCTTGCCCCAGCCAACCGAGCCTCGCCGTACCAAGGCCAGCCCTGCCTATCCTTGCCCAGCCTCGCCCAGGCGAACGGCCTCGAAACGGCCATACTTCGGACGCCAATCGCAGGCCCCAATCTGTGTGCCCGCGACACGCATCCAACCGTCAACGTTTGCCACGTCAATCAACGTGTCCTCGATACTCAGGCTGACCACGGCAGACCAATTGCGGAAGATGGGGCGAGTACGTATAACGTGTGCCTGCTGGACTCTAACCATCGAGGCGAACCGGAATCGCTCATCTTCCCACAAGTCTTTTGCCTCTCGCGGCCCGTCATATTCCAAACGTGCATGTTCGGGGCAGAAACAGGCAGACTTGGCGATCAACCCTTCGCGGGTTTTCTTCGCAGCGGTTTGCACGATACCGTCCACCACATCAGCGGGCAAGACTGGCCCCTCTGCATTAAGATACAGACCGCCCATGAACTCTAGGCGTGCCAGTTCCTCAAAATCTGCGTCGGTCTTCTTCCGCTTGCTGGTAATCTTCTTGCTCAATTTTCCCCACTTGTTCATCGGGTCTGCAAGTTGTCCGTTGTGCATAATCAACGGGGCCGATGAAGTCCACTTGTACCGTACTGTTTGCCATGCCATGTCTCACGTCCTTTCTAGGATAAACGATGCTTTCTGCCAGCAATGGTTCGGGAAGAACCCGCTCCTCATATCTGCGAGCGCGGATGCGGTTGGTGATCAGAAAGTGGCACTCAGAACACAAGGTTGTCAGATCATCCTCGACCGACTCACTCGGTATCTTTGAGTAACTCCCTGGCCTGTGATGGACCTCTAGGGTATATCTCGTCCCGTCCTCATCACACAGGCGGCACCTGTTGCCGTCCAATGACCTCCTCTCCTTGGATTTCCTTTTCCATTCGGCAGAGGCGATGTACGCCTCATACTTATCCATTTTTCCTTTCATACTGTGCCATCGCCACTACCAGGCCCATCGCTTGTTCCTGTCGGTTCACTTCTGTTTCCAGCACTGCAATGCGGCGATATAGCTCCTGGCGTTCACGCTCCTGACGCTTGCGCCTTGCCCTGGCTGCGTGTTTCTCGCAGATGCGATCAACCTCAGCGCAGCACTCATTCCAGTTGGTGCCCTGGTCGTTCACTTTGACCTGCGCGAGTTCCTGGTAGAGATTCATCCTACCTCGCCGGCGATCTCTCGCACCGCTTCATACAATCGCACTGCCTGTTCCTTCTGCCATTCTTGCAGATTGTCCCAGGTCTCCAGTGGCATTGCCTCAACCCTGACCCGACACTCGGCGCATTCCCCAGTGTTCTCCACCGCCTTCGCGATGTCCGCTAGGGTGCATACGTCCTTTTCCTGCTCTTTGCCACAATGGCTACAGGTGGTCTTGACGCCGAAGCTGTGGATACCCTCCCCCTCACGGAAACTGAGGGCCAGATCCTCATATATGACCTGCCCAGCATAACAATTGGCGTTGGGAATGCTCGCTCTATCTGGCGCGAGTCCGAAGCGTCTCTCCGCCGCCACAAACACCCTGGATATGGCCTTATCAACCATTTCTGCGTCATAAGCTGCGCACTCTCGATCACGCTCAGATTTCGCAAACCTTGCCATCTCCATAATCTTGGTCACTGTTCTCCTTTCTGCTGCATTTGCCGCAGATCATCGTAGATGGTGGTCATCCTGCCACCGCCGTTGTACCGATGACGTTCCGCTCAGCCTTCATCGCGGTGATGATCTCTGACATTGCGGTTAGCCAGGCTTGCTGTACGACCACCAGTCGGTACACTGCTTGAATCGCTTGCTCCAGCTCATCCAGTCGCCGCTTGGTCTCGTCTTGCGAGTCATAGGAACGTTGACGCTCAGTAGCCAAAGTCCACAGCAACCCATCATCCATGCCTCACCTCCCTGGTCGCAATGCAGCCGATCATCAATACCAGTGCCACGATGCCCCACGGGAACCACAGGGCTAGGAATAGCGATAACGCTCGATGCAGGCCGATTCCCAGTACGGCGGCGGCGAAGGGACACCCAACGGCGCAAAGCACCCAGGGCCATTTCGCATCGCTCTTGATCATATTCACCTCCTGTCAAACTCCCATGAATAAGCCCCGGCGATCATGCCCCCATCGGTTTCTCGGCGTCTGGCTTGATGAACCCTCGCCGTTGCAGCCCCTCCCGAACGAGAAGCTGGATCAGCGAGCTTTTGGGCACGCCATCACGATCTCGCCACGCGGTTAGGGCATTGAATACCTCTACCGTCAACTGTGCCGTAACGCAGTAAGCCCTTCGTCTTGTCATCTGGCTCCTCTCGGTGTCGTAACCTAGTCTGCTGGTATTCTACCACGAAAGTAACCGCGTGTCAAGCGTTTTCACCCCAATACCGGACGAGTTTCCTGGCGATCATAGCACCTCTACCGCAGACCACACCCAGGCCAACAGCATCGGCTCCTGGTCTGCGATCTTGGCTTTGGCGGCAACGATAGCGGCGTCTTTGCTCTCAGCCGCATAGCGCCCGATCATGTAGCGATGAGTGCCGGAGGAGGCGAAAACGTCAAAGCGCTTCACGGCCCTGTCTCTCTAGCATACGAATGCGTCCGTTGAAGTCGCCGCTATCATCAATGTACTTGATAAAGTCTTCGTGCGACTGAAACGCTAATGCTTGCCGCCAGCATCCACGCGGGTAGACAATAGACTTGCGCCGAAAGTCAACGCACGACCAATCACTCACCGATATGCGAACGCCTGGAATCTTTGCGTGTCTGAACAAATCGCCGCCGCTGCCTGAATAGCAGAACCAGCCCCGCGATTCTAGCGTTTCGTAAACATCCATGATCCACCTCCTGTTATTGTGAACATAACCTACCACAACGTCTCTAGAAAAACAACAACACCCGCAGGATACCCGACAACTCAGGCCATATGGCCGCTATCGTCAGGGCCACCGACGCCAGGAACACCAGGGCGATCATACAGCCGATTTGACGCATTGTGGCACCTCCTGCGGATCGAGAGAGGGCCAGTCAATCGATGCGGGGATGACATCATACCCGCTATGCCAATTGCGGCCTATCTGACAGAGAGCGTCAAAGTCCGCGCCCACAATCACCCGCGCCGGACGATACAAATCGCTCACCTCGTTCAGCAGCACCAGCGCCCATAGCCCGTTTTCTGTTGCGATCATGCAGACACCTCCTAGTATGATATTGCGTTTCTAACAGCGATATTTCTGCGTTCGGCCACATCGCGCACATAGGCCACTCCACCTACCTCACAGCGAAAGCCGACTTCCCATCGCTTAGTAGGCCGTGCCTTGACCCAACGGTCACGCTGCGCGATACTTGTAAATCGCACTACATGACAACGTGAACCACAAAGCTCATACCATCCGCGATAGGCTAACTCAATAGCGTAGAAATGCCGCTTCTTGGTCTTGGTGACGATCATGCTGACACCTCCTAATCTATACCGTCGAGGCAATACACCGAATCTACTTGACCCCAGCGCCTAGCCGCCTCACGTCGCGCCTCCTGGCTTGACTCAGCGTAGACGGTCCCCAGGACAATCCAATACCCCTCACCCCTGGCCCCGCGCCTGCCGGGGTAGCTCACGAACCGCTTGCACATATAGGCGATCATGTTCACCTCTCTGCCCGCATGGGCATAATGACCCGCTCAGCGATCTGGCCTGTCAACAAGACTGGCTGAGTATCATCGTTCCCCGCCAGCGTCACCTGGCCCACCTCCCCGCGCAAGGCATCGCGCAGATACGCATAGTTGAATGCCATCGCGGGCATTGGCCCACTGGTGACGATCATCGTCTCCAAGAGGGCGAACGAATACCCCTCGCTCAGCTTGTGCGTGGACAGGAAGCCATCCTCCAGGACGACGATGTTTGCGCCGAACTGGGCAATGGCGGACACGAACTTCACCGATTGCCGCAGCTCCTCGGCCTCGACGATGAACGACCATGCAAAGCGGGTAGGGATACACTGCTGATAGTCCGGGTAGTGATCATCACAACCTGGTACTACTTGACCGTTAATGGTCAATGCGCCATTCTCTACCGATAGCGATACCGTCTTGCCTGGCTTGACCTTGTGCAACGCCTGGGCATTGGCCAGCACCTCGATCATGGTCTCGCAGGCAATGGGAATGTCCGCAATGTGCGCCCGGTAGCAATCGCAAGCGATCATGCGGAGAGAACCATTGGCCTCGATCTTGATGCACTCCAACACAGGCCGACCGTTGTCCTTTTTCGCGGCACCGATGTATACGGCGTCTAGCGCCGCTTTCCAAGTTTTCCCGTCAATCTCTGCGATTATGCTCATGGTGTCTCCTGCTGCCGGGCTTGACCTGCCCGCCCGGCGGAGGCCAATCGGGGCGATCATGCAGACTTGGCCCATGCGGGCCAATCGTCTGCTAATGCCTTCCTGCGCTTCACATGGCATAGCTCAGTATCATCGCCAATCGTTACCCCATGCCAGATATGGCCGTCTGGCCCCGCAAACCAGGCATCATATCGGCGCAATCCCCAGTTGTGATGACCCGTGTTGACGACAGCTGGAAAGGAGAGCGAACCCGGCCAATTCGTTACCTGGTAGCCCTTGGGAATATGCACAGCGCCGGGAGAGGGCTTCCCATCCTGCCGTGTCAAATACAGCACGGCCTTGCCCTGCTCGATCATATCGGCGCGGTCTGCGATAGCACAGCAGACATAGCAGACAATGTTATGCTCCTGGTCTACGCCGTAACCGGGAGTAAGGCCGTGCGCCGGCTTGACGATCTCTACCCCACATTGAGAACACGTATTCATAGCGTCACCTCCTGTTATTGCCCATGCTGGCGATCATGCTACGTCCATAGCCTGATCATATTCCCACTGAACGCTCCCGGTATCCTGCCAATCCTGCCAAATCTCGGCCATAAGCGCCTCGTCCTTCCCCGACAACTTGCGCTCGTAACCGTCCCACCAGTCTAGGAAAGCGAATGTAATCCGGTGGGCTTGCGCCCGTGGATGATCGGCGTAAAAACGGAACTCCTCAGAAGGCCCCCCATAGCTGATCTGAAAACGCCAGTAACCCATATGCTGCCTGGCAAAAGTGCCTGATGCTACGTAGTCGAACGATAGGCCGTATTCGCCCCATCGTCCCAACTCCTCGCTGCTGGCCTCGGGGTTGTGCTGGTACAGCCGCCAGAGCTTGCGGATCTCTGACATACGCGAATCTTTCTGCACCGCCCATCGTTGTCTGCATGTAGCCTGTCTCTCGATCATGCGTCACCTCCTGTTACGATCATGCTAATGCCCGGTGTGGCGATCATTGCCCGCCCGTTCTGCCAAGACCCGCCGAACCACCCGTTTCACATAGGCCGGGAATATCTCCGGGCGATCATACAAAACCCGCCCGTCACCCGTAAGCAAGGGCCAATCCGCCCAGCAATGGCGATCATCGGAAAGCATGATATGCACCCCGCTATCGTCCACTTCCTATAGCTCGTAATTGCCATTGCCCGAACGCCAGACACAACGCCGAAAAGGATTCGGGCCACCGCGCCAGAAAAATCGCCCATCGGATGATACTGACATAAGAACCTCCGCTTGATTCATAGTGATCATGCCCGCCGCCATTCGCCGTCACGATATACCCAATTGCCCCTGCCCCGTGGTTTGCGTGTTGGCCGAACCTCCATAACCCGCTCGGCTATGCTGGTCTGGAATTCCAACCGCCGCCCGCCATAACGCGGAACGTAGAATCCGGCGTTATCGGGCAGATACATACACTCATGCCCGATAACGTCACGATATGCTTCAGACTCAGCCGCCCAAACGTAATACTCACACTCCGTTTGCGGCTCCGTCCAATTCTCCGCCCAACCGAGGGTAATCGCTATTCGCCCGTGGTAGTCCGCTATAACCCATGCCATGATAGATCCTCCTCGCCGGTGTATCATGCCCGCCGGCAGGCAATCATCCTATGCGGCAGAGTCAGCCTCTGAGAACATATCGGCGTACACCTCATTGGCGCAATACTCAGAACAGAACACCCCGGCGTCAGGATCATCGTAAATGTGATAGGCCTCGATGCGCAAGTCGCCGCATCGGTCACATTTTGGCAATTCGGTGTATTCCGTTTCCGCCCAGTCCGCCGCTTCCTGGCGATTGATGATAACTAGCTCGTCATCCGAATAGGCGCATCCGCCATCCGCATAACCCTCGTCGGCCAAGGTCTGACTGCCCTCGAACATGTCAAGATTGTGGCCGTAGGCGAGCCATACGTGATCATCCTCCTTGCCTTGCCATAGCGCTTGAAGTGCAATAGCGGCCCTGACCGCCTCCCGTGGATCATCATAGGACGTTTCTAGTCTGGACATACTGACCAGCATATCACAGCCGGCGTAGTCAATCCCGCCTGCCGCAATCTCCACGGCCAACGCTCCCGAATAGTAATAGTGCTGCCGACTGACATAGTACGTGTTCTGTTTCATGCCCCACCTCCTGAATGTGTGGCGATCATTCGCCCTGGATAACCTCGCCCGTCCAGTGATCTACGATGCGCAGACCAGGACGCCATGCTGCCCGCGTCATAGATGATTGGCATATCATCCCGGCGCATATGATACCCCAGTGCTTGCCATAGACGTGCTAGGGCGTCTGCCGCAGAGTAATCCGCCCCACCGATCTCGGCTGATATGTGGCCGCTTTTGTGGCTAATGAACTCGAGTCTATACTGATAGATTGCCATGATTCCTCCCTAGTCTGTCTGTCTGCTAATCTGCCCACTGCTGCCCCTCATCGCACGAGGGGCAGGATGTGGAGTGATTAGGCCAACAGCAGACAATCCCATTTGACCATCATGCTCAGATACCCTGCTAATTGCCAGCAAACGATGGTATCATGACCAGCCAGGTCAACTTCATGCCAATTGCCACCTATGTCACGATAGCAGTACCCAAACCCAAATGGCGAACGATAGTTTGTGCCCATGTCACCTCCCTTGAATTGCTAGCTATACCCTGCGTGCTATGTAGGTACCATGATCTTCCCAGAGGCGCCCCCAAGCGATGCATTCTGCACGCGTGGAGAAGACCCGAACCAGTTTCCATATGCCCTCGTCAAACCACCGCACTTGCCAGTCAAACCGCTTTTGTGTCATTGTGTGGCCCCCTGCTCTGCCCTAGTCTGCCCCTTGACCTAGTATCATCATAGCCGATCCTGGGGGCCATAGCGTAACACTTTCGTAAACTTTCGGTTACAGTTTCTGTAACTTGAAAGTG
>Ga0315293_10007150_pt1 | contig 10384 bp, 9 predicted proteins | sample YL17G13_20_MG_FD_203071 | JGI IMG/M metagenome (GOLD analysis project Ga0315293, IMG submission 203071) | Sediment microbial communities from Yellowstone Lake, YNP, Wyoming, USA - YL17G13_20 | ecosystem: Environmental > Aquatic > Freshwater > Lake > Sediment | place: USA: Wyoming | collected... | reverse complement strand
CGACCTTGAGCGCTACGCCTTCACCATCCTGTACCTCTGGCAGAAGGACGCCGAGTTCCCTGCCGTGCTCCGCGCCTCACGAGGGTTCTGCCTGAGCCATTTCCTGCTCATGCTCGCGCGGGCTCGGGAGATCCTTCGGGGCGAGGCACTGGCGCGGTGGCTCGGCGAGGTCGTGCCGCTCATGACGGGGAGCCTCGAGAAGCTGGAGAAGGACCTGTTCGCCTTCACGCAGCTTCACCAGGGCACGAACAGGAGCCTCGGAACCGAAGAGGAGCGCAGCGCGCTCGCCCGGACGCTGCAGAAACTCTCGGGGCGCCTGATGAGCCATGACTGATCGGGCGGCGCCCCGACTCTCACTCAAGCCGCTGGAGGATCTCCTCGAAATCCGCGGGCAGCGGCGAGCTGATCCGCACCGCCGCCTCTGTTGAGGGGTGGACGAAGGAGACCTCCTCGGCGTGCAGGAGGTGCCGGGCCGGGAGATCTGCGTCCAGCATCCCGCCCAGGGTGCCATCCCCTTTCACAAAATCGAGGTAGCGGAGGAAGAGCTGCTCGTCCTTGTACAGAAGGTCGCCCCAGACAGGGTGGCCGATTGCGGCGAAGTGCACGCGGATCTGGTGCTGCCTGCCGGTAAGGGGGAACGCCCGCACCAGGGTGTGCCGGGGCAGCCGCCTGATCACTCGGTACGTCGTGAGGGACGGCAGGCCATCCGCGCGCGCTGCCATCTTGAGTGCGACAGCGCTTGTCTCATCCCTGCCGATCGCAAGGTCGATGCGGCCCTCCTCCTCGGCGATGAGCCCTTCCACGAGCGCCACGTAGCTCTTCTCGAGGCGCCTTTCGGCCACGAGCTCGTGCATGGCGCGGAGCGCATGCCGGGTGCGCGCGACAAGGACCACGCCGCTCGTGAACACGTCCAGACGGTTCACCAGCCGGGGATAGAACCCCGCGTCTCCGCGCGCGAGGTGCGCGGCGATCTCGGCGGCATCCCTCTCGCGGACGAACTGGATCGCCGTCCCTGACTGAATCCTCCCCATGGGATGGGAAGCGACGCCAGCCGGCTTGTCCACGGCGAGGATCCATTCATCCTCGAATAGGATGTCGAGCCGGGGCGCAGGCGTCCTGTCGACAGGACCCCTCCACTCGATGGTGACCTCGTCGCCTTCCCGCAGACGGGCAGAGGTGGCGTAGCGCCTCCCATTGAGGAGAGATTCGCCGGTCTGGATCTTCTGCCGGATCCTGGTGCGCGCGAGGAAGGGCAGACACAGGGCGAGGTAGACATCCGCGCGCAGGCCCGCGTGCTCCCGGGCGACGAGCAGCCGTTCGGGCAGGGGGTTCATGGCACGGGGCCCCGTCAGGCCAGCTTGAACAGCTTCTGCAGCGCCTCGAGGTTGCGCGGGTTTTCGGTCATCGAGCCCTCACGGGTGTACGAGTATTCGATGAGGTCCTTTTGCACCTCGACGATCCTGTGGCGCACGATCTTGATCGTCGAGTTGACGGTGCCGTCCTTCTCGCTGAATGCCTCGGGCACGATCTGGAACACGGAGGGGATCCACGTGGACTGCACCTTCTTCGCTTTCGGATCGTTCTTGAACCTGTAGAACTGCTCCTTCAGCACGCCGAGCAGCGCCTCTGCCGAGGCGATGCCCCGAGCCTTGGCCATGCGCTCCACCTTCCCCGTGTCGAGGCTGACGAGGGCGATCGTGTACTTCCTGTGGTCGCAGTAGGCCATGATCTGGTCGATCACGTCGGTTGAGAAGGTGACCGCCTCCTCGATCTCCTCAGGGCTGTACTTCTCCCCGTCCTCCGAGATCAGCAGGGCCTTCTCGCGGCCGACAACGACGAGGAAGCCGTCGGGGTCCATGTAGGCGAGGTCGCCGGTGTACAGCCACCCATCGCGCAGGGCCTTGGCAGTCGCCTCGGGGTTCTTGAAATATCCCTTCATGACATTGCCGCCGCGGATGACGATCTCGGCGGTCTCGCCCGCCTTCGCGAGGCTTCCGTCGGGCTTCACGAGCCTGCATTCGATCGACTGCATGAGAGCCCCAGATGTGCCGAACTTGTGCTTCTTCGGCCCGTTGGTGGAGATGATGGGAGTCGCCTCGGTGAGGCCGTAGCCCTGGTAGATGGGAACGCCGAAGGCGGCAAAAAACTCCTGCTGCTTCACATCCAGAAGGGCGCCGCCGCCCACGCAGAACTGGATCGACTTTCCGAAGACCATCTTTTTCACCGTGTTGAAGACGACGAGCTTCGCGATGCTGTACGGGAAGAAGCTCTTCAGGCGCACGCCGAAGGGCGGCTTGTTGTACCCGTTGCCGTTGTACGCGATGCCCGCCCTGATGCCCGCCTTGAAAAGCTTCTCGATGAACCCGCCCTTCTCCTCGATGCCCGCGATGATCTTCTTCATGAAATTGCCCGAGAGGGCGGGAACGGTGAATAGAAAGTGCGGCTGTGTCTCGAGCAGGTTGAAGGGGAGGTTTCGAAGCGTCGCGATCCCGCCTCCGCGCGAGTCCACGAAGTGCATGGCGAACCCGCAGAGCAGGGCCGTGTACAAGCCGGCGGTATGGGCGAATGAATGGTCCACGGGAAGGATGATGAGCGAGCGCCACATCGGGGGGATCACGATGGACTTCATCCCGTCCTGGCAGTTGGTCCAGTAGTTGAGATGGGTCAGCATGATGCCCTTCGGGTTTCCCGTGGTGCCCGACGTGTAGCAGATCGTGACAGTGTCGTTCTCCTCGACGGAGGCGATGGCCGCATCGAGCGCCGCGCTGATCCCGGGCAGGGCTGCCCGGCCGGCCGCTCGAGCTTCTTCGAACCCGACCACGCGATCAGGCGCTACCCCGAGCTCTCCCGCCGTCGCGCGGATGTGGTCCGGCTCGTCGTCCAGGCAGATCACGCGGATGCCCTTGTTCTCCACGGCACCGAAGGACCCGACGACCTTCTTGAGCTGGTTCTTCGTGGTGATGATTGCCTTCGCCTCGGAGTGGTTGAGGCGGAAGGGAATCTCCTCTGCCAGCAGCTTGATGGACAGGGGCACCGAGACGCACCCGGCCATCAGCAAGCCCAGCTCGCCCATGATCCACTCGGGGCTTCCCTCGGCGAGGATCGCCAGGGCGTCGCCCTTCCTGAATCCGGTCGAGAGCAGCCACGCGGCGAACTCGCGCGCGCGCTCCCGCGCCTGGGCAAAGGACACGGGCACGTACCCCGCGTCCGTCTTCCTGAGGGCGTAGGGCGCGGAGCCCCACTTCGAGGCGGCCTCATCGAGCATCTGCAGAACTGTGCGTTTCATGGCTGGTACGATAGCACGGCGCGCGAAGCGCAGTCCAGCATGCCGGCCTGCTGGAGCGGAAGGGAGCTTGTCAACGGGTGGCGGCTTCTACAATCGCGCGGATATTCTCGACAGGCGTTCCGGGGATGAGGGCGCCGCTGGGCGCCAGGAGGTAGCCACCGTCGTCGTCCGCCGCGATCGAGATGCAGCGCCTGGCCTCGTCGATGACCTGCTGCGGCGTGCCCCGCAGCAGCAACTCGATCGGGTTGAGGTTCCCCATCAGGCAGATCCGTCGCCCCACGGCGGCCTTCACCTCGGATATGTCGGCGGCAAAGTACAGCACGTCGATGCCCATGTCGGGAAAGCGTCCGACCACATGCGCGATCCTCCGGTCACAGATATGGAAGATTTTGATCGCATGCGGGAACTCCGCGCAGACGCGTGAGAGGTACGGGAAGATGAACTGCTCGAAATGCTCAGCCCCGACCCGTGCGGGTGTGTGATCGAAGAGGTAGATGCGCTTCAGGGTCCCGTTCACCGACTGCTGGGTCTTGAGCCATGTGATGACGAAGTCGGTCACTCTCTTCAGCAGCTCGTGGATCTCCTGGGGGAAATCGATCAGGCCCACGAGGAAGTTCTCATAGCCGATGACGAGGGCTGCGGTTTCCACGGGGCCCATGGCAAAGGCGAACCCGTCGAGGTAGCCGTAGCGCTCGATGTAGCTCCTGTCGAGGTGGTCCCAAAAGTGACGGTACTGTTCGAGCACCTGCGGGAGAAGGCCGTCCGCGCGGGAATCTGGGACAGCCAGTGCGAGCGCGTCCCTGATGCTCCTGCTGCCGGGCTCTGCGCGCAGGGCCTGAGGACAGACCGGCTCGGGGCTGAGGGGGTTGTCCTCGCGCTGCACAAGCTTGCATCCGAAAGCTGAGGGCTCCACCACGCCGCATCCGAAGTCGGGATAGATCCCCGGCACGAGCATCATCTCGGGGTGCTCATCCTGGAACGCGCGCTGCGTCTCCAGCTTGATCCGGGGGTCGAACAGGTAGTCCTTCACCCCCACGCCCGCCTTGCGGCAGATGAATTGGGAGCTGATGCAGGAGACCACCGGAACTCTGTCGGGTCCCTGCCGTCGGATGGCGCGGAGGAACCGGTCCTGGACGGTCGTGGGAGCCGCGGTCGGATGGTGTGCGGGTGCGGCCTTCATGCGGGTATCGAGATGGGGTAGGTGCCGAACCGCTTCACGGCATTCACCATGGCCCAGAAGATCTCGGGGCTCACCCCGCTGTGGATGCTGTTGGAGGATGCGAACACATGTCCTCCGCCGGGCGAGGCGACCCGGATGATGTCCTTGACCGCCTGGACCACCTCGGCCGGCGTGCCGAAAGTGAGCAGGTGGCCGCAGTCGATGTTGCCCAGCAGCGTGATTCGCTCGCCGTACTTCTTCTTGACCCAGCCGATGTCCATGCCCGCGGGGGGCTCGATGCTGTGCAGGCCGTCGATGCCCACCTCGTCGACGAGGATGTCGAGCAGGACGGTCGTGTTCCCGTCCAGATGCTTGATGAAGGGCACCCCCCGCCGGTGGCACTCATCGGCGATCCTCTTCAAATGCGGCGCCATGAACCGGCGGAACATCCCGGGGGAGAACAGCGGCCCCTTGCCGAAGCACCAGTCCTCGGCGCCGAGGATGCCGTCGACGCCCAGGTCCAGCTCCGCCCGCAGGATCGTCATCACGCCCTCGGTCGTGGCTGCCATGTAGCGCTCCACGAGGGACGGCTCGTCGACCATCGTCTCCAGGAATAGGGGGAGGAAGGGCAGGAAGGTGGGGCAGGCGATGTCGGCCGCTCCCATCACGAACAGGGCATCCTCACCCCTGGCCTTCTGTCTCTGGACGGCGAGTCGGATCGACCCGAGGCCGTCCCTGAGGCATTCGTGCAGGGGCGCATCGGCTGTGCGCTCCAGATGCTCGACGTACCTGCGCAGCTCCCGGATCCCCCCCTCAGCGATGGAGTCCCGCACCGTGACGCAGGTGTCGCTCTCCGGCTCGTACTTTTCCACCGACCAGAAGCCGTGCTCGGGGCTCTCGATGCGGAAGGTGTTGCTTTCGATCTCCTTGACGGAGATGTCGAAGATTGAGTTCGCAGTGATGTCGTCGGGGAGCCCCATCATGACGCAGGCCAGGTAGTCCGTCGGCCGGAACCAGAACATGTCGAAGCCCGCTTTCTCGTACAGCTCCATCATGCCCGTCACGCTCTCCCGTATCAGCGTGCGGCGCTCCTCCCCACCCTTCATGGCTGCCCTGATGCCGGCTGCCTTGGCCTCACCGGTGCCGAATCCCATGATCCTGCGGCCCAGCACGCTCTGGAGGACTGGATTTGCCACCGTGAGCTCGAACATTGGCACCCTGTCCGGCTCCCTGTGCGAGAACGTCGTCCTGACCCGTTCCTTCCTGTTCATCTGCGCGTCCTCCCTGCTTCGGGAGTATGCATCACCGCAGGTGCGGGCTCAAGTGCATGCTGGAGTGACTCGCGCCGGGGGGAAACTCTCATAGCAGGAGTAGCTTGACAACACTCCATTATTGCTTTACAAATATGGAGTATGTTCCACAGAATAGTCGATCTGCCAGCTTCACAGAGCTATTTCCTGTTTGGCGCCCGTGGCACGGGTAAGACGACGCTCCTGCATTCACTTTTCTCCACTGATACGACGGCGTTTATCGACCTGCTGGATCCTGAGGAGGAGGCATCTCTTGCCCGAGACCCCCGGGAACTTGAACGCCGCATCGCGGCTCTCCCTGGATCGATCCATCGGATCGCCCTCGATGAAATCCAGAGAGTTCCTCGCCTGCTCGACCTCGCGCACAAGCTGATCGAAACCACGCCGCTGCAGTTCGTGCTGACGGGATCGAGCGGTCGGAAGCTCCGTCGAGGGGCATCGAATCTGCTCGCGGGAAGAGCATTCGTGTACAACCTGTTTCCCCTGACGCATCGGGAAATCGGCCACGCGTTCGACCTCGCGGCGACCTTGCGGTGGGGCACCCTGCCGAAGGTCCTGCAGTACGCCTCGGACGGGGACAAGAACCAGTTCCTTCGGGCGTACGCTCTCACGTACGTTCAAGAAGAGATCAGGGCGGAACAGATCGTGAGGCGGCTCGACCCTTTCCGCCATTTCCTCGAAGTTGCCGCGCAGTCCAACTCGCGGATCGTCAACTATACGAAGATCGCCGACGACGTGGGCGTCGACACCAAGACCGTGCAGGCCTACTTCTCGATTCTTGAAGACACGCTGGTCGGAACTCTCCTTCCCGCCTATCACGGCTCGGTGAGAAAGAGGCAGCGATCCAACCCGAAGTTCTACTTCTTCGACACCGGCGTCAAACGCGCGCTGGAGAGGACGCTCACCGTCGAGCTTCGGGAGGGAACGTCTGCATTCGGCGAGGCCTTCGAGCACTTTCTGATCGTCGAGATCCTTCGCCTCAGCTCATATGCGTGCAATGACTGGCGCTTCTCCTACCTTCGGACGAGCGGCCAGGCGGAGATCGACCTCATCATCGAGAGACCCGGGATGCCGAAGGCCCTTATCGAGATCAAATCGAGCGACAGAATAACTGAACGCGACACCCAGGCGCTCAATCATTTCTACCCCGACATCGGTCCCGCGGAGGCGTTCTGCCTGAGCCGGGATCCGCATCAGAAGAAGATTGGCGCGGTCTGGTGTCTGCCCTGGAAGGAAGGGCTCGCGAAGCTCGGGGTATAGGTCCATGTGAAGGAGCTGGGGTGTTCCGATGGCCCTTGCCGTCAGGCAGCCTTCGTGCTTGAATCTCCCCCACTGGAGTGGCGGCGTGGCAATACTGCTTGCGGGATTTTCAGCGCTCTTATTCGGCGCGGCGGATTTCTGCGGGGGACTCGCGGCCAGGAAGAGTCCCCTCTTCGCCGTCCTCGTCATCTCGCAGGCCATCGGGCTCGCCCTCGCTATCGCCGCGTCGGCTGTCCTCGGCGTCGGCCTTCCTCCGGTACGAGACCTCGCCTGGGGCGCGCTTGCGGGACTGTGCGGCGCGGTCGGGGTCGCCACGCTCTATTCGGCCCTTGCGACGACGATCGTCGCCGTTGCCTCTCCTGTTGCGGCCGTGATCGGGGCGGCGATCCCGATGCTCCTTGGCGTGGCAACGGGGGATCGGCCGGCCATTCTCTCGTGGGTCGGGATCGCCCTCGCCATTCCCTCGATCGTGCTGCTCACTGCCGGCCCCGTGGAGAAGGGCGGAGGCGGGAAGCTGCGCAAGGCGGTGTGGCTGGGGATCGTCGCGGGAGTGAGCTTCGGCCTTTTTTTCTCCGCGATTTCCCGTACCTCTGCCGGTTCGGGGCTCTGGCCCCTCGTCTCGGCGCGCATCACCGTGGTGACGCTCGTTCTCCTGCTCGCGCTCTTCACCCGACGCTCACTGCGCGTTTCTGCCTCCAACCTTCCCATGGTGTTCCTGGCTGGGCTTCTCGACATGGGCGCGAACATCGCTTTCCTCCTCGCCAGCCGGAGCGGCATGCTCACGATCGTCGCTGTCATCGATTCCCTGTACCCCGGCCCGACGGTCCTTCTGGCATGGCTCGTGCTGCGCGAGAGGATGAGCAGGCTGCGGGTTGCCGGCCTCGTGCTCGCCCTCGCGGGGGTGGCGCTGATCTCGGCGAGGGGATGAGGGCCCGATGGCTGCAATCGCCTGGCTCCTTGGCGGGGGCGTCGCGTTCTATCTCGTCTTCTTCGTTTTCTTCCCGCTCGCACGGGGCGCACTCTACGATCCCAGCTCCCCCGTGCAGACCTCTCTCATGGTCGCTCTCGCCGATGTGCGTCCCGGAGAGAAGGCGGCGGACCTCGGTTCTGGCGACGGCAGGGTGCTGATCGCGCTGGCGGGCAGGGGAGCGGAAGCTCACGGCTACGAGGTCAACCCCGTTCTCGTGCTGCTCTCGCGCAGGAACATCCGCCGCGCGGACCTGGAGCGGAAGGCCTTCGTCCACTGGAGGAGCTTCTGGCGCGCGGACCTCTCGCGCTTCACCCTGGTCACGGTGTTCCAGGTGGATTTCGTCATGGGCAGGCTCGAGACGAAGCTGAAGAGGGAGCTGGCCGACGGCGCCCGTATCGTCTCGCACCACTGGCGGTTTCTCGACTGGCCGCCCGAGAAGGTGCGCGGCGATATGTACCTCTACAGGGTCGGGTAGCTGCACGCCAGCTTGCAGGCTGCTCGGGGTTCGGCTACTACACTCCGCCTCCTGTGGGAAACGAGGCTGCGGGACCGCGTTCGAACAAATATGTCGTTCTGGCGATCGTGCTCGTCGGAGTGCTGATGTCGGTTCTCGACGGCAGCGTCGTGAACATCGCTCTGCCGACGATCTCGGCGGCGTTCGGCGAGGATGTCGCCCTCTCCCAGTGGACGATCACCGCTTACCTGGTGACCATGACGGCTCTGCTGCTCTTCTTCGGCAGGGTGTCCGATTTCACGGGCAAGGCAGCGCTATTCACCGCAGGGCAGGCATTGTTCACCCTCGGGTCCCTTGCCTGAGGGCTGTCGGCGACGCTTGCCCAGCTCGTGATCTTCCGGGTGATCCAGGCAGTCGGCGGTGCGATGGTCTTCAGCATCAGCGGCGCCATTCTCTTCCTTTCCTTTCCCCCTGAGGAGCGGGGAAGGGCAATGGGGTACCTCGGGTCCACGGTCGCGGCGGGGAGCATCCTCGGCCCGATCCTGGGGGGATTCCTCGTGGACAGCCTCGGCTGGCGGTACATCTTCCTCATCAACCTGCCCATCGGGATCGTTCTCGTGGCGTGCGCGCTCGCGGCTTCGCTGGTCTCCCTCATGCTGTGTCTCTCGACGATCGGCGGGATTTCCGATTCCCTCCTCCTGCCGATCGTGTCGGGGGTGCTCTTCCTCGTTTTCACGGCGCTTTTCATCCTGCGCGAAAAGAGCTGCGATCGCCCGCTCCTGGACCTCCGCATCTTCCGCGTCAGGGGTTTCCTCCTGCCGGTTGTCGCCATGATGCTGTTCTTCATTGCGACCTACATGATGAATATTGCCGGTCCCTTCTACTTCCAGGGAGTCATGGGCTTCCGGCCCACCCAGGTCGGGCTCGTTTTCCTGGTCGTCCCCGTTGTGATGGTGGTGGCTTCTCCTGTCACCGGGCTGCTCTACGACAAGCGGCGCTGGCGGCACTACGGCACCATCGGGGTGTCCGTCGTGTCCTTTTCCTTTATCGTCCTCGCGCTCCTGGCGCGGCAGCAGACCGCGATCGCCTCGAGCGTCTCGTCGGCCGGCAGGAACCTGGCAATGACTCTGGGAACCGCATTCGCCTCCACCCTGCTGCCCCTCCTTCTCAGGCTTGCAGGCTGCGGAGGCGTCGTGATGGAAGCCGAGCAGGGGCTTCTGGCAGGCTCGATAGGAACGATGATGCTGGTCTCCGCTGTCGTCTGCCTGCTCGCCGCTGTCACGCTGCTTTTCAACAGGCCGACTCCCGGGACCTCGGAAACGGCATAGAGGGAATAGGAGAACCGAAATGAACAGACTCACATGGACACCTCCTCCATCGTTCGGAAGTTGATCGACGTCGCGTACGCATCGAAATCAAGCGCGGAGAAGCTCGATGTCTATCTGCCCAATGCGGGCGACGGGCCCTTCCCCTGCATCATCATCATCCACGGCGGCGTCGATCAACTACCGTCTGAGCGGGGAGGCGAAGTGGCCTGCCCAGATCAACGACGTGAAGGCCGCCATCAGGTTCCTGCGCGCCAACGCCGCGAGCTATCGGCTGAACCCGGACAGGTTCGCGGTCTGGGGCAGCTCAGCCAGCGGGCATCTTGCCGCGCTGGCAGGCACATCGGGGGGCGTCGCCGCCCTGCGGGACGGTGCGCTGGGCAATCCGGGCGTTTCCGACAGGGTCCAGGCAGTCATCGACATGTACGGGCCTGTCAACTTCCTCGCGATGGATGAGCAGTTCACGGCAGCAGGCGTTTCGGGGCAGGTCCACAACACCGCCGACTCCCCCGTTCTTCATCCAGCACGGGAGCGCGGACAAGCTCATCCCGACCCAGCAGTCCGTGGACCTGCAGGCCGCGCTTGCGCAGACCCTCGGAAAGGAAAAGGTGACTTTCGAG
>Ga0315293_10007148_pt1 | contig 10386 bp, 18 predicted proteins | sample YL17G13_20_MG_FD_203071 | JGI IMG/M metagenome (GOLD analysis project Ga0315293, IMG submission 203071) | Sediment microbial communities from Yellowstone Lake, YNP, Wyoming, USA - YL17G13_20 | ecosystem: Environmental > Aquatic > Freshwater > Lake > Sediment | place: USA: Wyoming | collected... | reverse complement strand
CAGTTTTTCAATAAGCTCTTTTTCCTGATTTTTATTTATTTTTTCAAGCTGAAGAAAAACATAATACGAATTCAGGCCTAATTTGCCTGCATTGACAATAGTGTAAAAATTCGAGATAATCCATTTTTCTTTTAATTGCTGTATTCTATAGTTTACAACTTGTTTGCTCAAGCCGATTTTTTTTGCAATTTCAGAATCTGGCTGCCTTGAATTCTTGTCCAACTCTACAAGTATTTTTCTGTCTTTTTCGTCTATCTTGTAAATTGGTTTCATAATTTGTTTAAACTATAATAAGTATATAAATTTTATCATTTTGACAAAATTTTAAGTCAAAAGTTTTTAATATCTTAAAGAATGTTATTACTAATAAGTAAAAAATAAAATGAAAGCCTTACTATTTGATTTAGATGGAACGCTTGTAGATACTGAAAGATTAGATGATATAGCCATGCAAAGAGTGCTTAAAAGAAATGGTTTGTCAATAAAATTTAAGGAATTTATAGGATGTACTTTAGATGAATATATCAACTCTATAATTACAAACAATAAATTACAGCAAAAAATAAAGGGAGAATTCATTAAAGAGTATACTTTTCTTTTAAGAAAAACCAGACTTAGCTTAAACCATAAACTTTTGGAGTTGCTAAAACAAAAAAGCAACTTAAAAGTTGCATTAGTTACATCCAATACTAAAAAAATAACAACTTTAATTCTCAAGAAGATTGGCCTTTTGAAGTTTTTTGATATAATTATAACTTGCGAAGATGTAGAAAATCAAAAGCCTCATCCAGAACCATTTCTAAAAGCAATAACTCAACTTGGAGTTAATCCCCATGAATGCATTATTTTTGAAGATTCACAAGCAGGGTTACAATCAGCGAAATTAGCTGGGATAGATTATCAAAAAATAACAATTGAAAGGAAGTAAGAAGTAAAATGAAACTTGAAAATTTGATACAAAATGGAAGAGAAAAACTCAACAGCAAAGTCAAAGAGCTCGGAAACAAGATAAAGATTCCAATTGTAACGAATGTTTCTAAAGGCTTTCCAGAATTTTACAGGGAAAAGTATGAATTTGGAAAAGGATACAGATTTGGAGATTTACTGACTGCTAAAATTAACTTTGGCAAAGCTGGAACAATGGCGGGAGTGGCTGCGCCATGGTTATGCTGGTATGCTTTTTTTAACATTTATAGCCCTAAAGAGTTATCTTCTGAATTATCTTCTGCGAATGCAATTTTTGCGTCTTTAGCTTATATAATGACTTTGCCGGTTAATATTGGTTCGGCCGCACTTGGATATATTGGCGGAAAACAGCTTGACCATTATCTGAAAGATAAGCTGAAGAAAAAGAAATAGTTAGTTTTTTATATAATCAAAACATATTTAAAACAGCTAAGGGGAAAGAATATATGGCAGACCAAATCAGAATGCCTTCTGGAATGGGGGGCATTACAAGGTATTTTGACGAATATACTAGCAAGATTCAGATTAAGCCTGCCACTGTTGTTATTCTTATTGCCGCTTTCATATTGTTCGAGATTGTAGTCAGGCTGTAGATAGGAGATAAAATAATGCCGTTCTCATTAGATCCAAAAAAAATGCAGGGTATGATGTCCCAGCTTGGCATAAAACAGGAAGAGATAGATGCCAGCGAAGTCATAATCAAATGTCCTGACAGAAGCCTAGTCATAAACCAGCCATCTGTGATAAAAATGATAATGCAGGGGCAGGAGATGTTCCAGATAACAGGGAATGTTGAAGAGCAGACTGCTAAAGAGCGGCAGTACATGCCAAGCTCAGAGAACATTGAGACAGTTGCAAAAAAAGCAGATGTGAGCGAAAAAAAGGCTAAGGAAGCGCTCATAAATGCTGATGGAGATCTTGCAAAAGCAATACTTGGGCTAAAATAGACCTCCCCTCTGCAAGAAGGAGATAAGTAAAACACTATGAACATACTTTTGGAAAAAGCATACAAAGAATTGAGAACAGCAGACCACATGGTTTATGTGACTTACCCTATTTTAAAGGAAAAAAGGCTGCTCGCAAAGATACTTGAGGGGATTGATTCTGTTGTCAGGGGCATAATAAGGGCGATTTTGCAGCATGAATATGAATATAAAAGAGTGAAGATTTACTCAGACCCTCATGCAAATTTCAATATTTTTGAAGGAAGCTGCGTTGACAGATACGGTATAAGGGAGCAGATAGAGAATATTCATGAAATTCTTACACTGGCTGAGAAGCACAAGGAAAGCTCTATGGAGTTTGTAAGAAACAATAAGATGGTGATTCTTTCAGATGACTTGAGAACAGAAAGCATAACGCTTGAAAAACTTAAAGAGTATATAAGAACTGCCAAAGAGCTTATGCAAAAAGCAGACAATGTCATGTCTTTGGACAAGAAATACCTCTAATCCCATTGATTACATGTTAGTGACAGCAGCTAAATTCGATAGGTATTTATAAACAGCCTTCTTTTACAAATATGCTCCAAAATGCACAGACTGGAAAAAGAAATGAAAGCTGCAGAGCATCTGCTCTATGTTAGCCTTAAGTATACCAAAACCTGCGATGTTATTCTAAACCTGATTTATAGATGGAAGAAATTGGTTGAAATTGCCATTGACATGCTTCTTGAGAAAGCCAAAAAGAGGAAGCAAATAAAGGTAATTCCGGAAAATCCAAGATCAAAGATGGATGCCATAAGCGCATTGCTCAAAAAAGAGGAGATTGTTGTGAAAACGATGACTCTTTACCTGCTTTTTAGAAGGATTCCAACTCTTGAAGTCATGAGAGAATGCGAGTTCAGAAAAAACGTCACTCTCAGAGTTCTTGACAAGGAAGAAATTGAGATAAATCTTGACAAATTAAAGGAGTGGCAGGACGTTCTGGAAAATTTTATAAAGTTCGTGGGGCATTATTTAGCATGACAAGAGTGATTGCAATAAGCTCTGGAAAAGGAGGTGTCGGCAAAACAACGACTGCGATAAATCTTGCGGCAGCTTTCAATCTTCTTAAGCAGAATGTTTTGCTGATTGACGGGAGCTTAACGACCCCCGATATTGGTGTTTATTTAGGCGCGCCTATAATTCCGATAGGGATTCATGATGTTCTTTCAGGAAAAAAACATGCCGAAGAAGCAATTTATGAGCATCATTCAGGCATGAGAGTAATGCCCGCTTCTATTTCTCTCAAGGAGCTGAGAAATGTAAGGCCTGAAAATCTCGCCCAAATTATCCGTGCGATAAGAGATGAAAATGATGTTATTATAATTGATTCCGCGGCAGGATTGGGAAGAGAGACATATTCTGTGTTGAAAGCTGCTGATGAGTTAATCGTCGTAACGAGCCAAGAATTGCCTTCCATAACTAATGCGCTAAAAACAGCAAAAATCGCGGAAGAGCTTGGAAAAAGCGTTCTCGGTGTTGTTGTCACAAGAGCAACAAGCAAGGAAGATGTTTCATTAAAAAATATCAATACTTTGTTTGAAAGGCCTATTCTTGCGGTAATTCCTGAAGATAATGCAGTCAAGTCTGCTGTTGCATTAAAAGACGCTGTAATGCACACAGCTCCGAAAAGCAAGGCATCAAAAGCTTATATGAAGCTCGCGCAGAATCTTCTTGGCATCAAAACGCAGAATAATTGGTTTGAAGAATTTTTATCAAGATTCAAGATGTGAACGTAATCATGATAATGAAAAATCAGATTTTTCTTGGGCTGATAGGGCCTATCGCGAGCGGAAAAGGATTTGCCGGAAAGCATATTGAAAAAAAATATGGCTTCAAGAGGATAGTTATGGGCGACTTGATTCGCGCCGTTGCAAGGAAGAAACATGTCAAGCCAACAAGAGAACACTTGAGAAAATTTCAGAAGGAATACACAAAAAAATACGGAAGGGATTATTTCATAAATCTCGCCATAAAAAAAGGAAAAGAAAGCGGAAAGAAAAGAATTGCAATTGACGGGCTGAGATATCCTGAGCAGGCAAGAGTGGCTAAAAAGAACAGCGCAATCATCATTTTATTCACTGCAAACCCTGAAATCAGATTCAAAAGAGAGAAAGAAAGAGGAAGAACAGGAGCCCCGCAAACATTCCAAGAGTTCAAGAAACAGGAAGCAAAAGAATGGAAAATTTTCCATTTCAAAAAAACAATAGAATACGCTGATTATATAATCAACAATGACGGCACTCCGCAAGAACTTTACAAAAAAGTTGACGCGCTGATGATGAAAATTCTAAAATTTTCAGCATGCCGAAAATCTAGAGGATTTTCAAGCATGAAAAAGATACTGAATTAGAAAGGTTTATATATATGGCACATATATGTTACATATGGAACAAAAAGATTACAGACTAGAAATCATTAATGAGCTTCTTAAAAACGAAAATCATTTGAGAGGCATTGCCAAAAGCCTTAATACTAATCACATGATTGTTGTAAGAAGGGTAAAAGAACTTTTCAGGGATAATGTTGTTGACTATGCTCAAAGGGGAAAGAATAAAGTATATTTCTTGAAGAAAAATATTGAAGCAAAAGCCTGTGCCTTTATGGCTGAGAATTATAAACTGATAGAGTTATTAAAAAAATATCCCAATTTAAGGGGGATTATTGAAAAAATACAGAAAAATAAGGCGATTAAATTAGCCGTTTTGTTTGGCTCATATGCAAAAGGGATGGCAAAACAGGATAGTGATATAGATATTTATACAGAAACAATGAATAATAAATTAAAACAGGAAATTGAAAAGATTGATACAAAATTAAGTGTAAAAATAGGGAGGTATGACAAAACAAATCTTTTAATAAAAGAAATAGACAAAAATCATATAATCATTAGGGGGATAGAGAGATACTATGAAAAAAATGGATTTTTTGGTTAAACTAGCAAAAGAAAGCAAACTTGGGCTTGTAGAATCAAGCGAAGAGATTAAGCAGTCATATATTGAAAAGTCTGAGAGCAATATTATCTCTGCTAAAATTCTTTTAGAGAATAATAAGTTAGAAGAATCAGTTGGATTAGCTTATTATAGCATGTATCATTCTTTGATTGCATTATTATTCAAGACTGGGATAAAATCTGAAAATCATACTGCCTCAATAATATTATTAAAGACCATATTCGGGATAGACAACTCAGATATCGCCTTTGCAAAAAGAGAAAGAGTTGATAAGCAGTATTATATCAATTTTAAGATAACAAAAGAACAAGTAAAAGATGCAATAAGGAAGGCAGAATTATTCAATAATAAACTGCTTGATTTTATTTCAAAAATCACTAATGAAGATATCAGATTATACAGGGAAAAATTTGAATCTCTGGCCAAGCAGGGCGTACTTCGTAACAAAAAATCTTAAAATGAAAGATAAGGTTGAGATTTCTATATATTCAGAGCCGCCAAAAAAGATATCTGATAAAATAAAAAGAATAATGAAGAAAGCTGAGAAGAAACTTGGGAAAAATCCTTCTTTATTATGCCCTCCGCATATTACAATGCGAAGTGGTTTAATTATTCCAATCAGCAAAAAAGAATATGTATTCTCTGCTTTGAAAGAGATAATCCGAAAAAATAAAAAAATCAAGGTAAAAGTTAAAGGGATATCTCAGTATAAAGGTAAAAAGGTTTCTTGCATCCAATTAGAGGTATTGAACAAGGGAGAAATTAAAAAAATTCATAATAAATTAGAAGTTCTTTTCCCTGAATATACAAGAGGCTATATAATAAAAAAGTTTAACCCCCATATATCCTTATTTTGGAATAAAAATAGCAAGATAAAGAAAAGGAATTTCCTTGAAGCATTCAACTCCCTAAATGAAAAATATAAAAACTTCGCATTCCAATATCCATTAGATAAACTGACGGTTTATAAAAAAGTGGGAGATAAATTTACCAAAATTAAAGAGTTAAAATGAAACAATCAAAAAAAGAGAAAAAGGCAAAAAGGAAGATGGAGATAATCCCTCCTGAAGCAAAAGAAGAGCCTGAAAAGCTCGAGCATACAAAATATGAAGAGCCTGTTGTGAAAGAAAAAAGCAGATACGAAGATGTTGATGAAGAAACAAGCGAAAACCTTTAAAGATAGATTATTTTTATAAAAATACCAAGGACCTATAGTCCATCGGCTAAGACACTACCCTCACACGGTAGGGAGACCAGTTCGACTCTGGTTAGGTCCATTCTATTGTGTTTTGCTATAATAATCCTTAAAAGCTAGACTCATTTAATAAAAGCATGAAAACAGAAGTTAAGACTGAAACGAAAAAATATCTTTTCGGGCTTATTAAAAGAAAGAAAAAATATGCAAGTTATAATCTTGATTCTATAAAAGATTTTTTCGATAACGAAAATGAAATAGAAATGATGGTCCCATTCACATTGAAGGACTTAAAAATAAAAAGAATATCTAAAACCACTACAGGAGAAAGTCATCTTTCTGATTATGTTATTGCTGTTGAAGACAGCACAAGCGTCATGTATCTAAATACAGATTCAGAGATGTTTTATAATATTGAACAATGGAATAGAATAGCAAGTTTAAAAGAAAACGACTGTATTGATGTAATAGCTTATCGTTCCCCTGGTTTAGTGGGCGTATTCGACCTAAAAAATAAAACTCTAGAAGAAAAAGTATAAATAAAAAAATAAAAAATTTCTTCGTTATACTAAAAGATTAAATTTTACTTAGAATCTTTTCTTCTTCATATAACATTCTTTGCAGTAAACTGGCTTGCCTTCTGTTGGCTTGAAAGGGACTTCGCATTCCTTTCCGCATTCAGAGCAAGTTGCTTTATGCATCTCGCGTGGACCAAAATCTCTCTTGAATCCGCCGCCTCTGTTATTAAATCCAGGCATATTTATTATCCTCCTTACATATATAGCATGAAAACCTTGCGGTTTTCAGTGCATTTAATTTCTGCAATTATTGGAGTTTTATAAACCCTTGCTTTTCATAAATTCCCGTTATTACAGATAAACTTTTAAACCCCTTTAATCAGAAAATCCGATGGGAAAACATTTTGACAGCCTGATTGAAGTGCTTAAAGGAGATTTCATAAAAAATGACGAGTACTTCGCAGGGCATAATGTTAAGAGCTACATGAACAAGGTAATCAAGCAAGCAGCATTGTTTGAGTTCCCATTATGCGCTGAGGAGATTTTCCCGAAAAGCGGAAAAGATGATGAAGGATACGGCAGATATCTTGATGATTATTTTGACATGAGCGCCAAATACGGAAGGCATTTTATAACCCCTTTTAAGCTTACAGCTATTGAAGACAGCAAATCTTCTATCTCCCTGGAAAACATCGGTGAAAACAGGTATATTGTAACAAGCTGCATGAAATTGGAAGACGGGATTAAAGCATTAACAGGAGGAACACTGAGAATAGACAGAAACCTCGGGATATTCCCGACATTTGTTGAAAGCGAGATGTATCCTGTGTACATAAAAGACAACAAAAGAGTATCCATGCCTGAAGCGATTATTCCGAAAAGAGAAATAGGGGAAGAGCTGGTTTCAGGGGCTGTGGCATTTATAGAGCAGATGATTTATATCATGGACCCTGAAAATTTTATAGTCCAAAAAGAAAGCAACCAAAGCATCAAGGCAAGCCAAAAAATAGCCTCAAATAAAAAATATGATGTTTATCCGAGAAAAACCGCTATAAGGCCCCACTATGTCTGCATTAATGAAGATGAGCTTAAGAAATTCTTGTCAAGAGAATCAAAAGAGCCAAGGCCTTTTCATCCCGTAAGAGGGCACTGGAGAAAGCTTATCTCTGAATATTATGTTAACAAAAAAGGGCAGACCATCTTTATAGAACAGCATTTCAGCGGGAAGGGATATGTTGACGGAAAAAATGGCTGGCATTATCAAGTGCTGCTTAAGCAAAATCCTGTAACATTAATCAAGGCTTGATTTCAGCTTATTTTGCTTCCAAGCTCGATTTCTTCTTCAGGCTGCAGGATAAGCAATTTGCTTTTGTCTTCATTCCCCGCCGCAAGAACCATTCCTTCGCTCTTTACCCCGCGGATTACTGCAGGCTCAAGATTACAGAAGACAATGCACTGCTTCCCTTTAAGCTCTTTAGGCTTGTAATGGGCTTTCAAACCAGCTACAACTTTTCGCTTCTCGCCGCCCAAATCAATTTCAAGAACATAAAGCTTGTCAGCATCCGGATGCTCCTCAACTTTCAGTATCTTGCCGACCCTCAAATCAAGTTTTTTCCATTCATCAAATTTTATTTCTTCCATGTTTAGATATTCACACTTGCATTTAATAAAACTTTGCAAAGCGCGCCCTGAGGGGCGCGCACGTCTAGTATTTTATTTTGGCGGCTTCGCCACTTAGAATAATAGGCGTTAATGTCTAAAGATTATTATCACAGGATTTTGTAGTTATTTTTACTAGCAGGTTCTATTATGGGCGATGAAATCGCTAATATAAAAATCTGAACGTGTATGAAGTCAAATATCCCCGTTCTCCTTTATCTTCTCATCTTCATAAGGACCTATAATCTTCCTGTACATCTCAAGTTTTATGCATTCAATAAGCCCGATTAAGCGATTGAAGCTGAAATAATTTCTGCTATAAGACTTTTTTAGAATAGTGCTGAAAAGATAGTTTAACTCTCCTTCTTTTTTGTCATCAGGAACATCTTTGAGATTTTTTGTTGTCTCATCAATTATTTTCTTCCATTTTTTTCTCTGTTCCTGTTTTATGTAAGGCATTTTAAACCTTTTTGAATAGAATCTCCGCCTTTTTAATTTTTCCCTCTTTCAGCGGCTTTTTTATTTCCTTCAGCTCTATCTTGAAGCCAAAAATATCAGCTATCTTCTGGCAGGAAGAAGGCATAAATGGAGAAAGCAGAATCGCGACAGCTTTGATGCTATCAGCAAGCTCATACAAAACCTTATTGTTTTTGGTTTCCCAGGGTTTTTTTTCCTGAACATATTCATTGCAGTTATCAATAAAAGTGAATATTTCAGCAAGCGCCTTGTCAAGCTCGTAATTTTCAAAATGCTTTTCAATCTCTTTAACGTTTAATTTTTTCAGCAGCTTGTTCTCGCATTTTTTTATCCCGTATTTCTCTGCAAGCGCGCTTACTCTTGAAACAAGATTGCCAAGCTTGTCCGCAAGCTCTTTATTATTCCTATTAATTAAAATTTCTTCAGAATAATCTGAGTCTTCAAATACAGAATTTCTTAATAATGAATATCTTACTGCATCAGAAGGGTGTCTATCTAATAATTCTAATGTGTCTATAACATTTCCTGATGATTTTGATATCTTTTTCCCACCTAGATTAAGGTAGCCATGGACAAGAAGTTTTTTTGGCAATTGATATCCTGCTGAAATCAGCAGTGCTGGCCAGATGACTGAGTGAAACCAATTAATTCCCTTGCCTATAACATGAACATCTGCTGGCCAGTATTTTTTTTCTTTGTCTTTCAAGCCAGAAATATAATTTATCAAAGCATCAATCCAGACCCAAATTTTGTAATCTTTCGTGCCTGGGAAATCTATGCCCCATTTGGCTCCTTTTCTGCTTATACAGACATCATCTAGCTCTTCTTTTATTCTTAAAAGAACTTCGTTTGCTCTCGATTTTGGAATAACATATTTTGGAATTATTTTTAAAAGCTCTTTTTTGTATTTGCTCAGTTTGAAGAAATATGCCTCTTCTTTTCTTATTTCTGGAGCCTTGTCATGTTCAGGGCATTTCCCATCAACCAAGTCCCTTTTAGCGTAATAAGCTTCACATCCTGTGCAATATAATCCCTCATAAGTTCCTTTGTAAATATCGCCATTTTCAATTATTTTTTTTAATATTTTTTGAACAATAACTGCATGTTCCTTGGCAGTTGTTCTAACAAAATCATTGTAGCTTATATTCAATTTTTTGCAAAGCTCGATGAATAAAGCGGCATTTTTATCTACAAATTCTTTTACTGGAATTCCTGCTTTTTGGGCAGCTTCGACGTTTTTCTGAGCATTTTCATCAACCCCTGTTAAAAATAATACATCAAATCCTTGCAGTCTCTTGTATCTTGCGATGGCATCAGCTAGAACTTTCTCAAATGCATGGCCCGCGTGCGGGCGTGCATTCACATAGTCAATTGCCGTGGTTATGTAAAACTTCTTTGCCATGCAGAAAGAAAAGAAAAAGAGATTAAAAAATCTTGCTATCCCCAGAAAGGATAGAAATTGACAGAGATATCAACATCATCTTTTGTAAACTCTTTTTTCAGGTCTTCAAATCTCTTGACAAGATTTTCCAGAGGCACTGAGAGTCTGCCGTCTTTTTTCGCAAGAGGATAAATTTCCGAGACTTTTTTGTTCATTTCTTCGTATGCCGCAAGAGCTTTTGCCTTTGCTTTTT
>Ga0315293_10007147_pt1 | contig 10386 bp, 8 predicted proteins | sample YL17G13_20_MG_FD_203071 | JGI IMG/M metagenome (GOLD analysis project Ga0315293, IMG submission 203071) | Sediment microbial communities from Yellowstone Lake, YNP, Wyoming, USA - YL17G13_20 | ecosystem: Environmental > Aquatic > Freshwater > Lake > Sediment | place: USA: Wyoming | collected... | reverse complement strand
GGCTTAATGGCAGATGGGAGCGGCTATGGCAAACGAAACCCTTGGCAGCTTGAAAAATCTACCTACAAACATGAAGCACACCCGCCACGACGTATTTGGCGGGTTGAAGATTGACGCAATGGCTGCTACACAGTACATTAGCGGCCAAAAAGACCGCAGCTTAAGCGTCAGGTTTTGATCCGCCAAAAGGAATGGCGGACTCAAACAAACATCAGAAAGGAGTTTTCTATGCGAAACCTCATAGTCCTGATGTCTTTGTTCGCGCCGGTAATCGCCGCTTCTCAAACACAACAAAAACCGCCCGCGGCTCCGACAAGCCAGGCCCCCACAGACAGGTTCGAGAAAGTGGTTGGAAAAATGGTCGAAGCAATTAACAACGCAGACTACCCCGGCATCCAGCGAGACTTCAGCCAGATTATGCTCGAAGCATTACCGCTGGAAAAATCCACGGTCTTTTTCAAAGATTTATCCGCCCAACACGGCAAAATCAAAAAGCTCGACCCTCCTCGACTCACCCCCCCCAACCAGGCGACTTTCCTTCTCTATTTCGAACAAGGCATCCTGGATATCAAGATAGTTCTGGACCAGCAGGACAAAATCATCGGCCTGTGGTTTCTGCCGCACGTCCCCGACAAGCACCAGACGAAACTCGACCTGCCCTTCAAGGGACGCTGGCTGGTCTTCTGGGGCGGAGACACAAAAGAGCTCAATCAGCACCACGATGTGCCAAATCAAAGGTTTGCATTCGACCTGCACGGAGCAGACGCGGACGGCAAAACACACAAAGGAGAGGGCAGGGCAAATGAAGACTATTTTGCCTTCGGCAGAGAAATCCTCGCTCCGGCAGACGGCACTGTAACCGATGTCATCAACGGGGTCAGGGACAATGTCCCCGGCTCTATGAATCCGTACTCCGCGCTGGGCAACGCCGTGTTCATTCAGCACAAAGAATATGAAGTGTCGGTCCTCGCCCACTTCAAGCTCGGCAGCATCAAGGTAAAGGTCGGCGACAATGTCAGGAAAGGGCAGGTCATAGGCCTCTGCGGAAACTCCGGCAACTCCTCAGAACCGCACCTGCACTATCATTTGCAGAATACGCCCATAATCCAGGATGGGACCGGAATCAAGTGCTGTTTCCAGAACGTAACCGTAATTAAGGACGGGGAGAAAGACACAAAGGCAGACTACTCGCCGACAAAAGGCGAAATCATTTCCCCAAAATAGAGTATTTATCGCGCCGCTTCACGGCGTGCCCCAGGGTCAATCTTCCTTAAGGGCTTCCATCGTGGCATCTAATTGCTTCTGCACCTCTTTTAGCTTTTCCCGGGGCTTCTCTATCTGCTCCTTTGTCTCAGGCAGCGTGTTGTTCGGCTCATCCACCACATACGGCGTAATAAACACAATCAGCTCGTTGTTGCCCTGCATAGTTTCATTGTGCCGGAACAGCCCGCCGACCACGGGAACATCACCAAACAGCGGAATCTTCCGCTCGACGACACTGTCCTTCTGGAAAAGTATCCCGCCCAGCATAATCGTCTGGCCGTCCTGCACTATCATATTGGTCGTCGTCTCCATCTCTGTCCTTACCGGCTGGCCGTTGACGTTCTCGCCCGTAAGCTGCGAGAGCATGACATTTATAATCATATCCACGTTCTTTTCAGGAGTGATGCTGGGCCGAGACCTCAGCGTCATACCAACCCTTTGAAAGTCATAACTGGACGTGGCCCTGCCGCCTGTTTCTGAAAGCGACGTCGTCGTCTGGAACGCAACCTTGTCGCCCTTGAAGAAATCCGCCTCCTCATTATCCTTCGTCCACAGCGTCTGCTGGTTGAGAATCTTTGCATTGGTCTTCTTGACCAGGAAATCCACAAGGGCGGTAACGTCCGACTCCACATTGAGCGTAAACGAGCCGTGCTGCTCCAGCAAAGTGAGCTGATGGAGCGCGGTAACAGCATTTTCCTCCAGGGTCCCGAACGCATCAGTTGCGGGATTCGCTGATGAAAGCTGCAAACCAAGAGAAGTGACGCTGCTGTGGTCAATCTCGACGATGATTGCCTTTATCATCACCTGTTTGCCCGGCACATCGAGGTCCTGAATCAACTTTTCTATGCTGCTCATAAACTCCGGAGGAGCAAGAGTAAGAATGGCCTTGGTATGAGGGTCGGGAACAAAGCGAATCCTGCCTATGATATTGCTTATAGGCATCTCCTGGTCAACGTTGGTGCGGGCGCCCTGGCCTGACCACCACGGTATATAATCAGTTGAAGAGGAGGCACTCGTGTTTGTATTACCCGATGAACTACTGCTACTGGTTCCCCCCTGTTCCATCGAGTACTCGCTCAGTCCGCGCGTAGTGAGCCGAATTCTGGCGCTGCTGCCCGGCTCATTAAACATCGCATTCAGACGTTCGCAGAGGTCCTCCGGGTTTGCATATTTGAGTTTTATGACCCTTGGCACCTCCGCCATCTCCTGCTTGTCAAGGTCTCGCACCAGCGCCTCAACAACATCGTATGCCTCCGGAATCTTGCTTATCACGATTATCTTCTTTGTCCCGGACACCTCTTCAAAGGTCAACTGTCCGTAAAGCGGCCCGACAATCTTCTGCTTCCCCTGGCTGCTGCCGAACATCATCTCAAAGAACGAAGTCCTGCCCGTTGACGTCTGCTCACTGAAAAGCGTCGTCAACAGGGCCGCCATCTTCACCGGGTCTGAATTGCGCAGCTCAATTATCCTCGGCTTGACCTCATTGACATCGAGCGCCCTGTCCCATTCTGCTATCTGCTGTCTGATTTTCTCCATGTTCTCCGGCGAGGCAATCACCGTAACCTGCTTGAGCGAAACATACGATAGTACCTTCACCATATCGGTCGACGTGGCGGAACTTCTCCGCCCAGAGCTATACCCCCCAAAAATCGAATATGGATTATAAGAAGATCTGCCGCCGCTATAGGTTCCTTCTTGATAAAGATCGTCTATATTTGTCTTAATCTGGTCCGGATCAGCGTACTTCAGTTTGAAATATTGCGTCTCGAATTGACCGGGAGGAATATCCATCTCGGCAATAATTTTCTTAACCATCTCACGCAGGTCTTTCCTGCCGAATATAACAACCTGTCTTGAGTCACGCAATGGCTCAACATTAATGCTGGGCAGAAATTCCGTCCCGGGCAGGTCTCTGAACCCTTGCTCGATACTCGCCTCCACTTCTCCGGCGTCAGCATACCTGAGTTGAACTACCTCGTATTCCGACTCGACCGGTTCTGCCCTGTCCAGCTTCTTTATCCAGTCATCGATTAGTTTCATATCTTCAGCCGATGCTCTGGCAATAATCCACTTGCGCCTCGGCTCCGGGATAAGAACGATTGACCCCCGGGTCGACGTAACCACAACAGATGTTGCTGCTCCTGCACTTTTCGATGAATCAGTTTTTGTTTGTTGAGGCTGAGAGCCTGCCTGAGCCGATGGGGGACCACCGAACGGACCACCGAACCGGTCCCGTTCGCCCCCCCTGCCGCGAATGGTGCTATACCCCTGGCTCTGACCTAACAGAATCTTCAACATCTGAACAATCTCAGCAGGGTCGCCATGCTCAACGGCAAAAGTACGCGTTTCGCTTTGCTCGGCTTCCGGCACGTCAAATTCTGCGATAATCTGCTCGATGCGCATCAGATTCTGAACCGTGTCTATCACAAAAAGAGTGCTGGTAGTTTCGTCGGCACTAACGTAGCCGTACTCGCCGACCAAAGGCTGAATAACCTGGCTCATCTGAGTAGGACGGTAACTTCCCATCTTAAAGAACTTTTGAACTATCTGGTCCTTGTTCTCAAGCAGCGCAAGCGGCTGCCCCGCCGGTATCGTAGGCACAAAGCCAAGCTTCGCATCCTTCATCGGCGTAATATAAATAGCATTATCGCCATGCTCGGCGACATAACCCTTCATCCGAAGCGCACTATAGATATGCGCAAGGGCCTGACTTCGCGGCAACTTTTCCGAAGAGTAGATAGTCACCTTCTGCTTCATCGCCTCTTCGGTCGGGATAATCACCTTGCCGGTCCACTCCGCAAGCTTCTGGATAATACTTTTCATCTCAACCTCGCGCAGGTTCAGGGCCTCCATCGGCTCATTCGGACCGGCAGGCCTGTTCGGCTCAAACGCACGGCGCATGTCGTCCGGCCTGGGAAACATGGCAAACGCATTCGGCTCACCAGACCCAGGCGGTCCCATCGGCATGTCAAACCCCATCTGCGAGGGCGGCCCGGACCTGTTAGGGTCAAACGGCATACCTCGGTCAGACCGCATACCTCGGCCGAAGGACCTGCCGCGCTCACGCCCAAAAGGCCTGTTCGGCTCACCAGGACCCATCATCCGCTGCGGCGTATTTACATCAAGCGCCACGACCTTTTCGGCGGCGCCTTCAGGCTCATTCGCCTCACTCGGCTTTACCACCCGGGCAGCGGGCTTATTGAGTTCTGAAACTAATTTCGGTTTAGCGGTCTTTTCTGTCGATGTCCCGGCCGGCTTATAAAAGCCAACTCTCCAGACAATCACAAATGCCGCAATAACCACAATCAACGCTATTGTTAATTTTGACCGTTCCACTTTCGCTCACCTCGATTCATAAATCATTGTCCCCCGAATGTTTTTGTCGGGGTTTCCTGCTGCACAGCATTCGGCTCCTGCCGCACAGCGTTTGGTTCCTGCATTCCACCTCTAAATCGTTCACGCATTTTAGCTCTGAAATCTTCACGTTCCTGTTCAGTCATATTCTCCCATTTTCCTTTTACGTCGGCCATTTCTGCCGGAGAAACGACCGGCGCTCTCGTCGGCTCTCCGCGCCTGCGAACATTAAATCTTTCACGCAGCTGCTCTCTGAATTTCTCTTTTTCCTCCGCAGACATACTCGCCCATCTCTCTCTTAAACTCTGTCTTTCTTCGACTATTTTGGCCCTGTCTTCTTCGGAAAGATTACGAAGTCTCTCTCTGCTCGCCCGCGCGGGCATCAGACCCTCCACAGACGGATTCCCAACCGCTCCAGAGCCGCCTCTGGACCCACCTTGCCTGTTTTTGTCTCTGGCTTCCTTGATATAAAAGCCCACTCCCACAGCAGTAATCAACACCGCAACAGTAACCACTATCAATAATATTATCTGCGTATGTTTCATTTTGGCACCTCGACTTAATCATTACCACCGGGCGGTCGCCGTCTGCCGCCGCCGTCTGGGCCACCGCCGCCAGGCCCGCCGCCACGCCGTCCACGCATTTGTTCTCTAAACGCCTGCCTTTCCTCCTCAGACATATTTTCGAATCTCGCCCTCATCATCATCATCCTGGCTCTATCTTCCTGGGAAGGTTCTCCAAATCCTCCCCCGAGCTCGCCAGTCGGCGCTCCGGTCTGCGGAATATTCACCATTTGTGCTGCTCCTTCGGGTCCTTTTCCGCCGGGCATCTCCGCCCTGCCCCGGCCCGGCCCTTCCGGCCCGGACGGGCCGCTCGCGTTGATAGGAGCAAAGCTCGTTACATTGCCCTCCCACTCAATTCGCACCTGCGCAGGCTCAATCGCAACGACCTTTGCATCCGCGATTTTGTCTCCGACCTTATACCACCTGTCGCCTATCAGCGCTTCACTGCCCATTATGCCCAGCACTTCGTTCACAGGATGGCGTTTTTGCGGAGGCGGCACAAACAAATTCTTCTTCTTCAGCTCGCCTGCCGCCGCCACCGCGTCTGAAAATAACTTTTCCGTATCCGTGGTGTTCAGCTTGCTTTGCGCAATGGCCTCTTTCACTATGCCCTCCGCCCTGGCGGCCGCGCCAAAATAGGCCGTCAGCTTGATTAAAGTCAGAACCCCCAGCACCGCCGAAACCCCAAGCAGCGCAACTGAAATCGCTTCTTTTTTACCCTTTAGATAATCAAGTTTCATATCGCACCTTTCTTATCTGACAAACGTTGATACCGTCAAATCCAGCTCCACATCCTCACGGTTCTTTGCGTCGCAGCGCAATCTCATCTCCTCTACCCCGACCAGGTAGGGGTTCTCATTCAGCTTAGCAAGAAAATCGAGCACCTGGCCGAATTTGCACTTGGCGCTGCATTTCAGCCGCAGCATCCGATACCCGTCCTGCCTTGGTTTGCCGGCAGGAAGAACCTGCAGGGGCTTGCTGTTTATACCCGCCTGCTTTAATTGCTCATTCAGCTTATTTCTGAACAGAAACTTCTGCGTCTCCTCCTTCTGCGGCATCTCAAACACAGGGACAATCGATGCCAGGGCCGTCTGCCTGGTCTTGTCCACGCCGATAATCTCAAGTTTCGCGTTTATCTCGGCAAGCGAGCGCCTCGCCTGCCTCCAGTGCCCGACCCATTTCGCCCCGAGCCACACAAACACCACGCCCGCCGCGCAGATTAACCCAATCTTCATCGCCCGTTTGTCTCTATCGCTCAATCTTTCAAGCATATTTTGCCTGCCCAACTTTATATTCCGGATATTCCGGATATTCCGGTTCCTTTTTTGGTGAAATTCTTATAATGAAAAGTTATTGTGAACTTGAACTTATCGCCCTTCGGGTCTTTGGCCGCATTTTGTATCTCAACCTCTTTCACGCCTTTTTTGGTCAGCAGGCTCTCCTGGAACTTGTACAGCAGGTCGGGATTGTCCACCTGCCCCGTTATGCTCACCGCCTGGCCCTTCTTGAACTGCACGCTGTCCAGCAAAATCCCTTTGCTGCCGGACGAGCTGATGTAATTCAGAACCTCCAGCAAATCGGGCCTTTCAGCGGCAACCGTTTTGATTAGCTTTTGCCGCTGCACAAGCGCGCTTATGTCCGCATCCGAAACAGCCGCTTTCAAACGCTTCTCTATTGCACCCGGGCTGGCTGCATCAACCGCATACGACACGATTACCAATAAGGCCAGCGTCACAGCCGCAATCGCACCCGCCGCCTTCAGCGAATAAGCCCAATGTTTCTTTTCCTCTTCCTTGAACGGCCGGTACAATTGCTCGAAAAGATTGAGCTCCGTCCCCGCCTCCAGCCCCATCATTGCCAGGCCTATGGGCACCCGGTATCCATAAAGCTCTTCGGCGCTAATCCCCCCCTCCGCCTGCAACTGCTCAAGCAAAGGCGGAGATTCTCTCGCATCCAGCCCCGCCGATTTAAGTGAAGATACTATCCCCTCCATTGCATCGCCGCCGTCCGACAGCACGAAAACCGGCAGCTCACCCGGCTCCGCACAACCGAACAGCTTCAGCACGCTTGCCACATCGCGGGCAAATCCCTCGGTCGCCTCCGTCTGCTCCCCCGCGCCACCTCCCTCTAAAAGCTCATCGGCCCCGATATCCACAACTGCAGCATTACTCAACCGCCCATCCTCAACCAGACAAACCTGGGTGCTCCGCGCCCCCATATTAACAACCGCAGCGTCGCCTTCATTCAAATCTCCGCCGAAGAACGTCTGCCATGCCTTGACAATGCCCTCGTAGTCCAACAATATCTTTGCCGGCCCAAACCCGCGGACATTTTCCACAAACTCCTGCAAACGCTCTTTCCTCGCAGCCGCTACGGTAACAGCGACTTCGCCGTCGCGCGTTCGTCCAAGCCGCCAGGTCAGCTCCACCTGCTCAGCCGACAGCGGCAGCAGCGTCTCGGCCTGCAGCCTGACCACCGCTTCAATATCCTTTTCTTTTATCGCCGGCACCCACAGCCGGTAGAAAGCCACCGCCGCCGAGTTAAAACCCGCTACAACCACCCTGTCGCCGTCGATTCCCCCCCCGACAGAAACATTCGGGGGCTGATCGATGGGCAATCCGCACTCGGCTGCAAAAGAGCCTAACTTGCTCTGGTTTCCTTCGCAGCTCTTCGCCCAGAGGATTTCGAACTTGCCGGCCTGCCTTTGAACCGCCACAGCATTAAGCCTGCCGGCTTCCTGCGATATCGCAACCGCGGTCCGCCACCCCCGAATGTTTCTGTCGGGGGCCAGCTTGACGGATTTCGCATTAGGTTTCTCGTCATGCATCAATTGCTTGCTCCCTCATACCAGTAAAGTACTTCACAAGGGTTTGAACTCCTGTCCAGTACCACCTCAGTTTGCAGCGCCGCCCCTTCAGTGCCGTTCCTGTCGGCCGCGGCAAAACAGCGGACATTATAAACCTCCGAACGCGTCGTCAGGGAATTTGCAACCTTCTTAAAACTTCCAACATCGACGAGGCCTGCCTGCATCATCTCTCCAATGCTTTCCATCCCGGACGCCAAAGTTTCCCTGTAGCCGATTATGTCATCCGCAATACGCTCCGCCGTATCGCCTCCGCCAAATAAGGCCGTCAGCACAACGTCCGATGCCGTGTTCACATTTACCCTTCCCTGCACTTTTTGTCCGTCAGCTACGGTTATTTTGTCCGCTATTCTGTTAAACGTCTGCAAATCCAGAGCCTCAGATGCATTCGGGTCCGACCTGGACCCACTCGTCGGCTCCCGCGGACTGCTGTCGCTAATCAAGTCTCCGATGCTCTCGTATTTCTTGTTATTGCGGTTATCCACAATCCACTTCGCCTGAGAACTCTTTATCCCCAACGAGCTCTCCATATCGTTCTGATTGGCAGAGTTGACATTCACCCTTGCACCTCCGCTCGCATCGGTATTTTTGTCATAAGAGTAGCACGTCAGATAATCTACCCAACCTTTATCGAGCACATCGTCACCATCATCGACCGGGGGCGTCAACTCTTTGTCACGTTCGTTATAGTCAAGCTTTCCGTTGAAGTTGGTGTCCTCGCCGTAAAGCAGCTCCGCGGTAACGCCCTTGACCAGCATCAACTCCCGAATCGTTTTGAAAGGCCCATTTCGAATCCTATAACGATAAGGCATATTCTCGTAATATCCGCCCTCAACGCCCACCCCGCTTGTCGTATCGTTCGCGTCTCGCCAGTCGATTATCGCATCTGCAATTTCCTCAACCATATTAGGCAGCCACAAAAGCTGCTCTTTAGTGGCGGTGTTGATATTCAGCTTGCTCGACTCATCTATGACCTGCACACTAAAATAGCAGCCCTCGAGCTGAACATCATTAAACTCAACGTCATTCTCGCTCCAGGTGTCGGTGAGTCCGTCGCTTTCTTTAGTGTCCTCGTTCAATATTCCAATGGCCTTCTCCATCCCCGCCCTGCACGCCCACCTGCATCGAGTCGTTTCCATCCTGGTCATAGAGACCATCGTATCGATTCTGGCCTTTCGTCCGACAACCGCAACAATCGCCATAAGCACAACGACCACCCACAAGACCGCAACAAGGACCAGCCCTTTTTTGCCACCGTTAGCGTCCATCTTCTCAGCTATCACACACACATCAAGTTTCGTCAGTTTACTTTCCCGTTCAAACACCCCCGGAGCAGTTACCTGCCTTGACTGCTGCCGCCTCGACCACCACCACCGCGACCGCCATCATCTTGACCGCTGCCGCCTCGGCCGCCACCATCTCGACCACCGCCGCCGCCTGGTCTGCCGCCGCCACCTGAACCGCCGCCACCACCTGGTCTGCCGCCGCCTGGTCTGCCGCCACCACCTGAACCACCACCGCCGCCAGAGCCGCCGCCACCACCCGGTCGGCCGCCACCCGCACCAGAACCGCCACCACCTGGTCTGCCACCGCCACCCGCACCCGGACCGCCACCACCTGGTCTGCCACCGCCTGGACTGGCGCCCGGACTGACACCTGGACTGGCGCCGCCTTCCATTCTGCTTCCTTCGGCGCCCCCTTGTCCACCTTCGCTCTGCGTACCGGCCTCCGTAGTAGTACCCGTCCCTCCGCCAAATCTGGCAAAATTGACAATGAAAGACGCTACAATCGGCTGCCCCCCCCCTATCGGGCCGGCTGCTATATTTACTTCAATCAACCGCGGCAGAGTCTGCATCTCCTCCGGCCATTCATTTGACCATTCTTCTCCGTCAAAGTATCTGACCTCGAAGACATCAATGCCCTCGGCAATCACACTCAGGATTCCGCCCGGTTCATACTCATCGCTGGGATTCGGCCAGAACCGCCTCATCAACACCATCTTGTCCTTAGCCTGCACCAGGTAGTATTCCACTTCATAGATGTCGCCCTCCGGCTGGTCGAGCCTGGCCTTTGTCCTGCTGACCGTGTATAAAATCACATCACTGAGATTGACCGCTCCAGACTCAGCAACCGTCCCGATTAATTTTGTGCTTGCCTTATTCGGGTCTCGATACAGATTCACCAGGTCCTTCGCTATCATATTCGAGGCAAACCTCACCTCGGCGGCGGCGGAAATGTTGCTGTCGAGTATCTCATTACTTGCGGTAACAGCCCGCAGCGTCCCCACCGCCACCATCGCGATAAAAGCTCCGATGGTCGAGGCCACCAGTATCTCCACCAGTG
>Ga0315293_10007146_pt1 | contig 10386 bp, 5 predicted proteins | sample YL17G13_20_MG_FD_203071 | JGI IMG/M metagenome (GOLD analysis project Ga0315293, IMG submission 203071) | Sediment microbial communities from Yellowstone Lake, YNP, Wyoming, USA - YL17G13_20 | ecosystem: Environmental > Aquatic > Freshwater > Lake > Sediment | place: USA: Wyoming | collected... | reverse complement strand
GAAGAGCATCAGCCTCTGCCTGCTCAATAATGTGGCTGGTCACGCTCCGCGTGCAAGGCCCGGCCTTCAGGTCGGGCCTTGGCTTTTGTGGCTCTCTCTCATCTTGGCATTTCCTGCCTGACCCCCCACCGTCCGCGACGACTCCGCGGACTCCAGCCTCGTCCCAGCAGGGTGATGAAGAGCTGCCCTGCTTGGAGAAAAGAACCGCTATTCTCAGGTACCAAAGCCCTTCCATCACGCTCCCAAGGGCTGGGCTGTATAATCACTCGGGGAGGGCGCGTGGCTAAGACACCCAGGACTCAGTACGTCTGCCAGCAGTGTGGACGGGCGGCGCCCAAGCCGTTGGGGCGCTGCCCCCAGTGCGGCGCCTGGAACAGTATGGTCGCTGAGATGGCTGCGCCGCGCCAGCGCCAGGCCCCGGGAAAGGGGCGACCGAAGTCCCGCCCACTCCGTCTGTCGGAGATCTCCGCCGATGCTGACGAGCGCCTGAGCTTGCCGATCGACGAGTTCTCCCGGGTCCTCGGGGGTGGCATCGTCCCGGGCTCGGTCGTCCTCATCGGGGGAGACCCGGGGATTGGAAAGTCGACCCTGATGCTTCAGATGGCGCTGCAGGTGGCGGGGGCGGCACGGGTGCTCTACGTCTCGGGCGAGGAGTCCGAGCCCCAGATCAAATCGCGGGCCCTGCGTCTGGCGGGGACGGCTAACCAGGTCCCCGAGGAGCTGCTTCTGGTCACGGAGACCGATCTGGAGGCCATCTTTGCCCATGTCGATGCCGTAGCGCCGAGCCTCGTGGTCATCGACTCGATCCAGGCGGTGCACCTGCCCGAGATTGACTCGGCTGCCGGCTCGATCTCCCAGGTGCGGGAGTCGACCTCACGCCTCCAGGCGCTGGCCAAGTCAACGGGCGTGGCCGTCTTCCTGGTCGGCCACGTCACCAAAGAGGGCGCCATCGCCGGCCCCCGGGTCCTCGAGCATATCGTCGACACCGTGCTCTATCTCGAGGGCGACCCGTTTCACGCCTACCGCCTCCTTCGGTCGGTCAAGAACCGCTTTGGGGCCACGACCGAGGTCGGCGTGTTTGAGATGCGCACAACGGGTATGGTGGAGGTGCCGAATCCGTCGGAGGCCTTCCTGGCCGAGCGGGTCCTGCATGCACCTGGCTCGGCCATCGCCGTCACGATGGAAGGGACAAGGCCCTTGCTGGTCGAGATCCAGGGGCTGACCAGTGTCACCTCCTTCGGCAACCCCCGGCGGACCGCCAACGGCATCGACTTCAACCGTCTGCTCCTGACCATCGCCGTCCTGACCCGCCGGGTCGGTCTGAGGCTGGGGGACCAGGATGTCTTCGCCAATGTGGTCGGCGGGCTGCAGGTGAGCGAGCCAGCCGCCGACCTGGCGCTGGCGACGGCCATCGCCTCTTCGGTCCACGACCGTCCGGTGCCGGCGGACCTGGCGCTGGTGGGCGAGGTCGGGCTCTCCGGGGAGCTCCGGGCGGTGGCGCAGCTGCCGGCTCGCCTTCGGGAGGCGGCCAAGCTGGGTTTCCGCAGGGTCATCGTCCCCAAGACCGTGCGCCGCGACGAGGCCTGGCCGGAGGGGCTGCAGATTCTGCCCGCCCGATCGGTGCAGGAAGCCCTGGGAATCGTCTGGAAAGAAAGCCAGCCTCCGTCTCGGTGAGGCGCTTGTCCGATCGAGGTCATCGAAAGCAGCACGAGTCCGGCAAACGAAGGTTTCCCGGCAATCTCGTCGACAACGAAGGTGAGTTTCTTCGTGTTGTCATTCGGCGGGCACAGTCCTCCGGTCGCTCTCCCTCCTTTAAGGTTTTTCGCTCCGTCGCTGGCCCGCGGCAGAGCCGGGGATTCGCGCCGTACATCTGGCGGGGGTTGAGAGGAGAGGGCGAAGATGTAGGAGGTTTGGCCGGGGCGCTGAGCGGCCGGCGAGCCGCCGGGGATTGGTGCCGTCGGTCAGCGCCCGGGGCCACCTTTAAGGTTTGGTGATCTTAAAAGTTGGATTGTTTTTAGGTTCCCGGCGGGCTGGAGTATTGAACCCGCCCTTGGCTTCTGTTAGAATGCAGGGCGTCGTCAGCGGTGCCAGAAAGGGCAGCTTGCAGAAACGACCTCGCTGCGACGCCAGGCCGGCCGTCCCTGCGGCCGGAGCACCCAAGGCAGTTGGCTAGCAATCATCCACGGTGGTAGGCTTGGCGGACCGGTCCGAGGGAGCCAGTTCAGCCCGGGGCTGGTCCTGTCCCATGTGAGGGGCGCATGAACGCGGAGCAAACCTGGCAGGCAGCGCTGGGACAACTCCAGATGGAGATGCCTCGAGCGACGTTCGACACTTGGGTTCGCGACGCGGAATTGCTTACCTGCGAGGACGGCGCCTACGTCATCGGAGTTCAGAATGCGTACGCCCGAGACTGGCTCGAGGAACGGCTGCTCTCAACGGTCAAGCGGGTCTTGACGGGGATTGTCGGCCGGACGGTCGAGGTGCGCTTCACGGTCTGGCAGGGAGATCCCGTGGACGAGGAGCCGGGGGCGGCGCTGCCCGCAGCCCCGTTGGCCCATCCGGCGGCCCACTGCCATTTGAATCCCCGCTATGCCTTTGAGAACTTCGTCGTCGGCTCCGGAAACCGGCTGGCCCATGCCGCCGCCCAGGCGGTGGCCGAGAACCCGGCCCGATCCTACAACCCGCTTTTCGTCTACGGAGGCGTGGGACTGGGGAAGACCCACCTGCTCCACGCCGTGGGCAACGCCACGGCGGCGACCGGCCTTCATGTCTTGTACGTCACCTCGGAAGAGTTCACCAACGACTTGATCAACGCCATCCGCAACCACACGACGGACGCCTTCCGGGAGCGCTACCGCAGAATCGACGTCCTCCTGATCGACGACATCCAGTTTATCGCCGGCAAGGAGTCGACCCAGGAGGAGTTCTTCCACACTTTTAACGCCTTGCACGGCCAGGACAAGCAGCTGGTCATCTCCTCCGATCGACCCCCCAAGGCCCTGGTGACGCTCGAGGAGCGCCTGCGCTCGCGCTTTGAGTGGGGTCTTTCGGCCGACATCCAGGCGCCTGACTTCGAAACGCGGGTGGCCATCCTGCGTTCGAAAGCGGAGCGGGCGGGCCGGGCCGTCGAACCCGGGTACCTGGAGATGATCGCCCGGCGGGTGCAGAGCAACATCCGGGAGTTGGAGGGCGCTTTGACCCGGGTGCTGGCCTTCAGCGACCTGAGCGGAACCCCCCTCAGCCCGGAGTTGGTCGAGGCCAGCCTCTCGGACCTGATGCCCCGCGGCAGCGCCCTGACGCCGGATCGGATCATCGCCGCCGTCGCCCAGCACTTCGGGATCGATGAGGACCGGCTGCTGAGCCGCGAGCGCTCGCAGCTCGTCGCACTTCCCCGTCAGGTGGCCATGTACCTGATCCGGCAGGAGACCGATGCCTCGCTCCCCCAGATCGGCGACGCCCTCGGCGGCCGGGATCACACCACGGTGATGTACGGTTGCGGCAGGATCGCCGACCGGCTGGAGACCGACGAGGCCCTGCGCCGGCAGGTCCTGGCCGTGCGTGAGAGGCTTTTCAACCAGGCCCACCTGCCGCTCTAAGAGCGTGATGAAAAGGCCTTGGTTCCTGAGAGGAACGGGTCTCTTCTCCGGGCAAGGGGCTTCATCATCACCCTGCTAATACCCTGGGGATGCGTTCACAATCCAGGCAAGGACATCGCCTCCCGCCCCGCCGGGCGGGTGCTCCGCGTCTTGCATTGTCCTTGGGGCACTTAGGGGCATGATGAAGAGGCCTGGGTTCCTGAAGGGAACGGTTCTCTTCTCCGGGCAAGGCGCTTTATCATCGCCCTGTTAGAGGCGAGGGCGCTCGGGGCGGCGCTTTCGTTGGCCGACGGCCGTCTCGGTGGCGATAGGTTGCTGGGGAGGTCGCGGCTTTCCGCTAGAGGAGCGAGACCGGGTCAACGTCGACGGCCCAGCCTTCCGGGAGATCCTCCGGGATCAGGGCGGCTGGATCGCTGCCGCGCACGATGACCTGCCAGCGGTACTCCCCCCGCACCTTGGCGAAGAAGCAGGGGGCAGGGCCGATCAGATCCGCCTGTTGATCGGACCGCGCTATCTGGGCCCGGAGCACCCGGGCCAGGCGCTCGGCTTCCCCCTGGGCCCGTTCATTCGAGGTGTGGTGAACCAGCAAACGCGCCAGCCGTCGAAAGGGCGGGTAGCTGAGCTCGCGCCGGTAGCGGATCTCCTGATCGTAGAAGGCCTGGTAGTCGTGGCCGGCGGCAGCGCGGATGGCGTAGTGCTCGGGCTGGTAGGTCTGCAGGACGACCCGGCCTCCGAGCAGGCCGCGGCCGGCCCGGCCCGAGACCTGTGTCAGGACCTGGAACGTCCGCTCGGCGGCGCGAAAGTCGGGCAGGTTGAGTCCCGTGTCGGCGGACACCACACCCACCAGCGTTACCAGAGGCAGATCCAGGCCTTTGGCAATCATCTGGGTCCCGATGAGGACATCGGCGCGGTGAGCTGCGAAGTGGGCGAGGATGATGTCGTGCGATCCCGAAGCGCGGGTGGCATCCCAGTCCCAACGCAAGGTGCGTACTCCGGGGAGCAGGCGCGCCACCTCGGCCTCGATCCGCTGGGTGCCGGCGCCGAAATGCTTGATCCGTGAGCTTCCGCAGTGAGGGCAGGTGGACGGAGGGCGGCGGTGGTAGCCGCAATGGTGGCAGAGCAGCTGCTCCTGGGCGGTGTGGTAGGTGAGGGGAGTCTCGCAGCGGGGGCAGGTGAGCGACTGGCCGCAGTCGCGGCAGAAGACGTAGGTGGAAGTGCCGCGGCGGTTGAGGAAGAGGATGGCCTGATGGCCGGCTTGCAGCGTCTCGTCCAGTGCACTTGCCAGCGCCCGGCTGAAGAGCGAGCGGTTTCCGGCGCGCAGTTCCAGGCGCATGTCGACCACGCGCACCGGAGGCAGATCGATGGTTTCGGCCTCCGCCTCTGCCGGCTGGTAGCGAGGGGTGACGCCCAGCCGGGCGGCCTGCTGGCTGATACGCTCCCGGTGGCCGAGGATGCGCAGGGGAAGAGACAGTCGGTGGAGTGCGCCCTGCGACGCCTGGTACATGGTCACGACGTCGGGCGTGGCGCTGCCGAGAATGCACACCGCGCCCAACATCCGGGCGTAGGCCATGGCTGCCTGTCGGGCGTCGTAACGAGGGGCCGATCCCTGCTCTTTGTACGACTCGTCGTGGGCTTCGTCGAGCACGATCAGACCGATCCCGGGCAGCGGGGCGAAGAGGGCACTGCGGGCGCCGACGATGATCTCCAGCAGTCCGGCGCGGGCGCGGCGCCAGGTGTCGTAGCGCTGGCCTTCGGATAGCTCCGAGTGCACGACGCCCACCCTGCCCGGAAACCGGGCGAGGAAGCGGCGAACGGTCTGTGGGGTGAGGGCGATCTCGGGCACCAGCACGAGAGCGCCGCGTCCCAGGCCAAGGGTTGCGGCGACGGCCTGCAGGTAGATCTCCGTCTTCCCGGAACCGGTGACGCCGTGGAGCAGGTAGGGCAGCGTCGGCTGGCCTGGGGCCGCGGCGGCCAGTCCGGCGGCGATCTCCGACCAGACCGCGGCCTGGTCCCGCGTCAGGCGCGGCGCCTCGGCCGGGACGAAGTCGACCTCGGCCAAGGGATCCCGCCAGACCTCGATCTCCCCCAATGAGACTAGGCCCTGCTGCTCGAGCCTCCGCAGGTCCTCCAAGCGTCCCCCGCTCTCGGCGTAGACCCAGGTGGCCTCGAGCGGACGTCCCTCGCGCAAGAGCGTCTCGAGGACCGCCTTGCGGCGCAGGGCCGCCGGGGTGCCCGATCTTGCCAGGTCGTCACGGGCAGTCAGGGCCGTCTCGCTGGGGACGGCCAGGCGGGCGGTGTGGACGTGCCGCGGGTGGAGGCGAGGGGCGTCCAGGACGGACGTGCGAGAGAGAACCTGACGCCGCACCAGGGACTCGGCGGCGCGCCGCCAGTCGGTGTGGGGAAGGGCGCGCTCGATCTGACGGCCGCGGAGAGACCCGCGCCGCTGGAGCAGGGCGAGCAACCGCGCCTGGGCCGCGCCGGCAGCTTCCGCCTGTGGATCCAGCAAGGTGAAGGCCGAATCGGCCTGCTGGCTGAGACCCGGCGGGAGCATCAACGTGAGGCAATCGATCAGCGGGGTGAGGGTTTGGCGCGCAAGCCAGCGGGCGAGCTCGAGTTGAACCAGGGTGAGGACGGGCTCAGGGTCAACCAGGGCCTCGATCGCCCGGGTCTCGGGGACATCGGGGGTCTCAGGCAGGCCGATGACGACGCCCTGGACGCGTCGAGGGCCAAAGGGAGCGGTGACCAGGTGTCCGGGGGCGACGCGGCCTTCCAGTTCGGGGGGGAGATGATAGTGAAAGGTCCCCCGGACGGGAGGAAGGTTGACGGCGACTTCGACAAACATTGGGCTCAGTCTGCCGGTGTTGGCCCCGGCGGAGGCTCGCCCTGGGGCGGGGTGGGGGTCAGGGAGATGCGGGCAATGCGGCGGCCGTCGAGGGCGTCAACCCGAAAACGAATACCGTTGGCGACGACGGTGTCCCCCAACTGCGGCGACCGGCCCAACCGCCCCAGGACGAATCCGGCGATGCTGTCGTAGTACGGATCGCTCAGGTTCAGACGGAAGAACTCATTGATCTCGTCGATCGAGGCCAGGCCGTCGACCAGGGCAGAACCATCGGGGAGAGGCTCTATGGCTGGCCCAGTGTCGAACTCGTCGCTCACCTCGCCGACGATCTCCTCCAGCAGGTCGGAGAGGGTGGCGATGCCCGCGGTGCCTCCGTACTCATCGAGAACGATGGCCAGGTGCTGGCGGCGGGAGCGGAAATGGCGCAGAACGGTCGTGAGACCGACGGTCTCTGGGACGAAGATCGCCTCTCGCATCAGGTTGCGGGCTGTCACGTTGCCGCCGCCGGAGGAGTGGCCCGCGTGCACGATGTCCCGCAGGTGGACAACCCCCAGTACTTCATCCAGGTTGCCCTGGTAGACGGGGAACCGGGTAAAGGAATGCTCCAGGGCGAAGGCGGTCATTTCGTCCAGTGTCGCGGAAGCCGGGATAGCCACCATCTCGGTGCGCGGCACCATCACCTGGCGCACAGGCGTTTCGCTGAGATCCAGCACGGCATGGAGCATGTCCTGCTCCTCAGCCTCGACCACTCCGCCCTCGGCGCTTGCGGAGACCAACATCTTCAGCTCCTCGACGGAGTGGACCATCTCGCGGGCTGTGGCAGGGCGGACGCCGACAAGGCGCAGCAGGCCGTTGCCTGCCCCGTTCAGGACCCAGATGACGGGTTTGAAGATGCGTTCCGTCCATACGGTGGGTTGGGCGACGATCAAGGAAGTGCGCTCCGGGTTCTGAAGGGCGATGGACTTCGGCATCAGTTCGCCGACAACGACGTGAAGGAAGGTGATCGCGCCGAAGGCAATTGCAGCCGCCAGACCATGAGACACGCCGCTTCTGATCGAACTGGGGACGAGGGCCACGATCGGCTCGAGGAGATGGGCGAGTGCGGGTTCGCCGAGCCAGCCCAAACCCAGGCTGGCCAGAGTGATACCCAGTTGCGTGGCAGCGATGAAGCGATCGGGATCCTGGGTGGCCTTCTGCACCCACTTGGCCGCCTCGCTGCCCTGGGCGACCAGTTCCTCGATCCGGGTGCGGCGGACGCTGACCAATGCGAACTCGGCGGCCACGAAGAACGCATTGGCGGCCACAAGGACGACGAGGGCGGCGAGCTTCAGCAGGTCGAACCAGAGGGTGTCTTGCATAGCCTATCCGATCGGAGCGGAGCGGTCGCGGCTGCCGGCGCAGGCCGGGAGGGGGGAGGACTCCGGCATCAGGCCTCGGTCGCCCGGTAGACCACGGCTGCCCCGTAGCCGACGACGGCATTGGTGTCACCGGTCACGTCGCCGGAGGTGGCATGGTGAAGGATCTGGACACGGGTGGCGCCCAGGTCCCTGGCCGCCCAGAGAACGGCCGCGACTGCGCCCCGACCGCAGGCGAAACCGACCCCTTCCTCTTCGGCGGAGAGCACTCCGGCCGGATCAAAGGCCTCAATCCGGGCAAGCACCTCGGCGTCCAGTCGCTGGGCGATGGCCTCGGGGTAGAAGTGCGAGAGATCCGAGCTGGCGACCAAGACTGCCGACTGCTCGGCCAGGACGGCGGCCAGCGTGTGGCCTACTGCCTCAACGACCTCCGCTGACTGGTCCCTCAGCATCAGAGGCAGGAGCTGGAAGGGATGGGGCAGGACGCGCTGCAGGAACGGCAGCTCAATCTCGAGCGAGTGTTCATGGTCGTTGCGCAGGTGCGCCAGGTTGAGGCCGCAGGTTTGGGCGAGCTGATGGCTGAAGCGTTCGAGGAGGTCTCTGTCCACCGGCACGGCGCCCAGAGGCGTGGCGTAGGCAGCATGGCCCGTGGTCATCACCTGGCCGGAGTGATACTCGTGGAGTGGTGAGACGATGGCTACGATCCGGGGGTCTTCACCCTGCAAGGCATTGAAGGCATGGGCGGCGACAAGGCCGGAATAGACGTGGCCTGCATGGGGGGCGATGACACCGACGACCGTCCCCGGGATGGGCGTGACCTTGGCCTGGGCCAACTGCTCGTCAACGGACCGGGTGAGTGCAGAGGCAGAGCCAGGGTACCAGGTTCCGGCAATGGGAGAGGGGCGGACGTCGGAGCTCATCTTGGTTTGTGGCTGCTCACTTCCATTCTAGCACAGTGAACGCCGGTCGAAGGACGGGCGGGGGCAGAGGGCCCGGCACTCAGAAAAGCCCGGCTGCCGCGGGATCGTCGTCGGGCTCGGTGGGCAGGCGAGGATCCGGAAGAGAGTGTTGGAAAACGCCGCTGGATGGAGAAGAAGGGATATCATCCCATTCCACTCCGCACCAGGGCCTTTTGAACTCCCTCCGGAAGGACCCGAATGGGTTCTCAACCATGTGAGACGGTCCGAGCCACTACAGGGGCCCTTTCAGTCCGTCTCAACGCGCCTTCGAACCCCCACCCCTTGCCCCTTCGCGGCGCACTCCGCAGCGGAGCGGAGGAGCCCCCTGCATGGGAGCGTCCGCCGATTGCCAGAGGAATCGCAGAGAAGGCCCCTCGGCTGCGCCTCGGGGGGCTTCGCACGGAGGGGAGGTGACTTCTCCCTCTCTCCCTCTCAGCGAACTGGCTTGGGATGGAGCAGGCCCTGCACCGCGGAGAGGGCCCCACGGCTGCGCCTCGGGGGGCTTCGCGCGGGAGAGGGGTGAGACGCAAAGCACATCGGGCCATCCGGTTGTGGCGGGTATCGCCTGCGGTCATTGGGGCCAGACGAATCGGACGGTTGTCTCATAGGTCCTGAACCCATACAGGACCTTGACAAACGAACGGATGTTCTGTATGATGTTGGCAGAACAAGTGTTCTATACCAAAGGCGAAGTGAGGTTGGCCATGGAAGCAACGGTGCTGAAGAAGCAGAGCCTGGATCTGCAGGCGGATCAGATTGAGCGCGCCTTGCTGGGATTGTCATTGCCGGTGCGAGTCAACGGAGGCGAGGTCGGTCGGGGCTGGGTGCGGTACCACCTGACGCCGGTGGCGGGGACGCCCGCCGGGAGGGTGAGTGAGGCCGTCGGGGCCGTGGCGGATGCCATCGGGGTGGCGGAGGTGCGGGTGGCGCATGTGGAGAATGGGCTGGCGATCGATGTGCCCGTGCCCTCCCAACGGGACCTGCGGTTGCTGCCCCTGCTCCAAGCCCTCGGCTCGATTCCGCCGTTGGCTGCGGTCATCGGCCTCGACGACCAGGGCCAGCCGCTGCTGCTTCGGCTCGATCATAGGGACACGCGGCACTTGCTGGCCAGCGGCGGGGAAGGGTCCGGCAAGTCCGAGCTTCTCAGGACTCTGGCGCTTTCCTTGGCGCTGACGACCTCGCCTTCCCGGCTGAGCCTGCTGGGCATTGACATCGGCGGTCGGGAGCTGGGGGTTCTGGAGGCGCTTCCCCATCTAGCCAGAGGGTTGGCCACTGAGCCAGGCGATGCACTAAGAACCCTGACCTGGCTTGCGGCGGAGGCGGAACGGCGCCAGAGAGACCGGCACGCGGGCCCGCATCTCGTCCTGGTTATCGATGACCTGCAATGGTTGACCCAGGCCCAATGGAGGGAAGCGCTGGGCCTCCTGCGAGACCTGAGGCGAAGCGGACCGGATGCGGCGATTCACGTCCTGGCGGCCGCTTCTCCGGAGGCGCAGGCTGCACTCGGCCGGGGCTGGCAGGCCGCAGGACTGGTTGAGGCTGAATCCATTGCACGCCCGGCCGCGGGGCGGTTCCGATTTCGTTGTGGAGGCGAGGCGGTCAGGGCCCGGGTCGCCCGGCTGAGCGCCTGGGAC
>Ga0315293_10007145_pt1 | contig 10386 bp, 6 predicted proteins | sample YL17G13_20_MG_FD_203071 | JGI IMG/M metagenome (GOLD analysis project Ga0315293, IMG submission 203071) | Sediment microbial communities from Yellowstone Lake, YNP, Wyoming, USA - YL17G13_20 | ecosystem: Environmental > Aquatic > Freshwater > Lake > Sediment | place: USA: Wyoming | collected... | reverse complement strand
CTTCTCTGTCCTGATCGGATTTGAATCCCTGGTACCGGACACCCTGACCCGGATGAAAAAAAACTGGCACAGGGGCCGGTCGCAATACGAGGACGCCGTGCGGCGGCTCGACAACGAGGGGATCCTCGTCTATGGGACGTTCGTCATGGGATACGATGAGGATACGCCCGGGATTATCGACGCCTGCCTTGAATTCGCCGAGAGGTCCCATCTCTTTCTCGCCGCTTTCAACTTGCTCATGCCCCTCCCCGGAACCGATGTTTATCAGCGCCTCCTCGACCAAGGCCGCCTGATCGGAAATCCCTGGTGGCTTGACTCGGCGACCCGGTTCTGCAAGCCCGTCTTCAAGCCCCTCGGGATGACATCCGAAGAGCTGGAGGAAGGCGCCAGGAGAATCCGTTCCCGTTTCTACGGCTTTCGGAGCATTTTCTCACGGGCCCTGAGTACGGGAGCCGTCCGCTCCTCCCCGTTGCGATTGGCCCTTTTTCTGACCGCCAATTTCGTCTACCGGAGAGAGGTTCGGCGTCTGGACGAGCAGCCTTACGGCGATCCGGACGACCCAGCCGATCTCGAGGGATTCGCGGCCGACGTGCCTCATCCCCTTCCATGAGAGTGGCGGGCCCGCGGCCGGCTCACGCCCGCACGGCGGGCCTCGGCGGAGCGAGGACAGCCAAGGAGCGGGGCCGCAGCTGGATGGCGAAGACGCCTGGAGAGAGAGTTTCCCCATCGGCCTGAAGCGGCCATCTCGTTTCGATGCGGGCTTCCTGCCAGGAATGACAGCCGAGTCGTTCCGGCGCCTCGCGCCGCGATCCTAGCACGGCTCCGAGGAGTGCCCCCCAGTAGACGGACGCCGTCCGGGCGATGACCGCTTCGGCTCGCCCGTCCTCGGGGTTCTTTTCCGGCGGCGGCCGCCAATCGAACGCATAGCTGGGCAAGTTGTATAGGCCCGCATTGTAGATGGATTCCCCGGGATCGAGGATAGTCTCTTGCTTAAGCTGCAGGCGGATGCCGCGATAGGATCTCCCGGCGCTCGAGAGAAGGCTCAGCATGCCTCCGGCCGGCCGGGGCATCGCGCGCAACCTCGCCAATCTAGCGAGGAAAAAGGATTCGAACCCGACACTGAGCGAGATCAGGACGACAGGCGCCTGGGGGTGGTCGGTGGTCATGATGTCCAGCCGGCGGGTCTCGCCGTCGAGGAGGGCCCGGACGGCCTGGCTTTCCGAACGGATGCCGAGCGAGCAGGCGAAGGCATTTCCGTAACCGAGCGGGAGAGTCCCCATCTCTCTATGGAGCAGGCCGGATTCGAGGAGCGTCCGGGCCAGGGCCTGGACGGTGCCGTCCCCGCCGCAGGCAACGGGGACCGTATCGGGGGGCAGAGCGGCGAGGGGGCGGCGCATGTCCTCCCAGGAATGGACGACGATTGTCTCCGCTCGAAGAGCCAGCTCGGGGAAGCGGGCCAAGAGGCCCTCAAACCGTTTTGCGGCGCTGCCGAAACGCGCCCGGGGATTGATGAAGAAGACGAACCGGCGGTTTTTCTCTTTCAATCTCGCTTGACCTGTCCCTGGCTAAATTACCATTCGGAGGGAGTATTTTTCAAGTAAGGCAAATCGTTGACTTTCCATTTGTTGATTGTTATTCTGGGCTCACGAAAAGGGGAACCTCTCAGGAACTCGAGATGTCTTTCTTTTGGACGAAAGGTAGGACGGCGGCGGGAGGAGAGAGGAGGGCGTGATGAGCGTGGTCCAGCGTTTGATCCTGGTCATTCTCGCGCTTCTTGTCCCGGGCGCGAGCCTCCGGGCGACGGTGATCAAGGTCGGCAGTATTGTGCCCGTTCGTTCCCCTTGGGACAACGCGTTGAACGAAATCGCCGCCGAATGGTTCAAGATATCGAACGGCACCGTTGTCCTCAAGGTCTACCCCGGCGGGGTCGCCGGCAGCGAGCATGACATGCTGCGCAAGATGCGGCTCGGAATGCTGGACGGCGCGGTCGTCACCAACATGGGCATGACCCAGCTCAATCCCAACCTCTACGTCCTCAACATCCCCTTTCTCCTCAATTCACGGGAGGAATTCGAGTACCTCCTGGCGAAGATGGAGCCCGCGTTCATGAAACCGATCGAGGAAAAGGGGCTCAAGGTAATGCTGCGGGTGCTTGCCGGCTGGCTCTACTTCTTCGCCAAGGAAAAATTCATTTACCCGGAGGACTTCAGGGTTTTCCGGATCTCCCTCGCCGGGGACGAGCCCCGCTTGGAGGAGGCCTTCAAGGCCATGGGCTATCGGGTCATTCCCATCGATATCAAGGACACGATGATGGCCCTTCAGAGCGGCATGGTCTCGGCCATCTACTTCCCGCCGCTCATCGCCGCGTCGGCCCAGTTCTTCGCGTTGGTCCCGCACATGTTGAACCTACGGGCCTCCTTGATGGTCGGCTGGTTCCTTCTCAACGAGTCGACCTGGGAGCGCGTCCCGGAGTCCTACCGCGAGCCTATGGAAAAAGCCGTCCTCAAGGCCACGGAGGGCCTCCTTCGGAAAACGGACGAACTGGAGGTCGAAGTCTTCAAGGTGATGAAGGAGAACGGGCTCATCATCCACGAAGCGCCGGGCGACGCCTGGGACAAGTGGCGGGCCCTTTCCATGAAGGCCATCGACAAGATGGTCGGCGGGGCGTACCCAAAAGAGATCTTCGATCAAGCCCTCGTCCTTCTAGAGGAGTTCCGCAAGACGCATGGCCGGTAGGATCGTCCGCCGATTTCTCGGCGCCGAAAAGGCCGCCGCCGATCTCTCCCTTTATCTCCTAGTCCTCGTTCCGGTGCTGGAAGTCGTCGCCCGCACGTTTTTCGCGTCCTCGCTGGCGAATGCGAACGCGTATACCCAGCATTTGGTCCTGGTCGTCACGTTCTTCGCGGGGGCATTCACGTCCCGGCAGAATCGACATCTCTCCCTGGCCCTCAAACTGCCCTTCAATGACCCGCTGGGGAAGGCCGTCAGGACGGTCGTGGCGGTCTTCGGCTCCAGCCTCGGCTTCGCACTGGTTTGGAGTTCGCTAGGATTCGTCCTCACGGGATTCGATAGCGGCCAGAAGATCGGCCTTTTCCCCGTCCGGTTGGTGGTTTCCGTGATGATCTTCGGCTATCTCATGATCGCCGTCCGTTTCGTCACCGGCCTTGAGAACAGCGGGCGGAAGGCCCTGTGGCTCCTGCTTGCCTTTGTCTTTGGGAGCAGCCTGGCTTTGAGCTCCGTGGTCAAAGTCTTCTCCAGCGTGCTCGGATCCTCACCCTCGTTCCTGGTCGCCTTTCAGGAGCTCCTAGCAGCGTTCATCGCCAAGGCCGCAGCTCCGTTGATCGTCGGCTTGATCGTTTCTGCCCTGTTCAACATGCCCCTGTTCGTCGTATTGGGCGGCTGCGCTTATCTCCTGTTCGCTCGCCAGTCTTTCCCCCTCGAGGTCGTCCCCAACCAGGCGTACGTTATGCTGACCGGTTTCTCGATCGCCGCCATTCCTCTCTTCACCCTGACCGGCTTTGTCCTGTCAGAGAGCCGTGCGGGAGAGAGGCTTGTCCGGTTGTTCAAGTCCTTTTTCGCTTGGTTCCCGGGAGGCATGGCCGTGATGGCCGTCCTCGTCTGCGCCTTTTTCACGACATTCACCGGGGCATCGGGCGTGACGATCGTGGCCCTCGGGGGTCTTCTCTTCTTTATTCTGACGGGTGCCGGCTACAGCCGGAGGTTCACAGTGGGCCTTCTGACCGCGTCCGGGAGCATCGGTCTCCTTTTCCCACCCAGCCTCCCCATGATCATCTACGGCGTCGCTGCCCGGATCAGCATCAAGGAGATGTTCAAGGGCGGGCTGCTGCCCGGGGCGGTGTTCGTCCTGGCCATGGTCACGATCTCCATCATTTACGCGGCGAAAAACCAGGTCGAGCGCCAACCCTTCCAGCTACGGGAGGCGCTCGCGGGCCTGCGGGAATCGATCTGGGAGCTCCTCCTCCCCGTCCTCATTTTCCTCGGATATTTTGGAGCCGGATCGGTCTTCGTCACCAGGTTGGCGATTCCTATCGTTTATGCCCTGACGCTCGAACACTTGATCCGCAAGGACCCCGAGGTCCGGACAAGGCCGGCCATTGCCGGTGCCGTGAGGATCACCGCCACTGCCGCCTTTCTCCTGTTGATGATATGGCCGGGGCATTCCTGGCTAAGGATCGGATGCGCGGCAGGCGCCGCCGCGGTCATCCGGTTTTTCTTGACGCGTTCGGCCCATGAGGGGCGACGCCTTCCCGTACGGCTGAAGGAGGCCTTATCGTACCTGCTGATGATCCTGGGCGTGCTGGCCCTCCTATCGGCAGCCGCCGCGGCGGCCCTGACCCTCGTGGAGAGCGCGGCCATGGCCGCCCTATACACGCTGGTCATCCAGGCGCTCGTCCATAAGGACCTGAAGATCCGGGACATTCCTAAGGTCTCGGAAAAATGCCTCCCTATCATCGGCGGGACCTTGACGATCCTAGCGCTGGCCTACGCCCTGTCGTATTACTTCGTCGACGCCGAGATCCCCATGAAACTGACGGCTTGGGTCCTGGGGGCGGTCTCGTCGAAATATGTCTTTCTCTTTCTCCTGAACCTCGTTCTGCTGGTCGTCGGATGTTTCATGGACATCTATTCGGCTACCCTCGTCGTCGTGCCGCTGATCATCCCTCTCGGTCAGGTCTTTCACATCCACCCCGTTCATCTCGGCATCATTTTCCTGGCTAATATGGAACTCGGCTACCTGACGCCCCCGGTCGGGCTCAATCTGTACCTGTCCTCTTACCGCTTCAACGAGCCGATCGTCCGGGTCTACAAGGACATCCAGATTTTCCTAGCCGTCCATTTCGTTACGGTCATGCTCATCACCTACCTGCCTTTCCTAACCATGGCTTTCCTGGGCAAATGATCGGAATCGGAGGCCTCTCCGGCTTTCCCGACGGGAAGCCAGAGCTTGTAAACCTCGCCGGGTAGGTACTAAATTGACGAGGGGAGGAATATGCTCATGTCTCAAAAAGGCTCGGTCGCCGGATATTCCGATACGCCGAAATCGCGGTCAATAAATCGGACAAAATCGATTCGGGCCACACTTATCCTTGCCTTGCTATCCGTCGTAGCCTGCCATAAACCGGTCGGGTACGACCTGATCCTGCGTGATAGATGAGACTAATCTTGTCTATTATCAATATGCCGTGCCTATATGGGAAGTACACTCTCGGCACCTGTCGGAATTTTTTAATTCGCAGAAGGAATTTTTCGATAAGCTCGCCGCACAATTTACTAAGAATTCGTAATCGTCAGCTCTACTTCTGAAATCATATTAAGAACTGGGGTGTTTGTTTTCTTATTAAAGCTCTGTCCCATCATTGCTTGGGGCCATAATTAACAGGAGCACTTGGGCGGAGGCCTGGAAGGGGCCTCTTTTTGCCCCTGGGAGGCCGCAGGAGGCTCTTTTCTATGATAAAGGGGTGCTTGGGGCTATTTCTTCTTCGCCGCTATCGGCTTCAGCTCCATGCCGAGTTGCTGTTTTAGCCTCAGCGCTGCTACTTAACTAGTCCTAATTGCCTCATGAAATCGGCGGGGTCATAATAGGTTCTATCTTCTTCTATTAGTCCATCAGCATTTACTTTCGCGATAAACACAGATTTATACTTTGCACTTTTTCCGGTTGGCGGAATATCCCCTGCCGGAGTGGCCATTGGTCCTGTAAATGTCCCCTCTGTAGTGCCTTCAAAGACAATATGGTTCCCGGATATTAAGGTAGTAAATTTCACATTTAAATCTGGCATCGCACGAAAAACGGCTTCTAGGTTTTTCGCAATAGCCTCTCTGCCTCGTATTGGTTCTGGCTCACCTGACATGACCATTGTGGCGTCTTCTGCATAGCATTGTGCTATGGCAACTGAATCATGGTTATCTATAGCCAACTGCAATTTTTCTACCAGCATTTTTAAATCAGCTCGATTCTGCTCCTCAGCTGCTGCCTGGGTTCTGAACTTCTCAAGCTCCGCCATCGCCGCCTTGTCCTTGCAGGCGAGGGTGAAACAGAACACAAGAACCAAAGGAACGATACAAAGGACCTTTTTCATCTTCCCCTCCTAAGAACAATTCAGAGACAAGGGGACGGCAAAAATGGATTTTGTGTGAAGGCGGACCTTCGACTTCCCCTAATCCCTTACTGGTTAACTTATATCACCCCGAGTCCGCGAAGTCAATCCATTTAGTGGCCATACCCTATGACCGGCCAAGTTCCAGCGTCCCGGCCGGAAGGCAGGCCTTTCCCCGTGTGACCGGGGCGGGCCAAAATCGACTGAAAGCGCCGGAGAATTACGGTTTCGGACGGAAGACGAGGAGAGGGTCAGGGCTCATCCTAAATCGCTGAGAAATCGAATCAACAGGGATGATTAGAGTGGCGTGCCTGAGAGGATTCGAACCTCCGACCTTTGGATCCGGAGTCCCCTACTCTACCCTCCTGGACATATGGGGAAAACCCGATTTCCAGGGGAGAATGTCTTGTTTTCCTTTACGCACCATTAGTCAGAATTAGGCGGGTTTACGCACTGTTTGTGACATGGCTGTGACATGGCAGGGTGGTCTGCATCTCGCAGGTCAATGACGATCTGCTCTTCGGTGAACTTCGACTTCTTCATCGACAAAATCTCCTCCTAGAGATTTTGCCAGAAAACTCACATTATGTCTGGACCATTTTAAAGGGATGAGGTCACGCAGACGGCCATGGTACTCACATGTTGATGTGTGCGTAACGCCGCGGATTGGTAAATGGCCCATTTTCCTGGCTGCGGGACTTAGGCCGCTTGTAATGCCCGGGCCATTGGGGGATAATGAGCGGAAATAGCGTTTCGATGAAGGAGGCCCATGTCCCTTCGACGAGTTCCCGGAAGGATTCCCAGTTCGATTTTTGCGGCGGCCAGCGCCGTCGTCCTATCCCTGGGGCTATTCGCCGCCCAGGCCGACAAGCCCGACCTGGACATGATGAACAGGATTCGCTTCGAGGGCCTGAAGCACAGCCAGGTCGGGAAGACCGTCGCCTACTTGTCCGACGTCATAGGACCGCGCCCCACGGGCTCGCCCGAGATCGACCGGGCCAACAAGTGGGCGGCCGCGAAGATGAAGGAATGGGGCCTGGACAACGTCGTCCTCGAGCCCTACGAGGACTTCGGCGTCGGCTGGGCCCTCCGCTACGTTTCGGCCCACCTCCTCGAGCCGCATTACGCCCCGCTCATCGCTATCTCGGTCGAGTGGGGGTCGAGCACCAAGGGGAAGATCACAGGCGCGCCGGTCTACGTCGACATCAGGTCGAAAAGCGATTTCGCGAAGTACAAAGGCAAGCTCGGCGGGAAGATCGTCCTCTACCAGCCGCCGAAGCCCGTGCCGACCCACTTCACGCCGGACGCGCGACGCCACGACGAGGCCTCGCTCGCCGCGCTCTCCGAAACGCCCGTGCAGGCGGCGGAGCCAGCGGACCCGGACTACGTCCGCACCTTCGACGACGACCTCGAGGACTTCTTCAGGGCCGAGGGCGTCGGCGTGCTGGTGTCCTCGAGCGGGGCGGCCCGCCGCGAATACGGCACGGTCACGGCCCGGGGCGTGCGCCAGGCCCGCGACCCGAAGAGGGCGCGGCCCCTGCCCGAGGTCATCCTGGCCGCCGAGCACTACAACCGCGTCCACCGGATCATCGAGGAGTTCAAGGAGCCGGCCAGGATGGAGGTCGAGGTCCGGGCGGAGTACTTCGACAAGGACAGGCGCGGCTACAACGTCGTCGGCGAGATCCGGGGCACGGACAAGGCCGACGAGATCGTCATGCTCGGCGGGCACATCGACTCCTGGAGCCCGGGCACGGGGGCGGCCGACGACGCCGCCGGCTGCGCCGTCTCGCTCGAGGCGGCGCGCATCCTCAAGGCCCTGGGCGTCAAGCCGCGGCGGACGATCCGGGTCGTCCTCTGGAGCGCCGAGGAGAAGGGCTGGGTCGGCTCCAAGGCCTACGTCGAGAAGCACTTCGGCGACACGGCGACGATGAAGCTCAAGCCCGAGCACGCCAAGGTGGCGGGTTACTTCAACTACGACAACGGCACCGGCCGGATCCGGGGCATCTACGCCCAGTCGAACGCCGCGGTCAAGCCCATCTTCGAGGCCTGGCTGGAGCCCTTCCACGACCTCGGCGCAACCCACGTGGCGATGCGCGACACGGGGGGCTCCGACCACGGCGCCCTCGATTACATCGGCCTGCCGGCCTTCCAGTTCATCCAGGACCCGCTCGACTACGGGACGCGCATCCACCACACGAACATGGATGTCTTCGACCACCTCAGCGTCGAGGACCTGATGCAGGCCTCGGTCGTCATGGCTGCCTTCGTCTACAACACGGCCATGCGCGAGGAGATGCTGCCGCGCAAGCCCCTGCCGGACCCGATGAAGTACCCGGTGCGGCGGTAGCGCCGGGCCGGGGTCATTTCTCTATGGCCTAAGGCCAGGCGGCGATGCCGCGCATCCGGCCTTTAGGGACAGGAAATGCCTTCTTGAGGTCGGCCCGAAATCGCCGGCCGCGACCGTCGACGTCAGGGACATGGCCCATTCCCCCCTCGGTCACCAGGAGATGCAGGTGCGGGTGGAAGTTGATCCGGTCGCCGAAGGTCTGGACGGCGACGATGATGCCGGGAACGAGCAGCTCGCCCGCCAGCGCCTCAAAGTAGACCGTGAGGGCCTTGACTGACGCCCGGCTGAGCTCCCCCAGGAGTCGGCGCCGGTATTTTAAAGAAGATCCTCAATGTCTTGGGTATCGTCAACACCACCTGGCGATGCGGCATGTCAAGAAGCAGCGTCTCCCGCATCCATTGGCCCCACTCCTCCCGGCGCTTGGCGTGGCAGGAAGGGCAGAAGCCGCGGGTCTTGCAGGCTGTCAGGAATCGGTCGAAGTTATGGAACAACACCCGATAGAGGACCGTGCGCTCCGGATGGCGAGGACGATAGATTCCCGGCACATCGGGGCGACTGATTCAAGAAGCGTGCCTCGATTGCCCAGGGGGCGTATTGGAGGCCGGGCACGAAATCGGTCAACGACCGGCTACGCTCATGTCCAACGTCGCCCAAGGCCTAATCAGGGAGAAACGTAGCGTGCCTGAGAGGATTCGAACCTCCGACCTTTGGATCCGGAGAGTAACACAGTATCGAGCTATCTATCGGATCGGTCTTTCGCCAGGGTGATACGCCGCCTCGAGATTGGCCTTGATCTCCTCCAGCGTGAACCAGGCGGGCCGGAATTCGCCCCGGGCGTAGAGAGGCGCCTGGTCGAAATAGTGTGGCGAAGCGGGATCGCCGCTGGCGCCGAGGACGTGAACGGCCTTGGCCCTGACCCGTGGCCCGAACTCGACGACGCTGATGTAGGAGCCGCCGAGCGTCCCGTAACGGTGACGCCGGCCGGTAAACCAGCTCGCGTAAAAGGTGAAGATCCCCCCGAGCCGGCCGACGACCCCCGGTACAGCGACGCTCGGCCTGGCATCGTCGGGCAGGTCGTTCTCGACGTCGTTGTACCGCTGAAGCCGGGTGAGCTCGCCATAAGTGACTTTCCAGCGCCCAAAACGCCGCTCGATCCGCCCCAGAGCTTCCTCCAGCGCCGCAGCCGGCTCGAGGTCCGGTCGCGAGGCGGTCACCCAAAATTCGAACAGTAGGGGCGCCACCTGGTCAATCTTGGTCCGGCCGTCCCACCCCGCCAGCAGGTCGAGGGCCTGGTTTACCCGCTCCGACCGCCCGGCCGCTCCTCGGGCGGCCTGGATCATCGCCGCAAGCGAACTCGCGGCCACCCAGCTTCGCGTATCGAAGGCCGCCCGCTCGAGATCCTCGAAGGACCACCGGTCTCGCTCGGCCAGGATCTTCCGCGACTGCGCCGCCCGTTCGGTATCCGGCTCGGTGACCATGTACTTCGGATAGCGGGAGGGATCCGGATTGCCGCCGTCCGTCAGCAGAAACGGAGTCCCGTTGCAGTTCTGCATCCACCCGGAGGCCGGATTGGTGAGCTGCGGCAATTCGTCAAATGAGTGGATCCCCTGCCAGTCCGTCCGGGAGTCGCTTCCGTCGACCGGCTGGCTCCAGTCGAACGACGGATCGCGGCGCGGCACCGCGCCGTTGTAGACATAGAAGGTGTTCCCGTCCCGGTCGGCGAACATGGCGTTGCCGAACAGCATGTTCATGGGCCGCATGGCGGCCTTGAACTCCTCCAGGTTCCGGGCCCTGGTCATCGCGTACCACTCGGCCAGCCAGCCGTCGGATTCGAACCGCGCCATCCTGAGGGCGACAGGTTTCCCGTCCTTCGTGGCCACGATCGGACCGTGATGGGTCTTGCGGAACCGGAACGTCCGG
>Ga0315293_10007142_pt1 | contig 10387 bp, 7 predicted proteins | sample YL17G13_20_MG_FD_203071 | JGI IMG/M metagenome (GOLD analysis project Ga0315293, IMG submission 203071) | Sediment microbial communities from Yellowstone Lake, YNP, Wyoming, USA - YL17G13_20 | ecosystem: Environmental > Aquatic > Freshwater > Lake > Sediment | place: USA: Wyoming | collected... | reverse complement strand
GAGACAGCTATCAAAGCCCCTGCAGACATCACGAGTTCACTGACGGCATGGGACGGCTAATGGGTTTCTCTTTCTACACCGCTGGGATAAACGCGGCGCTAGTAAAGCTCGGCATTGACTTCATGGCCGACAGCTTTGGTAATGACTCGCGTGCCGGCCTCTCCGTAGGAGACACGGGCGGACACCAAGAAGCTGTAGAAGAAAACGACCCTCGTCCTAAGCGCATGCACCCCTCTACCCTTGCCAGTGCACCCCGTACAACCAGCGGACCCAGCGAGACCATTTCTCGCGCGTTCGATTCGCATGACGCCATTGCTCCCAAAGAACTGGGGCGACCGCATACGGAGTACATCGGCTAATGCCCCTCAGGATTCGATTCACGAAGGTCACACCGCTCTATCCCACGCGCGTCTTCCTACAGTGGGACCTCCTGGACCCAACTGAGAGTGGTTCGTACACGTTCACTATCGAACGATCCGGGTCTATCGCAGGGCCGTGGGAACTCCTGAAAGCTGGCGCACAGAACAATTACAACTACATCGACGACCTCAAGCTGCAACCGCTGTTGCCGTCTGACGGGAAAGCAAACCTCTTTTCCCTCCAGAGACAGATCTATTACCGTGTAACGGTCATCCCGCCTTCGGGTTGTACGAACGGAGCACGCACGGAGCCCCACGGAATCGAAGGGGAAATCCACTCGGTCGCAGCTGGGTTAAGGCGTCGCTTGCAATATGATGAGAGCATCGTATTCAAGCGCGTCAACGGCGTACGTTTGGCCCTGCTCAAACGACGACACTGGGGTGAGCGTTGTCCCGACTGTTATGACCCCGTCACACGTAGTATCACTAAAGAACATTGTGTAACCTGCTGGGGCACTGGCTTTATCGATGGTTACTGGAATCCTGTTGTCGTATTCGGGCGTATCAATACCCCATTCAATACAAACGCCCAAACCAGTGAACGGGATAAAGTCGAGGCAGTACCGCAACTCATTACGCTACCAGATGTCCCCGCACTACAAGATAACGATCTCATCGTAGAAATTGACAACAATGAACGGCACATCGTTCGTAAACAATCGTCAACGGAACTAAGACGCAAAACCGTACACCAGCAAGTTACAACATCCATCATCGAACGTGGTGCTATCGAATACCAGATCCCAGTCGACGTACGGTTAGTCCCACCGCTACTGTGACATATGCGCAAACAACCCCCACTCCGCGTCACATCGGTTCGTCCTGGTCATCCGGAGCAACCCAAACTTGTAGTCGATGGGTCACCCTTAGCACTGATCGGCATCTTTCTCGTTGTCTTACGTGAGAGGTTTTCGACGGGCAATGGACCAGAAGAATTCGTCTGGAACAACGACCCAAACCAAGCCAGTCTCATCATTGAGTCCGGTTTCGAAGACCCTGACATTCGAGATAAAAAACCAGCCATCTTCGTCGATAAAGACGAAAGCGTATACGCCAAGCTCGTCATCGGAGACCGCGCCGGACACCGCTTCACGGATGCCAAAGATTGGCAGTGGTGTCTCTCCACCGTGCCCATCATTGTTGATTGTGTTGCATCTAAAAAAGGGGAGAGCGCCATCATTGGAGACATCACCCAGTGGTCACTTTACGCCGCTTCTGACGCGATCCAAGCTACCTTTGGCTTTCACGATTTCACAACCCCGCGCTTGGGCCGTACGGTACCCTGGGAAGCAGACCGTGAAGCCTGGACAACTCCGGTGTCCTTTCAAGTACAATACAACGTCATGTGGTCTACGGTACCTATAGCGCCACTGCTTCAAGACATCGCTTTACGCATCTCCCAGGCCGGCACGACTCCCTCGGAATACTTCTTTGAAGTCGTAACACGCAAGCGTGAAGCTCCCTAAGCGCACAGGCACACCGGGTTGTAAAAATTCGCATCCCCGCCTATAATTCCGAGCGACAACCAATACTTGTCACCCGAGTGGAGACATACCATGGCACGCCCGGTAGTTTTGATTTATCAAGAGTTTGCAACCACCACCGTTACCCCTGACACCCCGGAGCTGAACAGCATCGTAGTAGGTCCATGTTATTGGATCATGGACTACCTCGACAATAAGGCTAGCATCCGTGCAGCATCCGACTACGGTACCTTAGCCGCCAATAACACATACACAGCACCAGCGGTCGGTACTGACGCGCTCACTATTGCCGACCCCCCGGGTAACAAAGTGGGTGCTCTACTCGACGCAACCAGTGTTCAAATCTACTTTGATGAAGCCCGTGTCCTCATCACACAAGATGTGGGTACCCCAACCACCGGCGTATTGCTGACCGCCGATTCTAACAAGGTAGACGCCAACAGCGCGTCGGGACTGGTTCTCGCAGATGTCCAGGCGGGTGATTACTTCATCGTAACCAATCCCGCAGGTGGTAACGACATCATCAAACGCGTACTGTCCGTCGACGTATCGGGTAAGTACATCTACACCACCACCAATTTCATTGCTGGCGATGGCATCACTAAATACAAATCGCGCCTTGAACGCCAAGTCAATAACGTTGCTATTGCCAGTTCGTTCGTCGTAGTTACAGGCAACGAAATCATCGTTCAAGGGGGTGTCACGACCGTTCTTACCGGTGAAACCTCCGCACGTGTTGTAAACTACGCCAAAGTTTACGTACAATACCGTTCGTTACGCCAAGACCTGCGTACTGTGGGCTCTGTCTCGTCCTCCACCGAACGTAGTGGAACGCTTGCCACAGACAACGGTGGTTTGTTAGGCAAAAACGACGCACGTAACCCGCTTTGTGGTGTCGTCGCCATTGCGCAACTCAACACCACCACCCCCATTCAGTATTACGGTGTAACATCCGACGACCAAGCAGGACACACCGAAGCCATGGAGGTCCTGCAAGGACGTAAAGATATCTACGCTATCGTCCCTATCACCCTCGATCGCAATATCCTTGCTTCGTATAAAGTAGAGAACGAAGGTTTAGCCAGCGTTACAAACGCCGAAACTACGGGCATCCCCCAAAAGTTCCGTGTCGTAATCGGTGCCCTGAACCTCATCACAACGAAGACCGTCAGCCCAACATCCAGCTACGATAGCACCGGTACACATCTGACCGTTGACGAGGCCATCCCTGGAACTCCGATCAGTACCGCTGACGGGATTAACGTCTTTGTTGACCCCGCTCTGACCTCCAGCACGGGTTTTGTCGCAAAAGGTATCCGCGCCGATGACACCTTGGTTATCGTTAGCGACAGCGCGGCAAGTCCCCGCACCAGCGTATACACTGTAGCTGAGGTTTACGATAACCAGCGCCTGCGTGTCAGTGGTACGTTTGTAGGCACGGACAAAATGGCCGGCAACGTCCAGTACTACATTATTCGTGGTACGGGCACACCTGTTACCGGAACCACCTGTGTCGCCGCTGTTGCCACAACTGGTCCCGATAAGCTGACCGCTGACGCCGGGATCGTTGGCACCGCCGCGCAGGTTGGCTCGGTCCTGCGAGTCACTACTGGGGCTCTTCCCGCTGACAATGGCGACTGGTTAGTTACCGCATCCGCTGTAGCGACACCCGCGCAATGGACACCGGTAGCTTCAACACAGAATCCGCCAGTAGGCGCCTGGACCGCAACCACGGCTATCGGTTGTAGCCTTGTCGCACCGCTTCTCTCTGTCACCGTTGCACGTCAAGTAACCACACGGCGTTGCTTCCGTTATATCTGCGACAACAACGCATTGTATTTGACGAATCTGGTTATCGCCGGTGACTATCTCGACCTGCCAAACCCACTCAGCGGTACGAGTTTCACTAGTTATTTCCGTCACACAGTTTCGTACATTCCAAGCGAAAACACGCTGGTACTTGCAGCAAACACCGATGTAGAAGCTACGAACCCGGAAATCGGTGATGTAGCCGTCCTCAAGTCACGCGTCGATCGCAGTCTCAATAAAGATGACCAGGTGAGTGAACTGGTTGCCATCGCGCAAAGCTTCGTCAGCCGTCGCGTCATCTTCGTCTGGCCTGATGAAGTTACGGTTGCGGCACTGGTCGACGGGTCCAAACCCCGCACAATTTCTACCCAAGCCGAAGCAGCAGACGCCCAACCCGGCTACTACCTGGCCGGTGTTGTTGGGGGTATGACCTCCGGTCTTCCCTCCCACCAGGGTTTCACGAATCTCGGTATCGCTGGAGTGTCTAGCATTGGACACTCCACTCGATACTTCAGTGATGGCCAACTGACTGAACTCTCCGATGGCGGTTGGTTCGTCTTTGGGCAAGAAACACCCAACACACTTCCGTACTGTATTCACCAACTCACCACCGATCCCAGCACTCTGGAAAGTGGTGAGTATAGCGTTGTTAAAAACTTCGACTTCATCTCCATTTTCTTCCAAGACATCCTGGAAGAGTTTTTGGGAATCTGGAACATCAACGACGAAACCCTGGCCTTCCTTAAGCAATCCCTTAACCAGGGTATCGATATCCTGAAACTGCGAAAATACGCCAAGATTGGGTCTCCGCTTAATAGCGCCGATATCACGTCGTTAGCGGCTAGCACTGCATCCGCTGATCGTGTAGAAATCTACATGGAGGTCGGTCTGCCCAAGCCGCTGAACCGAATCGGACTCCACCTCATCAGCGTATAGCTCTTGTTTTGGAGAGGCCAATCACCCAAGATCTCTACAGATGACGAACCTCCAGAACATGGGCGCACAACAAGCCCTGGCTGATCTTGGCCTTGAAAAAGAGGCTTTCTGGGGCGCCATTGGGAGCGCTGCACGCTTCCTTGCCAAACCTCTCACAGGGCTCGCAAGTCGAGCTGGTGGGATGCTCACACGCGGTGTAGAAGCCGCTGGCGCATCGCCGGGTGCCATGCGCTTCATGAAGCAAGTCGGAGGCGGTGCAGCTCGCGATGCGGGCATGTTCGGACTGCTTGGTGGGGGCATCGGTGCGGCTACGGCAGAACCTGGGCAACGAGGCGAAGGTTTCCTCCGAGGTGCTGCCGGGGGCATGCTGGGTGGAGCTGCTTGGCGCATGGGCAGTAACCTAGCAACACAAGGCTTGATGCGCGGCTTAGGTCAACCTACCTACGCCAACCTCGCGCGTACAGCCCACAAAGGTTGGTTTAGCAGTCCACAAGCATTCGGCGCCAAAATGGTCACCCGTGGCCTTCCCGTCGCTGGAGCCATGGGCGCCAGCATGGCCATGCCCACGTTTGATAAGGAACCCAACGCCCCACAGACCTGGGGCGGGGCAGCACAGCAACAAGTTGCGAATTACGGCCAACCCCAGTACGCTGGATATATGCCTTCTGGGTTTGGTAGTTATTAAGGAGCTACGTCATGCCGAAAACCGGTATCACTCGTGGGATTGCGACCTGGAAATTCCAGGACAACTACGTCGAACGGTATATGGACAACGCCGCGTACACCGCTGCGCATCCCGACGATACGCTGGTGGTCGCAGGTCCAGCACGTACGCCCAACGCCGGCGGTGCCCAATCGATTGAAGCACAGCTGCTTGCGATTGGTCACCTTCAGACCGTGCAGTTCACCCAGCAGAAGCCCACACAACCCGTGATGGCCATCGGCTCGGGCCGCACCTTCTTCGTTTCAGGGAAGGCACAGGGGCAGTGCACGCTCGGCCGTCTGTTCGTGAATGGTAGGAATCTTTTAAGAGTACTCTACCACAACGCGCGCTCCGCCGATCTCGATGTCAGCGTAATGGATGACCGTCCGGCACGGAAGAAGGAAGAGATCTTCTACGTCAACCTCGACTCCGAACTGTATCTCATCCCATTCGGGCTCGGAACACTCTTCCGTGACAAGATTCACGATGTAGTCGGTGGGTTCTACGCTGAGCTGGCCATGATCACAAGTTGGGCCATTGGCTTCAACGCCGGCCAGAACATGATCATGGAACAGGTCACCGTCGTCTTCGACCGCCTGCTCCCCTTCTTCGAAGACAGCGTTACCCGAGCGGAGTACAAGATTCCGGAAAGCACACTTAATACCATCATGGGTTTTACCGACAACACCATCGCAGACGCCCAAAACAAATATGGCAATATCGGCGCTTCTACCACGGCCTAACCACCTCTTGTAATCTCCCTATATCTCACACTATCCTATCCCAAAGGATAGTGCATGCCCCCCAACTTTTTTAGTCGGCGTACCGAACTCCCCAGTGACCCAGTCCTAGCTGCAAGCCGTCAGGTGCCCGCCCCCAACGATGACCAACGGGGCAGTCAGTTCATGCGCCCCATGGGGCAGGGCGAACAAGGTTGGATTTCTGAAGTTTTTTCCGATACACAGACGTATACGGTACGCGGGTCACGCAGCGGAGAGATGCGGGGTATCTATCGCATTACGCAAAGTCCCAACGACGCTAAAACCCTCCCCATTGGCACTTGTGTAGCCATCACCCGAGAATTCGGAGCCCCCGCCATCATAGGTGTTCTTCCTTTCACCAGTGACTCCAGCAACAACGATAAGACTTTTACTTTAACCGGTGACGCATCATGTGGAGGTGGGGACCCGCTCTACAGCGAACAAGGTAGTGGCAATTATCGTACACCCAAAACGCCACGGGATTTGATACCAGGCGACGATGCCATCGTCGGCCCTGAAGGCAACGCCATCGCAGTGTTGACCGGCGGTGTTAACACCATGAAATCCGGTTTAGCCCAAGTTCAAACACATATGTTAAATGACTTGGTGCAAATTATTTGTCGCAATTTCCGTGTGCACAGCGACATGGGTACGTCTGAGATCAAGAACGACGGCGGCAACCTCAACTACAGCTTTCGTGGAGGAGCGAATCAAACAGTAGAGGCTGGTTCCGACCAAGAGAAGTGGACCATTCGTCTGGATGTCGGCGCTATCGGTAACTTATTCAATTTTGAATTAACGCGTCCTGATGGAAACACTATCTTCAAATTACACGTCAACAATGACGGCAAAGTCGAAATCTTCGGTGCCCAAGGTATAGACCTGATGGGCGGAGATCAGCACACACAAAAACATCTAAAGGATCGTGAAACCGTCGTCAAAGGGGCCGACACCCAAACCATCGGCGGTAACCAGAGTAAACAGATACGCGGCAAGAAAGACGAAACTATCTCAAGTAATGCCACTCAGACCGTAGGTAATGACCGCGTAGTCAGCGTAGTCCGCCACGAGACTAAGACCATCGGAGGTAAACACGAAGAGAAAATAGTTGGAGGTAACGCCGCTACGGCCAAACCAGGGGATGTTGCGCGAGAAACCACGATCAACAATGGAAGTTGGACCGTAAATATCGGTGACCCAACGGCGGGTGCGTCACCTGCGGCCCTCGCCGGGTTCCAACTCAAAACGTTCATGGGGGATATTACTCAACAGATAAAAACAAAAGGTAACTACACCGTCGCAACAACCCTAGGTAAAATAGACCTTAGCACTATCCAAGGTGATGTGTCTCTTTTAACACTACTCGGCAAAGCAAATATAGATGGAACCACCGTCCATCTAGGTCCCGTTCCAGCCAGTGTTAGCAATCCAGTACTTAAAGGAACCGTACATAACCTTGCAATGGCCTCGTATCTCTCTACAGAAATAGGCGCCATGTCTCCGCACGTCGCCACCATCGCCCCCTTGCTAGCTGTACTGTCCCCGCCACTAGGGATGATTTTCTGGTACGTGAGCCCCATCATCAGCAACCTCTTTTTTCTATTCATGAGTACCGATTTAGCCATGCTCAGTGCTTGGCTATCAGCCAAATCAGCGCTACTCGCAGCCCTACCGGGTATGCTCTCCACTGTCGTCTTTACCGCGTAACAAGCCGGCAATCTCCAAACAGGACTGCACTAAGGACCTTGTGAGATCGGATAGTTTCACCTATAATTTCGGCTGAATCGTGGAGGATTCTCATGCCCAAGCTGCAGATCACAAACGTAGGCCTGGCCACGGCCATCATCAAAGATTTCGAGGGCTACACCACTTTTGTCATGGAAGTAGCTGGTGGTCATACCGAGACCAAAGACGTCTCGGTAGATGTTTTACAGCGTATCGCTGCCCAACTTCGAAGTATGGAAATCCCCATCGTAGACCCCAACGCAGGAACACTCCTCGTGGCTATTCGCTGGGCTGTATTGGCGAGTGACGATCTCGATGATCGAGCTATGGAAGAGGGTTTAGCGGGGCTGCCCACGCTTACAGAACTTCAGCTGGGCAACTACTCTCCCAGCTTGGGGGCGACAGGTGTTCTGGCCGTAGGGTCAGGTCTCCTAGGCAACCAAATCACCGCTACAGGGTATATCGCCAACGCTGCTAACACTGCAAGGATCAATCTGGCAGCTACACTCCCGGGTGCGCCTAGCAACGCTTACGCCTTGGCAATCGCAACGCCTGCTGGAGGCAGCACTGTCGTCGCCGTTGTCGGAGACACGATCACTGTCACTCCCCTCGCCGGGGGTGATACGGCGGCCAACATCGTCACAGCCATCAACGCGCACGCCACCGCAAAGCTAATGGTTCAAGCCACAGTAGGGACCGGTGGTAATTTCACGGCTGCAGTCGCTGCACAGAAACTTTCGGGCGGCGTAGGACCTGGTGTAAGTCTGTCGTTAAACGGCGCCGCGTGTCTTCTAACCGAAGTGTTAGACACGCAACTCACCTTCGATATTCCCACCGGGATCTCAGCCAACGGCCGCGTTGTTCCCCTGGAATACCGTAATGGTCCGCATGTGAGTCGTTTAACAGTTTCGACGAGCGCCGGAAACTACGATAATACAACGCGCCCCCTACCCGCTACCGCCCCCGTAGGCATGATGATTTTCAACACCGATGACGGTGCACCTAATTGGAATAACGGCACTAGCTGGGTCGATGCCTCGGGCATTCCTACCTAAGGAGAGTCACTATGTCGCTTTACGCGTTTAATAAAACGGGTACACCTCTCCCGCTTGCTGCGGGGCACCCTATCGTTACCCTTCTCGCCTCGGTTACTCCCCCCGCTCGGGGTCCAGCGTACAACGTCACGTCTGAACTTCGACCGAACCTGACCGTGGATCCTATCCATGGCAAAACGGGTGGGCTCACGGCAGGTGAGTACGCCCTGCTGCAAGCTCAGGTCGTCGCAGGCTCTGTCAGTTTCGAGTGGACGTCCGACCCTGAGTACTCGACCGCCAGCCTGGTTATCAGCGGCCCGGCGCCAGGGCTGCATGCCGTCGAGCATCAGCCCGGCGGCGGGGACGCGATGGCGGTGGACGCGGCGGCCGGCACCGGCTCGCTCCGGAGCATCGGCACCGGCGCGCAGCAGGCGTGCGCGGGCAACGACGCGCGACTCTCCGACGCCCGCACTCCCGTGGCCCACGTCCTCAATGGCGCGCTCCATACGGTCAGCGGCCTGACCCCGGGGCACGTGATGCGAGCTTCTGGCGCAGCTGCCGCTAACTTCGCTCAGGCGCAGCATGGGGATCTAGGGGGCGTTGGGGCCAATGACCACCACGCCCAGAGCCACGTTCTGGATGGGGTAGACCACACGGTTTCGGGGCTCACTCCCGGTCACGTGATGAGGGCAACAGGGGCCGCCGCTGCTTCGTTTGGACAGGCCCAGCACGGCGACCTCGGCGGGGTGGGCGCGAACGACCACCATGCCCAGAGCCACGTCCTCAACGGAGTTGACCACACCGTTTCCGGCCTCACTCCTGGCCATGTGATCCGCGCCTCCGGTGCGGCTGCTGCCGACTTCGCGCAGCTCCAGCACGCGGACCTCGGTGGTATCGGTGCAACCGACCACCACTCGAACGCCAACGACCCGTCGGCCACCGAGAAGCAGGCGTTGGCCGGGACCAGCGGCACGCCGGCCACCGGGAACGAGTACCGGACCAAGCTGGACACGATCTTCCCGGAGCGGTTCAAGCACCACGTCGACAACAACCGCGTGGACGTCTACGTCGCAGACGGGTCCGCCGAGCGGCCGTACACGGCGATCCAGGCCGCGATCAACGCGGTCGCCGCGCTGGGTGAGGCGGCCTACCACGTCATCGAGATCGCCTCCGGCGTCTACGCGGAGAACCTGGTCCTCGAGCACCTCGGTCTCCAGTACATCAAGCTCCAGGCCGACGGCTACGTGTCCATCAACCCGGTCGCCGGCAACGCGCTGCAGTCGACCTCGCTGAACAGCAACCTCAAGGCCCTGCTGGTGAGCGGTCTCATCTTCGCCAAGCCGGTGGTCATCACCGGCCCGGCCGGCCCCGCGAGCGCGTTCAACGACGTGATCTGGGAGAACGTCAAGTTCACCGGCACCGCCACGCTGGCCGTGACCTGCGTGAACAACTTCTCGATGACCACCCCGTACAGTGAGTGCGCCGTCACCTACGTGAACGTGGCCTGGTCCTACAT
>Ga0315293_10007141_pt1 | contig 10387 bp, 11 predicted proteins | sample YL17G13_20_MG_FD_203071 | JGI IMG/M metagenome (GOLD analysis project Ga0315293, IMG submission 203071) | Sediment microbial communities from Yellowstone Lake, YNP, Wyoming, USA - YL17G13_20 | ecosystem: Environmental > Aquatic > Freshwater > Lake > Sediment | place: USA: Wyoming | collected... | reverse complement strand
GGGGTGGGGAGACCAAAAATCAGAACTATTAGTGGAGACACCTCCTGATATATCTATCCAAAATGAATCAGTAGTAATAGATACCAAATTCATCTCACCAAGTGAATCTATTGAGAAAAAGGAAAAAAGGGAAAAACGGGAATTACGCAATGGGTTAGAAGAGTTAACAACTTATTCAGAAGATGGTAATCGAATTAAAGATGTGGTTTTAATATTACTATATCTGGATTATTCAATAGGAGATATCAAGAATCTGATTGTAAGTAAAACAATACCTTTATTCTCCTGTGGGATAAAAGAATAATGATAGTTAGAACTTTAAGACTAAAATTAAATAAAACTCAAGAAACCATATTAAACCAGTGGCTTAATAACCTAACTGGTGTGTATAATTGGGGTCTGAAAAAAATTGAACTTAATGCAAAAAATAAAATATATTTTTCTAAATATAATTTTACAAACTTATTAGCATATCATGGAAACAAAATAGATATACCTTCTCATATTATTCAAGGAACTTTAACTCAGGTTCATAATGCCTGGACCCGTTGTTTTAAAAAGATTAGTAAAAAACCAAAGCTAAAAGGACAGAGAAATAAATTTAATTCTATTCCATTTCCAGATCCATTTAAATTCCCCGTAGAGAATAGAATTAGTATTCCAGGTTTAGGAAAGATTAGATTCCATAAACAAGATATTCCTCTTGCAAAAATAAAAAATGGAAGAATTCTTAAGAAGGCTTCTGGTTGGTATTTGTGTCTATGGTTAGATACAGAATATAAATTTCCAGTCAAGGATACTGATAAAGTTGTTGGAATTGATCCAGGTTTTTCTACATTATTAACTCTTTCGGATGGAACCAAGATTGAAAACCCCAGAGAATTAAGGAAAGGAGCCACAAGACTTGCTCAAGCACAAAGAGGAAAGAGAAAGAAATTGGCTGCAAGATTACATGAGAAACAATCCAACCAAAGGAATGACAGAAATCATAAAATTTCAAGGAAATTAGTAGAGAATTATGCAACTATATGTTACAGTAATGATAACTTTAAAGGAATGACTAAAAAGTTTGGTAAATCAGTATCTGAAGCAGGTTTAGGACAACTGATTAGAATGCTAACCTACAAGAGCCGTTTAGGCGGTAGGAAACTCATTCTAGTTAATTCAGCTCGAACCACTATGACCTGTGGAAACTGCTGGTCCTTAACCGGACCTACAGGATTCCGTGGGCTTAAGGTAAGATCTTGGGAATGTTCTGCTTGTGGGGCAGTCTTGGACAGAGATTTAAATTCTGCCCAAGTAGTTCTTAAGATTGGGCTAGGGACTAGCCTCTGTACAGGAATTCACAAAAAATCTTTAGAACCAACTACTTAAAGTGAATGTTCAATTAGCAGACTCTATTAATTATCTAATGATGTTCATAACCAAACTCAGAAGAGTATATGAAAAGACAGATAAGATAGGGTATCGGCATGAGATTGAGGCAAGAGAACCTAGAAAATCAGGTAAGTCATCAAAATCTAGTTAGAAAGTTATAAATGAAAATTCATATCCTCACACCATTTTATAGAGTTCATTTAGCACAGACTCTTATTCATTATTACGAACCAATGGGTATTGAGTGGTATCCTATTGTTGCACCTAAAGAAGATATTCCATTTGATATGGATTGGATATATCCTATTCATGTTGATGAACTACTGCCAAATAACAACTGCTCTCGTAAATTCAATGACTTTTTAGATACCCAAGAAGTTATTGATGATGATTATTATGGATTTATGTGTGATGACAATATGTATGAACCAGGATTTTTTGATGTAATCAGGCAACAAACCGCAAAAATATTGATTGTTTCAGCATATAGAGGAGATAGTATTCCTCGTGATGGTAGTGCACCACATGGTACTGATATTTTAAAAATAACAAGTCTAAAAGGTATCAAAATCTCACGGATAGATTTTTGTCAATATATTATTAAAGGTGAAATTTTTAAACAAAACAGATTTGATACTTTTAATAAAGTAAGTGATGGTGTATATGCAGTTAATCTAAGACTTAAATATCCAAATGATATAATATTTCTTCCAGACTCATACGTGTTCTTTAACTATCTTCAACAAGGACGATATACCACAACAAGTACATTTGTCAAATCAACGTGGAGTCTCCCCGAAATAATCAAATAGGAAAATTTTAATGCAGATTCATGTTTTGTGCCCATTTTATAGAGTTCATTTATTACCAACTTTAATACATTATTTTGAACCAATGGGTATCCAATGGCATCCTATAGTTGGGCATGATGTAAAAGTTTCTTTTGATCGTGATTGGATACACCCATTAAGAACCAATGAACTCTCTCCTACTGATCAATGTTATAGAAAAATAAATGATTTTATAGAAACACAGCAAATTATTGATAATGATTATTATGGATTTCTTGATGATGATTCTATGTATGAACCTGGATTTTTTGATGTAATAAGACAACAAACCGCAAAAATATTATTTTATTCTGTATATAGAGGTGATAGTACCCCTCGTAATGATGGTTCAGAACCCCATCCATCAACTCCTATAAGAATTCAATCTCTGAATGATATTCGGATATGTAATGTTGGATTTGGAATGTGTATTCTCAAAGGTGAAATTCTTAGACAAACTAAATTTAAAAATACTCATAAATGGGATGATGGACGTTATATGGAAAGATTAAAACTTAAATTTCCAAATGAAATACAAATATTACCAGATCTATGGGTATTTGGTAATTATTTCCAAGTTGGGCGTTATACTGATACAACAAAGTTTCTAAAATCTAATTGGCTTCTTCCAGAATACTTTTAAGGAGTTTAGTATGGGACTATTATTACCACATGTTATATTTACTACAAGAATGTGCCTAGAAAATCATATTACAGATTCTATAATAAGTCTGGGAAGATTAGATTTTTTTATTACTTTCAAACAGTTTACAGATTTAATGATTGATTATTCACTAGCATTTTCTAGTCCCGAAATGCAGATAGGTATTAAATTTAATAACGATACTATAAATACTAAAGTTATTGAATTAATAAAAAATAAAAAACACATATCTCGCAGCAAAGCTATTCTTAGTAATAATAAAGTTATTAGTGATAGTCTTTATTATACTTCACTTGGGTTTGATAAAGTAGACTGTATTGATATAGATCCAAGTCAAAATCAACCAACAATTCTTTTTGATTTAAATCAAAGTAATATATTACAAACTGTTAATAGAAAATACAATCTAGTTATTGACGCTGGAGTCCTAGAACATGTCTTTGATATTCGCAATAGTATGTTAAATACTACTGATCTTGTAGAAAATCAAGGATTTATTATTCAGATTATCTCATCAAATAATACAATGGATCATGGGTTCTATCAAATCTCACCAACATTTTTTCAAGATTATTATTTAGCAAATAAATATAAGATAATAAGTATTATGTTATTAAAACTACAACAAAATAAGTTTGCATCTCCTAATGCACTATTTACTGAAAAATGGGACCAGTTTCGAATGTGGGATTATGATCCATATATTGCCAGTAAAAATAGTTTTGGGCAATTATCTGATAATATTTATTATACACTGGTTTGTGCACAAAAAACTACTGAATCTTTAAGAGATGTTATTCCACAACAATATGCTTCTCAACCAAATGCCAAGATTATGAGTCCCTGGTAAAATTTAGAAAGTACCAAACCATGGTAATCCATAGTTATATTATTGCATTTAATGAAGAAATAATATTACCTTGGGTATTAGATTATCATTCCAGATTTTTTGATCAGATTTTTGTATATGACAATATGAGTTATGATAACAGTGATATAATCTATAAAAAATATCCAAAGGTTACAGTTATTAAATTTGATAGTAAAAATAAATTTAATAACCAAATAATTACAAAAATAAAAAATAGTGCGTATCAACAAAGTAGAGGAATAGCAGATTGGGTAGTTGTATCAGATTGTGATGAACTTCTCTATCATGAAAATCTTTTAGATAAACTACAAGAATATATGGAACAACAAGTAACACTCCCTCTTATTGATGGTCGGGGATTAGTCAGTGAAACCACTCCAATTTATGATGGGACCAAATTATTAACCGATATTGTTAAAATTGGGACAAGTTATACCATTTCAGATTATTGTAAAAGTATAGTTTTTAATCCCCATCTTAAGATAAGATATACTCTTGGAGCGCACACACATACATGTAAAGGTGCAAAAATTAGTAATGACAGAGAATTAAAATTGTTACATTATAGAATTTATGATAAAGAATATATTACAAATAGATTTAAGTTACTCTCCACAAGAATAATTCAAGAAGAGATCAAAAGAGGAATAGGTATGAGTCGTCTTGATACAGAACCAACTATAGTAGGCATAGAAAGTGTTATCAAAGATAATTATAAATTAATTCCATGATGGTATACACATGCAACGTATCCAACTAGAAAATAGAATTCCTCTTGAACCTAATTTACCTCTGTCAACTCCTTGGGTCATATTCGTTGACCCTGCTATGTCCTGTAACCAACAATGCAAATTTTGCTACCATAGTAGCAACAATATTAAAGGAATCATGCAATGGGATTTATACAAAAAGATTATCTCTGATATACACCTTTTCGAATCTCAAATTAAAACATTAAGACTTTATGCATTTGGGGAACCTTTACTTAATCCTAAATTTTCAGATATGGTAAAATATGCCAAAGATGAACAAGTTGCTGAAAACATAGATACAACAACTAATGGCAGTTTATTCAATCCTAAACTAAATCTATCTATAATAGAAGCAGGTATTGACAGAATTAATATCTCGGTTATTGGAATCAATGCAGAACAATATAAATCATTTAGTAACTACTCAATTAACTTTGAACAATATGTAGACAATATTGCACATTTGTATCATAACCGTAACAAGTGTATAATATTTATTAAAATTAATGGAGATGTTATCTCTAAAGAAGATCAACAAAAGTTCCTAGAAATATTCACCCCAATATCAAATGGAATAGGAATTGAGCATATTATTAACTGCTGGCAACTTCCTGAACTGGATAACATTAAAAATAAAGAAGTTGGAGTCTACGGACAACCACTTTCACATGTTGAAATTTGTCCATATATACTGTATTCTTATTGTGTACAATTTAATGGGGAAGTAAGTGCTTGTTTTCTTGACTGGAATAGAAAACTTATTATTGGAGATGTAAAGGAACAGAGTTTAGTAGACATATGGAATTCAGATAGAATGAATAATTTAAGAAAATTAATGTTAAGAATGTTACGTTTTTCACATCCAATTTGTAAATCTTGCCAACAACTTGTATCTGGACAACCAGTTGATTTAGATGAATATTCAGAAGAATTAGTAGAAAAATATGGATTTAATAAAAAATAATACAACTTGCCCTCTTTGTTCTAATACTACTATAGAACCAATCTACGATATTTCATGTGATAGATTTGATACTTCTTTTCTATATCAAACTATAAAATTAGTCTATTGTATTAAATGTGGACATGTATTTAATTACTTGACAGAAACTGAACTAAATAATCTCAATAAATATTATAATGAAGAATATAAAAATTGCAATGAAAGTTCAACAACTCAAAGACTGGACTCTATAAGAAAAGAACAACTATCATCCTTTCTACATGGTTATGAATCAGTAAAGGTTATCGATCAATCATTAGAACATATATCTAATCCAAATACTGTATTTAATTGTGATGAACAATATCTCTGTATAGGAGTTCCCGATGCTACCGAATATGCTTCATATAATTTTTTTGAACCGTATTGGGTAATCATGAGAGAGCACATACAGCATTTTGATCTTCCTCACCTAACATTACTATCTAGAATACAAGGATTTGAAATTGAAAAGATTCTTAGAGGTAGTATGCCTATTATGAGTGAATCGATGCAAATGCCAGTTCTCACTATACTATTGAAACATACTAATAATAAAAAATATAATTATGGACATGATTTATTTGTCCTCAAAAATACAATAAAAGATTATATAAATACAAGTATTGTGAAGTTAGAAAAAACCATCACAAAAATTCCAAAAGATAAAATAATATACTTCTGGGGTATCGGGAGAGAGTTTTTATTTGTAAATAAATTTTTTAATGATTTTCCACATAAAATTTTAGTTGACAATAATAAATATAAACAAGAAATGTTAACCATTAATGGTATAAAAATTTATAATGAAGACATACTGGAAGGTATTGAAAATGATTCTGTGGTAATTGCCGCTACAGCACATCGAGAATTACTTAGAAATAAACTTTTAAAAATAAATTTTCAAGGTAGGATTTTTGATATATGAATAAGTATATATTTGACCTTGGATTTCATAATGGGGATGATTCAGACTACTATCTAAAGAAAGGATTTATTGTTGTTGCTGTGGAAGGTAATCCCAATTTAGTTGAGTTGGGTCGGAAACGATTTGAGAAAGAAATTCTAGATAAAAAACTATATCTTTACCACAGAGTTATCTCTAATATAACAGGAGAAATTCCATTTTTTATTCACCCAACTAAAACTGATTGGAGCAGTTGTAATATCCAAAAAGTAATATGGGATGGGAGTACAGCAAGAGAAACTAATGTAGAAACAATTAACCTAAAATACCTATACACAACATATGAAATACCATATTATATTAAAACTGATGTAGAAGGAAATGATATTGATGTTGTAAAACAACTCTTTTTCAATAAAGAACGCCCCAAATTTGTATCATTTGAACTTTCAAAAATAGATTATTATGAGATATTCAGTTATCTACATGTAGCAGGATATAGTTTGTTTCAATTAGTAAATCAAGCCAATAATAGGGGAAAAGTAGACAAAACAATAGGATATGGTTTCTCAGAGTACTCTTCAGGATTGTTTGGGGAATGGCTTCCTGATTCGAAATGGCTCACAATAAACGAGACATTAACAAACTATATGAAATATAAAGAACTAAAAGTGATTGATAATCAAGAACTAGCACTTGGTTGGATAGATATACATGCCCAATTCATATAATATTTGTCAAGTCAAAATAGGTAAAATTATGCAATACTCAATTCTTCACATACTCGTTCATTGCGGTGGCGGGGTTGGTTCTGTTTTAATGAACTGGATAAAGATAGATAAAGAAAATAAACATACAATACTTTGTCTAAATCATAACTATTATAATACTTATGACCCAACTGTTGTTTATGAACGCATGGGAGGTAAATATTCTGAAATAAATGAATGGGTTAAAAAATCAGATATTGTAATAACCCATTTTTGGAATCATCCATTATTATTTGAATTTCTTATTAATAGTCAACTTCCGAAATGTAGAATTGCATTCTGGTCACATGTATCTGGATTAAATCCACCATATGTTTTTTCACAAAAGTTAATAGACTTTTCAGATGTGTTTGTATTCTCTTCTCCCATAAGTTATGAAACAAAAGAGATAAAAGAATTATTACCTGAATCTAAACTTAAACTTAAACATATATGGACTACTGGAAATATAGAACAGTTTTCTAATATTATTCCAATACCACATAAAGGATTTAATATAGGATGTACAGGTCAATTGGATTATTCAAAACTACATCCTAATTTTGTAGATTTGTGTAGTAGAATAAATATTCCAGATGTAAAGTTTATAATGATTGGAATTGGTTGTGATTCAGAAAAGATCCAACAACAAGTTAAAGATAAGGGAATAGAAGATAAGTTTATATTTACAGGCATTATTAAAGACATAAAACCATATTTAGCAATTATTGATGTTTTAGGATACCCATTGAATCCTAACCACTTTGGTACATGTGAACAGGTTATTGGCGAGGCAATAGCTGCTGGTATTATTCCTATAGTCATGAAAAATCCAGCAGAAGAATACATATTGCTACAAAGTTTGATAAAATTTGTTTGTCATGATGAACAAGAATATATTCATACTATGGAACTTTTATATCGAGAAAGAGACAAAAAGAAAAAAATTATTACTTTTATGCAAGAACAAGTTATAAAGTTATATGATACAAATAAAATGATCTTAGATTGGAATGAGGTTTTTAATAATTTAATAGGGTTAAACAAAAGAAAAAGGATTTGGAACATTTCTAATACCAAAATAAGAACTCAAGGAAACACAATCTTTACTGAATCTTTAGGTAACTATGGTCAAATATTTGAAAATAATGATATTAATAAAATTAAAAAATTGTATGCTTCTAATCTACAATGGTATTCTAAAAGTAAAGGTAGTCCTAAACAATACCTTGAAACTTTCCAAAATGACAACCTCTTAAAAGAATGGGTAAATCTTCTTGACTAAAAAAATACTATTTATAATTCCTCCTAATGGTCCATTTGACAGTTTTATACCCAAAGGACCAGGACAGAAAAAGTACTTTCTGACTCCTCCCTATGGAGTATTGTCTATCATTTCATATATAAATGAAGATAAAAATTATGATATAACAATTTTTGATTGCAATAAAACTATTCTTGAGAATTTAAATTGTTCTGACTTAGAAAAATTAACTTATGATTCTCTTAAGGAAACTATACTGTCATTTAACCCAAACTACATCTGTATTTCTGCACTATTTAATACAAGTTTCTCCCACATGAAAATGGTTAAAGAAATTAAACATTACTATTCTGACGCCCCCATCCTTATTGGGGGTGGGTTGGCAACAAACTTGTATGAAGAGTTATTTAATGAGTTTCCAGAAATTGATGCTATATGTTTTGGGGAAGGAGAAATCCCAGTAAAGGAATTATTTAACGCCAATGTTCCAGTAAGTGAATATCATACTGTTAGTCCTGCTTGGATAACAAAAGAGTCTTTATCAACAGGAAATGTCCCCCAACATAACATGGTTAATGATATAAATGAAATCCCAATTATAGATTTTTCATATATTGATTTAAAAAAGTATAATGGAAGATCCTATATTGAAAAGAATCCATTAATTGAAAAAATAGAAGTTAGTATACATACATCGAGGGGATGCCCATTTTTTTGTATTTTTTGTAGTAATGCACAACTCCATGGAAAAAAAGTTAGATTGATGTCATTAGACAAAGTTATAGAAACAATAGAATCCTATAAGAAGAATTATGGATTAACTATACTATTAGTTGAAGATGATCATTTTTTATCCAATAAGAAACGAGCACTTGACATATTAAAATATATTAAAGATAACAATATTACAGTTGAGTTCCCCAATGGACTTGCTGTCTATAAAATAGATGATGATATCGCTCAAGCCTTATCTGATGCTAAAGTTAAACTAGTTACTTTAGCCATTGAATCTGGATCAGACTACGTGTTAAAAAACTTAATGAGCAAACCTCTTAATACAAAACAAATAACTAAAGCAGTTAATATACTTAGAAAATATGATATAAGAATTCATGTTTTTATTGTAATTGGTATACCTGGAGAATTTGATTCCCATAGAGAAGAAAGTCTAAATTTTATTATTAATTTAGGTATTGATTGGGCTTATGTATTTATAGCCATCCCAATTGCAGGAAGTAGACTATTTAAGATTTGTAAAAAAAATAACTATCTTATCAGTAATAGTTATGATAATCATACTATATCACATGGAAGTATAAAAGCTCCTGGAGTAGACCCAAAGGAAATAGAAGAGTATGCATACTATATGAACATCATGATTAACTTCATTGAAAATATAAATATTAAAAAGGGTAGGTATGAAGTAGCAGAAGAATACTTTCAAAATGTCATTAGAAGTTATCCAGAACAAGCAATAGCATATTATATGTTATCAATTATTTATAAAAATACAAACCCAATAAAGTATGAAGAGTACTACAACAACTACCTTAAATATTATGATAAACATATTGGTATTTATAAAAATAGTAGATTCTGGAAAAAGTTGATTGAACATACTTTTATGAGATAGGATCAATTCTCAAAACTGATGCAAAAAAATATTTGTAACTTAATTGTAATTAAAGGAATGCCTGATACAGGAAAAACTCTTTTGTCTACTACCTTATCTAATCTTCTTCCAAATTCTATTATACTTTCAACAGATTGGATGGAAGTAGAAGCCATTCAACAAAATAAAATTACCTTACCTAGTCTATACTCTAAAGATGAAAAATCAAAATTTTATGGTAAGAATCTAGGTACTATACTTAAAAAATTAGATCAAATAAATCAAAAGAAACTGTCTAGTATCATAGATTTAGAACTTGAAATTGCCTTATCTAAGTACTCTTCTGTTATTACAGAGGGATATTTATGGACATTACCTG
>Ga0315293_10007133_pt1 | contig 10390 bp, 8 predicted proteins | sample YL17G13_20_MG_FD_203071 | JGI IMG/M metagenome (GOLD analysis project Ga0315293, IMG submission 203071) | Sediment microbial communities from Yellowstone Lake, YNP, Wyoming, USA - YL17G13_20 | ecosystem: Environmental > Aquatic > Freshwater > Lake > Sediment | place: USA: Wyoming | collected... | reverse complement strand
GGGCAATTGCCGGAAAATTCGCGAAGACCTCGAAACCATTCGACAGCGTAAAGACGCCGTGGTGCGGGAATATCACGAGAAGCTGCGAAAGCGAGTCGAGGAACTGCTGGCCCAGGCGCAACTGCGGATTGACAATGATTTGCTGGCGAGGGAGGCGGCGATTTACGCCGACCGCAGCGACATCAGCGAGGAAATCACTCGGCTGGACTCGCACGTGCAGCAATTTGAAATCTGCTGTAAAAACGGCGGTGCGGCCGGACGAAAACTGGATTTTATTACACAGGAAATGCTGCGGGAGGCCAATACGATTGCCAGCAAGGCCTCGGATTCGCTGATTGCTCACTGTGTGATTGATATTAAGTGCGCCATTGACCGCATCAAGGAACAGGTGCAGAACGTTGAGTAGGCGGATATGACGGCACGGCAGGGCAGACTGGTCGTTATCAGCGGGCCGTCGGGCGTAGGCAAGAGTACCATTTGCCGGCGGTTGGTCGAATCCGCCGTGGGCGGGGATGTGTTCTTGAGCGTGTCCTGCACGACTCGCAGGCCCGGCAACGCCGAGGTCAATGGAAAAAATTACCGGTTCATTGACCGACAGGAGTTTGAGAAACGGATTGCCGAAGACGGTTTCATCGAATATGCGGACGTGTTCGGCAATTATTACGGTACGCCGCGAAAACCGGTTGAAGAGGCGCTGGCGGCAGGCCAAACGGTGATACTGGAAATCGACGTTCAGGGCGGACTGCAGGTCAAAAAGCAGTATCCGCTGGCGGCGCTGATTTTTATTCTGCCGCCGCAAGCCCAAGACCTGCTGGCGCGGATGGAAGGCCGGCGCCGCGGCGAAGACGAACAGAGCAAAAAACGACGGCTGGCGACGGCGATGCGGGAAATGAGTACCGCCCGCGAAAAATATGATTATTTTGTGGTCAATGACGTGCTGGAGTATGCGGTTGAGGAAGTGAAAACCATTATCCGGAAATTACAGGAGACGATATGATTGAAGAATTGAAAGATGCAACAATTCTGAACAAGGTGGGCGGGCGGTTCAAACTGACGGCCCTGATTCAAAAGCGGATGCTGGAGTTGATGGAAGGGGGGCGACCGCTGATTGAAAACACCGAGGGCAAAACGATGATGGAAATCGTCGTTGAGGAAATCCGGCAGGACAAAATCGCGCTGGACTTCACCCCCGGCAAATCGAAAGAAAAGTTCACTTTGTAGGGTAAACTATGGCGCGCAGACCAAAGACAGCCTCCGGCTCAAAAGTCATTCTGCTGGGCGTCAGCGGCGGGATTGCGGCGTATAAGGCCGTCGAGCTGGCCAGTAAGCTGACCGCGGCGGGATATGCCGTGCATACAATTATGACGCAAAACGCCTGCGAGCTGGTCGGGCCAAAGAGCTTCGAGGCGGTGACGGGAAACGCCGTCTATACGAGTCTGTGGTCTGCGCCGCAGGAATTTCACATCGGCCATATCAGCCTGGCCGAGGCGGCGGACGTCGTCGTAGTGGCGCCGGCCACGGCCAACATCATTGCCAAAGTCGCCGGCGGCATCTGCGATGATTTACTCAGTACGACGCTGTGCGCCTGCTGGCAAAAGCCGGTGTTGTTCGCCCCGGCGATGAACACGCGGATGTGGACGAATCCGATTGTGCGGAAAAATGTTGTGATTTTGAAAAAGGAATTGAAGGTGCAATTCATCGGCCCGGAAGAAGGACGCTTGGCCTGCGGCGAAATCGGGGCAGGCCGTATGGCCGAACCGGCTGAGATTATCAAGGTTATACAACGTCTGATTAAAAGCCGTTAGATATCATCCAAGAATCTCATCTGTGACATTTTACAATTGCCAATTTACAATTGTCAATTACACCCCTTCCAGCCAGTGCCGGGCCGGAATGGCGAAGTCTGCCGGTTCGACGACGCCAGAAGCATTCGTGTCCGCACCACCGCAGTAATTACACAGGAAGATTTAAGCGTTATGTGCTTTGAGAGATTGAAGTTGAAGACAATCCGGTCCGCCCCGATGACTGCATACTCGAAATCACTTGTCCCCACTCGAGCTGGCCAGTGTAACTGCCGAGGCAATAGCGAAATTCGCGGTATGAGTGATGCTTATGCTTATCTGTATAATGCCGAGTTTGTCGGCGATTTTTTTCACTTCGCCTGACAGCTTAACCTCCGGCTGACCCGTCGATGTATTTACCACTTCTATGTCGGTCCAGGCAATTTTGCCGCGCCAGCCGGTACCGATGAGTTTCATCACCGCCTCCTTGGCGGCGAAACGCCCCGCCAGTTTCTCGACACGATTTTTGACCCCGTCGGCGTCGGCACGCTCCCGCTCCGTGAACACACGCTGCAGAAAATGTTCGTCGTGACGGCTAAGCATCTGCTCAATCCGCCCAAAATCCACCAAATCAATCCCGTGCGATATCTTCATCATAGGTTCTTTTGAAACCACAGATTTCACAGATTATGCAGATGGAATAAATAATTTAAAAACATCAAATAAATACAAAACAACTGTATTCCCGCCTTCGCGGGAATGACAAACTTTATTTGATTCTCTCGTATCTTAATTTAAATCAGTGTAATCTGTGAAATCTGTGGTTAATATTTATTGTTTTCCACTCCACATCGCGTAGGCGTCCATGACGCAATGGTCCAGAAACTGCTCCATCTTCAGCGTATCCACACGAGCCGTTAATTGATTGATAAGTTTTTCATACTGTTGTTTGCGAAATTCAAACTGGAACTGCTGTTCGATGGCGTCCTGGACTTCATCAAACGTTTTGCAACTGGCCTCTTTTTTGTTTTCCAGCTTCAAAATAAAAAGATGTCCGCCGGCGGCCAGAGGCCCGGCCACCCGGCCCGGCTCCATCATCACCGCTTTCTGCTCCAGGATTTCATACGGCGCCGGCAGCGAACCGGCCCCAATGGTAATCCGCGGCCATAAGCCGCCGAAAGAAGCCTTCGCATCCTGCGAATACTGCTCGGCCAGCTTGCCAAAATCGGCGCCGCCCTTCAGTTTATCCAGTATCTCCACGACCAGACGCGCTGCGGCTTTTTCAGGGGTCTCATTCGGGTCAACCCGCTCCGACGGCAGTTTCTCAGGAATAATATCAATCACGCGAAATTGAACCGTCCCCTCAACGCAGTACTGGTCGCGGTGCTGATTGTAATACTCCACCATTTCGCTGTGGGCGATGGGCCGTTTATCAGTAAATTCCTTGGACAGATACGACTGCGTCAAAATCAGCTTGCGCATAAAATCCCGATAGGTCTTCCAGTCATAACCCATCGTCCGCAGGGCGTTTTCCGCCAGCGCCCGGTTGTTGCCGTAGGAGGCCAGAAACCGGCTCAACTCACTCTCGACGGCCTTATCGAGAGGGTCGTCAATGTTTTCGGGGGCTTTTTTCTTCGCTTCCTTGTACAGCAGAATATCCGTCACACGGCTGCGCAGCGCCTCGCGAAACGCCGGCCGGGCGGTCTGGCGAAACGCGGTCAGATTGCCCTGCTGGGCCAACGGCTTGAGCTGCTGTTCCAGCGGCATCGCCAGGTCTTTGGTCGTAATCGTCTCCGACTCCACGTTCAGCGACATTCCACCCGCAGCCTCCGGCAAATTATACCGGTTGGGAAACGGAATGGTCTTCATCTGCTCCGCCGTGAATTTCCCCTGCGGAATCTTGTCCCCGCACCCGGAGAACAAAAATGCCAAAACTAACACTGCAACACACGTCCATCTTGTAATTTCCATAATATTATCCTCGGTGATCCGTTCTTCCATAAACTAAAAGAGAGATTATACACGGTTCGGACGTGATGATAAAGCCCCCAATCAGAAATAATCAATACGCTAAAATGCGATATTTTCTTTGCGTAAAGGATTATAATCTAGTTAAATAACATTAATTAGCAGCCAGCGTCAGTCTATTGGGCCCGCCCGTTAATAAACCGAACCTGTCAGGGGAAATTTATTGGGGATAACGTTGATATGGCACACGAAAAAAATCTGATAAAAACGACCGGTTTTGTACTCACGACAATTCTCATTATTTCTTTGCCGCAAGGTATTGCTGCAACGCCTATTGACAACGATAAAATTCCTTCCCAACATCGTGTGATGGCGTTTTACTATCCCTGGTATGGCGGCCAGGGCGGCGATGGCAAGGCACGCCACTGGGGCAGGATTGACGCAGTAAAAAACAACATCGAGGAGTCAAGAGATTATCCGCTGTCCGGGGCATATAGTTCGCACGAACCAAAGACCGTTGAGCAGCACTGCAAGTGGGCCAGCCAGGCGGGAATTGATACCTTCATCGTCAGTTGGTGGGGACAGGGTACTTACGAAGACATTGCTATGCCGCTGATTTTAGATACATGTCAGAAATTCGGTATGACCGCCTGCGCGTATTACGAGACTGTACCTGACCCTAAAACTCCGCAGGCCGCGGCCGACGACATCCTGCGGATTCTGGATAAATACGCCGCTCATTCGTCGTATCTGAAGGCAAATGGCAGGCCGGTGGTTTTCATATATGGCCGGGCGATGGAGGAAATCGGCTTGTACGGCTGGCATCAGACCGGACAAATCCTTAACGAAAAATATCATGATGGGGTTGCCCTGATCGGCGACCGAATGAGCGATGGCGCCGCCTGTATCTTTGATGGCATCCATACTTATAACACCTGCGGCCAGTTGCACGGTAAATCCGCCGAACAGATTTCTGTCTGGTGCAAAACTCAATACGCCAAATGGGTCGGCCATGCACGACAGAACAATCGCATCAGTACCCTGACCATTATTCCCGGCTATGACGATACCAAAATCCGCAAACCCGGCCTGAATACCGGGCGGCTTGACGGGCAGCTTTATCAACTGCAATGGCAGAATGCCATTATCGCAATGCCGGACTGGATTCTGATTACCAGTTTCAATGAATGGCATGAAGGCAGCGAAATTGAACCTTCAATGGAATACAAAGACCGCTATCTGAAACTCACCCGGCAATATGCCGGACAATTCAAGACCTCCAAAGCCATCACAGAGCCCGGCAAGTCCTCTTTTACCGAAAATGAATATACCCTGCTGCGACAAAAATTGCAGGGTAAAACCATCGCCGTTTTGCCACAGCCGGAATCCGCGGCGTTCTGGTTTCTGCTGAACTGCAAAATCAATACCCGGATACTGGGCTGGGACGAGGTCGCCAAAGGACTTGACCCGAAAACGTATCCGTTTTTGTTGTATGCCGGTAATGAAACCTATCTGACTACGGTACACAAGCCAGCCGACGTGGATGAGGCGATTATTACTTATTTGAAGAATGGCGGCGTCTTGCTGGTATTTCCGTCCGGACCGATGCCGTTTTATTACAACCAGAGTAATAAGAAGGTTGTGAACGCAGCGTCAAAATTCGGCCTGTTGCTCAATCAGGGCTGGTGGGAACAACCGCCGCAGGGGAGCAATTTGTTTTATGTTCAAAAAAATAAAAATCTGCCGCATCTGCCGCCATCCTTTGCATTTCCAAAGGACGGCGATCTGCGATGGCGGCCGTTTATCAGCAATGGTAAAACCAAAAGCCGTTCGCTGCTGACACTGCGAGACAATAAAGGCAAAACGTATGGCGACGCCCTTGTCATTGTGTATCTCGACTCCGGCGGCCAGGTCGCTTATGGCTGGTTTGGTCTGATTCAGGAATATTCGCGACAAGTCATGTACGACGTATTAATGCTGATTAATTAACGGTGTTCATAAAAATAATTCTATCCGGACTCTAACGTCCGCGTTTGAGAAGTTTTCGCAATATGCCAATCAGCGTTTTCGGCTCAAAATAGTTTTTATCAAGACGCACATAGACCGTCCGCGGGTCGGGGATGCTGACGCGGCCGGGCGAGCGGGCGAATAAATCCGCCGACGACGCCTCCCCCTCAAACGTAAAAATCAAATCCTGCCCGTGCACAATGAGACTCTTGATTTTCCAGCGGCTGGCGTACATCCGCAGTTCGGCGATGTCCAGCAGCGTCCGCACCGATTCCGGCGGCGGGCCGAATAAATCCCCCAGTTCTTCTTCAAAGCGGCGCATATCGGCGGCGTTCTGCATCTTCGCGATTCGCCGATAAGCCTCCATCCGCTGGCGGTCGGATGAAATATAATTTTTAGGGATGCCGACATAAAACCCCAAATCCATCACCGTCGTAGGCGCTTCTTCAATCGGCTCATTGCGCAGTTTTTTGACCGCCTCAGCCAGCAATTGACAATACAGCTCATAGCCAACGGTATTGATATGCCCCGACTGCTCCGACCCCAGGATATTACCCGCCCCGCGGATTTCCAAATCACGCAGGGCAATGCGAAAACCGGCGCCTAACTGCGAAAATTCCTCGATGGCCTTAAGCCGTTTGGCGGCAAGCGGACTGACCGGACGATTCTCCGGCAGCATCAGATACGCGTATGCCCGGTGTTTGTATCGTCCCACACGCCCGCGAAGCTGATGCAGCTGTGCCAGCCCGAAACGGTCGGCATCGACAATAACCATCGTGTTGGCGTTGGGAATATCCAGGCCCGCTTCAATAATCGTCGAACACACCAGCACCTGAGTTCGTCCCGTCACAAAACGAATCATCGCGTCTTCCAGCTCGTGTTTGTGCATTCGGCCGTGCGCCACATCAATCCGCACCGACGGTTCATTAATGATTTCCCGCAGCATCTGCGCCGCCCGGTCGATAGTTCGCACGCGGTTATACAGAAAAAAGACCTGACCTTCGCGGCCCAGTTCAAAGTGAATCGCCCTGCGAATCATGTCCCTGTCAAACCGGCAAACCTGCGTGACCACGCTTCGCCGGTCTAAAGGCGGAGTCGCCAGAGAGCTGATGTCGCGCAGCCCCAGTAAAGCGATGTGCAGCGTTCGTGGGATTGGCGTAGCGGTCATCGTCAACACATCCACATTGACGCGGAATCGCTTGAGCCGTTCCTTGTGTTCGACGCCGAAACGCTGTTCCTCATCAATAATCAGCAGACCCAAATCCTTAAACCCAACGTCGTCGCTGAGCAGCCGATGTGTGCCGATGAGAATATCCACTTTGCCGGCTTTGGCGGCTTCGAGAACCTGTCGGGTTTGTTTGGGGGCGGTAAAGCGATTGAGAATCTCAATCGAAACCGGAAAGTCGGCAAAACGCTCCGCAAAAGTTCTGCCGTGTTGAACACAAAGCACTGTCGTCGGCACCAGCACCGCGACCTGCTTTCCGGCCTGCACCGCCTTGAACGCCGCACGCATCGCAAGCTCGGTTTTGCCATAACCCACATCGCCGCAAAGCAACCTGTCCATCGGAATCGCCGCGGTCATATCGGTCTTAATCCGCCCGGAGGCCATCATCTGGTCGGGCGTCTCCTGATAGGCAAAAGACTCCTCAAATTCCTTCTGCCACAGCGCATCGGGGCCAAAGGCAAAACCGCCCAGTTTTTGTCTTTGAGCCTGGATATCCAGCAGTTCGGCGGCCAGTTCCTGCACGCCCGCGGCGACGGCCTGTTTTTGCTTTTCCCATTTTTTGGTGCCGATACGGCTGAGCATCGGACGCCGCGGCATCGCGCCGACAAACTTATGCACCAGATGGATACTCGACACCGGCACATGAATCCGCACCTTATCGGCGTACTGAATCGTCAGATACTCGCCGGTCTGGCCGGCTTTTTCCATCGTCTCGACGCCGACAAATCTGCCGATGCCGTAAGAGATGTGAACCACAGTGTCGCCCTTCTGCAAATCGAGCATCGTATCAATCGGCGAAATGGTTCGCAGCGCGCGAATGCGCCGGCGGATGAAAACCTGGCCAAATAATTCGTGATGACTGAGGACAATCATTTTGAGATTTTGCAGGATAAATCCCTGATGCACATAGCCCGGAATCAGCCTGAGATTTTTCGGCGCGCCGCCGCTGGACTGCCGCAGGATTTCTCCAACACGGCCTATCTCTGCTTCATTCTCACAATATAACAAAACCTGATATTGGCCGGCCCGTTCAATTAAATCCGACAAGGCGCTGCGGCCTTCTTTCCAGATGGAACCCGCCTTGTGTTCAAATTCCTGCGCGCTGACGATATTCAAATGAACGCTGTCGGCCCCGGAGGCAAATCGGCTGATTTCCAGACGTGCAAATCGTTCCATCGCCCGATAAATCGCCGACCAGGAAAACATCCCCCGCGAGTCATCGAGTCGGCTTAAAAAAACGTCTGAGACTTCCGCGATCTGTGAGGGTTCTTCCAGCACGATAATCGTTTTGGGCGGCAGGAGATTTAAAAACATCTCCGTCTCCTGCGAACTCATCGTATTCTCGCCGGCGGCGATAATGGTAATCTGTTCAACCGCCTCGCCCGACCGCTGCGTATCGAGGTCGATATGCCGAATACTTTCGACGACATCGCCGAAAAATTCCACACGCACCGCCTGCGGCTCGGAAACAGAACCGCCCGCGCCGGAGAAACTGACGGCGGCGAAAATATCCACGATGCCGCCGCGTTGAGCAAACTGACCGGGATAATCCACACTGTCGGTACGCTCAAAACCTTTATCCGTAAGCCAGCCAGCAATTTCTTCGAGATTTATTGATTTGCCAACCGATAATTCCAGTCCCCGGCTGCGCAGCGATTCAACCTCTGGTACAGGCTGATTTAACGCCTGGACACAGGTGGAGATAATCCGGGCGCTTACGCTTCCGGCTTCTTGTGATATTTCCATCGCCAAACGAATCCGCTGCGAGCCGATTTCATCGGCCATCTGATTTTCGGATGGCGGACTTTCCCAGACCGGGAAACTCTGTACGGAAAGGTTGCTGAAGGTTTGCAAATCATCGCTGACATGGTCGGCGTCGTCAATGTGCGGACTGATGTATAAAATAGGACGATTCAGCGTCTCAGCGACATACGCCGCCAATAAAGGCGCAAAAGACCCCCACGTCCCGTCGGCTTTAACCGCCCCCTTCTCCGTCTGCCGCAACCGGGAAACAAGCTCACAAACCGCTTTGTCCTGACTCAAATCAACCGCAATATCAGATTGCATAAGGCATTGGCCAATCGGCAAATCCCGTACACAATCCTTTATACTAAAAATTCCCATCCGCCGCAGGCGGATCCCTCAATTTTAATCTTTCATTTTTGATTTTTAGTTTATATTCCAAAGGATGTTCCCACCGCCTTTGCCGCGGCAATGAGCGGATGATTGGCCGGGACGGTTTTAATCCTGCCTGCCGTCTGCCCCAGCGGGATGCTGTCTAACTTTCCATCTTTCATCACCACCAGCCGATTGATTTTACCCCGCATTAAGAGTTCCATCGCGTAATGACCAAACTGCGTCGCCAGTGCCCGGTCAAACGGCGTCGGCACGCCGCCCCGCTGAATATGCCCCAGATTGACCGCACGGCAGGTCAAATCGGTCAATCCCGAAAGCTCATCGGCCAGCACAAACGAAATCCCGCCCAGACGGATTGGGTCGGGACTGTCTTTGAGCTTTTTGGCTACAACCATCTTGCCGCCTTTGGCTTTGGCCCCTTCGGCAACACAGATAATGCTGAATCGCTTTCCTCGCTTTGAACGGGCTATGACATACTCGGCAATTTTTTTCATCTCGTAGGGAATTTCCGGAATCAAAATGACATCCGCCCCGCCGGCAACGCCCGCATACAGCGCAATCCACCCGGCATATCGCCCCATCACCTCCACCAGCATCACCCGATGGTGCGAACTGGCCGTCGTGTGCAGTTTATCAATCGCCTCGGTCGCCGTGGTCATCGCGGTATTAAAACCGAACGTAATCTCCGTACCCCACAGGTCGTTGTCAATCGTCTTGGGAACGCCCATCACCGTCAGGCCTTTTTTGACAAAGGCCGCGGCAGAAATCATCGTGCCGTCGCCCCCGATGCAAATCAGCGTCTCAATCCCGCGTTTGCTCAGGTTGACTAAGCACTGTTCGGAGATGTCTTTTTGAACCTGTTTTTTGCCGAGGGTCATCGGATAGGCGAACGGATTGGAGGTATTCGACGAACCCAAAATCGTCCCGCCGACTGTCAGAATCCCACTGACGTCGTTAAAACCCAGCGGCCGAATCCTGTCTTCAATCAGCCCCTGATAGCCGTCTTCGATACCCCAGACCTCCAGTTCATACCGATTCACAGCCGTTTTAACCACCGCCCGGATGACCGCATTTAACCCCGGACAATCCCCCCCGCCCGTCATCACCGCAATTTTTTTGACCTTCGCTTTTGCCATCGCCATTTCCCCGTTTTGTCCAAAACTTCGCTTGCCGATTGATTTCAAAACAGGACTATTGTATTGCCCCCGCCGACGACGGTCAAACATTCTTATTAACAACGGTTAGGGGTTTATTCATCTTAGTTAGCCCCCTC
>Ga0315293_10007130_pt1 | contig 10399 bp, 8 predicted proteins | sample YL17G13_20_MG_FD_203071 | JGI IMG/M metagenome (GOLD analysis project Ga0315293, IMG submission 203071) | Sediment microbial communities from Yellowstone Lake, YNP, Wyoming, USA - YL17G13_20 | ecosystem: Environmental > Aquatic > Freshwater > Lake > Sediment | place: USA: Wyoming | collected... | reverse complement strand
GATGATAAACCAAGCAATAATTATCTTGACGATCAATGACATTGTCCTCCTCCGACGTTCATGCTAACGAGATACTAAAGTAGTGAGATCAAAATGTCAATCTTTTGCTCGGGCTAATCAACGAAGTTGGAACTTTTTTGAAATGAAAAACGCTGGGCAAGCCAGGGTTTTATTTCCACCGATAGATATGCACTGCTATATACATTGCCAGCATCCCCAACAAAAAACCGCCGGAGAGTAGTCCAAAACTTGTTAACTTCGCCTCTCCTCCCAAGGACCACGCAATGTAGTTTATAAGCACAAGGACGATAATGACACCAATTACATATAGATACAAAGGAAATCTTTTCATAATTTTATTTTATCAAAAAATCGCGTGGCAAGCGATTTTTTGAATCTTTGAAAATTATTAGTTTCCAGAGCCGTCATTATTTGAATTTGAAATTCGCGTAATGAGTTGTCCCGTCGTTTAACTTCACCATTAATTGACGACAGCTAGTCGTCCATGCTTTGTCTGTTTTCCAAACATAAACGTACTGGTTAGCAACTGGGTCATAGGTTAGGCTACTTCCACCAGCAGTAACAGTCGATTCAATGTCATCCGCCAAAACCCCCGTGCCACATACTACATTTGTTGATTTGGGGAAACCTTCTGCAAAGATGTTTAAGCCCATGTTGCCATTCAAGCTGAATTTCACAGGTATTGCACTCCCAGCTTTGACTAGATTCAATGTGGGAAGATTATCCACTGGTTGGAAAAAACCGTTCCAATTGTAATTGATAGTTACTTTGAACGTTGTGGGTGCTGCGTGATTTCCTGACGCATCAGTTGTTGAGCACGATACAGTAGTATCGCCAATCATGAATGTTGAGCCGGATACTGGTGTGCATGTCACAGTAATGCTTTCATCACGGTCGTCTGTAGCGATAGGTAACGCATAGTTGACAACTGCTCCTTCTGGCGAAGTGGCTTCAGCCACAATGTCCTCGTGAGCAGCAATCACAGGAGGAAAGTCACAATATCCTTCTCCAGCCAATCCATGTTGGTATTCCTGCTGTATCTCTTCTGCTGTAAGAGCACGATTGTAGATTGCTACTTCGTCTATTTGCCCTCTGAATTGATCGACTCCATCTTTATAATGGTAATATTGGCCGTCATAATAATCATAACCTCTATATGCTCCGATATATGCTCCGGTTGTACCGTTTCCCCAAAGCACTGTATTGGTAGGCATATATCCAGATCTTTCTAAAATACCGTCCACATAAATCTTATAATTGCCAGAAAAAAACGTGGAAGCCACATGATGCCATTGTCCATCCAGTATATTAACCCAAGCTGTAACTTCGTGTCCCCATGACGACACCCATATATTATTTACCGAGCCCGGATAATTCTTCCCAAGTAAAGAATATCCACCATCCAGTGGAAGATATCCGTACACAAATATCGCGCCGGTTCCAGAATCGCTTGTTTTTATCCAAGCTTCTACAGTTCTAGGATTAGAAGCTGCGGGAAGTCCATTATCACTCATAGAAACCCAAGAGGCGCTACCAAATTGCAACGCATCACCAACCTTCCCAGCAGTCCAGGTGAGTCCATCACCAATTAGTTGACCATTATCTGTACCAATAGAATCAGCAGCGGTGCTGCCAGATCCTTCATTAAATTTCCAATAAGAAACCATTCCGTCATGACATGTTGCAGCTTCAACCGCAGAAACCGAGATTACAAAAGCAAACAATAGCATCAATCCACCTATAATCAATACTTTTTTCATACCTTTATTTTTGTTAATTATTTTTACTATCTTCCTTTATACACACTTTGTCAATATCAGTCAAAAAATCGTCGTTAAGACGATTTTTCTCAGCTCCCCCTGTTGGACGCGTTCAGAACTGTGGATTGGATATTGGTAAGACAGGAATTAAATAAACTACCAATATTTGTATATTGTATAAAAGAAAACCGCTAATGGCGGTTATTGTATACTACCCTTCCTCTACCGGAGGATAATGTGACGAAGTCTTATGTAGAATATTCCCAATAAGCATCCCCGAAGGGACGGAGATGATAAACCAAGCAATAATTATCTTGACGATCAATGACATTGTTCTCCTCCGACGTTCATGCTAACGAGATACTAAAGTAGTGAGATCAAAATGTCAATCTTTTGCTCGCTTGGCGGTACAGCTTTCGAACTTTTGATTGGGAGAGGGTTCTACCCGTTCCCGAACTAGTAATTAGCCAAGTAAGGCAGTTACTGGCCTTGGTCTGATAGTATCCAGGGTCAGATTTGGTTTATTGATTAACTGCCCCACTCGTTGTTTGGAGCTCAAGATTACAGGTCTAGAACCTGTTTTGGATAAAAGAAAAAGCCGCTTCCCCTCTCGGTTTGGCGGCATATTTACTTCGATGGCATAATGTTCCTGTAGAAGTCTTCTACAGAAACGGGCATACCTAGATACACTCCTCGTTTTGAGCTAATCGAATCATAAACCAGTTGGACGTCACTTCTTTTCTTTCTTTCTGTAAAGACCCTTGCACCAGTAGAACAAATTATACCTCCCGTACCTTGGCACTGGTTACACACCACGCCAACACCAGGTGGTTCTAGGGTGCCCACATAGATACCAGTTCCGTGACACGATTGGCACTCATATTTTCGAGTCTCCATGTTCAGTACCTCCTTTCTGCTGTTTAAACAATAGCACATTAAAAGCTGTCAGTCAATCACTGCTCCGGTGGTAGGACTCTCACCCCGCCATGGCGGGGCAGGCCTACAACCATCTCCTTACAGTTATCCTTTTGTCACCAAAAGGGCTGGACTATCTCATGCTCCACGTGGGAGCTCGGGTATATAGTCTCTACACATTTATCTCATAAAGGAGAATTTAGCTCGGGATTATCTCTTTCGAGAGTTCCCCGAATTAGCCCGATTTACATTTGTGCATTACTGCACAAAGCTGCCTTAATCGACAGGGAGCCGCAGCATATACCCCGCACCAACTCTTCGCTCCCCGGGTAGGACTCGAACCTACAACCTTATCCTTAACAGGGATCCGCTCTACCGTTGAGCTACCGGGGAGCGAAAGTTTGGTGCGGGGCCATTAACCCCAGTAGCAGAGCGAAGCTCGCTACGGGGCATGGCTACACCGGAATATTAAATTTTCTCGAACAAAGAGAGTATATAAAAACGCCCTCGGAAAATCAAGAAAAATTACTTTTTCTCCATTAGCTTATTTTTTATTTCCGAGACGTCTCTTTTAATCTCGCTCAATTCTTCCGCTAGTCTTTTAATTTCGTCTATTTCCGAAATAATGCGCTTCAAGCGCGTTTCTTCTTCAATCAGCTCCTGTTCGGTTTTCTGGTCAATTCTCTTTTCCTCTTTTAAGCCCGACATTAAAATCGATTCGCCGATAAAGAAAGAAATGAAAGTTCCCGTTGCCAGCATCACCGCTGTACTCAAAATAATCGAGATTATCGGCGTCATAAAATCAAAATAATCCATCGTTAGCCAAACTCCTCTCCAAAAAACGACCGTGGCAAAACCGCCGATAAAAGCGTAAACAACCGGATGGTGGCTTAACCTGCTTCTCACCCTGTCTTCAAGCCTGTCCAGATAATGAATAATTTTCTTTAGCATAAATTAATTCTAACATAAATCGTCCGACTAACAAAAACTCCGTTGTTCACGGAGTAAAACTGATAAAACATATTTCGCACAGTGTTTTGTGGCCGCCGTTTATTTGCCTTGAATGACCCTCGCCGCCACATCTTTTGCAAATCCTATAGCTCTTGGTTTCAATGTAGTTAATGATTTCGGCAATGTCTTTTTCAGTCCACCTACAAGGATTTTCACCCCGCCGAGGCGGGGCAGGCCTTCGACCTTCTCCTTAACCCCGTATCAGAGCAAAGCTCGATACGGGGCAAGAAGGGAGCTGCGGTATATACCCCGCCTAAATTTATCCTTACTAATTGTCCCCCGTGTAGGATTCGAACCTACGACCGTCTCCTTAAAAGGGAGCTGCTCTACCAACTGAGCTAACGGGGGATAAATTTTAGTGCGGGGCCAACTGACCCCAGTAGTAGTCCCGATAAATCGGGAAACTACGGAATATGGCTGTGGGCAGAAATTCACGACAAATATTACCTCATTTCACTCGTCCTTTTCAAGTTCTTTGGCTAATTCCTCAGCTAAATGTTTGGCTTTTGAAGACATTTTTTTAGGCGTTTTAAGATACAAATGGACTATCAGGTCCCCTCGCAATGCTCTTCCCAGAATACCGGCGTTCCTCTGCATGCCTTCGTCTTTTATAACAATCGGTTGAGTGATGTCAAAATGGGGAGGAATTTCAATTTTTATTTTTTTGCCACTGATGCTCTCAATCTCGATCGACTTGCCTTTCAAAACCTCGGAGAGTTTGACTTCTTTTCGAACAATCAGATTGTCCCCTTCAAGTTTGAATTCTTTATCGGGAAGAATATTTATCTTTATGTACAAATCGCCGTCGTTTTTGCCCCTGAGTCCGGCCTCTCCCTGACCGGAAATTTTAATCAGCTGGCCGTTATAAACTCCCGATTTTATTTCAACGCTAATTGATTTCTGGCCTATGACCCTCCCGGCGCCTCCGCATTCATTGCAAATTTTATTGGGTGCTTGGCCTGTGCCAAAACACTCGTCACATTCCAGAACCTGGACAAAACTTCCGAAAAGCGACGTGTGTTGTTCTTTCATTTTGCCGCTGCCGTTGCACTTATCACATTTTTTGGTTCCGGCCGATTTTTCATACCCGGCACCCGAACATTTCTTACAAACCACAAACGTTCTGAAAGAGATGCCCTTTTTAACGCCGAAAAATGCCTCCTTTAAAGTAATATCCAAAACAATCTGAATGTCGCTGCCTTTTTGCCGGGAAGCGCCGCGCCTTCCACCACCAAAAAAGGTTCCTAAAATATCGTCAAAACCCTCAAAGCCAAAGTTCGAGAAATCCTGTCCAAACTGACCTCCCGAAAAATCAAAACCGAAACCCTCAAAAGGATTAGCGCCAAAACCCTGCCCGCCATATCCGCCGGCCGGTTCGAACGTCCTCCCATAGCGGTCGTATTGAGCCCGCTTCCTTTTGTCTGACAACACCTGATAGGCCTCGTTTATTTCCTTGAACTTTTTCTCATCCCCTCCTTCCTTATCCGGATGATACTTATGGGCCAGCTTTCGAAAAGCTTTTTTAATTTCATCCTCAGAGGCGTTTTTAGAGACGCCTAAAATTTCGTAGTAGTCCTTCATAATACAAGCGCCCCATTATGCCACGTCCAAAAAATTACGGCAAGACGATTGTCTCTTTACTTCGGGTTTCGTAAACAATGGTGCCAAATTTAATTCCCAAAAGAAGTTCATAAAACACAAAAGCAATAACCGAAACTATCGGCCGGATAATCGGAGAAACAGCTGCCACTGTCAGCAAAAACAAGACGGCACCGACCAATACAGCAATGTTTTTAGTCGGACCGGGAAGACTGTTGATTTTATTAAGCAGTGAGTTATAAAGCGCAACCGAAAGTTTTTCGTCAGGGTTGATATTCATCCCGATAATCCCGCCCAAGCGATTTTGATATTCCTCAATCGCTTTTGAAATCAACTGTTCTTTATCAGCTGGAGTCGTCGCTCCCTTGAGAGAGGGGTTCTGCTCCAACTGTTTATTCAATAATTGAGTGACTATCTGCCTGATGGACATGGAAAAATCAATCCCGCCCAAACTAGGCCCGATAAATTTGACAACCAAATTGGCTCCACCTTCAAAAAGGCTTTGAGGAAATATCGGATTGACTCCACTAAGCGGTTGGGTAGAAAAAATGTTAAAGAAAACCAGCCCAGCTATCACAGCCACTGCCAGAATGGCACCTTTTAAAGTTGTATTGGAAATCCTAAAAAATTCTATTTTTAAAGAAACGTCGAGTGCTTTTCTTGCCGAAAATCCCGATGACAGAATTAAAATAATCGCTATCGCCCAGGCTATCAGCGAATTTGTCGATAAATTGCCCAGCAAACCCATACCCAAAGATATGCCGGCCAAGGCAAGAACCACTGCCGCCATCCAGGTGCGGTTGATAAATGTCACGTCCAGCACCAATAAAACCAAAAAAAACAGGAGCGAAACGCCTCCCCAGGCAAGCATATGAGTTCTTTCAAAGCCGGTTGCCGCGATAGAGCCGTTAATAAGATAGCTGGCGGCAAAACCGGTGCCGGCCGTAACCACACCCAAAACAATCGATTTCCAATAAGAAAAAGCTCCCGCATAAGCCGACTCAGGCGCATCCGGCGTTCTCGGAAGATGGATAAATTTTTTTTGCGCTTCAATCATGGAAAGAAGATTCCGGCGCCTTAGTTATTGGGCGCCTCGTTCCCTTCGTTTCCTTTAGTATACCCCGTTAGATAGTCTTTCTCAAATAGATTTATCCAGTCCACTTGTGCCTGTCTTTATTTATTGTTCTGGCGGTGCCTGCTCGTTATCTTTCGGGGTATACATTGATTGGCCAATTTTTTGAAGCTCCTGGGAAAGTTCAGCTGAAGCTGATTTTATGATTTCAGGGTCATTTTTTGCGATGGCGTCTTTTAAATCGGCGATTTTCTTTTCAATCGATGCTTTAACTTCTGCCGAAATTTTGTCTTTCCATTCGTTAACGTTCTTTTCGGAGACATAAACGAGCTGTTCGGCTTGATTTTTAACTTCAGCCACTTCTTTCTTTTGGCGGTCTTCTTCGGCATGCATAGCCGCTTCTTTTTTTAACCGTTCAATCTCATCTTTAGAAAGCTGGGTTGAGGCCTCGATTCTGACGGACTGGACTTTATTAGTCGCTTTATCCTTCGCCGAAACACTTAGAATTCCGTTGGCATCAATGTCAAAAGCAACCTCAATTTGAGGAATGCCTCTGGGTGCCGGCGGGATACCGTCTAAAATAAATCTTCCCAGCGTTTTGTTATCAGCCGCCATTGTCCTTTCTCCCTGAAGAACGTGGATTTCGACAGAAGTTTGATTATCGGAAGCAGTTGAAAAAATTTGGGATTTGGAAGTGGGGATGGTAGTGTTTTTTTCTATCATCGGAGTAAAGACACTGCCGTAGGTTTCGATTCCCAGAGAGAGTGGAGTGACGTCAAGCAGAAGAACATCTTTGACGTCTCCCTGAAAGATTCCCGCCTGGACCGCCGCCCCGATAGCAACAACTTCGTCCGGATTAATTCCCCGATGCGGCTCTTTGCCGAAAAATTTCTTTACCGCCTCCTGCATAGCCGGCATTCTCGTCTGGCCGCCAACCAAAATCAATTCATTAATATCAGAAACCTTAAGGCCCGTTTCAGAAATTGTTTTTTTCACCAACTCAATCGATTTGCTTATCATGTCGCCGACCAAGTCTTCAAGTTTAGCCCTTGAAAGTTTCATGAGAAAATGTTTGGGCCCCGATGCGTCCGAGCTGATGTAGGGCAGATTAATTTCGGCTTCAGTGACGGTTGAAAGTTCGTGCTTTGCTTTCTCGACTGCTTCTCTCAATCTTTGAAGGGCCAGCGGGTCTTTAGAAAGGTCTGTCCCCTGAGATTTTTTGTATTCGTCAACCAAAAAATCTATCATTCTCTTGTCAAAATCGTCCCCTCCTAAATGAGTATCTCCGCCGGTGCCTTTGACCTCAACTGTCTGTTCCTTGGTTTCTGTGTCAAAGCCGATCTCAAGAACTGATATATCAAACGTTCCTCCTCCAAAATCATAGACCGCTATTTTTTGATTTTTTTCCCTATTAAATCCGTAAGCAAACGCAGCCGCGGTTGGTTCATTAATGATCCTTCTGACCTTAAGTCCGGCGATTTCTCCGGCGTTTTTGGTTGCTTGCCTCTGTGAGTCATCAAAATAAGCTGGTACGGTAATGACGGCTTCCTCAATTTTTTCTCCCAGCTTAGCCTCTGCATCAGCCTTGAGTTTAGCTAAAATCATGGCAGATATCTCTTCCGGCTTGTACCATTTATCTCCCATGTTGACTTCAACTCCCCCGCTGGATGACTGTTTCAATTCATAAGGAAGCCATTTTACATCTCGCTGAACTTCGGAGTCGCTGAATTTGCGGCCTATGAGCCGCTTAACGGAAAAGACGGTGTTTTTCGGATTAACCACCGCTTGGCGTTTTGCCAACATCCCCACCAGTCGTTCATTCGACTTGCTTATTGCTGCAACCGAAGGAGTGGTTCTGGCGCCTTCTGCGTTCTCCAAAACTTTCGGTTCGCCTCCTTCAACTATCGCCATCGCCGAGTTTGTCGTTCCTAAATCAATGCCCAGTATCTTCATAAGTTTAATGTTTAAATATTTAAATATTTAAATATATCGAATTTCTATTTAATGTTCACTTACTGACCTTCACTCTCGCTGCCCGGATTAACTTTCCCGAAAGAGTGTAGCCTCTTTCGACTTCGTCAATAATTGTTCCCGACGGCTTATCCGACTCAACCGAAGCTATGGCTTCATGCAGTGCCGGATCGAATTTCTGTCCGACAGAAACAATAATCCTTTCCAATCCGTATTTTTTCAAAATATCTTCCAGCTGGGCTCTTATCAGATACACTCCTTTTTCCACTTTAGAATCACCTCCCAGCGATTGGATGGCTAAGTCAAAGCTGTCCAAAACATTAATTAAATCTTTGATAATCGTTTCATTCGCAAATTTTAAAATCAAATCCAAACGTTTAACCTCATCCTTCCGGTAATTGATAAAATCTGCCTTGGATCTTTTCCAGCCATCAAGATATTCGTCGCATTGTTTCTTGAGCTTGTCTATTTCAGACAGCGGCTGGCTTTCGGCACTGTCGTTTTTTTGTTGATTGTTGGTATTTTCTTCCATAAAAAATATCCGTTACCTCACGAATTTCGCTACTATTTTAGTCCTAAAAAAGAGGTTGTCAACCCCGTTAGAAAGTGTAAGAGCGCATGATCCGTTAATATAGAAAATACAGCTAGAATCCTCTGCTCTCGCTTGTTAATAACCAGCAAAAAGAATTAAGTTTGTGATTCTTTTTGCCAAGCTTTCTAACGGGGTCAACCCCGTTACTTGTCTTCTCCGATGACAAAATGGCCAAAAAAAACTATAATGTATAGGTAACTTAAATTAACGGCAAAAGCCTATATGATAATCAAAAAAGGAAAGGTAAATTGGATAAATTTAATCAGGCCAAACGAAAAAGAATTGGCGGCGCTTAAAAAAGAATTCGGCATCCATCCGATAATCATCGAAGAATTGTCCCAGCAATCGGCACGTTCAAAGGTGGAAATCTACGGCAATTACATGTACATCGTCTATCACTTGCCGGTATATGATTCCAAAGAAAGAGTTTCCAGGCGAGGTGAAGTTGATTTTTTGGTAATTAAAAATACCGTTATTACTGTCACCTATGAGCCGCTTGAGCCAATACAAATGCTTGAGGAAAAAATCGAAGAAAACGAGCACTACAAAGAGCGTCTTCTGAGCGCCGACACGACTAGATTATTTTACTATCTCATGGAATCCTGTCTTTTGTTTTCTTTAAGGCAACTGCGGCACATCGACGAGAAAGTTGAAGACATCAGAAACAACTTGTTCCAGAACAAGGAAAAGTCGCTTCTTGAAAAAATTTCCTACGTTAAACGGGACCTGCTCAGCTACTATTTGATTACCAAATCTCAAACGAGCATTTTTAATTCTCTCAACAAAGTCGGTCCGGACTTCTTTGGCGGACACACCAAAGTTTATTTCAGCGATTTGGAGGGCGACTTTTTAAAAGTTATGCAGTCCTGCGAAAACTACAAAGAAACGATAGAGTCGTTCGAACACACCAACACCCAAATGTTAACGATAAGAATGACCAAGGTAATGCAAAGATTTTCGGTTCTGGCATTTTTGACTTTCCCGATAATGGTTTTTCTGGCTTTGTTTACCATAGACACCAGCTCCCGGCCGATAGTCGGACATACGCCTTATGATTTCTGGATTTTGGCCGGAATTGTTGCCGGCGCTTTGCTGATAATGGCAATAATATTCAAGAGGAAGGATTGGCTCTAGAAACAAGAGAAATGAAATCGGGTGGCAATGCCACCCTTTTTTACCTATCGACTAAGAAACCAGAGAACGACAACGACAGCCACCAAGTCAACTGCAGCCCACCAGAACGCTTTGACAAACTAAACAATCAGGGTAAATAAAACAATCAGGGCAAAGAAGACAGAGATAGTCTTCATCGCTATTCCCATCGCCCAAAGAAACCAGCTCCTGTTTTTCTCCAGAGTGTTCCCCCAGAAAAACAATAAACCGCAAACAAGCGCACCGAACGCCAAGTTCCAGAAAGCTGTCAGTTGCCCGAACATAAATCCCTCCTTGTCAGGTTCT
>Ga0315293_10007128_pt1 | contig 10399 bp, 7 predicted proteins | sample YL17G13_20_MG_FD_203071 | JGI IMG/M metagenome (GOLD analysis project Ga0315293, IMG submission 203071) | Sediment microbial communities from Yellowstone Lake, YNP, Wyoming, USA - YL17G13_20 | ecosystem: Environmental > Aquatic > Freshwater > Lake > Sediment | place: USA: Wyoming | collected... | reverse complement strand
GGGTTTGGGACAATTACTTCATCTCCTTCGTTGACGAGCGCCATTATGCCGCAGTAGATAAACGGTTTCGCCCCGGGCATGACTACGACTTGCTCAGGAATCACTTTGATTCCCCGCGTCTTGCTCAAATACTCTGCCGCAGCTTCTCTCGCCTCAGGAATCCCTGCTGATGGCGCATAATGCGTCTGCCCGTTCTGCATTGCCTTGACGGCGGCGTCAATGATGTTCCTGGGCGTATCAAAATCCGGTTCCCCGATTTGCAGATGAATGATCGATTTCCCCTGCCGCTCGAGCGCTTTGGCCTTCGCCAGCACCACATATGCGCCCTCAGATTCAAGTCTCTTGATTCGCTCGGTGTATTGCATCGACTGATTCCTTACTTTATGCGAAGAAGTTCCATAGCTTTCTCGGCAATATGCTCGCCGGACAGACCATACTTTCTAATCAACTGCCAGGGCCGTCCGGATTCACCGAAGCGATCGCGCACGCCGACCATTGCAAACTTGATCGGCCTGTCTTCCATCGCCTGCTTTTCCAATATAATACCTGCCACTCGATTGCCCAAGCCCCCAACCTGGTGTTCTTCAGCCGTAATCACCGCACCAGTCTCTCGTGCGGCCCGCAGAATCGCGCCATGGTCCATTGGTTTGACCGTGTGCATGTTGATAACCCGTGTCTCCAACCCGTGTTCAGCTTTCAGGATGTATGCGGCACGAAGCGCCTCGGCCAATTCCGGTCCGCAGGAAATAATCGATAGGTTTTCATGCTCGCCAGCGTACTGCCCGGCAAGTGATACGTCAAAAGCATCCATAAAATGCTCGGACTCCCGCCGAAAGCGAAGGATATTGGCCTCGCCGAATCGAAAAGGTGTTGCCCTTGACGTCACGACCGGCGTAGCCTCACGCGCGAAACGAAGATACTTGGGGCCGGCTTGATCAAACAACAACGCGCGGGTCATCTTTTCAGTCTCCACGGCATCGCAGGGCACCCCGACATGCATGTTCGGCAGCCCGCATATTTGAAAGAGGGCTTCCAGTTCCTGATGAGTGGCGCCGTCGGGCCCGACCGAAATCCCGCCGTGCGCGCCGACGATTAGCACGTTGAGATCGGCGTAACAAACTGATACCCGAAGTTGATCCAGATTACGGGCTGAGGCGAACACGCCGTACGTCCCGAATACGGGGAGTCTACCCTCCTTGGCCAAACCGGCAGCGATAGTGGTTGCGTTCTGTTCTGCGATGCCGACCGAGATAAACCGATTCTTCCGCTCGGGATGCTGTCTGTAGAAGTCCGAGATGTTGATGGAATCGGAGATGTCGGCGCCAAGACAGACGATCCGTTCATCGCCGCCATATACATCAAGCGCTCGGCCAAACCCGCTTCGCGTAGGCCGCATCTCCACTTTCATACGGTTGTCCGCGTTCCACCAATAGGAACGCGAAAATCGTGGCGCGTCGGCCTCAAGCTCCCTCTCAACCAGTTGAATGTGTTCCTGGCCGTAAGCGATCATGCGGTCTACATCGATCTTCCGACCAAGCCCCAGTTCGCGAAGCGCAACCTCGAGTTCTTCCCTGTTCGGAGGTTTACCATGCCAACCGACCACATTCTCCATGAAGGAGACTCCCCGGCCCTTGATCGTGCGGCAGATCAGAACGGTGGGTTTTCGGGATTCATATTGATTGCGCGCTCTTTCAAGATTGGTCACCAGTTCAGCCATATTGTGACCGTCAACCTCGAGAACCTGCCACCCGAACGCCCGGTACTTCTCGGCCAGCGGCTCGATATTCATAACATCTACGACCGGCCCATCGATCTGCAGCCGATTCTGATCGATGATGAAGATGAGATTGTCGAGACCGTGGTGTGCCGCGGCCATCGCCGCCTCCCACACGGAACCTTCCTGCTGCTCACCATCGGAACAGATCACAAACACACGATAATCCTTCTTATCCAGCTTGGCCGCAAGTGCGATACCGACCGCGACCGAACAACCCTGGCCCAGCGATCCACTGGATATTTCGACTCCCGGAAGGTCCCGCCAGTGTGGGTGACCCTGCAAGGGGGAGCCGAGCATTCGCAATTTGGCCAGTTCGATCTCTTCAAAGTAACCGCTCACGGCCAACGATGTGTACAGGGCAGGCGCTTTGTGGCCGGCTGACCAGATGATTCTGTCGCGGTCTTCCCAAGACGGATTGCGGGGGTCATGGCGTGCGACCTTCAAGTACAGCGCGGCGCAGATGTCCATCGCGCTCAGCGTCCCGCCAGAGTGGCCGGACCCGGCCGAGCACAACGCTGCCAGGTTCAGGCCACGCATGTAATTGGCTCGTTCTATCAGTTGTTCAATAGAATAATCTCGAAGCGGCTGATGAGTAATTGAGTCAACAAGAGGCATTCGTTATTTCACTCCAAGCTCTGCGCCCTGGGCGGACCGGAATATGACCAAATTACGCCACTACGCACTCATCTGTCAATGATCGGGACAATGTGCCGCTTCCACACTTGGAGGGCGCGGCGCCGGAGATCGCGACGTGATCCGGAGTTGAGGATAACAACATCCGAACGCTTCCTCATCTCTGTAAATGACAATTGTGCGCGATCCCTTTTCAGAGCATCGGCACGAGAAATACCTCGCTCTTGCATTCGTTGCAGTCTTACCCGGCGGGGAGCAGATACCACGATAGTGACATCCATCTCGCTTTCAAGACGCCAATAGTGCATTAGGGCAGCATCTACTACGATAATGCCGCCAGCTTTCAAACCTTCCCTGATCTGTCTGCGAAGCTCCTTCAGCAAATGTGGATGGACAAGGTAATTAAGAGCGGCAGTCGAGTCGGCGTTCGCAAAGGCCAGCCCCGCCAGCTTTAGCTTGTTGAGCGCGCCGGAGGCAGTCAAGATGCCGTTGCCGAATACTTTGACTAACTGCCGCAATAAGGATGGATTATGCTGAATCGCTTCCTTCCCAATTGTGTCGGCATCGATCACCACGGCACCCTTCGATTTGAAGACGGCAGCTACTGTCGATTTCCCCGCACCAATCTGACCGGTAAGTCCGATTTTCATTGGCCTGCCCGCTATTTGGCGTCCAGCCAGTTGTCCGCCACTCCCATATCGGCAATCAGCGGGACTTTGAGTTTCGCCGCATGCTCCATTCCCTGCGATACGATCTGCTTCACCGCGGCAAGCTCTTCGGTGTGCACATCAAACACCAATTCATCATGCACTTGCAGGATCATCTTTGATCTCATGCCGTTTAGCTTTTTATGAATGTTAATCATTGCAATCTTGATAACATCCGCCGCCGTTCCCTGTATCGGCGTATTGATCGCCGTTCGTTCGGCGAATTGGCGAATACTGAAATTCTTGTCGTTGATTTCCGGCAAATAGCGGCGACGGTTGAAGAGCGTGGTTACAAATCCATTCTCGCGGGCGAACTTCTTGGTCGCCTCGATGTAAGCATTTATTCCGGGGTAGCGAGCAAAATAGGTGTCAATGAATTGCCTGGCTTGTTCGACTGTCAGGTCCGTTTGCTGCGTTAGACCGTATGCGGTCACACCGTAAATAATGGCGAAATTGCATGTCTTGGCCACGCGCCTCTGGGCCGGAGTCACCTGAGAAATGTCAACTCCAAACACTTCCGCCGCCGTGCGCGCATGAATGTCCTCGTTCCGTTCGAAAGCCCCAATCAAACCCGAATCATTTGAGTAGTGAGCGAGAATTCGCAGTTCAATCTGCGAATAGTCGACGGCTAATAGAATGTGGTCCTGGTCTCTCGGGACGAACGCCTTGCGGATTTCTTTACCCTCTTCGGTGCGAATCGGAACGTTCTGGAGGTTCGGATCAGTCGACGATAGCCTGCCCGTCGCTGCGATAGTCTGATTGAACGATGTATGTACTCGGCCGGTGTCCGGGTTGACGAGTCGCGGCAGGGAATCGACATAAGTGCTCGTGAGCTTTTGGATCTGGCGGTATTGCAGAATCAGCCGCGGGAATTCGTGTATCCTGGATAGTTCCTCAAGCACCGAGACATCAGTAGAAAACCCTGTCTTCTTTGCGGTTTTTCCTTTAGTCGGCAACCGGAGTTTCTCAAACAGAATATGGGAGAGCTGCTGAGTGGAGTTGATGTTGAACGGCATGCCGGCGATACCGTAGATCCGTCCGGCCAATTCATCTCCCTTGATCTTCATCTGTTCCGAGAGTTGGGATAGGAATTGAACGTCAATGCGCACGCCCTCCCGCTCCATAGAGGCCAATACTTTGATAAGCGGCAGCTCAATGTCATAGTAAAGGCTGTTGAGTCCGTACTCATCTAGCTTGGGGGCAAGTACTCCGCGAAGGCGCAACGTGTAATCCGCGTCCTCACATGAATAATAGGTGGCATCCGCAACCGGGACGCTGTCGAATGTCCGCTGGTTCTTACCGCTGCCGATTAGTTCCGTGATCGGCTGCATGCGATGATCGAAATACTTCAATGCCATATAGCCAAGCGAGTGCTGTCGGCTGGAGGGATCAATGACGTACGAGGCCACCATCGTATCGAACGAAATCGGATTCACATTTATGCCGGCACGACGAAGAACTTCGTAATCGTATTTTATGTTCTGGCCGGCCTTCTGCACCGCCGTATTTTCCAGGACTCTCCCAAGTAGTTTGAGAGCTGGATCGCGCGGCAGGTTGAGTTGAGAGTCTTGAGCATGCCCGAGCGGTATGTAATATGCGCGACCGGCCTTAGGACTGATCGATACGCCAACCAGTTTCGCTACCAGCGGATTCAGTGAGGTCGTCTCGGTGTCAACGGCGATTTCCTTGAGAATCACCCACTCATTGATCAGATTCTCCAGTTGTTCAAGCGAACCTACGGTTAAGTAACTGCAATCTTGACCGCTGCGCGGCATGAGATCTGACTGCACCGGTTCTACCTTGCCATTTGCCAGTTGTGTAAGCAAGGAACGAAACTCCATTTCCAGAAAGAGCTTTCGGGCCGCATCGTAGTCGATCGATCGTCGCTGTAACTTGGAAAGATCACACTCTATCGGCACGGCGGTGTGCAGAGTCACCAATTCGCGCGAAAGTGTCGCCAGGTCCCGATGTGCCTCTATCTTCTCCCTGACCCCTTTGGCCTTGATGCGGTCTGTATGCGCAAGAATCTCATCCAGCGAGCCGAACTCCGCCAAAAGTTTGTCGGCTGCAACCGGACCAATTCCCGGCACTCCCGGCACGTTGTCTGAACTGTCTCCCATGAGCGACAATTTGTCAATCACCTGCTCAGGATAAACTCCGAATTTCGCCTTTACCTCTTCCCGGCCGATTCTCTCCGGCGCCTCAGGGCTCTTCTTGGGGATATATACTCGAACCCTTTCGGTGACGAGTTGGAAGTAATCTTTGTCACCGGTTACGCACCAGACATCGAAACCGGCCGCTTCGGCGAGTTTCGCCATAGTGCCAATAATGTCGTCCGCCTCGAACCCCTCCATCTCAAACCGAGGAATATTCAGAGCCTCTACCGCCTCCCTTACGCGAGGCAACTGCTCCACAAGTTCGTCAGGCATCTTGGCCCGAGTTGACTTGTACTCCTCATATCTCTCGTGCCGAAAAGTTGGCGCTTTAGTATCGAATACGATGGCCAGGTACTCGGGCTCCTCCTCCTTGATGAGCCTGAGGAGCGAGTTGACCAGACCATAGGTGGCCGACGTGTTTTCCCCTTTTGAATTGATGAGAGGGTTGCGAATGAAAGCAAAGTAAGACCGATAGACGAGCGCCGAACCATCGATCAAGTAGACACTGTTGCCTGACTTGCTCACGCGTACAATCCCTGATCCAAAATGTACTTTGCCACAGCCGGTGGTGTCATCCGAGCCAATTCTACAAGCGTTATTCCCAAAGCAACGCGCGCCCTGATATCGTGCGAGGCCAGATCGACGGGCGAAGTCGGCACTAAGGTGATGGCCCCGATCGGAAAACCTGACGGCGTCGCCAATATGGCTCCGGGTCTCGAACCGGCTATAATCCGAACCTCTCTGATAATTGCCATTGCTTCATACCAAGTTTCAATCTCACTTAACAGATCCGCCCCAATAATGAAGGAGAGTTTCGCGTCTGGTAATCTCTTCTTGAGAGCGCGAACAGTGTGTAGCGTATAGCCGGGATCACTTGACTCTGACTCAATGTCGGTCAGGTGGAATTGCCTTGTGTCGGCAATTGCCAACCGCAGCATTTCGAGTCTGTCCTCAAAGGACGCCACGCAGCCTACGGCCTTGCGGGGTGGAACGAACGACGGAACAAATAAGATGCCGTCCAGTCCGGCTGCGAAAAGAATCTCCCGAGCAAGCGTTAGATGACCATTGTGCACGGGATCGAAAGCCCCGCCGAGTATCCCCCACTGTGCACCGGCATCATGACTTGGCATCGGCTTTCGGCGCTGCCGACGTCGCCTTGCCGGCAATCTCCTGCAGGTACTGATCTGCCTTCTTCACCCTGCTGTCGGTCGGGAAATCCTTCTTGAAGGTCTGGAATTTCCCATTGGCGGTTTCATAGTCCGCCTTCTTCAGAGCCGCCTCGCCGGCCTTGAAAGCGGCATCAGCCGCCCGCTTCCTGGCCTTGGACACCAACGGGTCGTTAGGGTATACGACTACAAAATTCTCAAATCGACGACGAGCCTCGTCATATGCTCTCATGTTCATTTCTTCTTCAGCAATGTTGTAGCTGGCTGCCGGAGCGTATTCGCTGCTCGTATAATCATCAATCACCTTCTGATAGTATTTCTTGGCTGCCTCTGACGCCCCGATCCGAGTGTAAACAACGGCTGCCGAGAAAAAGCGCCTTGCTTCCCTGGTTCTGGCGAGATTCAAGTACTTGTCGGCATCAGGCACCAACTCCGATTCGGGGTGCTCAAGAATGAAATCCTCAAGCTGGCGAATAGCTTCGGCAAGATCGGTTTGATCAAGCCCGGCATTCTTCGGTGTGGTCTCAAACGTACAGACCGCGCGCATAAACTGGGAGTGATCGGCGTACACCGACCCCGGGTAATTCAGTACCAACCGATTAAACTCGACAGACGCAAGCGCATAGTCTTTGTTGCCGAAATAAGAAAGCGCCAGGAAATACTGCGCAGTATCGACCACCGGATCACCCGGGTAATTGTAGATTACCTGCTGCAACGACTCAATCGCCTTCAGATACTTCCTTTTGTCGTACCTGCATTTTGCCGTCTCGAAAGTCTCATGTGCCGACTGCGCCAACCGATCCGACTTGCAGCCGTCACCTCCGCCGGAACCAAGCATAAGCGTGAGGCCGAGCGATGGCTCCACGTATCCACGGAAAGGCCGACTCTTCAATTCGGACCAGTTGCTGTTACCGTAGAAGGTCTCGGGCAGTCTATCGGCCACATTCATTAATTCAAGCGTGTATTTGCAGCGGATATCGATAGCCAAGCTGTGACTGACGGGTATCTGGATGCCCGTTCCCACTTTGAAATTTAGATCAGTAGCGCGATGAGATTCATTGTCGACTACTCTCCTGACTTTCCAGAAATCAGCCCCTGCACCGGCTATGAGAAATGGTCTCACCGTGTGTGCCGTATCAAAATAATACTCAACATCCATGCCGAGGAGAAGACCAGTCAGGCGAAATGCTGCATTGTCACTCGTTGACGCAACACCTCCCTGGTTAGCATATCCAAGGGTGTCATCGAAAGCAGACGCGCGTCCACAAGTCAATCCAATCATGAACTGAGAAGAGATGTCCCTCTTTATTTCCAGGGACCAATTGCGACCACGCATGAAAGGTTCGTAGGATCGTCCATACGCATAGAAGTTCGACCCCGGGCGCACCGGCATGAAAAATCCATTCCGAATGGCGATAGAGGTATTTCGCTGCGAGTTCCCTGCCCGCGCGGCATCTCCCATGATCAATATGGCCGCGAGTAATGCTGTGCTCAAGAAGTTACGTGTCAAGCGTGTAATTCTCCTTCAGGTTCTTGTACCACTCCGCGATCTTGTTAAGGTAGTGACGAGGCATCGGTTTGTTCTCTCGCATGAGACCGCGAAGTCTGGTTTCTCCCACGTTATACGCCACCAGCGCCTTCTTGACATCTTTGAACTTCAGTATCTGCCCAAACAAGTAGGCGCAGCCGAGCCTGATATTTGCCTCCGGTTGCATCAGGGTCTGCTTACCTTTCCACGGAACGCCGGCCAGATCCGCGACCGATGACCCGGCGAGAGACCTCAACTGCATGAGTCCGATAGCGCCGCTGTCCGAGACCTCATGTTTCTTAAACGACGATTCGGTCAATATGACGGATACCAGGAATAGCGGATCGTAATGGTACTTCTTACTTTCGTCATAAATCACGCTTGTCAGTTGACCGGTCTCCTCCTTGGTAAACCCTATCTGAAAATCCTCAATCACTTTGTACAATTGCAGTTTCTCTTCCAACTCCGCGATACGCTTCTGCTGGAAATTCACCTGTTTTTCGAGATCAAATTTCTCATCCACCAAATAAACCAGCAGCGCCGATTGAAGAAGATAGATGACGACTACAATAAACGCAACCGGTCGCGACAAATAGACGCCCAGTTTTTCAATATGGATCATGGCTTACTCCTTTGCCAGTGTCCCATGCAGATCATATCCTTCGGCCGAATCTATGCGAACTCGGCAAATGCTGCCGATCGCGAGCGACCGGCCCGAAACATGCACCTCCTGATCAATGTCCGGGCAGTCCGCCCGTGTCCTGCCAACCGCTCTGCCATCCGATACGGTATCAATCAGCACGTCGACCGAGGATCCCGCCAGTCGCTCATTCTTGGCGAAGGCAATCTCTCTTTGCAGCGTCATTGCGGCATCGACCCGTTGGTGTTTGACTCGCTCGGATACGTGACCGGCCATCCGTTGTGCCGGCGTGCCCTCCTCCACCGAATAAGGGAATATACCCAGCCGGTCAAACTGCCAAGCTTCAATGAAGCTCATTAGCTCTCTGAACCGTTTTTCGGTCTCCCCAGGGAAACCGACTATGAATGTCGTTCTCAGAGTGCCCTGCGGGGCGGATGTCCTGACTCGGTCGAGAAGCCGCTCAATGCCTGCCCGGTCGACCACGCGCCGCATTCGCTTTAGAATATCATCATTGACATGCTGCAAGGGAAGATCAAAATACGGCAAGGTTTTGTTTCCAGTTGCAGCCATATAATCGATCACCTCGTTGGTGAGAGTCGCCGGGTGTAGATACATCAAACGGATCCACTGGACGCCGGGAACCCTGTCCAGCGCTTCCAGCATAGCAATGATATTCGTGGTTTTATGCAAACCGTTCCCCCACATCGTTGCCTCTTGTGAAACGAGGATTAACTCCTTCTTCCCGTTGGCTGCCAGGTGCTCGGCCTCCCGAAGAATCGACTCCAGTGGCCGGCTGCGAAAACGGCCGCGCATGGACGGTATCGTGCAGTAAGCACACCGGCGATCGCAACCGTCGGATATCTTCAAATAGGCGTACGGAAGATTGTCAAATATCAAACGGTCCCGCCAACTCAAGTAGCCAAGCTTCCGCGTCTCAATCTTCACCGTCTTGGTGAATGTGCTCCCCGACCCGACTGCCTCTGCCAGCGAGTCCAAAACCCCGTGTCCAAAGGCGCCATCCAGCTCCGGCATTCCCTGAAGAAGCTCGTCGCCGTGTTTCTGCGTGAGACAGCCGGCAGCATAGAGTCTCCGAAGCATTCCGGCCTTCTTCAACTGACCCAGCCGGAGAATTTCGTTTATCGATTCTTCCCGGGCGGGGAGTATGAAGCCACATGTATTGACAATGATCGTGTCAGCCGCTTCGGGCGACGCAACCAGTTCATGCCCGTCGTGGACCAGGCGGCTCGCGATATATTCTGCGTCTACATCGTTCTTAGGGCATCCCAGTTTCTGAACGTAGACGCGCATTGCTTCAGAGCTTCACGGTTTCAGCGGAGTCCGGGAAAGCGGGCACAAAGACGCTATCGTCGCACTTAGGGTCAAGCTTCTGCTCTATCAGCACTACCCTGACCTGCTCGTCATTGACGTCGAGATAATCGATGTGGGCGATTTGTTGACGGTCGGCATCGATAACGACAAGCATGGAATCCGGGATATTGCTGGCGCTTACGCCGACTTTTTTTGTCAAACGGTACTCCTGATTCGCCTGGATGCAGCGCGTCAAGTAGTATTCATCCAACCTTGTCAGAAACGATATTTCCTTGTTTGCGGCGTGACCGGAATCGAACTGCTCAACTATGACCTGATTTGTTGAAGGCGAGTAAGAATAGGCAAACTTACCATCACATAAGTAAACATCTTTACCAAGCACGATCACATAACGACCGTCACGCGCAATCTGTGCCGTTCCTCGACTTGAATCTTTGGTGTCGAAAACACTCGAAGACAGGAC
>Ga0315293_10007125_pt1 | contig 10401 bp, 5 predicted proteins | sample YL17G13_20_MG_FD_203071 | JGI IMG/M metagenome (GOLD analysis project Ga0315293, IMG submission 203071) | Sediment microbial communities from Yellowstone Lake, YNP, Wyoming, USA - YL17G13_20 | ecosystem: Environmental > Aquatic > Freshwater > Lake > Sediment | place: USA: Wyoming | collected... | reverse complement strand
GCTGCGGTCCCCGATAGCGTGCATGCTTTTGTCGGATGGAGTGGTGACGCACATGGTACTGCGAATCCGTGCACGGTTACCGTGGATGGTAACAAGAACGTGACTGCTTCTTTCGCATACAAGAAATTCGTGCTTACGATGCAGGGCGGTGGCCATGCGACGACTGTTCCCGCCGCGACGGATTCGATTACCGTTGGCACACCCTACGCCATCTCGGCATCGCCTGGTACCGGGTACCGCTTCGTCAACTGGTCAGTAGCGCCGGTCAACGCCGCGACGATCCTCCGCGACACATCGGCGACTACCGCAATGGTAACGCTTGCTGCGGCAAGAAACATCATCGTCTCGGCAAGTTGCGTCTTGAAGACGTATCAGTTGTCGGCTTCTGCCGGAGCCGGAGGAAGCATTTCTGCGCCTGCGGTTTCGCCTGTTGCGGTGAACCATGGCGCCGCAACAACCCTTATTGCTGTTTCGGGCACTGGATTCAGCTTCAACAAGTGGACGGTGACCACCGGGTCGGCCACCTTCGCCGACTCCACGGCATCGTCAACCACCGCAACACTCATCTCCGGGGATGCAACGATTGTGGCCGTGTTCGCGCGCAGATCTTTCGCTGTAAGGGTATTGTCTGCGGCCGGTGGAACGGCGAGCCCGGCAGGTACGAACAATGTCTCCTTTGGAGATTCACTCACGATCTCGGCAACGCCCGCCGCGAAGTACCTGTTTGCCAAGTGGACAAGGACGAATGGCCTGAGCGTACGAGACTCCACTGCAGCGTCAACCAAAGTAGCGGGCGTGGCAGACAGCGGCAGCGTCACTGCTGTCTTCACCCCTCCAGACACTGTTCGCTTCAACAGCAACGGCGGCAGCCCGGTCGACAGCCAGGTGGTGACCCACAATACGGTTGCCGTTGCCCCGACCGCGCCAACGCGCAGTGGATTCGCGTTTCGGGGATGGTTCACCGATCAGACCACACTCACCAGTTCCTTTGCCTTCTCAACTCCCATCACGTCCAGTGTGAGGCTCTATGCGAAGTGGGCACAATTGTATTCGGTGGTCTACGATCCTAATGGCGCTCCCGGTGGAAGTGTGCCTGTTGACAATGCGCAATATGCAACGGGTGATAGCGTCACGGTTCTCGCTAATACCGGGAGTTTGACAAGAACGTATTACACATTCTCGGCTTGGAACGTAAGCGCAACGGGTGCAGGAACTGTGCGAACGCCAGGATTCAAGTTCGCCATGGGCAGCGCGAATGTGAGGATATACGCTCGATGGACCCTCGATCCGCCGGTGATTACACTCGATCCCCTACCGAGAACTGTTGCAGTAGGTAGCTCGGTTAGTTTCAGTGTTGGGGCAACCGGCGACAGTCTGACCTACCGGTGGCAGAAGAACGGAGGGGATATTGGCGGTGCTCAGTCCGCCACATACACGAAGACCAACGTCGTGCTCGGTGACGCTGGGAGCTACCGATGTTTTGTTCAGAATAGTGCGGGGCGTGTGGGAAGTGCGGCAGCCGCGCTGAACGTCTACACGGTTGACCCCGGGATGCGATTAATTGCCGGCGGCACTTTTCAGATGGGCCAGGTGGGGATCGCGGAGCCGGTTCACTCGGTAACCCTTTCGCCATTCTACATGGATACCACACTCGTGACGCAAGCGGATTACACTGTGCTTATGGGGGTGAATCCTTCCGACAGCCGATGGCTCAGCGATGCCAATCCGGTCAACAGAGTCACCTGGTTTGATGTAGCACTCTACTGCAACAAACGAAGCAAACGTGACGGGCTTGACACAATGTACAGCTACTCAAGTGTCTCCGGGAGTCCGGGAAACGGGTGCATGGGACTCGGGGGATTGGTCGTTGACACAATCAAGAAAGGCTACCGTATGCCCACCGAAGCGGAGTGGGAGTACGCCTGTCGGGCTGGATCTACGACCATTTGCTTCTGGGGGGATGATGTGAATGCTGGTAGTTCCTATGCGTGGGCAGCAAACTCTGGCGGAGCGCTTCATCCGGTTGCGTTGAAGGCACCCAATGCGTGGGGGCTCTATGATATGGTAGGAAACCTGTGGCAGGTCATCAACGACTGGATCGCCCCATATTCCTCCAACGCGGTAACCAACCCCTTTGGCCCAGGCTCTCAAACCAGTGATGGAAGGGGGTATCGAGGTGGTTCGTTTAGCGATCCTGACAACAACTTTCTTCCTTCAGCCAACCGGGGCAGCGGTTCCCCGAGCCAGACTGAGCCCTACGTTGGATGCAGACTCGTTCGCTCTTTCTAGCTGAGTGCGCAAAGCCTAAAGTGGAGACAACTGTGCTATGTACTACGACAGCAACTTTGCTATAGTCGTTCCGATGGCCAACGAGGAGAAAGAGTTCGACGTTTTCGCGCTGGAACTCAGGAACATATTGACCAAGCTGCATGCAGGCATGATATATTTCATCGTCGACAATGCTTCAAAGGATCGGACAATTGAGCTTTGTCAAGAGCTCTCAAAACAGGACTCGCGATTCATCACGGTTTACGCCCCCGAGAACAAGAACGTCGTAGATGCGTATCTGAGGGGGTACCGGGAGGCATACAATCGCGGACACGATATTGTCGTCGAAATGGACGCTGGGCTTTCGCACGATCCTAAGGCGATTCCCATGTTTCTTCGTGTTCTTGACGAAGGAAACGAGTGCGCCTTCGGAAGTCGATTCATCAATGGCGGCTCGATACAGGATTCCAATATCTACAGGTATTTCCTCTCAAAATTCGGAACAATCCTCTCCAATGGCCTCCTGGGGACCAGAATGCGCGATATGACATCGGGCTTCCAGGCCTTCCACCGGCACATCGTCAAGGAGATCATCGATCACCCATTTCGCTCCAAGGCCCACTTCTTTCAGACAGAGCTGAGATATCTTCTACGAAGGAAGCGATTCGCCGAGGTCCCGATCCACTACAGCTCTCCATCACCGCGTGTGTCAAGAAAAGCCGTGAGAAATGCGGTTTCCGTTCTCCTGTACTATTTCTTCAAGCGCGTCACCTTGCACGGTGGACGGTAAGATGAAGGTCGCTGCGCTCACTGGTGGGTCCGGACACATCGGATTCAATGTTGCTGCTCTGTTGCTCAGCAAAGGATACCGCGTCGTTCTGCTTGGTCGGAAAGAAAACCAGAACGTCGAGATGCTGAAGCAAGGGGGTGCTCTCTCGCACATCTGTGATCTGTTCGATGAAACAGCTTTCGGCGACAAACTCGTCGGATGCGATGTCTTGTTTCACTGCGCCGCCGAGAATACCACCGCAACCGATGACCGGCAGAGAGTCCTCAGAAATACCAATGGCCTCGCGGTGTCGGTGATTTCTGCAGCAGTCAACGCCCGGGTTCCCACAATAGTCTACACCAGCTCGGTAGTCGTGCTTGGAAGAAGCACTCGGCGCGATCGGTTGCTGAACGAAATGTCGCGTATTCACAGCGGTGAGAGCCCGTACGTAGAAGGCAAGCTTCAGAGCGAATTGTTCGTACAGCAGCTTGTGAGTGAGTCGAATGTCGATATTCGAAGGGTCTATCCATGCTGGGTTGTTGGCCACGGCGACATTAGGGGCACGCCTCCACATAGGATGATCGAAGCCGCCTATGTGAAGGGAGCGCGCGCCTACTTTGACGGTGGAATCTCCGTGGCAGACGTGAGTGATATTGCGCAGGGGCACGTCGCGGCCTACGAGGTTGGGCTACGTGGCGGAGCGTATGTGCTCGGAGGAGACAATATCACCTTTAAAGAGTTCTACTCAACCATATCGACCCTATCCCGACGACCAATGCCCTTCATTGGTCTTCCCAAGTGGGCGATCTGTCTTGGAGCATCTGTGCTCAAGAGGGTCTGCGGCGCTATTGGAAAGACCTCGCCTATCGATCCGGCCTATGCGAGGGCGGTGATTGGCGCCTATAGCTGGTACGACTCAACGAAGGCGAAGACTGAGCTGGGCTACCGCATCAGGCCCGCTCGGGAATCGATTTGCGGAGCAGTTGCCGAGATCGTCGGCAGACGCGCAGGTACCCAGTTTCTTGGTGTGAAACGCTCTGCCGTTGCAATTGCGGGGTCGACACCACCCGGCGGTGTACTCCTGATCACGGGCGTCCCAGGCTGGCTCGGGAACCGCATGGTCGATATTCTGATAAACGGCGATCGCCTCGGACGGTATGCATCGGATAGAAAAGTCCGTCTCCTGGTTGAGGAGCGATATCGTGGGCTTCTGCGGCTTTCCGACAACTTCGAGATAGTCTACGGAGATGTCACAAGACGGGAGTCGCTATCGGGCGCTTTTCGCGACGTCGTTGCAGTGTTCCACATCGCCGGGGCTATTTATCCGCAGCGAATACGGACACTCTATGAAGTCAACTACAGCGGCACCCGTAATGTAGTTGACGAATGCATTGCACAGGGCGTCCGGCGCCTCATATACATGAGCACCGATTCAGTCTGCGGCAAAGCACGACGAGGCGTGCGGATCCTCGACGAGTCTTCGCCACCGACCCCGTACAAGAATTACGGTCGCAGCAAGTACTTGGCAGAGAAGTATATCTTCGACAAAACTCGCGAGGGAGTACTCGACGGGACCGCGTTGCGTGGATTCTGGTTCTTCGGGCCGTTTGCACCACCTCGCCAAATCGGGTTTCTCAATATGTTCCGCTGGCCTCGTCAAGTCGTGTTTGGCAATGGCAGGAACCTGCGCAGCATCTCACATGTCGATGACACTATATCCGCCTTCTTTGAAGCGGAGAACAGCCGAGCCACCGTCGGCAACTGGTACTGGATCGGCTGCGAGAGAATGGACATTACGGTTGACGAAATATATGGTCTGATCGCAGAAGAAATGCATGTGCCGTATCGTCCCCTGTATGTTCCCAAGCTCCTCTGCAGACTCTTGGGCATGGCAGATTCTCTCCTGGGGATGTTCGGCTATCTCCATCCGACCATACATGCTGCAGCGAAATTCGATTTCGATATTGCCGGCAATATATCCAAGGCACGTAGAGACTTTGGCTACGATCCGAAGGTAACCCTCAACGAGGCCGTTCGCGAGCTGGTTGAGCTCGGACGGCACTGAAAGCCCCAATGGACACAACTCACGCCATTGTTATCACGTCGATTTCTTCGCCGGAGAATGCGGTCCTCAAGACATTCGCGGACGGATGCTCAAAGACCGGTGCTCGTTTCATCGTGGTCGGTGACAAGAAGTCGCCATCGGGTTTCCGTCTGCCCGGATGCGATTTCTGGGATATCGGGCGGCAGGCCACCCTCTCCCTCAAGTTGGCGAAGCTGCTTCCGTACGGGTCTTACGCCCGCAAGAATCTTGGGTATCTCGTCGCAATGCAGAATGGGTGCCGGATTATTGTGGAGACCGACGATGATAACTACCCTGGTGCGGACTTCTGGAAAGACCGTGTCAGGTCGGTGCCCGGGAGAATTGCCGAGTACACCGGCTGGACAAATGTGTACCGGTACTTTACCGATGCACACATATGGCCTCGTGGTTTTCCGCTGGACCGGGTAAGAGATCTACCACCAGATCTTGGTCCTGGGTCTTCGGAGAGTCTCGAATCGCCGATTCAGCAGGGCCTTGCGGATGAGAATCCGGATGTCGATGCAGTCTTCAGACTCGTTCTTCCCTTGCCCCTGACGTTTCGCCCCGCCCCTTCGGTGGCGCTGGGCGCCAACGCATGGTGCCCTTTCAACAGCCAGAACACAACATGGTTTGCCGAGGCATTTCCCCTGCTCTACCTGCCATCGTACTGCAGCTTCCGAATGACAGACATCTGGCGGAGCTTCGTTGCACAGCGAATTGCCTGGACATGTGGTTGGCGCATTCTCTTTCACAAAGCAACAGTACATCAAGAACGCAACGATCACAACTTGATGAAGGACTTCGCCGATGAGGTGCCGGGGTACCTCAGTAATGAGCGGATCTGTCAGACGTTGGGAGATCTCGATCTTGCATCGGGATTTGACTCAATCGGAGAGAACCTTGTTGCATGCTACGGGGCTCTGGTGAAGCTCGGTGTTATCGGAGTAGAGGAACTCCCGTTGGTCGAGGCGTGGACTGATGACCTGGCGGGGTGAGCGGCCGCAGGAGGAAATCTCCGCGAGACACCGGCGCCTATCTTCGTCGCGCCGCCGCCGTAAGCTCCTCCATCACCGTCGGGTCGTTCGGAGCGCCCTTGGCGATGGCTCTCTGGTAGCAGTCAAGCGCCGCCGCATACTGCTTCTTCGCGCGATAGATCTGCCAGAGAGCGTTGAGAGCATCCCGGTTGCCTGGATTGAGTTGGACCGCCTGTGTGTACGCCGCCAGAGCGTCATCGGTACGGCCTGTGCGCGTATAGCAGTCGCCCAGTACCCCCAGGATATCGTCCTTCACATACCCCCGTCGGATTACTCGCGCAAGTGCACTGGCTGCCTCGTCGAATCGCTGAGCACGGTGTAGTGAGATCGCCTGGTTAAGTCGCGATTCAACCTGGTTTGAGTCGAGATCAGCAGCCCGCCCGAATGCTTCGCCCGCTCTGGTGTAGTCACCCATTTGGACATAGACCATGGCCAATGAGTTGTATCGTCGCGGGTGGGGGAGAGCGGCGACGCCCTTCTCCAAACACTCCGCAGCTACCTTGAAATTCTTTCGCTCGCTGTAGAATGCACCTAACTGTTCGAAGTTGTGTCCGGTTACGTTGGGGAGCGTATGAGCCTGTCTGCTCTCGCTGAGTACTGCAAATCGGTGCGCGGAGGCTTCGGCGTCGTGGTTCAGCGCTATCCACGCCAAAGCATGGAACGCGCTTACGCCAACAATTGTGATTTGTGCGCGGGGACGCCATGCCAGCACGCCTTCGTGGATCAGTACATACACCACGAACAACGTGTACAGCACAATAGGTCCGCTCTGAAGGTCCCAATCGCGAACCAGGTCGATTCTCGGGTCCATCATGAAGAAGAAGGCCAGCTCGAAGAAGAACATGAGGAAGAGAAACTGGGCGATTCGGTCCTTCAGCAGCAATCGGGGACGTATCGCAAATACCAATGCAATAAACGCAATGGGCGAAGACAGCAGATGCAGGTTGAGACAGTCAAGTAGGTGACGAGGAGAGAGTGCTGCATAGGAGCCGGAGAATAGCGGAAGGAATACCTTCCCGCTGCTCATGCCAGTCTCTGCGAGCATTGCTCGGTACTGCTCGAAACTGAAACCAGCCGTCAGCAGGTACATGACCACAACAGTTCCCACGCCAAGGGGAATTGAGCAGTAGAGAATCGTCGCGGCGACCTTATTCTTTGCCCGCGCAATGCTCATCCACATAGCAAGCAGCATCGATAGACCCACGAGCGCTGCGGTTTGGCTGAAGGCAACTGCGATGGAACAGGCGATGAGCGCTGGTATCGGAGACTTCCCCTTGATGGCACGGATCGATAGAGCCGCGTACCAGGGAAACACCGAGTAGAACAGCGAGTAGCTCTCGACATATCCAAAGAAGACTTCCATGTAACCGCATGTAGTCACAAAGAGGAAGCAGAACACCTTCTGCCCGAATGTTCGGCAGATTGTTTGACAAAAGAGCATGGTGCCGGTGACAAACACCACTCCAGCGAGACCGCTCAGAATGCTATAGGAAAGAATGAGTTCCCCGCGTTGCGGAGCAATGAACGTTTTGTAGAAGAGTGCGTGCAGATGGTGGTCAAACACGTCTGAGGTCCGAAAGGTCATTCGCGGGAGGCTTAGCAGCAGGATGTTGCCGTCACCCAGAAACGAAGTTGTTGCACGCAGATTCCAGAACAGAACTGCACTGATGCCGGTGACCACTGCGGCGGTTTGCCACGGATACCGACTCATCCATGCGACGAGCGATATGACGTGCCGGTGCATAGCCAGTGCACAGACCGTTGAGACTGCCAGCACAACAAGCAGCGGCGCGCTGTCCCCGACAAATCGCAGACTGTGCACGCCCCACATCTGTCCGCTCGCATACGCCGCGCAGAGCACCTCGAAGCACAGGAACCCCAGCGACGCGACCATGGCCGCGATGGCCACACGGGTCGATCCTTGAGGCATCGATTCCACAACCGGCATGGGCGCAGCCTTTTCGCGCTTACTCGACACGGGTTCCTCCACGAACTCGCTTCTTGGTGAGTCGTTGTGCCAGAATCAGCGAGTTGCGGCGCGTATTGTAGACGGCGCGTTTCTCCTTCGGCAGCGCCGAGATATCGGCTTGGCGGAAGCCCGCCTCCAGGAACCAATCGGCAGCCTGCGTGGTGAGCACGAAGACCCGGCCGAGACGCTCCTTCTTTGCTCTGTCAACGAAGTACGACACGAGCTTGGCGCCGATGCCAAGACTGGCGTACATGTCATCGACGGCAAGCGCGTGGATCTCTCCGCTCGCGTCCGGAAACGTGTGCAGGGCAGCACACCCGTGTATGGTGCCGTCCACCTCGTACACGGCAAACTCGCCAATGCTCTTCTCGATCTCCTCGGCGCTTCGAGGCACCAGTGTCTGGTTCTGCACCAGAGGCTGCATGATGCGCAGTACCTCAGCTACATCGGCAAACGTCATGGGGCGGATATTGTCGTGCTGGTTGGCGTACACCATGGTACCCAGCCCGCGGTTGGAGAATATCTCTTTGAGCAGCACGCCCTCGATGCGACCGTCGATGATATGCACACGGTCAACGCCGCTCTTGCAGGCGCGCACGCCCAGGTTGAGAAGCTCCAGCGACTGATCGTATTCCTTGCCGGCATTGAGCTTGAGAAATGACTCCGCCTCGTCAACCCGCAACTGCGAGATCACGCCATCGGTGGATGCGTAGATCCCCTCGGGCACCTTGTACAGCTCGGCGGTGATTCCCGGCGTGTTGGTGATGTAGAAAAGCTTGGCGGCCTGCAGCTCCACACTGATGGTGAAGGCCAGATCGTTCGAAGAAATGTTGTACGGCTTGCCCACTCCGCTCCACCCGATATTGGGGAATATCGGCACAAGGTGCTGCTCCAGCACGCTCTGCAGCACCGAGGTATTGACCTTCTCGACCAGGCCGGAGTGCTGGAAGTCCACGCCATCGTGGACGCCGATGCCGCGAGCCTGCACCCAGTTGCCCACCACCGCGCAGGTGTTATTCTCGGCGAGCATGGTCATGATCTTGTTGGATACATCGAACGCGGCCATCTTGATGAAAGGAATGGCCTGTGCCGTGGACACGCGCACACCGCCCACTGTTTTGCAGGGAATCTTGTAGGTTGCCAGAATTTCGTCGATGCGCGTCTTGGCGCCGGGAACCAGCACAATGCGGATGCCTGCCTGATGCAGATGCACGATGTCGCGGATCAGCAGCGGGTAGAGGGCATGGGAGCTCAGCGAGTCGTCGAGCTTGATGACGAATGTCTTGTCTTTGAACCGGTTGATGTACCCGAACGTTTCGCGGATAACCTCAACCTGTTCCTTGAGCTTGATTGTGTCCATGCCTCGATCCTCCTCGCGGCTTACAGCACCACCATGTTGTCGCGGTGAACCACTTCGTCAAACGGTTTCTGCCCCAGCTTCGCCGCAATCGCCGATGTCTGGAGGCCGCGTATCAGTTCGATGTCGTGAGAGTCGTAGCCGGCAAGACCTCGGGCCACGACATCGCCCGATTCGCAGATAATCTCCACCGAGTCGCCGGCCGCAAAGGTCCCGTGCACCGACTTGACGCCCGCGGGCAGGAGGCTCTTTCCCTTCTCGACAAGGGCCCTGCGCGCTCCCTCGTCAATGCCGAGGGAGCCCCGGGGCTTTCCCGCAAACGCGATCCAGCGGTCGCGTGCGTTGAGTCGCTTCTCCGGGGGCAGGAAGAGCGTCGACACCGCCGGATCGCGCAGAACGTCGCACAAACGCCTGTCATAGCCGTTGCCCACGACGGCATGGGCTCCGGCGCGCAGGGCCATCTCGGCGGCTTTGAGCTTGGTTGCCATGCCGCCAACGCTGATGTGAGTGGCGCTGCCCGACGCAGACTTGTGCATGTGCGCGGTGATACGAGGCACCACGGGGATGTGGGCAGCGTGCGGGTGTGTGCGTGGGTCGCTCTCGTACAGCCCGTTGACATCGGTGAGCATCACAAACAAATCGGCATTGACGAGCATGGAAATCTGCGCGCCAAGGGTATCGTTGTTGCCGAAACGGATCTCCTGCACACTCACCGAATCGTTTTCGTTTATAATAGGAACTGCGCCGCAATCCAGGAGCTGGAAGAGCGTGTTTCTGAGGTTGAAGTAGCGCTCTTTGTCGCGAAGATCGTCCCAGGTAACCAGAACCTGCCCAACCGGAACACCGTGACGCTGGAAGTACAACTCGTACACCTGCATGAGCCGCGACTGTCCGATGCTGGCACATGCCTGCTTCATGGGC
>Ga0315293_10007124_pt1 | contig 10402 bp, 14 predicted proteins | sample YL17G13_20_MG_FD_203071 | JGI IMG/M metagenome (GOLD analysis project Ga0315293, IMG submission 203071) | Sediment microbial communities from Yellowstone Lake, YNP, Wyoming, USA - YL17G13_20 | ecosystem: Environmental > Aquatic > Freshwater > Lake > Sediment | place: USA: Wyoming | collected... | reverse complement strand
AGAATAAGAATGTTTTGAAAGCTGTTGACACGATAGAAAATTATAAATTTGAAAAGATGTATCTTGATGTTCTTAAAGGTATCACAGACAAGACTCTTGATTCTATATACCCTAAAGCGCAAGCAGAAAGCGAAGAGCTTAGGGAGGCAGCTTAAACTGAAAATGGAAAAGAAAAAAATTAAAATCTATTTAAGAAAAAGTGGAGAAAAAGGAGATCTTAATTACGAACTTATCACGCCCTATGGAGAAGTAAATATAAGCAAAAGAGATAATAAATTTGGAGCCTGGGGGTTATTTCTTAAGAAAGTATTTAAAAAATATTATAATGCATTGGATGAAGATTCTGTAAGAAACTCCACTTTTAAATATACAGAATTGAAAATGGGGGAAGAGAGTTTAAAAAAATTAATGGATACTTTAGAAAAAGAGGAAAAATTAGACAATGAGGTTAGAAAATTAAGAGACAAAGTTAGTGGATTAGCAAATTTAGTTGGAAAACAATTAAGATAAAAATGACAAATAAAAATGTTTGGAAAAATAAAAAGTCTTGTTGAAAGAATTGGTTTTAACATAGACGTTGCTAAAGTGAAAGAATCAATAAAATCAGATTTAGGAAAAGAGTACAGGATTAACTCAGATGTTACTGTTAAAGAAGCTTTAAATGAAATTTGGACTGATTTAGACGTAGGGTTATTTGGTGCAAATTTTGATTATGCCAAGCAGAGGGTTAAAGTTGTTCAAACAGCGATTAACAAGCTAGGATTGCATGACATAGATAATCAAAAAGTGTGCGATTATCTGCCGCAAAAATATTTGCAGAGGACAAATTAAAATGGAAATAAAAACACTGCTTCCATCACCTGAAAGAATTGAAAACGCCATAAATTATCTTAAAAATAAAAAAGTAAATCTGGACCGTTATGTTGAAATTTATGATATTGTAAGAAAAGAGGACAAGGTTGCAATTCACGGCAAAACAAAAGGATTTCAAGAAATGGTTACAGTTCATGATTATAAAACAGGGAATGTTTTAAGAGAAGCGAATGTGGGCTATTCAAACAAATTTCGCTTTGATGCTTTTATGTGAAAATGGATGTAGAAAAAATTGAAGATATTAAAAATCTGAATTTGAATTGGTTGCTGGAAAATTATCTGATTAGAAGATTTAAAAAAAACAGGATATGCAGATATGATCCCTTTGATTTAGGTTGTGTAAATTCATATCTAGAAGTGGGCAGTTTAGTTGCAAATGAAAGAAAGAAAAATAAAATTAAAGTAGATGATTTGATAAGTTTTAATTGGGATATTATTTTTCTATCTTCTGAAAATTATGTTGAAGTTCTAGCTCCTTTCTTCGGGGGAGGGAATTATGGGCCTGAAGATATTAAAGATTATAGTTTTGAAGATAAACAAATCTTAGATGGATTACAAGGCAAGACAAACACTATAAAATTTGAAAAACGTGTTGTTCCTTATATGAACAGCGTTCTTTATCCAAGTAGTTATATTAAAAAAAGTGAAAATAAATTTGCCAATTCTGCTAATACGCTTATAAGAAGCTATCTCGCTTTTAACTCTTATTTAAGCGAAAAAGACTGTAATATAAACAGCAAAATTAAAGAATTACAAGATGCTTTCAAAGGAAAGATAAAATGATCTCTAAAATGGAAAAAAATAACATGTTTCCGCCAAAACAGCCCTTTGAGAAGAGCTTAGAAAAAATGCTTAAAGGCCGTAAAAATGATATAGATGACTGTGATTTTCCAGAAGAAATTAAATTTCATAGATGGTATCTTGATAATTTAACAATTAATTATTACTTTCGCCCTTTTCAGAATAATAGTGAAGGGGAATATGAGGGTGTGTTTATAGAACCAAACGTTAATGCTGACTCTCAGTTGTGGTATCAGTTTGATTTTGATAATGAATACATGGCGAATCTTTCTCATGCAGATGGAGGTTTTAGATATAAAATCCTGTTCCCTGATTATCACGGTCCATTAGATGATGAGCATACTAGAATTCTTGTCAAAAGTAAAAAAGACAACAAGCTAGAATTGAAATATGTAGCCCCCAGAGTTACCAGAACTGAATTTCTTAAGGAATTAGAGAAAATAATCAAATTATCAGAGAAAAGAAAGTAAAATAAATTAGAATTCTAAATCATTCCCTTTAGTCGTTTGACAACAAAAGCCATTTCTCTGACATATTCTTCAGCCCTGTCTCTCCATTTCTGCACTTCTGCCCCGTTGATATCACTGATATCCTGCCTTAGAATCCTGTGAGTCAGAGTGTAAACTTCTCTGTACCAGTCAAGATATCTTCTTTTCAGGAGATTTTTCTCCACTAAATGCTCTCTCATCATTGCAGGAACATGCTCTGGAGAAGGAGGCGATATTTTAGCTGCAATAAGGGCTGCATGAGATGCGTCGACAAAAGCCCAGTAAATTCCTTCTAATGAGGCAATCAAATTCGCCTTTGACCTCAGCATATGCTCGGGGGCTCTTCCAAGAGTTATGTAAATCATTTCAGGGGTTGTTTTTATTTTTCCTTGCGCGAGAAGCACTTTAAGTGGATTGAAAAAGCCTCCGAAATCTATCAAAGGCTCCCCCCATCTTATTATGTTTATAACAACAGGCTCTCCTCTTATCATTTCATCCCACCATGTTGAAAGTTTCACAGTGTTTATATGAAGCTGCTTTGCATAATTGTTTCTCCTGACTAATTTTCCAAGCTCTTCTCGATACCATGCGATTAATTCTTCGTCCCACTGGATTGCGCAGTCATCAATGATTATTATTATGTCAATGTCAGAGCGAGGCTCTGCAATTCCTTTTGCGGCAGAGCCAAAAAGAACCATGCTCTTTATAACTTTTCCAAGATGATTGTAAACTTTTGTAGCAAAATCATAAGCTATTTCCTTGTCTTTTGTAAGCTTCAATGAATTTGAAAATTTTTGGTCTTCAGAATTTTCAATAGCCTTCTTTTCCTTCTTCTCTTTCACCATCTTTTTGCTATTAACCATAAGTTTTTTTGCTTTTTAAATTTTTATGCCATAGGCGTTCCGGAAAATTTGCTTGTTTTTCCAGGCATTGAACTTCCGAGCTCGAGCGGCAGGCTTGAAAATCCGCTGCCGTACATTGAAAAATGCTGCTCAGGAAAAGTAGGGCCATAGCCTGAGAAATAAGCTCCTGCTGCCGATCTTGCCTGCCCCCAGACAGGTCCTGCAGAATAAACAGGAGAGCCCATTGCCTCAAGAGAATATGGGAACGCGCTTGTTTTAAACTGCGACACAAAATTTCCAACTTCCAAGATATTTTTTCCTTTATATCCTGCTTCTTCAAGTTTCCCCATCATTTCTTTTAATGGAGTATCGCCCATGCCAGGAGGTAAATCGCTGTGCTCATAGCCGAAATTATCATTCAAATGAACGTGCTTTACAAAAGGGGCTATTTTTGCTGTTTCTTTAACAATATCCTCTTTTGAATATCCGTATTTTCTAAGCATCCCTATGTGGGAAGTGTCCCATGTCGCCCCAATCATCTTGGCTGCGATTTTCTCAGCTTCTCCTCTGCTTTTTCCTTGCTTGACAGCCTGCTCAACAAATTGTTTTCTTGACTCTTGAACCAATCCTTTCAGGCTTTCTGCCCTTGAAAACGCCATGTTCGGCGTTATGTTCTCAATAGAAATTATCGGGGCATTTTCTCCATATTTATTGTATCCATGCATCGCGACATTAGAGAGAGTTTCCGCGGCATGCACTCTTGAAAAATCCTCAATCTTTACAAAACGCTCAGGAGTTTGAATGCGAACAACTTTCCTTTCCCCATTAACCACTTCCACATACATTCTCCCGCTTTTGTCAAGAAGAGGCGCTGTCCCAAGTCTTGACAATTCTTTTATCATGCTGTCATAAATCATGGTTTTTGACGGAGGAGGGATTTCCCCCCTTATCTCCTCCCTCATTTTATTCATTTCACCGTATTGCTTGCCTACCTTGTTTAATATATCCATCACAGCTCTTTTCTGCTCCGCATTTTCAGGCAAAAATCGCATTGCTTCATTGTAAAGTCCGCGAAAATTAGCATCCAGATCATTATAAAAAATTTCTCCCCTGTCTATTAAATCCATACCCATTTTCTGCCCTGGCGAGAGGTCTTTATCACTTATTTTGCCTTCGTTATAATCTTTCCATACAGTATCTACAGTTTGAAATCCTTCTCTAAAAAGTTCATCCGCGCTTTTTTTGTAAACTTGGAGATTTGAAAGCTGGTTTGACCATGCTGTTCCATTATGTATTTTAAGCATCTGTTCAGGGGTATGCTCTTTTCTTTCTGGGCCTTCAAGCGTAGGTTCCCATCTTACTTCTCTCTGCATCTGGGTTGGCTTGCCTGTCATTTTGTCAACAATGACGATTGATTCTGCTTTTTCAGGGCTTGCCCATTCATAAGCTCCAAGCATTGAAGCATGAATTGTTATCGGGACATTCCCCTTTGGATTCATTTCATGAGCCCTGTCAACAACAGAATTGAAGCTTCTTTCAGCCTGCAGTCTTTCAGCCTCATCCCATACTCCTTGCTGATTGAATCCCGCAGGGTCTATTCCCTGTATTGGCGCATGCATAGTAACTTCTGCGCCAGCAAGCTTTGCAAGCCTTTCTATTTCCTTGAAATGTTCCTTTGGAATTGATTGAAAAATTTGGGGTGTCATCGAGCCGGCTTCAACAACTTTCATCCCTTCACTCAGTTTTGCTGCAACCTCTGCAAGCTGGTTTGCTGTTCGCGGGTCAGTTGTTGTGCCCATTCTTCCCGCGGCAAGCCTGTATCCAGTGAACGTCTGGCTATAAGCAGAGCCGTAAGTTGAATCCATCGAGCCATAACCGTATGCCATTTTCTCCTTTATCCTCTAAAATATATAATAGAAACTATATTATAAATCTTGCCTTCATTTGCTCTAGTAATACTTTTTCGCTTCCCTTATGTTTCCTTTTTCTTTTTTCATGAAAAAAAGATCTTCTCTTTCAGGAACTCGCTCAGAAGAATATTTCATCACGTCCATTCTTTCTGTTCTTTCCCCGCCGCCTCTCCATTGCTCCTGCACCTTGACTGGCCGCATTCCATCCTCAAATCTTCTTTCAATAGCAAATTCTCTTGGCGTCAGCCTTTCTGTCGTGATAACTGCATTCCTTTCATACTTCTTTGCTTCCTGCTGTATATTATACCTTGGGCCTTCCTCTTTTCCTTTCTTGTCTTCATCATCTTTTTTTAAAGGGGGGGTGAACATGCTGTCAAGGCTTCCTCCAGCTTCTTCATCCTGCGCGAGAACCGGCGCGCGAACGCTTTCGCGCGCTCTTGACATTTCAAATTCAGCGAAATTTTCCTCTGCGGGCTCTAATTTGTCTTCTATCTCTTCGTTTTCTTTCTTTTCTTTCTCAGCCGGTTTCTTTTCTTCCCTACCTTCGCTCGAAAACTCACGAGTTTTCGGCGCGCAAAGAAATTGTTTTTCAATTTCTTGCGCAGGAAATTCCGATTTCCTTGCGCCAGAAATCTTCTGATTTCTGTGCGTTTTCTTCAATCTTTCCCGGGCCTCTTCAAGCTCTTTGTCAATTTCCATGAATATTAGAATAAACCGAAATATTTAAGATTTACTTTTTGGCAGCAGCCAGTTTTGCTTCCAATTCCTTCTTTTTTAGTTCAAGTTCTATCTCTTTTCTTTTCGCTCTGAGCACGTTTATGACATCCAGCTCATCAAAGGGATTTGGAAATGAAGCCATTCCTTTTGATTTCTTGAAAGTGTCATAGATTTTAAAACAGGAATCTGCCGCCTTGTACTCTGTGTATGCCCTCACTATCTCTTCTTCATAAGTGTCAGGAGCAATCCCATTTTTCAGTCTTTTTATCTTTTCTTTTTCTTTTGCCTTTTCTTCTTCTTCAACTTCTTCCTCACTCTTTTTTGCTTTCTGCTTCGAAAATATTTCTGCCAGGAAGAATCTTGGTTTTGGCTTTTCCTCTTTTGAGGGCTTTGTGATAAAATGATCAATATCTTTCTGGAGCTCTAAAAGGCTTGATTGTGTCAGGCTTTCAGCCATTCCAAACAGCATCTTCATATCATCTTCTTCTAGTCTTGCTTTAAACAAGAGATATTCCTCTTCATTCAATGCGTATGCTTTGAACCCTATGTCCACTCTTCCGGGATGAGGGATCTGCTGTGTTGAATAGCATCTGAATTTAAAGTCAATAAAAATGCAGGGATAGAACTTTCTTAATTTTCCCGCAATCCTCGTAAATCTTTCAGGAAGATTTTTATTTTCAGCCTCGTCTTTAACATCTATTTCTTTTTTCGCAAGCAGATTCAATTCCAGAACCATATACCCGAAAACGCTGACTAATGCCGCTGATGTTACTTCTCCGCCTCTCAGCTGCTCAGCGGCCTTCAAGTAAGGTTTTATCCATCTTGTGTAAAGCCCCAAAGTGTCAACCTGGTTTTTAAGATAACTTTTTTCAATTTTAAACCTTTTTTCTATCTCCTCCTCGCTTAATTTCACCCATTCGAAAAATTCAGCAAGCCTTGGCTTCAGGACATTTTTCACAATCTCATTCAAATCCATTTTATCAGCAGCATCTAGTGATTTAGCCACCATGAAAGCTGGCCTCAATGTCGTGAAGCCGTACTGATGGGTCATGTTATTAAGGCTCCCCATTCCTCTCTGTGCATCAACAGTGTTCATCCATCTTTCTTTCAGTCCAAGAAGGGCCGCCTCCTTTTTTTGCGGGTCTGCGCCATTGTAGTTTTCATAATCTATGAGAATTTTTTCAAAATTTTTCAAGTCATAAACTAAATTAAGAATAGATTTTATGACCATATTGACAGATCCAAGGATTTTCATTGATTCATCCTGCATTCTTATAGCTCTCTCGCTCAAGGAAGCGAAATAAGGCGAGCCTGGCGCAGCTGAAAAATTATCAGATAGTTTTTCAACATCTTTTTCCTTGTATTGCAACGAAGAAATAAAATCAACTATCCAAAAATAAACTGACTCGAGAGTTTCAGCAGAAGTGTCATAAGTCATCTTGTTCTCCCAGATGGGATATTTATACTTCGGATTTATCTTAGATATTATTTTGTCAATCTCAATAATCATTCTTTTTCGCCCTCTTTTTTTATACTGTATATACAAAAGCTATAAATATATAGCGCTTTTTATACCTTGCGACACATTAAGATGGAAGTTCTTTTTATAATAGCTGAAAAAAATTTCAGGGATGAAGAACTGCTGAATCCAAAAGAAGTTATTGAAAAAGCGGGGATAAAAGCGGAAATTGCCTCAAAAACAGCCGGAATAAAGACAGGGGTTCTAGGGGCAAAGGTTTCAGCTATTTCATTCAGGGAGATTTTTCTTGAAAAATACAGGGCAATAATCTTTGTAGGCGGGCCGGGAAGCCAGCAGTACTTTGATGATTCTGAGGCATTAGAGATAGCGAAAAAAGCCAACGAGATTGGAAAACTTGTTGCCGCTATATGCATTGCCCCTGTTATTCTCGCGAATGCGGGGATTTTGGAAGGCAAAAAAGCTGCTGTATGGAACTCTGCGTCTGATAAAGGCTGCATTCATGCGATTGAAGAAAAAGGTGCCGTATTCTCGGACGAGACTGTTGTTCAGGACGGCAATATCATAACCGCCTGCGGGCCAAGCGCGGCAAGGGCTTTCGGAGAAAAAATAGTTAAAGCAATCAAACATTAATAATCTGTAAAATGGGATTCAGATTTTTTTCAAAAAAAAGCGAAGTCATAGACTTGACAAGAAATAAAATCAAGAAAGAGCCTGAAGTTGCGGTGGCTGTTGCTGCTGAACCAGCAGAATCCGCGGAACAGCAGGCGCAGCAGGAAAGCGAAAGCGGATTCGTTTCAGAATCAATAGTTGAAAAAAAAGAGAAAAGCGCTGTTGACAGAATTTTTGAAAAGTTCAGCAACATTGAGCAAAGGATAGGGCTTTTAGAGCTGAAAGTCGACAGGCTGGAAAGAAAAGCCGACATCATTAAAACAGATGGGGGTAACATTTAGTTTTTAGGATGCTCAGAAATCCGAAGATTTCTGACATAAAATAATAATTTGCCTTTTTATGCTGGGAAAGAAAACCCCGATATTTATGTCGGGTATCAGAGTTTCTTTCCGGCATGACAAAAACACTAAGAAACCTTGGCTTTTAAGCCGAGGAGTGTTTTTCATCATTTTACCATGGGAAAAATAGTGGATTACATAGCAGAGAAAGAAAAAATGCTGGGCAATCTGCTTGACAAGGAAAGAATAAAAAAACTTCTGAAAGACATTAACCACAAGGCAATCCTCTCTATTCAGCTTGCTGAGATAAAAAAAGGGCATGACCCCTACAAACATGGCGGCCAGATAGCGGGATATGTAGCAAACATTGCCAAAGACCTGGATATCTGCGAGGAAGAAAGAGAAGTCATTGCTTATGCCGCTTCACTGCATGACATTGGCAAATTAATGATTAACAAAAAAATTCTCCTGAAGCCCGGGAAACTTACTCCGGCGGAATATGAAGAAATGAAAAAGCACGCTGTTTACGGAGAAAAATTGCTGCTGCCCTTGTCATATATGGCAAACCTTGTCAAGCACCATCATGAAAGATGGGACGGAAAAGGATATCCTGACAGCTTGAAAGGAACAGAAATCCCTCTTGGCTCAAGAATAATAGCTGTGATTGATGTTTTTAACGCCATCACTCACGAAAGAACTTATAAAAAAGCAATGCCAAAAAAGTATGCTATAGAGGAAATTGAAAAAAATTCCGGAACCCAGTTTGACCCGCAGATTGTCGCTCTTTTTGTCAAACATTTCAAATGAAAAAAAATCTGCAGATTATCGCGATTGCATTTCTTGTATTTGCAATTGACAGAATCTTGAAAATAGCGGGCATCCAGGGCTGTTTTTCAATAATCTGCTTCTCAGAAAGCAGAAATACAGGCGCTGCTTTCGGACTTTTTCCCGGAGCAACTTGGATTTTTATACTGGCAGCAATCGCAGTAATATCTCTTGCGATATTTTACTACAAAAAGGTCAACAGCAGCCTGGCGAGGCTTGGCCTGGCTTTGATTATTGCAGGGACATTAAGCAATTTTATTGACAGAATCGCCCTTGGATATGTGATTGATGTTGTGAGATTCTCATTTCATCCGAACCTGTTCAATATTGCTGACTTAAGCAATCTTGCAGGAGCTTTGCTTCTGCTGTTCGGGCTGAGAAAGAAAAAAAGTTAGCTCGTTTGCTATTTCTTGTCCCAAATTTCAAAGTAGATTAATAAAAGCAAAAGTGTAATTAACCAAAATTCTGCATTAACAACTAAATTTGCTAATTTAAAAACTCCAAAAACTGCTAAGAAAGACAAAATTCCAAGCCCAACATTTTTTAAATGTTTATCCATAATGATATATTGGTTCTCAGTTTTTATAAACTTTTGCTTGCTATATAAGGTTTGAAAAAGTTTATTAACCGCTTTTTGTTTTCTTGCATATGGCTGTAAAAAGAGAGAAGATTCTTGCTTATGCCTTGCAGAATGCTGTAGAGCATGAGGGCAAGGCGATTGTAGGCAGTGTTCTTCCCAAGCTGTTTCAGGAAGGGCTGAAAAAGGAAGAGATAGGCAAAGTCATGCCTGAAATTATCAAGGTTGTTTCTGAAGTCAATTCAATGAATGCTGAAAAGCAGAGGCAGGAATGGGAAAAGCATGAAAAAAGCGTCAAGAAGCATGAGCATAAAGAGCGCGAAGGGCTTCCGGAGCTTGAAAATGCTATTAAAGGCAAGATTGTATTGAGGCATGCCCCATTTCCTTCAGGTGCAATTCATTTGGGGAATGCAATTCCTCTGATCATCAATGACGAATACAGAAAGATGTATGACGGGAAAGTTATTTTTGTAATTGACGACACTATAGGCAGCGAGGAAAAGCAAATTTCAGAAGAGGCATATAAAATGCTTCCTGAAGACATGAATGCTCTTGATATAAAATGGAGCGGGCCAATAATCTACCGCTCAGACAGGCTTGAGATTTATTACAAATACGCTATCGAGCTTATAAAAAAAGGTAAAGCATATGTCTGCCATTGCGATGCAAAAAGGCTTAGAGAGAACAGGGCAAAAGGAAAGGAATGCAAATGCAGAAGCCAGACTATTGAGCAGAACATTGGGGGCTGGAATTTTATGATGAGCAAGAAAGCAAAAGAGGGCTCTGCAGTCTTGAGAATAAAAACAAGCATGCAGGATGAAAATCCTGCTTTTCGTGACCGAGTTTTGTTCAGAATCTCTGACAGAAAGCATCCAAGAACAGGTTCTAGTTATAGAGTTTGGCCGATGCTTGAGATGACGGCGGCTGTTGATGACCATCTTC
>Ga0315293_10007122_pt1 | contig 10403 bp, 7 predicted proteins | sample YL17G13_20_MG_FD_203071 | JGI IMG/M metagenome (GOLD analysis project Ga0315293, IMG submission 203071) | Sediment microbial communities from Yellowstone Lake, YNP, Wyoming, USA - YL17G13_20 | ecosystem: Environmental > Aquatic > Freshwater > Lake > Sediment | place: USA: Wyoming | collected... | reverse complement strand
GGGGAGAAATCCGAAGCCATAAAAAGGCTTTTTGGTGATGCGAAATGATAGAGCTGAATTTCGACCCGAAGACGGGGATATGGGCGGAAGGGGAATATGCGGACAAGCTCAGGGGCAACTTCTTCGGAGAGCTCAGGGATGAGAAGCTCTGGCTGCTGCCGGAAGAGGTGATGTACCTCGTCGACCTCCAGAACGGCATGGTGATGCATGACGGAAAGAGCATGGGCTTTGCCGAAATACTGGCCGAATATGCTGCAAAGGAGCCAAGGCTCATGATTAAGTACAACGCCTACAGGGACTGGAGGGACAGGGGGCTGATAATCAAGAGGTTCGACCCGGGCATCAAAGGCCATGGGAAGAGCAGCCACATAAAGAAATACCCGAGCAGGAGCATGGAGCTGCCGAAGCTCACCGCCACCCTTTTCTGGGATTCCAGCTCCGCGCTGGGGGTGATCGAGGACAATGAGGCAAGGATGCTCTTTGAGGACTGGTGGCTGGGGCAGAGCGGAGTCTACAAGCAGGAGAGGGGGACCATCGTGAAGCTGAACTTCTTCGAGGCCGTCCTGCTCTCCAAGCACTTCGGGCTCAGGGTATTCGACGTGGTGAAAGGCAGGGACGTGAGCGCGAAGGATATCATGGATGATATATCGAAGAGAAGGGAGTTCGCGAAGCCCATGTACCAGGCCTATGAGGACTGGAGGATGCGCGGCTACATAGTGAAGACGGGCTTCAAGTTCGGGACCCATTTCAGGATATACTTCCCCGGGGCCTCGCCTCTGAAGGAATCGAAGGATGGCACCTGGGTGCATTCGAAGCACGTGCTGCACATCTTCCCGAAGGAGGAGAAGCTGCTCATCTCCGAATGGGCGAGGGCCGTGAGGGTGGCGCACGGCGTCAAGAAGACGTTCATTCTGGGCATACCAAAGCTTACGAAGAGTGATTATGTCGATTACCCGGCTGACTTCCTGGCCTTCAGGAGGAAGAAGAATGCGGGGGGCTGGGTAAGGGAGACGCCCAGCGACGGGCCGAGATACCTGTTCGCGGCCGTGAGCGAGGAGGAGCACATAGGTGGCGTGGAGCTTGCATCGCTGCTCCACAAGGCGGAGGGCATGAACCTCAACCTCATACTGTCCATAACGGACAGGGAGACTGCGATAACATACTATGCGCTCAACAAGATAGACCTGAAAGGCTCGGAATACGACTATTATGAGATAGAATGGATGAGGCCCTGAACCGCAGTGGAACGCATTTCCCCTTGAGGAAGGATCTGGGGTTTAGAGCCCGTCGCTGTCCGTAGTCTGGTATTTTCCCTTTTCGCGATACTGAGTGGATATCTGGTATGTCACCCTTGATTTGTATGCGCCTCCGATTTCGCCGACATCTTCTGCGAGGTTGAGGTCGTAAGTTTTTTTCTTATCTTCGGCCCTTGGTTCCCTTGGTATCCTTATCCTTACTTCGAAGGACTCGAAGGGTGGCGGGAAGTAGGAGGGCTGCCCGCCGCTGGTGAATTTCCAGGCGAGCTCCCTGGTCTTGATGTTGATGGCGTAGAGGTTGCAATCGTATGAGCCGAAGATGATCTCCCCATCGTATATGGCAGGTTTCCCTACAATTGTTCCCTGCGTCTGGAACCTCCACAGCTCCCTGCCGTTCAGGTCGAGGCAGTAGAGGTTCTGGTCGCCCGAGCCGAAGTATATCCTGTCGTCATGGCAAATCACAGGAACGACTATCTCCCTTGTGGCGAACTTCCACAGCAGCTTGCCGTCGAGGCTAAGCGCGTACAGGTTACCATCCCTGCCTCCCTGATAAATCACATCCTTGTACAGGACCGGTCCTGCGGAGATGCCATAAGTCCCGGCCTGGAATTTCCATATCAGCCTTCCGGTGCCTGCATCCACTGCGCGCAGGAAGTTGTCGAATGAGCCGAAATAGACTATATCATTATTGATCAGGAACTCGGTGTAATTGAATACTTCACCCTGGGTCGGGAACTTCCAGATAAGCCTGCCGGTTTTGGCTTCAAGGCAGTAGAAATTCTGGTCGAACGATCCTATGAACAGCCTGCCCCCGTCAACCGCGGGCACGGATGCTATGCCGTCCCGCGTCTTGAATTTCCACACAAGCCTCCCTGTCTTAAGATCCAGGGCGTAAACGAAATTGTCACGGGAGCCGAAATACACGCGTTCGTCATCCGCGCATGCGCCGCAGGCAATGACCCCTTCCGTCTTGAACTTCCAGAGCATCCTGCCTGTGCCGGCATCGACCGCATAGAAGTTGAAGTCGTAGCTGCCGAAGTAGAGTGCATCGTTCCTCAGCACCGGCGCGGATGCGCCGCTTATCTGGTCCGATGCCTGGAACTTCCAGACCAGTTCACCGCTATTTGCGTCCAGCGCATAGAAGAAATGGTTGCGGCAGCCGAAGTAGATTTTCCCGTTGCCGACCGTGATGCCGGAAGAGATGCTGCCCCCATGGCCTATGCGCCATATCCGGTCGTACTTTCGCACCTTCCTGACCTCGAAATCCCCCATCTCCACTGAGAAATTGTCAAATGAAAAGGCAGATTCCTTCATGATTAGAAATGAATAAAAGTAATTAAAATGCTTCAGAGCGCGTCTTCATCAGAATCCGTCTGATACTTCCCCTTCTCCTGGTAGCGGGTGCTTACCTGGTATGTCACCCTCGACTTGTAGAACCTGCCGCCGTCCGCTTCATGCTCCATAACGAAATCATACCTCTTCCTCGTGCCATCCTCCCTGACGGATTCCTCCGGCTTCCTTATGCTGATCTCGAAGGAGTCGTTGGGGGGCGGAAGGTAGGATGGCGAGCCCTCTGTCCTAAACTTCCAGATGACCGATGCATCCTTGGCGTTTATCGAATAAACGTTGCAGTCCCAGCTGGGGAAAATCACAGCATCATTCCAGAACACCGCCGTCAGCCAGATGGAGCCCTGCGTCTGGAACTTCCAGACCAATTTCGCGTCCATGGCCAGACAGTAAAGGTTATGGTCCTCGAAGCCGACGTATATCCGCCCGTTGCTGAATGCCGGGATGGAAGGCACATGCATCCTGGAAAACTTCCAGATGATTTTCCCGTCCAGACCAATCGCCAGCAGGTTGCCGTCCCTCGTTGGAAGATAAATCCTCTCTTCGTGCATAATCGGTGCATAGGCATTTCCGAATTCGGCAGTCTTCAGCTTCCATACAAGCTTCCCGTCATCCGCCGTCACGGCGTACAGATTGTTATCGAAAGACGTGAAATACACAATGCCGTTGTGAATCAGTGGCATGTTCGGGTGATAGACCTCGCCCTGTGTCGCGAATTTCCAGACGAGTGCCCCGTTTCCGGCGTCCAGGCAGTAGAAATTCCTGTCAAAGGAGCCTATGTACACCTTCCCGTCATATACGGCAGGGCTTGATGCGATGTCATCATACGTCCTGTATTTCCATATCAGGTTCCCCTTCCTCGCGTCCAGGCAGTACACGTTCTGGTCCTTCGATGCGAAATAGATTCTTCCATTGTGAATGAACGGCATCGAATTGACCTTGTCGCTTGTCTTGAATTTCCACTTCAGACGGCCGTCCTTCGCATCGAGAGCGTACATGTTATGGTCGTAGCTCCCTGCGAATACCATGCCTTCCCAGTAAACGGGCGAGGATTCGAAAACGATGTCTGATGTCTTGAACTTCCATAACTGCTTGCCCGTCCGGACATCGACGGCGTAGATGTTGAAGTTGCAGCAGCCGAAGTAGAGGATGCCGTCGTGTATTAGGGGTATGCAGCACATGCTGCCGCCCTCGGATATCCTCCATATCCTGTCGAACTTCCTCGTTCGCCTCATATCGAAGTCCTCCATCTCGACGGAGAACTCGTCGAAGGAGAATCCTGATTCTTCCATGATTAGAAATGTGGGAAACGATTAAAATGCTTCAGAGCGCGTCTTCATCAGAATCCGTCTGGTACTTCCCCTTCTCCCTGTACTGCGTGGAAAGCTGGTATGTAACCCTCGATTTGTAGAACCTGCCCGCGGCCTCCTCGTCGGCCATGTTCAGATCATACCTTTTTCCTGTATCTCCACCGGCTCTTCCTTCATGGCCCCTCCTCTTTATCACCAGTTCGAACATGTCCCATGGAGGCGGCATGTAGGACGGGGAGCCCTCGGCCCTGAACTTCCATGTGAGCTTGCGGGTGCCGATATCAATAGCATAGAAATTGCAGTCATAGCTGGGGAAATATGCCTTGCCTTCCCAGACAACCGGGGCAAGCAGGACCGGCCCCTGCGTTCCGAACCGCCATAGCTCGTTGCCATCAATGTCGAGGCAGTAGAGGTTGTGGTCCTCGCAGCCGAAATATACCCTGTCGTCATGGATGGCGGGGACAAGGACCTGCTCATTCCTAGCGAACTTCCACAGCAGCTTCCCGTCGAGAGCCAGGGCATACAGCACGCCGTCCCTGGTCGAAAGATACAGCCTTTCTTTGTAAAGGACTGGGGAGCTGTTGTTGCCATAGTTCCCTGTCCTGAACTTCCAGATCAGGCTTCCCTTTTTCTCATCGACTGCATACAGGTGGTTGTCAAAGGATGTAAAGTGAAGGACCCCCCTGTGGATAAGCAGATGGTTGACATTGTGTATCTCCCCCTGGGTCGGGAACTTCCAGACAAGTTCACCCGTTCCGGCATCGAGGCAGTACATGTTCTTGTCGAAGGAGCCGATGAACAGCCTTCCATCGTGTACTGCGGGGGCGGCCACTATCTCGTCGTAGGTCCTGAACTTCCAGATAAGCCTGCCGGTTTCCGCGTCCAGGCAATAAACGATATGGTCCCTTGAGCCGAAGTAAACCTTTCCGTCATCCACCCAGGGCATGACATCTATCTCGCCTTCCGTCTTGAACTTCCAGAGCATCCTCCCTGTCTTTGCGTCAAGTGCGTACATGTTGTAATCGAAAGAGCCGACGAATATTCTGTCCCTCCAGAATACCGGCGAAGACTCCATGACTATGCCTTCGGTCTTGAACTTCCAGGCCAGCTTGCCACTTCTCGCATCAAGCGCGTACACATTGAAATTCAGGGAGCCGAAATAGACCAGGCCGTCGTGTATCAGTGGTATGCAGCACATGCTGCCGCCCGGTGAAACCTGCCACATCCTGTCATGCTTCTTGGTCCTTATGACCTCGAAGTCCTCCATCTCGACGGAGAACTCGTCGAAGGAGAAGATGGTTTCTTCGCCCATAGCCAGAATTTGCCGCGAATTTTAAAAAGCGTTGCCAAATATTGTGTATGGCAGAGGTAATAGTCCTTGGGAATGTCATCATGGCCCTGGTCCTTACCTCTCTCGCAGGCCTTTCCACCAGCATCGGTGCGGTCATTGCCTATCTGATCCGAAAACCGAAGCTGGTATACCTGTCCTTTTTCATGGGCTTCTCCGGAGGCGTGATGATATACGTCTCCTTCGTCGAGCTCCTGCAAAACTCCTTTTTAAAAATCGGGCAGATGTGGGGCATCGGGGCATTCTTCTTAGGCATGATTCTAATAGGCCTGATCGATTTTGCGATACCCGAGACCCAGAATCCCCACAGCCATTATAAGCAATTAAAAGGCTCGACTTACAGAACCAGGCAGCGCCTCATGAATATCGGCATTTTTACCGCACTGGCGATAGGGATTCACAATTTTCCCGAAGGCCTGGCTACATTTGCATCATCGTTCACCGACCTCAGGCTTGGCATGCTTGTGGCCCTGGCGATAGGGATACATAACATCCCCGAGGGCATCTCGGTTTCCATCCCTATTTTTTATGCGACGGGCAACAGGAAGAAAGCCTTCGTTTACTCCTCCCTTTCGGGCCTGGCGGAACCATTGGGCGGCGTTCTGGGGTTCCTGATTCTGATGCCGTTCCTTTCCCCTTGGGTTGTATCCTTCCTCATGGCTTCGGTAGCAGGCATAATGGTCTATATATCACTTGATAAAATATTGCCAACGGCCAGCAATTACGGGCACAGCCACACGATGGTCATGGGGCTGGCGCTGGGCATGTTCGTAATGGCGATGAGCATAGTGGTGCTGTATTGAAATTTCAGAATTGTTTCCAATTCTTCCGGATAATAATTCCGTATAATAAAATTGTAGTTAGATTTGCTTATAGATGTTTTTGCTTAAGCTTTTTTCTAAAAAGCTTATAATTTACCAATTGTCGAGTACCATTGCTAACATTTATAAGCCGTGTTGCGCCCATTAGATAAATTGGATTTGTTTTGGTGAAGCTGATGCAGCCTGAGGAAGAGGGGGAATCCGGATTCACATTAAGGGCGTGCCTTATTTCCATCCTTCTGACAGTTTTTCTTCTGGTCACATCAAGCTACATCGCGCTCAAGCTGGGCGCGCTACCATGGCCCATAATCTTCAGCGTAATCGTATCCGGAGCGCTGCTCCAGCTCGTATCGAGGGTCTCGAGGAAGACGAACAGGCATGAGATGAACGTGGCACAGGCCGGGGGGACTATTGGAGGATTGCTAGCGTCTGGTGTGGTCTTCACCATACCCGGCATCCTCTACCTCCAGAGCAAGGGGGTCAGCGTCTCTATGCCGGGCGTGCTGACGCTCGCGGCTGTGTGCGTCACCGCCGGAGTCCTCGGCGTGCTTCTGTCAGTCCCGGTCCGCCGGGTGTTCGTCGATGAGGAAAGGCTGCCCTATCCCAGCGGGACCGCGGGAGCGGGCGTGATAAAGGCGGAGGCCCACCTTGGGAGGGACACGTTCTACGTTGCCCTCGCGCTGTCCATCACAGGCATGTTCGTGCTGCTGAGGGAGATGTTCTTTCCGGCCGGATGGTCGCTGTCCGTAATGCCGGAGATAGGACTGGCGCTCGCCCTGTATCCGATGCCGATGGCCATAGGGATTGGCTACATCCTTGGCCACAAGGCCTCTGTAAACTCGTGGTTCTTCGGCTCCTTCCTCGGATGGCTGGTGCTCATACCGCTGCTGGCCGCATTCTATGGAGTTGCACCGGGCGCGGGCTCCGCGATGATGCAGAACGCCGGCATGGGGATGGTCATAGGGGCCGGAATCGGCTTCTTCTTGTCATATGTCGTCCCGAGGGCGAAAAGCATATTCATGCCGCTCTTCAGGTGGAAGGGCATGCCCTGGTACACGAAGATTACGCCAGTTTTCTCAGTGGCGGCTTTCATCGTTCTCTCCCTTGTCGGCGTGCATCCGTTCGCTTCACTGATTGCCGTCCTGGGGGTCTGGATAATGGTAAGCGTCGCGGGCATGATGACCGGGGAGACCGACATCGACCCGCTGGAGCAGTTCGGCATAATAATAGGACTGATCGCCCTTGGCGCGTTCGCTGCCTTCGGCATGAGCCTCGATTACCTTTCGGCATTCCTCATCGTCTGCTTCGTCTCCATAGCAAGCGCCGTGGCCGGCGACATAGGCCATGACTACAAGTCCGCGAAGCTCATCGGGACGAAGGCGAAGGACATCATAAAAGTCGACATGATAGCCGTCGTCGTCGCGGGGCTGCTGGCGCCATTCGTTCTTGGCATGATAGTCGCTTCATACGGCAAGGATTTCTTCACTCCGGCCATGCCTGCGCCCCAGGCGCAGATGGTCGCGGGATCTATATTCGGCTTCGCACATCCATGGGTCTTCATGGCCGGCTTCCTGCTAGCGTTCGTCTGGGTAGTTCTTGAGAATCTCTCGAAGAAGCGGGCGCCTGTAATCCCGATGGTATTCGGCATCGGGCTTTTCCTTGGGGTGACGCTGGGCCTGCTCCTGGCAATCGGGGGCATCATAAGGTATTTGACCGACAGGAAGAAGTCAGGCATTTTTGCAGCTGGGATTGTCCTGGCCGCCGGCATCATGGGCGGCGAGGGTATCGCAGGGTTCAGCTCCAAGGCCATGCTCGTCGCAGGAGTTCCTGACATTTTTTCGAACGGTCTTCTTTTTGGAGTTTTTGCAATAATATTAATAATGGCCATGCTTCTCTGGAGAAGGGGCAATGCGGTGAAGAGATGATAATTGGCATAGACATAGGCGGCACCAATACCCACGGTGTATTGATGTGTGACGGTAAGATAAAGTCGGCATTTTCTACGGAAGGCAACAAGCCCGAACATGCCATCAAATGCTTCAGGTCCTTGAGGAAGAGCGCGGGGAAGAATGAAGTCAGGCTCGTCCTGACAGGCGGAGGCGCCAGGAGCATGAAGGAATCTGATTTCCGGTTCCCGTTTGTCGTTGCGGATGAGATAAAAGCCATTGGCGCCGGGGGGGTTTTCCTTTCGGGGAAAAGCGACGTGTTCGTCGTGAGCATAGGCACCGGCACCGCTTTCGTTTCCGTAACGGAGGGCGAAGCCAGGCACATGGGAGGCACAGGTATTGGCGGCGGCACGATATCAGGGCTTTCCAGGCTGATGCTGAAGCTGCCGCCGGGCAAGGCCGAATCCGTCGCCAAGAAATCCGCGAAGAACCTCGACCTGACCGTCAGGGACATCATAGGCGGCGGCATAGGTCAAATCCCGGCGGAGGCCACGGCTTCCAACTTCGGGAAGGCGGATTCCAAATCGCGCAAGCCGGAAATCGCCGCCAGCCTTTTTAACATGATTGGGGAATCAATAGGGGTAATGTCATATTTTGCATCGAAGTCCGTCTCACAGGAGGGCGACATACTGCTCTGCGGCAGGGTGGTGATGAATGGCATAGTCCAGGAAAGGGCCGTTGAGACCATAAGGATGTTCGGCGGGGAGGCCATGATACCCGAAAAGGCCGAATACTGCGCAGCCATAGGGGCGGCGCTTTCTGTTTAGAATCCTTCTTCATGCCAAAAATGGTTAGCAACGGCGCCAGTTTTAAAACGGGGCGAGAAAAGTTAATCATGGAAGGGGAGCGGGTCAGGTTCTTCATTCTGGAAGTGAAGCAGGGTATCAGGGAGGATGGAACAGATATAATGCTCTGGGGCAGGACGGAGAAGGGTGAGCCCGCCCTTGTCATCGACCGCAGCTTCAGGCCTTATTTCTATGTGGAGCACAGGCAGGACATGACCGGGGGCGAGCTTGACGGCCTGGTGAAGAAGATATCCGAGCTCAGCATAGATGGGAAGCGGCCTGAGAATCTGGAGGTTGTCGAGAAGAAGTTCTTCGGGAAGCGCAAGAGCCTCGTCAAGATAACGACCGTGAGCCCGCAGGACGTGGTGAAGTTCAGGGACCTGCTGAAGGACTGGGCCGATGTCAAAGGGTGCTATGAGTATACCATAACCTATTACAAGCGCTACATGGTTGACCGGGGGATTGTTCCCCTGACATGGGTATGGGTAGCGGGGAACGCCTCTGTAAGCGGGCAGGGGCACATCGTCATAGATGCGGCAAGTATCGAACCCACTGAAGAGGAGCAGTATCCGGAATTCAGGATGCTCGCGTTCGACCTGGAAGTGGTCGAGGAGAACAATGAGGAGACTGTTATCATGGCTTCTGTCAGGGACAACAAGGGCTTCGAGAAGGTGCTGACCTACAAGCCTGTGCAATCGGAGATAGTGGAGCTTGTGCAAAGCGAGAAGGACCTGATAGCGAGGCTTGCCGAGATTGTCCGGGAGAGGAACCCTGAAATAATAGTCACATATAACGGGGACAGGTTCGATTTCCAGATCCTCACGGATAGGGCGAAGAAGTACGGGATTGAGCTGAGGATGGGCAGGGACGACGGCCCAGTCGCCTTCAAGAAGCGGGGCAGGATATACTCCGCGTGGATTGACGGCAGGGTGCATGTGGACCTGTTCGATTTCGTTGACAACATTCTCTCCGACACGCTTCTCTCTGAGACTCTGACCCTGGACCGCGTATCCCAGGAGCTGACCGGCAAGGGAAAGAAAACCATCGATTGGGCGGAGATGCAGAAGGCCTGGGAGGAGAGCAGGGATCTGGAGAAGCTGGTGAAGTACTGCATGCGCGACTCGGAGCTGACTCTCTCGCTTGCGAAGATGCTGCTGCCGCAGATATTCGAGCTGTGCAGGATCACCGGGCAGACGCTCTTCGACACCTCCAGGATGACGTACTCCCAGCTGGTTGAATGGCTGCTCATAAGGAAGGCCTATGCCAGCGGGGAGCTCATACCGAACCGCCCGACCTTCGAGGAGATGGAGATGAGGAGGAAGGCGGTCCCCTATACGGGCGGATATGTCTATCCCCCCAAGACCGGGATACACAAGTACATGGCGCTCTTCGACTTCATGGGCCTTTATCCCAGCATAACTATAACACACAATGTCTCGCCGGAGACGCTCTACTGCCAGTGCTGCGAGCGGGACGAAAAGGAGAAGCCGCACAAGGTCCCCGGCGAGGACTATTTCTACTGCAGGGTCCACAAAGGCTTCGTCCCGAAGACCCTCGAGGAGCTGGTGAAGAAGAGGTCTAAAATAAAGG
>Ga0315293_10007121_pt1 | contig 10403 bp, 12 predicted proteins | sample YL17G13_20_MG_FD_203071 | JGI IMG/M metagenome (GOLD analysis project Ga0315293, IMG submission 203071) | Sediment microbial communities from Yellowstone Lake, YNP, Wyoming, USA - YL17G13_20 | ecosystem: Environmental > Aquatic > Freshwater > Lake > Sediment | place: USA: Wyoming | collected... | reverse complement strand
GCTGGCGAAGCAGACGAAGCCGGTGAGCCAAGTGAAGGTGGTGACGAAGAGTACATGGACCTTGACATGGTAGTATCCATGCTAAACAAGCGCGAAATGCATGCCCGTCGCCGTCGTCTGCAAGAAGTAGCAGCAAAGCTGAAAAGCAAGCGCCGGTCTGCCAGAGCAGATGCATCAGTCGACGAGTTGTTTGATGGCATCAAGCCAGAAGAAATGCCGACCATGGAAGCAGAAGAAAACCCAGCTGTGGAAGATGTTCCAGCTGCAGATCTTAAGGACGCAGAAGCTATGCGATTTGAGCCATTGGCCTCGGCCAGTTCGTTCAGCAAGATCAAGAAGGAAGACATCGACATGACGCTGTACAGCGAGCGTGGCGAGAATCCTACTTGGAACGTGACAGTAGCAGGCGTGCCAGTGGCTAGCATCTCCCTGAAAGCTCAGGCTTCTGCCGAGGATATCAGGTCGGTATTCTGCAGCGACGACTATGCACTTGACCTTATTGAGCATTGCGTGAAGAGCGGCTTTGTTCCCACTATGAACAAGGTCAGCGCCAAGTTCTGGGCAAATCACCTGTCCGATAGCAAAATTGAGGCTCGTTTCGTAGCAAAAGCTGAGGCTTCCTTTGCTGCCGATCGTAGGGCGCTGCAAGCTGCTTTCCGCAATGAGCTTACCGCTTGTCTCAACATTGTTACCGCAGGCATCAACAAGAACTACTACCCAGCTCTTGGCAATCCACTCAAGGACCACCTGTTTGCTAACCTTACTATGGTTGGCCTGCCTGAGCAAACCGCCATTTCTGCTATCGAGAAATCCTTCCAGGAAGGTTCGTCTGGATACTTCGCAGCCCTGTTTGACAAGGCTTCTGAGTACATGGACATGCCTAAGCAAGTACGAGCCGAGATTGCTTCTGCAATTGGTGCCTCTAACTACTTGGACGCTTACTCCAACAATCCTGCCCAAACCGGTCATGCTACCTTGGCCGACCGAGTGGCACAAGCCTCTGTTATTCCAGCGGCAAACGGCGGCGGCAATTCGCTGAACGTTACTGCTCTTCGCATCAACGAAGCTGACTTTAAGTCTCAGTTAAAGTCGGTGTGGAAGAAGAATTGATTCTGGCTATGGAAACAGTTTGACAAGGCGGCCTACTTAGTAGGCCGCCTTCTTACTATTAGGGGTAACTCATGGTGTCGAAAGAACAGCTATTAAGCCTAGCAAGCGCTGGCGTAGCAGTGGTGGACGGTAAGATCAAGAGGAGTGACTTGGGCTTAACCATCTCGGTCCTATCAGCAAAGAAAACTAAGGCTGAAGAAATTGTAGAATTTCTTAATGCAAACAAAAAGTTGGATAGAACCGAAGTAATACCGCTTAAATCTGGGCTACAGGCAGCTGCTGCGGCTAGGAACAGCAACAAGGTTAACAGACACTTGCTTAATGCTCTTGTGGCTCTTGCCGAGGCTCCATGGCCAAGAGCAGGCGAGTGCGACGATGACGATGACGAGTGGACCGAGCCTGGGACCATCACGCAGCCCGAGCAAGACGAGTACACTCTTATAAAAACTGACCAGGATGGCGGCGAGGTTGGTTATGAGACTTATGACTCTCTCGGCGAACTGTTGAAAGAATGGCCAAACGCCAGTCGAGTGTCGGAATTTTGGTATGAAGACTTGGTTGGCGGTGAGCCTGATCAGGCAGACGTAACGGTGGCTGTGAAGCTAGACGGCCATGGTAAGAACTTCTCTAAAAAAGATATCGAAGACATGAAAGAGGACTTGCAAGAGCTAGGTTTTAAAAAGGCCGACATTGCCGCCATGGGCGACCAGGACATCATTGGTACATGGCAGGCTGAGACAGGCTACGTGGAGTCGGACGATTGACCGAAGCAACTAATTAGGAGGCAGTATGAGTTCGTACCAGAATGGCGACAAGCATATGAAGGGGTTAGGCTGGAATAAGTCTACGAAACTGTCAAGGCTTTTCGCTAAACTTGATCTGCAAGCGGAAGATCACGCTGATTTTGTTATTAATACTCACCGAATGGAAGGTAATTTCGTTACTATCATTAATAGCAACAAAGAAAAAGTGATGGTGAAGGCCAAAGGGCGAAAGATAAATTATTTTGCCGACGATGAATATTTTACCATCTATCTGTTTTTCGGGGAGGAGAATAAGATAGCTGCTGATCTGATGGCCATTCCTCCTCCTCCTCCCGAACCTGCTGATGTGGAAAAGATCAACGAAGCTCTTATTAAGTCAGTCAATATGCCAAACTTTATTGTGCACACTGGCTCACTATCAGACGCCATCAAAAAAGGAAAAGTGTGGGCCAGCGATCGCGACGAGCTGCCCAACTATGATGTTGAGGTAGGAAAATGGGAAATTACAGTTAAACCCGAGACTGGGGCTAAGATATTAGATCGCCGTAACCTCAGCTGGTGTAAGCATGATGAGCTGGTGGCGCTAGTTGGCTTGGTAAGTAGCGGAAAACTTAAGGAACTAGACCCAACCAAGCACATATTGTACAATATATACATGAGGCAAACTTGGAATACCGCAATGTATTTGCGCTTATACGATCAGAGGCATAGTCAGGCAATGTTGGTAGTCAAAAATGGTATCAAAGCAGTAAAATATCCGAAGAAGTATGAGAAAGAGATGAAAGAGGCCTTAGAACGAGCAACACCTGGCCGATCCTATCATACTATTAGTCTGCGCCTTTGTATGATCTGCAAGATACCAGACTGACTCCTAAGCAGTCATTCCTGTGTATTCTTTGGCTCCTTGATAAGCTCACCTCTGGATATTGCCAGACTCAGAGGTGCCTCTATCCCAACCTTTATTTGCTTGCTTCCTGACTTCACTATAGTCACCGTGACATCATCACCAATCTTAATCGTTTGCCCAACTTCCACCGTTATAACCAACATCTACGCCTCCTATTTGTGTGATACGCCTGCGCAGCTCCATACCGGTTTTATGCCAACCCCAATGCCGGAACAATATGTCGGTACGATGTTATCTAGCTACGATCATGAAGGTGGCCACCGTCTCTCTACCTTCTTCTACAATATTAGATTCATTTCCATATTACTTTGTTTATTACGGCTGACAGAGTCAGTAAGTAGTGGGACCTGGGCATGTCTCCTAGTCTATTAAAGTCTATTAAGAAAACGCCTATTCGGTAGCATATTAAGTCTAATTTGTGTTCTAACATCATCTATTGGCTACTCTATAGGAGCTAACAATGACAAGTCCGTACAAACCAAACAAAAGAGTTTGGGTTCATGCTGGCACCGGTAATGAGGCTGGCGACAGCAATATGCCTTACCTGACACGTTCTGGTAATCTAGCATTTGCTGATTCCAAACTGTCCAGCAATGGCGAAATGAACGGCGTTTCCACCAAAGACCTTATCGGCGTAATCGCAGCTCTGCAAAAGGCAGTTGCTGGCGGCCACTACGTGGAAGCCAAGACTGACACCAAGGAAGTTCTTGCTCGCAAGAATGAACTCGTTACTGCTGCCATCCAGGACCGTGACGGTTCTGCTTGGAAAGCTCTGGGCGAAGTGATTGGCGACGAAGTCCATGAAACCATGGGCCGCCAAGCGTTTGCTTCCAAGACTCTCCTCCACAAGCCACTTGGCAAAGGCGAGATTGGCCGTATCCGCATTCGCAAAAAGGACGTGATTGCGTATTTCGCAACCCGCGACCCAGAAGTTGTGGCCAGCCAAGTTCGTCAATTCTACGTCTATCCACCCGAGTACTACTTGCTTGGTCGCATCTTGATCGAAGATGCTGAGATTGAACAAGCTTCTGGCGACCTCCTCGATGACAAATACATCGACGGTCTTGAGCAAATCATGCGTCAGCAGGATTTGGTCTGGAAACGCCTTGTTGATGCAGCCCAAACTGTGTACAACGATTCGTTCCTCTTCAACACCTTCACACCAACTGTGTTTGCAAACATGCAAAACCAAGTGATGCGTTGGGGTATCCCAGTTCATATGGCAATTATCGCCTTTGATCTGTGGCCAGACATCATCGCGGATACCGAGTTTTCGACCTGGTTTGATCCAGTCTCGAAGCATGAAATCGTGATGAACGGTTACCTCGGTACCATCATGGGCACACAAATCCACACTGATGGCTTCCGCTACGAAACCTTGCAAGTGTTGGAACCAGGCGAAGTTTACTTCACGGGTGCCCCTGCCAGTCTGGGCGCCATAACACGCCGAAAAGACTTATCATCGGCTCCCATTAATCTTCACCTTTTGGGCCAGCCTAAGAGGGGATGGTTCATGGAACAGATCGAAGGCATGACTATTACGAATCCTCGTGCAATTGTCAAAGGCCGCAAAATCTGAATCTACACCCACTTTCTAATAGTGGTAAGGGCGGCGTACAGCCGCCCTTTTTCGTATCTACCTTAAGCCCTTGCCTGCTATTTGTTCAAAGAAACACTAAAGTTCGCGGTCTCCGCTGCCGAAAAGGATGTAGGTTGGTTGGTGCTTACCTATGGTTCGGTCGTCCTTAGGCCATAAAAGTCAGTCGGTAGTCCAATGTGGTTAGTCGTTGGATTATGGTGGAAAGCGAAAATGCGCTGGAAGTTAGAATCAACTACCATGCCAAGTCATACAACCAGATGGTCTATAGCCACTTGGTTGATGGTATTGCCAGATATTCAGGTAAGCCATTGCAGCAGGTTTATACTGGATACGACAGCCAATGCCGGGAGCTAACGTCTATCACCGTCTTGTACTAATACTGCCGCTTGACAGACTGCTGCTGGTGTGGTATAACTAACGCTGGGGAGGAGAAGGGATGCGCAACACCAAACTTGTTACTTCGATGGCTGTTTCAAGACAAGAACTTCGTGAAAAATTTGAAAATGCTCTTAAGGGCACCCTGAAAGAGTATACTAAGTCGTGGTTGGCTAAAAGCACTGACCAAAAAGACTATTGGTCTACCGAAGTGGCTCGTCTGTCAAAAAAGATCTGGAAATTGCTAGACGAATCTCAAAAGCTTAAAGGCAAGTGGGACAGATTTGACGCTGCTGCTGAAGCTTACTTGGATTATCATGACGAATTTCACAAGTGTGTGGAAGGCTTTAATGAGTATATAAGGTACGAGGATATTTCGACAGAAGATAGAAAGAGGGCCGCAGCATACTGGCGTGAGAATATGCCGGAAGCCGAAGATCTTGCCATGGAAATAGTGGAAACTACTTGCCCGCCACAAATGCTAGACAAGTTCTTATTAGCCCTACAAAAGCGTTTAAATTAGTTTGTCACCTAGTTGGCGATAGAATTCCATAACGCTTGAATCGGCAATGATTGTTTTTGTTCAATTCAATCAGTTGTTGCAGTCTGGCATTTTCGGCATCGCCCTGGTACTTTGCAAACTTGTCGGTCAGATCTCCACTCTTATCAATTAGCCCTATTTTGACAAAATAGGCGTTTACTATGGACCTGACTCCTGCCGAAAAGGTAAGTCTTCGGAGGTGGCAAAAGCTTTCAAAGCACTGTGTCAAAGCAGCGTCTGGTTTTCCGATAAAGAAAGTGTGTATACCATTTGCCTTAATAATTCTCTCTGGCTTAACTTCGTTTCGTCATATGGGCTGTCCCTGCTGTGCGGAGCGTTGCGTCAATAAGTGTTTTACCACAGGTAGCACGAGTTGTCAATGACGTTAGTGAAGGCTACGGCCACTGTGGCCGTAGCCTACCCTGTTAAGGAGCTGATACTGCGGCTGCTGGAGACTGGCTGGCGTAGTATTTACATACTAAGGCGCCGCTAATCCCAAACACAATTACCCACACAGCTATCATGACCATCCTACTGCGTTCCATAAAGCCCCCTTTTGTTATATGCAAAAGCTGCACCATGTAGGCGTAACTTATGCACAAATGACGTGTATTAATAAAATAAGCTGGTTGCGGCTACGCAGTATGTCGGTTATTTTGTACGCATGGAGGATTGATATGCGAAACCTTATATTGGTGCTAGCATTAATCTCTGAAGCGGCCATGGCAAGAGTACAGGGAGTGGCGAGAGTATCGAGATTGGGACGAGTGGCAGAGCAGAAGAGAATGCAGAGACAGAGAATACAATCGCTGGTGGCATCATCGCCATCATCACAAACACTGGTGACGCATGCACAGATTGATCGAGAAGGGCAAGACTTACCGAATACCAACAAGAAACAGTACCACGTTGCTGCAGATAGTCAGCATTGGTGACCAGCTGACAGTGAAGGATATCAAAACTGGGAAGACCAGGAAGATATCGAAAAGATCGTTTAGTCATGGCCTGGACGAAGGCACCATCTACGTATCGGCTGATACTGGCTCTGCATATGAGGTAAAACCATTCTCAGGAACGCTATATCACGGGTCCCCGCGCAAGATCGGCAAACTAGGTGCCAATGCTGCCGCTATGGCTCCGGACTGTACCTGACGCCAGACTTATCAGTGGCAGAGTTTTATGCCGCCGGAGGAAGGCAGGGCAATGCTGGCCAAAAACTAAATAACGGTGGGCTGATTTACGAGTTTAAAGTTAGTGGCAAAGCCCTGTACGTGTACGGCGAAGAGGCTACTATGGCAGACGTTCAGTCCGATATGGAAGAGGCCGAGGAAGCGTTTACGCGCCGAGTATGCTCTATCGGAAATCGAAGAGCCAAGTCAGGAATCCCTGGCAGCGGTGCGGTCGAAGGTCGAAAAGCGGCACGCGACTCTAAAGGCGACGAACTCCGGCAATTGGCGCGAGCAAGCGGATTCCCTCGGTCATCAAGAACCGAAGCAGTCCTGGTTCAAACGATTGCTTACTGCGTTAGGGTTTAACTGATGGACATCAAAAGTTTAAGTGATTGGGTGACTTATGTTCTCATGCCTCTAGCCATAGCGGCCAATTTGTATTCAGCCTATTGGAGCAATAGAAGTCGGAAAAGATTTGAAGTCATGATGAGGAAAATTAATTATCAAGAGCATAAGAGTCGTCATATATTCAATGGAAAGATAGAGGTCAAACAGATGGATGATAGTATGCAGAGCATCAGTATCAGCCTAGAGATTTTTCTTGCCTTGACTAAGGCATTGGATAACAGTGATGCGGAAAACTACAGTGAGCTGATCGGCTCGCTACTGCGAAAGAACGAAGCGATGCGGCAGGAGTTTGCGGAAGCGGAAGGACAAAGGCAGTAGGCGATCAAAAATATCAATGATAAGGGATAAATCGTGATTATTAAAAATAAGTTATACCAGCCAGACGGAATCAATAATGGGTTTCAGAATGAAGAAATAAAATTTTTGGAAATCGAAGAGACGATTTTGGAAGTAACCGGATATTATCTTGTAGCTGCTGCATCTGGCCTTACATTTGGTGAAGCTATAACTATGGATAGAATACCTCTTCCAGACTTACAATCTATCACTGTGGCTCTATACGCGACACTTATAAAAATGAGTGAAAATCATAGTATTCCCATTGAAGACATGATGTGTGTCGTAAATTCCGTGCTAAAGAATATGAACGATAGTTTGAACGGAGTGGAAGGACCAAAAAGAAATGCGAGAAATTTTGATGAAAAAAGTTAATTACTTTGCAATGTTGTTACTAATTGTCGGATGTGGCGATACTTCGTTTGAGAGAAAGTCATCGCCAATGAGCGACGATCTCACATGCACGGATTCGTTTTCAAGTGTTGTCCCGGATCTTGTGGCCGAGATTAACCGCGTTAGAGTCGCGCGTGGTTTGAGAAAAGTTACAGCAACGGCTGGACTTAATTGCGCAGCTCAGCGTCACGCTAAAGACATTGGTTCGAAGCGAGTTTGTAGTCATACTGGATCCGATGGTAGTTCTCCGTGGACTCGCGCTAAGGGTTGCGGAGCTAAGGCCGATGGTGAGATCATCGCGTGCGGTCATAGAACGGCAGCGCAAGCTGTGAAGGGCTGGACTAACAGTCCTGGACATGCAGCCATTATGTATAACCCTAATCAGACATTTGTTGGTGCAGCCATGGTCAATAATTATTGGGTTGTAGATTTTTTATGACGGTTATGGACAGAAATCGACTCATCAAACTGCTCAACTTATCTGCGTCAGAAAATGATCACGAAGCACTGATAGCGATTCGCATGGCCAATGAAATGGTCGGTCACAATTGGGATGACGTGATCATTGAAGCGAGTGCGGTAGACTGCTATGCGGGATCCGTCCATGACGCTTTAAGGGAAACCCAAGAGATCGTCGGTCGAACGCTTGATGTGATTCGCTTGAACCAGCATTTACTGGACGCGAGTGGGCTTCGGTGGTTTGGGATCATGGAGCGTAACTTCACATCGCATAAGATCTTGAGCGATCGTCAGCTTAACGTGCTTCAGGGTATCTTCGAGGACGTGAAGCGGAAGATCATGTGGAGCGGAATTTAGGCGTATGTTCTTGCAATAGATATTTGCAATAAGGTTTTTGTTTCATCGGCGGGATCATTCGCATTCCGCTTCAATCAAACTCACTCATATCACAATTGCTATCATTTGACGCGGTGCGGTGTTAAAGCCTATTTTTTGCATTAAACAACAAATATTGCCAATCCTTGGGAATACTAATAAAGACACCATTCGACAAACGATAGGAGTTGAAATGAGGCGTTCAGTCTTAATAGCCGGTATGAACGACGAAGAGAATCAGTACACGCGATTTGCATCAGATGCTTGGCTTGACTGGGAACACATGGCTGAAGTCAGGGCAGGGCACGTTCCGACTAAGCACGATGCCGTAATCGTCGCAGCGGCGATAGCATCGCATGGTCTTTATCAAGCGGTCAAATCAGCTTACAACCAAATGGGTAAGCCAATCTTTTTATCCAAGGTTGGCATATCAGAAATCCGCGAGGATTTCGATTTGTGGATGTTTGGCGATAAGCAAACGATTGCTAAGCTGCGTCAAATTCCAGGTCATGGCGAACCAGCGATGCCTGTCACTTCGCGCTTTGGCTGGCTGCTGGCCAATTTCCGAAACGTGGGTGATCAGGTTAGCCTGAAGGACATCCAGCGGTTCTTCGATAAATTCATGAACATCGGACTCGACAAGGCCGTAGCGCAGGCTTGGTATAAGGCTCGAGAGAACGGAATGCTGACTGAGCTATCGGCTGGTAAATGTATCTTCAATGGAATTCCCGAGACACTAAATCAGGCGATTCAACTTCACGGACTCACCTGTCCAAAGGAAAATGTGATGGAAGCAGTAAAGATCAGTAAGTCAAAGTTCAAGGAAGTTCCAGCCTACGTGGTCGAGTGTGAAGTTGATCAGCCGCAAGAGAAAGAGAAAGTCGATACTGATCATTCCGCCACAACGGATCTATTGCTTGAGGCTATATTGAAAAGCCAGGACGAAGTCAGAATGCTAAGAGAGATGATTGAGAAGACGGTGCCTGAAATTATTCAAAGGGAAATGAGGGGAGTCACGGTCCTACTGGGCAGCCTAGTCCCCAAACTCCAAGGGCTGTCGCCGGATCAGGTGATCAAGGTCGATCAGATGCTGGATCTATTTTTGTCGATGAGAAGTTAATTTTTATATTAAAAACGGATCAAATATAGAGAAAACAGTTTTCAAAATGTATCAAGTGCGGTGCGGTCATTCTCAAATTCAAAAGCGCAAGTATATGCGTTGATGTGATTGGGTTTGATCGGTTTTAGAATTGGAAATCAGCAGCCGTTAAGTCTTTTTTAGCGGTATGCTGCATGGAATACGTCATTTTTTTAACAGGTATTTGCACAATTTTAGCGTATGCGGCTCTGACAGCGGCGTTGCGACTTCATAAAAATGATCAGTTGACCGCAATTTAATTTTTTATTTGATTAGCTTTTGCGGCCATTAGCGTATAAATAAAGCAATTCTGTTTCCTCGAAAAACGAAAGTGAGTGGTAGACGTGTCATTAACTAGACATCAAACCGACCTGTTGCAAGACATTCAAGGCGGCATAGCATTTTTGAAGCAGGAGTTGCCTACGCATACTAAATTTTCATTGGCTATGGTAATGGAGCGTGCAGGCCATGACCGTAGTGGTATTAAGATGTATGCGATGATTAAGATTTTGCGAAAAAACAAACAAGATAATGAGCTAGAGATTTTGCGCAATTTATTAGCAAGTGTTGGTGTGACTGTTCTTCCTCTTGAAAATTGGTCAAACGAGTCGTCAATAGTTGTGGAAGATAAATCTGAGGACGACTTGATATTGATGCATCAAACGGACAGAGAAGATGTTGAGCCTGATGTCGATATGGACGCGACAAGTTTTGAGAGTAAGCCTTACTTGGATCGAAACATTGATCGGGATATTGAATCGCTGAGTGAGATTTTGAAAATCTTGGCACCGTTGTCTCGAGACAAGCGTGAGTCGATCTTGTCGTCGG
>Ga0315293_10007120_pt1 | contig 10404 bp, 10 predicted proteins | sample YL17G13_20_MG_FD_203071 | JGI IMG/M metagenome (GOLD analysis project Ga0315293, IMG submission 203071) | Sediment microbial communities from Yellowstone Lake, YNP, Wyoming, USA - YL17G13_20 | ecosystem: Environmental > Aquatic > Freshwater > Lake > Sediment | place: USA: Wyoming | collected... | reverse complement strand
CCCACGCATTTGCTGAACAGTTCGGACATTTGGACTGAGCTGCTCAATTCAAAGGGCGCCAATGGCAAGCAGACTGGAATGCCGCTGGAGGCCCTAACCCGCAACCTGGGAAAGCTGTCGTCGCTGTACAATTTCATGAGCCGAGAAAACACGGACACCATCTGCACGCGCCTATCGTCCAATGAGGACATTCAGCGTTCGCGCATTCACCCGTTCAAGGTGTTGGTTGCCTCGCGAATCTACGGCATGGGAAAGGCATTGAAGGGCTCATTATGTTGGACGGTGTCGCCGAGGGTGCGCGACCAACTCACGACCACCTTCCTGCGTTCATTCAAGAACGTGACTCCCACAGGAAAACGCTACATGGCAGCACTGGATGTGAGCGGAAGCATGGACTGCTCGTGCATGGGGTGCCCCGCTATCACTTGCAGGCAGGCATCGGCTGCGTTGGCGCAAGTGCTCTACGAAACCGAGACCCACGTCTACTTGCGCGGCTTCAGCGCGGCACATGTCCCCGGCACCGGGTTCCACAACTTCAACCCGCTCGTGAGGCACGGCATGACGCTGGAGCAGTTCATCTCGGCAACCAATACGCCGTTCGGGCCCACCGATTGCTCGCTCCCCATGCGCCGCGCAATTGACGAAGGCCTGCTGGACGTGGACGTGTTCATCGTGATGACCGACAGTGAGACGTATGCGGGCACGACGCATCCCCAGGTTGCGCTGGAGAACTACCGCGTGAAAGCAAACAAACCGGACGCGAAGCTGATTGTGGTGGGGATGACCGCCAATTGCCTGACGATCGCCGACCCGAATGACCGCAACACGTTGAACCTGGCGGGCTTTGACGCGTCAATGCCGGAAATCATCGCCATGTTCGTGCGCGGGGAACTCTAAACGGGAACCCAGGTTCCCGTAAGCCCTCCTATAGGAGAACCTAGGTTCTCATTACCTCTCCTAGGAGAACCTAGGTTCTCCTTACCTCTCCTCCTTACCTCTCCTCCTTACTCATTTGGGTTCTATTCATCATGCCATGTGTAAATCAAATCAAAACTAAAAAAAGTAAAAATGTTTTTTTAGTTTTTATAAACCGAAACTTTTTTTAATATCATTCTAATGCATGCAAATAACGTGCAAGTAAATGCAACATCCAATCGTGCGCGAACGTGTGAATGATTTTTTTGGTTCTAACTTTACCGTAAAAAAAGACTTTAGTTCTGACAAATATGAAATAATGCACAATGGCAAAAAATGTTTGGATTTTGAATTCATGGTTGACGACCCCACGGACGATAACCAAATGCGATTCATTAAACTTGAAAATAGAACCAAGCCCAGAATATTGAAGGTGTCCGGTGTGTTCAAATGCCAAGGCGATGAACGCAAGGGTGCCTCATTGATGCGGCTGATTGACCGGCTGGCAGAATCCATTCCATTCGTGGAATACATAACATTGATGGATTCTTCTAATATAAAGATATGTGATGTGTCCATCAGTTTGGCTCAACTGAAAATATTGACAACCGGGCAGTCGTGGTACAATCATTTCGGTTATAAAACAAAATGGCATGACGCGAATGTGGCGCACAATGCAGTCATCATAAACACTCGGATTGATGACATCTCCGATAAAAAGTTAATTGAAACCACTGGCAAAAAATTATTCCCTGAATTGCCAACAACGATGACGGTCAGAGAATATGTTCAAGCGGTTTTGGATTCGGTTCGTCAATTTCCTGAGAAGTGCACGCCATACCAACGTGAAAAGGCTTCATTCTTAAAAACCTTGATTTTTGAGTTGGGATGGATGAATGATTTGCAATACTCAAATTGGGATTTAATAAAAATAGTTGAACGTCGCATAAAATCAAGTCCCAAGGCTTCGCCAAGGTCGCCAAAGGTTTCGCCAAAGGCTTCTTCGCCCAAGGCTTCCACGCCAAAGGTTTCGCCAAAGGCTTCGCCCAAGGCTTCGCCAAAGGTTTCGCCCAAGGCTTCGCCCAAGGCTTCGCCAAAGGCTTCTTCGCCCAAGGCTTCCACGCCAAAGGTTTCGCCCAAGGCTTCGCCCAAGGCTTCGCCCAAGGCTTACACGCCAAAATCTGGCGGAAATAAGCGAAGTAGAAGCAACAAGCGTGTAAATCGCAATGCTCGCAATAATCGCACCAATCGCACCACCAAGCACAAACGACGTAGTTGAAATTAAAATTAAAACCCCTTGACAATGCGCAGTTGTTTCCCGAATTTGAACCGCTCGGCATCCATGGTGCGCCGTTGCAGGTTGCAGGCCAGACAGGATATAATCACGTTTCCGGCATTGTGTCCCAGGTCGTTGTCAACCCGGTCCAGGGTCCATTGACGCGGCGCCATGACGTCCTTGTAAATGAGCTCGCAACACTGGCGACAGTAAGAGCATCTTAATCTGCTCACCAACAACAATTCAATGGTTGCATTTAGAGAGATAAAGGCTGATAAATCCTTTATGCCATTTTCATTATCCTGTCTAGCATATCCGGACAACTTATTTTTTATTTCTTTTATGAAGAATTTTCTCTCTTCTAGAGTCGGATCATCTGCGATTAAGCGTCGCAAAACCTCCATCTGCTTGTCGTGCGCAAAGAAGGCGTCGTCAATTGTCCATTTCAGAGTGCGAGCGCGTTTTGGAATGTTATTTAATGGCTGGTTGCTTATCTTGTTGCTTAGCTTATCTACATTGTGCTTGCCTTCAATGCACACGATGTGTTTTAATTCATTTGTCATTTATTTGTTATAACAAAATAATACATAATTTATGACCCAATGCATTAAAATTTTCGTTAAATTAAAATTGCATAATGTATAACAATCCATGTGAAATGACATCATTCGACAATTCCAAAAAACAAGTGATATTGGTGTCAACTGGGGTTTTTCAATCATACATTACAACAAACATTGATCAATTGCTCAAGTTTGATTTTAACATACATGTAATAATTGATAACAATTTTTTTGACCACATGGAAAAATACAAGCATCTGGTGCATTTAGTTGATGCTTCCAAATTGTGCACAGATTTTGACAACAAATCCAATTTAGATAAAAATTTTAGAAATGGATTCTGGCACAATGCATCCAAGCGCATGTTCATTCTGAATGCGTACATGAAACAACACCGCATCAAAAATGTAATTCATCTTGAAAATGATGTTTTACTTTACAGTGACATGAATTACGAGTTTGATGAAAAAATGTACGTCACAATGGATTCAAACACTAGATGTATACCAGGAATTATGTACATTCCAAATCATGAATTATTGAACAAATTAATTGAAAACTATAATTACTCTAAAAACGACATGGAAAACTTAGGTATTTTTTTCAATAATAACAGAAACATGGTCAATGCGTTTCCGATCATTGACAATAGTAACAGTGTTGGAAAAACCATGTATAACGAACATTTTGAAAAGTTCAATGGCATTTTTGATGGTGCCGCGATTGGTCAGTACTTAGGAGGGGTTGACCCAAGAAACATACCGGGAGACACGTGCGGGTTTGTGAATGAAACATGTGTAATAAAATACGACAAATACAAATTCAAATGGTTGAAAAAAGGGAGTCATTATTTTCCACACATTGAAATAAACAATGGCATGATTCCGATCAATAATCTTCACATTCATTCCAAAACATTGGAAAAGTTTTCAATGAACGATCCAATTGAAAACAAGTTTATAAAAAAAATATAAAAAACCATGAATCAGTCACACACACACACACACACACACACACACACACACACACACACACACACAATCACACCTTTAGTCACACGTTATATTAAGAATTATAATGTGTAGACATTGTATAAAATAAATAAAATAAATAAAATAAAATAATGCATTTCATAACCGGTGAAAACATACAATTCAATTGTGATCATTTTGTGGGGAAAAAGTATGATTTTGAATACAATCCAAATGTAGCAAAATTCAAAGAGAGATTTATTTACATTGGCAATCGTACCGCAATAGACAATAAACGTTTCATATTTTGCTACACTCATTTATTGAGTGATAGCACCGAGTTGATAAACACGCTTCGTCATTTGAAAAATCCATTTAAACTAATTTTTCATAATTCAGATGGAAATTTTGAAAAAACGCACTTGATTTTATTTGACAAATTGCCATTATTGGAATGTGTGCACACTCAAAACATGAATGTTGTTCATGAAAATGTTCATCCATTGCCCATTGGTTTGGCAAATTCAATGTGGACACATGGCAATCCAATTGTGCACAAAGAGATTTTTGAAAAGCATGTGGACAAAACCAAGGAAATCTATTTTAATTTTAACATTAGCACAAATGTGGCAAAACGAACGGAATGTTTCAATGCAATCAAACCATTGGGCATAACATGGAGCAACAATCTTCCTTACAAAGAATATTTAATGGAATTGAAAAGACACAAGTTCGCGATTTGTCCTGATGGAAATGGCATCGACACACATCGGTTTTGGGAATGTTTGTACATGAATGTGATTCCAATTTGCAAAAAAAACATACTGGCAGAATACTATGGTAAATTTTTCCCAATTGTCTTGTTAAATGAATGGGAAGAACTAGATGTGTCAAAACTTAAACACTCAAATGTCAATCAACAATTTATGGACCACATTTTGCACAATTTAAATCTAAATATAAATGTAAAAATGAATAATGCATTTGACATAGTTATACCAGTTGGGCCCAATGACAAATGTGTAATAAATGAACAAATTCAATGCACAAAAAAGAACATCATTGGGCATAGAAACATTTATCTAATTTCATTTGATCCAACCATCATCATTGATGGATGTGTGACAATCAATGAGAATGTGTTCCCATTCAACATTGACACCGTGAGAAAATATCATGGAAATTCAGATAGAAACGGTTGGTATTTGCAGCAGTTATTAAAATTGTATGCATCATTGATCATTGAGGGCATTCTTGAAAGATATTTGGTAATAGACAGTGACACCTTTTTTTTGAAGCCAACGGCATTCATTGATGCAGACAACAAGTGTTTGTACAATTATTCAACTGAACACAATAAACCGTATTTTGATCACATGTCAAAACTCAATGCTGACATGATCAAAGTTGATGAAAATAAATCTGGAATATGTCATCACATGATGTTTGAAAAAGTGTACGTAGAAGAAATAATAAACAAAATAGAAAAAACTCACAATGATGCATTTTACAACGTGTTTTTAAAAACGGTCACAGACATTGAAGGTTCAGGTGCATCAGAATACGAAATATATTTTAATTACATGTTTAAAAACCATAGTGATAATGTCAAGATAAGAGAATTGAACTGGCTCAATGTTAACCGTCTGTGTGAGGCTCAGTCGCATCATGATTACATTTCATATCATTTTTATAGCCGCTGTGCCCAGCCCACACCGGTGCATGACCCACCTCATCAGTTAATTGTGACGACCGACCCATTCAGTGCAAAAACAAATGGACATGTATTAAATGCAATGAATATAAAATCAAACATCAATTCCAATATGAAAATGCATTTCAGGTAGGAGGTAGGAGGTAGGAACAAACTCAGAAAAAAATAAATAGTAATATTAAATAACCAGAGTATACAAAATGTGCAAAAGCATTGAAACATCTCTTTCAACATTTGTGTTTACACTCACATGCGTGGCAGCATCTGTGACCCTATGCAAAACAAAAGAAGTGTATTTTGCATCTATCTTTATTTTTACCTTTTCGTTTATACAACTCATAGATGCCGGCTTATGGTGGAGCATCAGTCATAAAAACCGGTTATTGAACAACGTCCTATCACGATATGCCATACCGATTGTGTTGGCATCTGAACTTTTAGTTAGTTACTTCGGCGTAAAATACCTGTTTGGTTGGAGCAACCAGTACTATGAATTCGGACTAGCAACGTTTGTGACCGTCATGCTGGTCACTTGGATGTTCAAGTACTGCAACAATGCAAATGCGCACACACTGCCTTACAATGACGGCTACTTGCACTGGTGTGGAATTGAAATAAACAGCGTGTTTCGTGGTTTATTTATCATGTTCTTGTTGTCACCAATCGTCATTGGGATGCCGTCAAATCACGTCATCGTAAAATGGTTAATCGCACTGCCGATAGCACTGCCGATAATAGCGACATTTTGTATGAATTTTGTAAACCCCACGTTTGGATCGCGTTGGTGCTGGTCCTCCAACATAACATCCGCGTTATTATTGGCATACTCCACAATGCATGTTTGCCGCAAAGCAAAAAGAGTATAAAATAACTATATAAATGTGTTTCTTTAATATAGTTTAACTTCAACAAACCAACAAACACACCGTTGGTTGCATCAACAATGGATGTGCAATTCGGAGAATGGTCCAAATCGTTGAATGCGCTGCGTGCAATAAATGCGGAATGGGCAGTTGACATTGATTTGCACCAGGAATATCTCTCTAATCTCTTTGAGCAATTTGGGGAAGAGGACATGTTCCTTGTTCTGGAGGACATGCTGCGGCATCTGGACGCCTACATTTGCGACAACCCGTTGATGTTTAGCGCCCCCGATTTCCACGAAACGGTGCGCGACGTGCTGCACGAGTATTTTGAGGGCATGCACGCGTTTGAGTTTTCCGCTGCGATGGACTTGGAGGCGGATGCGCTGTGCCGGTTTTGCGAGGCGCTGTATTTCCGGTACATGAACCCTGCGCGTGAATGCGGCAGCACTTTCATAAGAAGGCCGCCCAACGTGGCCATCATTGATGCGAAACTGGCGCACATTCGGGCCAAACCGCAGCCGGACCAGCGCACGGCCGAATGGTACAAGTTCCGACACGACCTGCTGACGGCCAGCAATGCGTGGAAAGCGTTTGAGAGCCAGGCGTGCATGAACCAGCTGATTTACGAGAAGTGCAAGCCATTGCCGCAGAGTCCGACTTCAGAAAAGGAACACGTGAATACGGCATCCCCGATGCATTGGGGGCAAAAATACGAACCGGTGTCGCGAATGGTGTATGAACACATGCACAAAACCCGCGTTGCGGATTTCGGCTGCCTGCAGCACGACGCGTATCCATTTTTGGGCGCATCACCGGACGGCATCAATGTGGACCCCGCATCGCAGAGGTACGGGCGCATGCTGGAGATTAAGAACGTCGTGAATCGCGACATCACGGGCATTCCAAAAAAGGAGTACTGGATCCAAATGCAGCTGCAGATGGAGACCGCCGGTTTGAACGAGTGTGATTTCCTGGAGACGCAGTTCGCAGAAGAGGGCGACGACGACGACTACAACCACCACAACCACAATGCATTGTTGACCGGCACCATGATATATTTCATGAAGTGCGGCAAACCGCACTATGAATATGAGCCGATCGGCCTCAATCGGGGTGAATCGGAGGCGTGGTTCAATGATGCCATGGAACGCAACCAGGCACACATGTGGATGAAGACCATTCGCTGGCGGCTGGAAAAAATGAGCTGCGTTTTAGTGCTGCGAAACCCGTTGTGGTTTCAACATGCGATCCGAGTATTAGACGACATGTGGCAAACCATTGTGAAAGAACGCGACAACCCGCAGGGATGCGAGCACCGCGCGCCCAAACGGCGAAGTCCAAAACCGGCAAGCGCAACAAGTGGAAGCGCAACAAGTGGAAGCGCAACAAGTGGAAGCGCAACAAGTGGAAGCGCAACAAGTGGAAGCGCAACAAGTGGAAGCGCATTGATGCATGCGTGGTTATCAATCCCGCCCCCGCCACCGGAGAGAAAATGTTTGATTGACATGCACAGCCTTGGTTTTGAATGAAGTGAAATGAATGATTGTTGATTTGAACGAATAAAGATAAAAATTGATTGAAACATATTAAAGTATATCTCACTATAATATAGTAATCACACCATTCATTCATTTAATTGACAATATGAACACCCCCCCGGTGGACATGATGCAGCATATATACAAGTTGAGCGGAATGAAGGGCGACGAAGATGACGAAGATGACGACGAAGAAACGCGCGCCAACACGCGTGCAAATGCCGCCAGTTCTAATTCCAAATTGAATGGTGATGGCGATGGTGAGTTGGAAGAGGAATCCGATGCAACCAGCCACACTGCAAGCGAAAGCGATGCCACCGAATCTGTCAGCACTGGACTGGACGATGACGATGACACTGCCACTGCCACCACGGACACAGACACAGACAATGAATTTTCGGACATTGAAGATCCGGTTGAAACGCCGGCCATGCTTGCAAAAAAAGTGGCCACAGCGGCATCCACTGTTGCAAATTCGGATGCGAAAAAGAAGGCAACCATTGCCAACAAACGGGCAATTGCGTCATCCAAACCTCCCAAGGGCAAGGCAACTCTGCAGGACATAACCACGCTGCAAAATTCATATGACGACATTGCGCACGAGGAAGGGGACGACCAGGGCAATGATTCGGCCGACAACAATGATGACAGTGATGATGACACCAATTATTTGCGCAAATTTGAGACCGAAATGCATGAAAATTACATTGCATCGTGTCACCAGGAGATGCTGCATTTAAACAATTCGGAAGTGAACGCCCTTGCGCACGTGGTGCGAAACACCGATGGCGCGATCATTGATGTCATGCACAAGACGATGCCGATGCTGACTAAATACGAGAAAACGCGCATTCTGGGTCAGCGCGCGAAGCAATTGAACCAGGGCGCTCAACCCATGGTTCCCGTGGACAAAAAAATAATTGACGGGTACTTGATTGCGCAGCTGGAATTGCAACAAAAGGCGCTGCCTTTCATTATACGCCGACCATTGCCTGGAGGGAAATCGGAGTATTGGCGCGTGTCTGACCTGGAAATCATTTAATTGTGAGTCCAATGAACGAAAAAAATATTTTCACAATGAAATATTTTTTGATTTTAAGTGGGATCAAGTCATTGTCCCTTGATGTCCTTTACTATCATTTGTGTCTTAATAGTATTTCTTGTTGTATCTCTTGTGGTGTCTCTTGCGAGTGCCGCCACCCTTCTTGGCGTATTTTTTGTAAGATTTGCGGCTGCGGCCACCCGAGTGAGAAGTGCGAGAAGGCATTTTGTTGATGGAGTTAGTTATAATATAGTCAAAGAAAAAAAAAATACAAATTAATTAAATTCAAAATTCAATTCAATTGTTCCTAAACCATTTACATTCCATTTACATTGGTTTAACACTTCCAGCGTTTGCCGCAATCAATGCAGGTCACAAAAGTGGTCATGGGCTCATCCGCTGAACGCGTCTGTAGCTGATAGTACGTGCATTTTGTGGACCGACATTTGGAATTCGGGCACGTGAAATTGTCGGTGGACGCCTCCACCTTGGTTTCATATTTGTGTTTGTCGCGCAGCTGCTTCGCCTTAATGAGGGCGCTCCATTTTGCGGGATTCATGTCTTGATGCGACATGAACGCCAGCTCGTGCGCTTTGATTTGTTTGGTGGCTATCAGCTGAATCACGTGACTGCTGCTCAAGTTGATGCACACGGTGCGCAGACGGTCCGCATAAATTTGAACGAAATACCCATTGTCCCATTTTTTCACGATGTTTTTCGTGTCCGACTCACGCAGCGTGTAATTGTATATGCCTCGTTCCAGGTTGAGGGCCGCATTTGCGGCCGCATCTTGAGTCATTCCGCCATCAATGTTCCCAATGTTCTTAAACCGTTCGGTCAATTTGGCGCGAACCTTTTCGCGAAACGCCTCCGGATTGGCGATCTGCAACGCAGTGATGGAGTATGAATTGGGGGCTGCTGCCATTGTTGTGTTTATGTGTTCTATTTAATACACCCATTTGTCGCGTTGTCTTTATTCAATTTTTTACGAAATATAAAAAAATGAATCATTTGTTTCATGTTTAATTGCATCATTGCTCATTGCATCATTTCATTTCTTGCCAGTGCTGCGACGAGAAGTTTTGCGTCGTTTTGTTCTACAGCCGTGTTTTTTTTTATTTTTTGTACCACCACGACGTTGGTCATGTGTGTCAACAATACGTTGGTTATATGCATCAATTTTATTCTTATTGCCACTGTGAACCCCCACAAGAAAACTTCCGTCAGGAAATACCCACCCCACGCATTCAGCATTATCTGCATACGGTATAATATAAGGAACAGCCGCAGGAATGTCAAATGTACTAAATGCTCTTCTTAACATTGGTAACACACCTAACGATTGCATAGGCAGAAAAGCTGTTGATCCGTTTTTCCTAAAATAGAAATACATTTGAGGTGGTGGTTCGGGGTTGTAATCTTCGTAACCGAATATGTTACGGGTTGGAGGAGGAGGAGGAGGAGGTGTGGTGTTCATTTTATATTTTTATAAAATACCACAATATTTAATTTGTCTAAA
>Ga0315293_10007118_pt1 | contig 10407 bp, 8 predicted proteins | sample YL17G13_20_MG_FD_203071 | JGI IMG/M metagenome (GOLD analysis project Ga0315293, IMG submission 203071) | Sediment microbial communities from Yellowstone Lake, YNP, Wyoming, USA - YL17G13_20 | ecosystem: Environmental > Aquatic > Freshwater > Lake > Sediment | place: USA: Wyoming | collected... | reverse complement strand
AGATCGGTAGTACTGTCGGCCGTTAGATAGTAGATGAAGATCTGCCCCAGCCCCGATGAGATTGGGCCTAGGGTAGGCGGCTCAAGTCCGGCCGGCAGTTCAGCCATAGCGCTAGCCAGTCGCTCACCGACAATTTGCCTAGCAAAATACATCTCCGTCTGGTCATTGAAGTAAACGTAAATGACGGCCATGCCGAATGCGGATGTCGACTTGATATTGATGACGCCCGGTAAGCCGTTCATCTTCGACTCTATGGGAAACGTGATGAGTCGTTCGATTTCTTCCGGAGCCATGCCGTGCGCCTCGGCAAAAATTGGCACCATAACTGGAGAAATGTCCGGAAAGGCGTCTACCGGCAGCTTCGTATAATGATAAAGGCCGAGCCCGACAATTGCCGAGACCATGACCATCACCAAGATTCTCTGTTTGAGCGCGAGTTCTATTATTCTATCTATCATAGTCACAGCCCCTTCTCAATGACCGTGCCCGGCGTGGCCACCACCGAGCGATTTAAGGGTGAGTTGGGCCTTCAATTCAAACGCGCCCTTGCAGACGTAGGCATCCCCTTCGGAAAGGCCTGAGAGAATCTCGGTGTCATTGACGCCCAGGATACCTGTTGAAACTGGAACCGGATGGAATTCGTCGCCGTCTTCACTCAGAAAGACGCATGGTTTTTCATCTACAATCTGCACGGCATCTTTGCAGACCAATAATGACTTCTCGTCGGCTGTGAGAACAAAGGAAGCCTTAATGAAAGTACCTGGTTTCCAGAGATTCTTGGAGTTCGGTATGACCGCTCGAGCAACGAGGCTTCTGGTCCGCTCGTCGAAAACAGGACTGATGTAGCTAACGACCGCTTCTGTTGTCGCTTTCCCGCCAAGAGCCTCGATACGGACGGCTTGCCCGACAGCAATCTCGGGCGCGTCTTTTCCATAGATGGCAATATTGACCCAAACGTCGGTCAAGTCGGCAATGACAAAGAGATCGCGATCTTCTGTGACAAACTCCCCAACCGTGGCGTGCTTTTCGATGACCCTGCCGGAACCGTATGCTACGACCTCGTACTGGCTAAGGCTCTCGTTGCTCTCTATGGTCGCGAGCACCTCACCCGCCTGCACATAGTCCCCAATGTTCTTGTGCGACCTTTTGATGATTCCAGGGAATCGCGGGACGATATGCACAACATGGTCGCCATCGGGCACCACTTCGCCCGGCAATTCGATAGTGCGCTCAATGCGGCCGAGACGTACGGTATCAAGCGATAGGCCTATTTTTTGCGCGACGTCCACGGGGAGGGAGACGACGTTTTCTTCACCCTCATGGCCGTGGCTGCCATGTTCCGAACCGTGTTCCGCGCTTACCGCTGTTTCATCATGAATTTCTTCAGCGTTTTGCTGCGACTGCTTCTCACTTTCATTGCCACATCCCCACATCACTGCAGCCAAAACGAAACCGAATGTCTGAATGATTATTTTTGTTCGCATTATGAGTTATCTCCTCACCGGACTCAAGCGGTGACCCGTTAGTTGTTCTATGTCTGCGGTGGCTTGCGCTCCCGCGATGAGCGCATCGATGAGCATCCCCTGGAGCTCGGAGAGCGTCCGTTGGGCGTCGAGTACATTTATAAACGGCTGGGACCCCATTCTGTAGGCTATTTCCATTTCTTCCATGGCTTGCTGTGCCGGTGGAATCACCTGCTCTCGGAGAAGACTGATCTGAATGCGCTGTGATTCGATGACCGCGAGAAGCTGACGGGCCTCGCCTTCCAGTCGCTGGCGGGTCACAGCTAATTCTGCCTCGGCTTGCTCCAGTTGAGCGCCTGCCTCAGCAACGCCGCCTCGGTTGCGATCAAAGAGCGGCAGGGGCACGGCTGCCCAAACGAGAAAGGAATTGCTCCCGTCGTCGTGCAGCCGCCGATAGCCGGCCCCCAAGCTCACGTCGGGTTTGCTGGTAACTCGAGCCACGCGAACGCCGGCCTCGCGAGCTCGTATCTGCGCTTGTAGACTGGCCAATTCGGGATTGTCATCGACCCGCAACGATTGTGCGGAGGCCGGTGGGATTGTAAACCATGCGTCGAGCGCACCGTCGATGCGGAAGTCAGCACTTGCTGAGCCCCACAGTGTGGCCAGCGCGATTCGCTCTTGCTGGGCCGCGGCTTCGGCAGAGGCCAGGTCGATCTCAGCCAGCTTCGTGGCAGACTGCGCACGGAACAACTCTACCTTGGGCACTGCCCCGCTGGTCACCTTGACGCTCACCGCATTTTCGATCTTGCGCACCAACTCAAGGCGCTGGCGGGCAAGCTTGACATTTTCCTGGGTGCCGATTGCGCTGACAAAGGTTACCGCGACAGTCCGGTACAATTCCAACAGCGATGATTGCGCTCCAAACTGCTCTATCGAAAGCTCAGCTTCAGCGACGGCACGTCGAGCGCCACGCTTGCCGAATAGCTCAAAGGACTGTTCGATCCCAATTGTCGTCTGCGCCGGGCCGGCTTCATTCTTGCGCCCAAAATCTTCAACTTCGGTGGTGAGCTCTGGATTGGGACGAACGATACTCTGCTGCAGCCGTCCACGCGCGGCCGCAATTTGCGCCTTGGCGACCCTCACCTGCGGGTGGCGCGCCACGACCAGGTGAAGTGCCTCGGTAAACGTGAGGACGGAATCGGCTTCCATCGCGATATCCGGTTGCACGCCCGATTCCACAAATACCGATGGCAGAAGTGCCGTTTCTTCCGAAGCTGTCTGCGCTCCTACGTGGTCGACAGTCGCAACAAATACGAGTATTAGAAACAGTGATATTCGAATATGCATCAACAATTCTCCAAGCTATAGAAGGGTTTACCATGCCAAATGGCGCGGCACCGCTCCTGATCAATTCAGGAGATAAGGACTATCGATAGTGCTTGGAGATTCAGCAGCGAAAAACGGTTGAAAGATGGATAGACGAGAATGGGTTTCCGGCTAGTGGGTAAAGTGGGATCTTCTCTCTAGATATCTGGTCACCGATCCCAATAGATATTGGCAAGTGGCCGTCCAGAGTTAGGCCATTCGTCGAATAGATACTTCGAGCGGCCGACACGCACTGTGCTATTCGAGTGGCATCCTGAGCAAATGGTACGTCTTGGCAGGAGCCGCAATCCTGATCCGACTCGCTAACGGTGATTGACCCGGAAGCAACTTCAATGGCCTCCTGACGGCAACAGTCGGCCCCCACCCGTTCGACCTGAACATGAGACTCCGACTGAATACATATCACCTTATCATGGTGAAGCCACGGGCCAGCCAGGATAAGTGCCGTTAGGACCATTGCCGAGACGAGTCTCCTAAGTTCGCGCCAAATCATATACACTATGATAATAATCAGGATTCATTCCATCGTCAATCCGAATCTGCACTATTGGTGATACCTTTAAGGATACAATGAGTTCCACTACGGTCATAATTCCGACTGACTCCTTGCTCCAAAAACAGAATAGAGCACTGGTAACACAATTAGTGTAAGCGCTGTCGACGTAAGAACGCCGCCGATCACCACCGTAGCTAATGGTCTCTGGACCTCCGCTCCGACGCCATGTGAAAATGCCATGGGAATGAAACCGAAGGCAGCGACCAGGGCGGTCATGAGAACAGGGCGCAGCCGGACCGACCCACTCTCCTGAACCGCTGTCTGCAGTTCAATCCCCTCGGCCCGCAGTCGCTTGATGTGCGAAACGAGAACAAGACCATTCAAAACGGCAATTCCGGACAAAGCGATGAACCCCACACCAGCCGATATCGAAAACGGCATACCCCGAACAACCAACGCCAGAACGCCACCAAATGCCGCCAAGGGCACGCCCGTAAAGATGAGCAGTGCGTCGCGAACGGAATCATACGTCCAATACAGCAGACCGAATATTAGCAGGAGCGCCAATGGTACTACCACCAGGAGCCGATTCTGCGCCCGCTGAAGGTTTTCGAACTGCCCTCCAAAACGAACATAATACCCGGGATCCAACTTGACTTCGGTGGCTATGCGAGTTCGAAGAGCCTCTATAAAGGACCCCACGTCTCGACCACGCACGTTACACTGGATAATAGCTCGCCTCTTGCCCCACTCTCGCGTGATAGTTGAATACCCCGGAGTGAGTGACGGTGTTGTCACTCGATCAAGTGTCAATTGGACGCCGTTGGCTTGGATCGGGATTCGCTCAATGTCCTCCGGCACCGAAGCATATAGGGAATCCATCTTCACGACCAAGTCAAAGCGACGCTGTCCCTCGTACACTTCGCCCGCGTGAATGCCGCCGATGCTCTGGATGTAGGCGAGGATTTCTTCGGCCGGAATGCCGAACCGAGATAACCGGGCCCGGTCGACTTCGACTCTGAACGATGGTTGCCCCGTCAGTTGCTCGACCGAGACATCCGCGCTGCCCCGAATTGTCTTTGCAAGAGCGGCAATCTCCTCAGCCTTCTTCTCAAGAACCTCTAAATCGTCGCCAAACAGCTTGATGCCGATATCGGCCCTGATGCCTGCAATCATTTCATTCACCCGCATTTCGATTGGCTGAGTAAACACTCGGTTCATACCCGGCAAATCAGCCAGTTCGGCGTCAAGCATAGACACAAGCTCGTCCTGAGTCGCCGCTCTTGTCCATTCAGAACGAGGCTTCAGGGTAATGAAAATGTCGGTCAGTTCCAGACCCATCGGATCGGTCGTCAATTCGGCACTGCCGGCGCGAGACCAGATTTGGTCAATTTCGTCTGGAAAACGCGTCAATAGGATTTTCTCGATATTGGAATTGTCGTCGGTCGATTGTTCAACAGCTACACCGGCCAGACGAATAGCATTTATGACAATACTCCCTTCACCCAAGCGAGGCACGAATTCTGAGCCGAGCCGCGTGAATAGAAAGATACCCGCCAAGAGCGCAGCGACTGAGAGCCCCATGACAACATTCCTGCGTCGTATAGCCCAGGCGATAGTTGGTCGATAGGCTTTCTGCACCCATCGCACAACCATCGGGTCCCGCTCCTTGATCGGACGTGTCAGGAAGGTAGCAATGAGTGCCGGAATGACTGTGAATGACATTATCAGCGACCCAACCAGCACAAACACTACCGTCAGCGCCATCGGGCGAAACAGTTTCCCCTCCACCCCTTCCAATGTCAGAATAGGCAGGTAGACAAGGATAATGATCAATTCACCAAAGAGGGTCGGCTTGCGGACTTCCTTGATGGCATGTTTAATCACGTCCAGTCGTGACTGCCCGCCGAAATCGTGGGAAAGTCGCCGGACGCTGTTTTCAACCTGAATCACGGCGTTGTCCACCGCCAGGCCGAAATCGATGGCTCCCAAGCTCATGAGACTGCCGATAATTCCCGCCCGGGACATGAGATCAAAGGCAAATAGCATTGAGAGCGGAATTGCTGACGCGACAATTAAGCCTGCCCTGAGATTACCCAGAAAGAGAAACAGAATCGCTATGACCAGCGCTGCACCGTAAAGCAGGTTATGTTCCACGGTTTGCATCACATTGTCCACCAAGTTGGTCCGAACATACACTGGCTTAACTTCGATGTCGGGAGGCAAGGTAGATTTAATTTCCTCGAGTTGTGCTGACAGCCGTTTTGTCACTTCGTGTGAGTTCTGGCCGGTTATCAGAAATCCTATGCCGAGGACCGCTTCACCAGCACCCTGGTACGTGACCCCGCCTCGCCTAATCTCATGACCGACAATCACATCCGCTATGTCATGCACGTGAACGGGCACGCCGCGACGCGTATCAATCACAAGGGCTTCGACTTGCTCACGCTTACTGACAATGCCAACCCCTTGCACAACCGTTTGCTCACCGCCGCGAACCATCTGGCCGCCCGGAACATTTGTGAGGCCGTTGCGGATGGCATTCACTACCGCAGTCAAACCTAGGTGATATTGTACAAGGCGGTTTGGATCGACGACGATTTGGTACTGCTTTTCGTAACCGCCCCAGCTATTGACCTCAGCGACACCTGGCACGGACTGTAACTGCGGTGTAATGATCCAATCCTGCACCGTGCGCAGATCGGTCGGATCAGAAGTCTTCCCGATCACGACATATTGAAAGATCTCGCCGAGACCTGTCGATACCGGTCCAAGCTGCGGCACCGGAACGCCATCGGGAAGAGCGATGCTGACCAGGCGCTCGGCCACTTGCTGACGGGCAAGGTAGATATCGATGTCATCAGTGAATACCAGTGTGACCTGCGAAAACCCAAACTTGGAAACCGAGCGTACCTCCGTCAATCCCGTCAAACCTGAAAGCTCACGCTCGATGGGAAATGTGATTTGTCTTTCGATTTCCTCAGCCGCCCAGCCGGGAGCGATCGCGTTCACTTGTACCATGATAGGCGTTGTGTCTGGAAAGGCGTCAAACGGCATGTTTACGAAGGCCACTGCGCCAAGAATGCAGAGCACAAGCGCCAGACACAGAACCACGGCTCTCCGCCGTATAGCTAAATCTATGAGTCTTTCTATCATAGTCAGCTCACGACTTCGGAGCCACATCGAAGCAACCCGCGCCGAGGCTCCCTTTCTTCAATTCGGTTTTGAGAAGATAGCTTCCCTTAACGACCACCATGTCGCCGGCATGAAGGCCCGAGCTGATGTTGTAATATCCGCGGTCGCCACGCGAGACTGTCACTTTGTGCGGGCGATACCTATCCGGTGCCTCCTTCACAAAAACCACATTGCAGCAGCCTTCCCATTGGACCGCGTCGCGCGGAACAGCTATCGCCGCCGACTGTGCAGAAATCGGAAGCATTAGGCGACCGAACTGGTGGGCCTTGAGGTCGCGTGAAGCATTTGTGACCTGTGCCCGTACCGTCGCTGATCGGGTCAGGGGATCAACGTACTGGGCCACCCAGATGACTCGTCCGTTTACCTTTTCCAGTGCGTCCCCGTCAGTGGCAAACTCGACTGACTGCCCTCGGTGGAACAAAGATATATCTGACTCACGGACCTGTGCCTCTATCCACAGGACCGAAGGATCCCCGATCAGTGCAAGACCGGAACCGGCCGCCAGAAGTTCTCCCAATGGAGCTTTGCGATCGAGCAAGGCACCGTCTCTGGATGCCCGTAACAGCCATCGCGAAGAAACTGACCGATCGGACAGAATGAATTGAATGTCATCCGGCGTCAGGCCGCATGCCTCCAACAGCCCGCGAGCTCCCGACAGTCGTGCTTGCGCGGTCATGAATCGCCCGTCAGCCTGTTGGGCTTCAGCGGTGCTCATGAGTCCCCTCTTGCTGAGGCTGTCGGCCCGGGAATGCTCCTGTTCAATCACTTGAGCGTCGGCCATCGCTTCAAGATAGGCTGACTTCAGTTGTGGCATTTCAGGAGACTCTAGTTCCGCCAGTGCTTGTCCCGACGATACATTTTGTCCTGGCTCTGCCAGCCAGCGAACTACCAATGCAGGTACGGTCGTCGTTAGGACATAGGATTTGGTTTCATCAAACAAGACTTCTGCTGGAGCCTCCGCCGCATTGGCCTCGTCTACTTCCAACGCCGGCACCAGGGTCAATCCGGCGCGCTCAGCGGTTTCTGCAGAGGCGAATTGAACGATCGCTCCGTCTGTTTCACATCGTGCCTCATTCTTCGGGAAATAGACAGATGGCTTGTAGGTGTCATCCGGAATAGATTCAACTTTCGGCTCATGGGCGAAGGTAAGCCCGGGGTGACATAATCTGTCGTGCGATTCAGGTAGTTGATGCTCATTGCACCAATCGCCCTTGGCCTTGAAGGTCGGAATGAGGTCCGGATTGCATTTGGTACATTCCGACTCGGGTATTCGGTGCTCCACACACCAATCAGTCCCGCCATTTGTCTCAATCGCAGCTTTGGCCGACGTATCACCGGTTGACACGGCCAATGCCGAAATTGGGAGAGCAGACGACGTCTGCACATTGCCGCCTTTTGGTTGGTACAAAAGTGGAAATCCAATTGCTCCCATCAGCAGCCCGGTCGTCACACCAGATACGAGTACTATCAAAGTTTTCTTATTCATTCTTAATATCTCCACGGGCCTCTCAGAACCCAATCGAGCATTCCAGAAATCTTACCGACATGGCGCATTTGCCAGCGGTAGCCTGAGCTTGGTTTAACGGAATTGAATACTACTGAGGCGAAGTCACCTCGCCCGTTCGACTATATGGAGAAATTGCACGGAGGATGATCGATGTCTGAAAACCAATCCCGGTCGGGCGTTGCATGAGTTAGCAAAGAGGTGCGTTCGCCAGTATATATACGGAATTCAGAACTGGTGAATGTCAGCAACACAAAACAAGTGGTAGAGGCGCAATGGCAATCCTGACAATCGCTGCAGTTACCCGTGGAGCAACACTCGTCGCATCCGGAACTATGTGTGAACGCCGGGATCACCATCAATGCGGCCAACAGTAAAACTGCATAGACCGCGATGCGAAGGATACGTAACCTCGTTTTACCATTCCTCATATCCTCGATAAGGTACTGAATTAGTCCAAATTGGCAAGACCATTATGGCTTCTGCCAGCCTTTGCCCCACAATAAGTCCATGAAGACAAAGTCCGAAAGAATCAAACCCCCGGCTGGGTAATTAGAACATGTGAGTTTCACCATTACGAAACCGGCGAAGAGGGAGGGGAAAGGACCGACCCGACTACGTCCACGTAATTCATTGTCGGTCTATAACTTACATGCGGAGAGGTAGGGATTCGAACCCTAGATACCCAAAGGGTATAACGGTTTTCGAGACCGCCGCTTTCGACCACTCAGCCACCTCTCCGATCGCTGTGGGGAATCGACCTTCTGAGCCGATTGTCGGCCGGTAATCTATGCAAATTCGTACGGATGTAAAGCCGTTTGTCCGGTTCTCGTCCCCTTCAGTTTCGAAGATTAGGAGCCTCGTGTTCCTGACGTCGATTGATTGTCAGGAGCGCCTCGTTTGAAACGGGGCTCTTGACCTACAATAGACTACATCGTGCGGAATTGCCCCTTTTCGACCAGTTCTTTCTGATGATCGATCAGTTTGCGTACCAGACCGTGGCGCGGACGGACCAACTGAAAGACCAAGAATGAGCCGACCACGAACCAAGCCGCCGCATTGAACTGTCCGGTTAAATAGAAATAGATGTAGCCGTAAATCGAAATCGATGCGATCAGGATAAAAAGCGGACGGCTGCGGTGGAGATACTCATCGGAGAAATCTTTCTCAAACGTCTCGCGCGTCCGAATCATCGGGGATTTGAATAGCTTCGCCCGCCACCAGATCGCAAAGGCAGTTTCGGCGGCGGCCATCGCCAGGAACAGGTAGAAGACGAGATCGGCCGAATCCCCAAGCATATTCCACCGGGGTCCCTTGTTGTTGATGTAAAAGCAGACAAACAATCCCGCCACGGGCACAATAATATTCGACAACAGCCCGAAATAGAGCGGCCGGACAATTATCCGATTCAGGTCGTAATCATCATCATCTCTGAATGTGTTCATTTTGTCTCCATCCCTGGCAGGAGTTCCTGATTTCTACAAACCTGACCAGCATCAGTTCACCTTCGACTTGTTCTGTCGCACCTGCTGGAAAAACAGTTTCATGAGCGCGGCTATCTCTTCCTCGCACACCCCGCCGACAATTTCGCAGCGATGGTTCAGCTTGGCTTCGGTTGGAATTGTGAAAATTGAGCCACAGCCGCCGAACTTGGGGTCCGCTGCACCGTACACAATTGTTTTGATCCGCGAAAGCACCGCTGCCCCGGAACACATCACGCACGGCTCCAGCGTGGAAAACAGATAGCATTCTTCCAGCCGCCAGTCCTCAAAATGACTGTAAGCTGCCGACAGCGCGATGATTTCCGCGTGAGCAGTGGCGTCGGCGAGCGCAATCGTCCGATTATGCCCCCGTCCGATCACCCGGTTCTCGAATACAACCACCGCGCCGACCGGGACTTCGTTTTCCTCAAATGCCAGTTGCGCTTCCCGCAACGCCATTTCCATGAAATGCGGATAATCCGAGGAGTCCATTTTGCAAATATAGCTGGCCCAGTCACATAGAACCAATACTTATTTGACTCCGAAAGTAATTGAGTTTAAGTGAACTGCCGGCCGTTGAGCGTGTTTATCGGAAAAGATCTCAGTAAGCACGAGTGCTGTATATAATTGTAGAAGGAGCAGGCAATGGAACGAAAAGACATAGTCACATTTAAGGGGAATCCTCTGACACTGGTTGGGCCGGCGCTCAAGGTTGGAGACAAGGCCCCCGATTTCAATGTCCTCGACAACGGGATGCAGCCGGTAACGCTGAAAAGCTCGGCGGGAAAAGTGCGCTTGTTTTCAGTCGTACCATCGTTGGATACGCCGGTTTGCGACATCCAGACAGTAACCTTCAACAAACGCGCGGCCGAACTTTCTGAA
>Ga0315293_10007117_pt1 | contig 10408 bp, 10 predicted proteins | sample YL17G13_20_MG_FD_203071 | JGI IMG/M metagenome (GOLD analysis project Ga0315293, IMG submission 203071) | Sediment microbial communities from Yellowstone Lake, YNP, Wyoming, USA - YL17G13_20 | ecosystem: Environmental > Aquatic > Freshwater > Lake > Sediment | place: USA: Wyoming | collected... | reverse complement strand
AATCTGTCCCCGGCATGAGGACGCTCGCCGACACGCTGTCGAGGCGGCCCGGGCCCTCGTGTCGAGGCCGGAACTCGTCGACAGCCTTCACCGGCGAGGGGAGTTGCCGCTCAAGGAACTTGAGAGACTGGTCGGGGTCAGCCGGAAGACACTGGAGAGGCAGAGGAAATACATCATTGCTCTGGTCCTCATCCTCACGGAAGACTTGCCTCACCTGGAGGCTTACCTAAGATGAAGCGGACGGCGGGCCAAGACGCGGAGAAGGCCCTGCTCCTCGAGGTCAAGGGCCGCACTGGGGTTGCCATCACCCCGGAGGGACGCTTTGTCGCGGTGAGGTGCCTGCCTCACCACGAGGAAGGTCAGGAGATCGCTCTTCCCGCGGCGCGCCCGGAGGGGCGTGCGGGCTGGGGCCTTCGCCCCGGACTCGTGACCGCCGCGGCCTGCGCGGCCATCCTGCTCGTCCTGTCACCGCTGGCTGTCGGCCGGGTCCTGGCTTCCGGCATCCCGATGGCCTACGTGACCCTCGACATCAATCCCAGTCTGGAGTTCGGCGTCAACCGCTGGGAGAGGGTCGTGGCCGGCCGGGCTCTGAACCCGGATGGTGAGCAGGTCCTTAGCGGGCTCAAGTGTCGCGGGCGCCCGATCGACGACGTGGTTTCCGACGCCGGCGCTCAGGCGGCAAGCCTGGGCTTTCTGGACAGCGGCACGGCCGAGGTCATCGTGGCCGCCGTGCCGGCTTTGGACAAGGGCCTCCTTTCCCCGGGGTTGGAGAAACGGTTGGAGCGCCTGCGCGAGGGTCTCGGAAAGCGGATGGCCGCGGCATCCGGCGGGCAAGGACAGCCGAGCCTCACGGTCGAGACGGTGCTAGGCGACTCGGTTTCCCTGCGGCAGCAGGCCGACACTCTCGGGCTCTCGGTGGGACAGTACATCGTGCTCCTCGAGGCTCAGGCGGACGGCCTGGACATCGATGCCGCGGACCTGGGGCAAGGCGGGGTCGGTCAGGCCTTGACCAAGGCCGGGGGACATCCGGGCGAGATCCTCCGCAAGGCTCACGAGAACCGCGAGATGTCCAGACTGGCCCACACGTTCTCGGAGCGCAACGGCTTCGGGCCTGACGACTCCCAGGACGAAGGGGAGACCGGAAGCGACCAGACCGGCGGCGCCGGCCCGGGCAGCACCGGCCCGGGCGACACCGGCCAGGGTGGCGCCGGCCAGGGCGGCGCCGGCCACGGACAGGGCGGTAGCCAGGGAGGTCGTGGCGGCGGGCGCGGCCACGGCGGACAACCAGAGAATGGCGACAGCAGCGACCAGAACGGGTCCGGAGACTCCGGCAACGGAGGGAAGGAAGGGAAAGGCGGCGACCACGACTCCGGGGGCGGCCACTAGTCGAAGGAGTCCGAAGGGCGTCGGCGAACCCGGCGCCGTGCTGAAGGAGGTCGCAGCCGTTGCCGCTGGCCTGTCGTTTCTGGAAAGCGACCTTTGCGCGAGCTCTCCTTGTCTTAGTCTTGGCGGCCGGCGCAACCGTGGCCGGCCTTTTCCCGCTCGGCCAGTCCGTGGCGGCTGCGGCGGGTGACCTTGTCCGGGTTGGCCTCGTCACCGGCCAGGCCGAGGCCCGGCTCGGCGGCCTGGGACGAGTTCTCCTCGGCGACGCCTCAGGTAACGTCCTCGGCTGGCTGGAGGCTGAACTTACCCTTACGGCGGGCCGGGACGGCCAGATTGCCGTGCCTGGCGTCGGAAGTTTCCCCGGACCGCTCACCATCAGGCCGGAGCCCTCCTCGCCGTCCGGGTCCGTGGTCGTCGCCGGCCACCCCTACCGGGGCGAGATACAGGTTCTCGTCCGCGACGGACTGCTCACCGTGGTCAACAGCCTTCCCCTCGAAGACTACCTCCTTGGTGTCGTCCCCCGGGAGATGCCGGCCGATTTTCCACTCGAGGCCCTCAGGGCCCAGGCCGTGGCGGCCAGGACCTACGCCCTCTACGTGAGGGCCGGCGGGACCTACGCCGCGTTTGGCTACGACCTGGTTCCGACAACGGCCTGCCAGGTCTACGGAGGGGTGGAAGCCGAGCGGGAGACCACGACCCTGGCGGTCCGCGGCACGGCCGGGGAGGTCATCACCTACGAGGGGCGCTACATCGGCGCCTTCTTCCACTCGACCTCGGGCGGGTTCACCGAAAGCGTCGAGTTCGTTTGGGGTTTCCCTTGCCCCTATCTGAAGGGCGTCCCCGACGTGGACCAGGCGTCTCCCCATCACACCTGGTCGCTCTCTCTCACCCAGGCCGAGCTGACGGCGAAGCTGGAGGCCGCCGGGTACGGCGTGGGAGAGGTCCTCGGCCTGGAAGGGGTCCCCCCCCAGGGGCCCGGCGGGCGGTATCTGGAGCAACTCGTGGACGGGCGCGCCGGACAGGCTCGCCTGAGGTCGGAGAAGCTTCGCGCCATCCTTGGGCTGCGGAGCACCCGATTCGAGGTCCGGGGTGAGAAGCCGAAGGTGGAGAGCGTTCCGCGCCGGCTCGGCCTTGGCGTCGTGTCGGTCGTCGGCGCGGACGGCCGGGCGACCTCCCCGGCCGCGCAGGTCTCCGCTCTGGGCGCGACCCAGCTCGCCACCGCCACGCTGGCCGATTCCTGGGCGGTGGCGCCCGCTCTCGTCCCGGCGACCTTCGTCTTCGACGGCCACGGCTGGGGGCATGGCGTGGGTCTCTCGCAGTGGGGCGCCCGGGGGCTGGCCCTAGAGGGCAAGACCTATCGCGATATCCTCACCTACTACTACACCGGAGTCACCGTGGGAACCATGCCCTGACGTGGGGTGAATGATTGAGGACCGATCTCTTCGACTACCGTCTCCCGCCCGAACTCATCGCCCAGGAGCCCGTCACGCCCAGGGACGCCTCGCGCCTGCTGGTGCTTCCGGCGGCAGGCCCGGCCGGCGCGGTGGGCCGGACCGCGGCGATGGAGCACCGGGCCTTTCGGGACCTGCCCGAGTACCTCGCCCCGGGCGACCTCCTCGTGCTCAACCAGACCCGGGTCCTGCGAGCCCGCCTGCTCGGGCGGAAGACTCCCTCGGGCGGGAAGATCGAGGTGCTGCTGCTGAGACCGCTGGCCGCGCCGGCCGACGCTGGCTCCCGGGCCTGGGACGAGTCCTGGGACTGGGAGACTCTCGTCCGGCCGGGGCGCCGTCTGCCGCCAGGCGCCGGACTCGCGTTCCCGGGTGAGGGCGAGCCGCGCCTCCTGGGACGCATCACCGGCCGGACGCCTTCCGGCGGGCGGACCATCTCCTTCCAGCCCGCTCGCTCCCGCGAAACCTTCGGCCAGGCCGTGGAGGCTCTCGGCCAGGTGCCCCTGCCCCCCTACATCACTCGGCCCCTGATCGACGCGGAACGCTACCAGACCATCTTCGCCGCGGTCAAAGGGTCGGTGGCCGCGCCGACGGCCGGGCTGCACTTCACGCCGGAGGTCTTCTCGGCGCTCCAGGCCAAGGGAGTGCGCTGGGCGATGGTGACTCTGCACATCGGGCTCGATACGTTCCGGCCGGTGCGCGAGGAGGCCGTGGAGAGCCACCGGATGCACAGCGAGTGGTACGAGGTCCCCCCCCAGACCGCGGAAGCCGTGGCCCAGTGCCGCGGACGGGGCGGGCGGATCGTCGCCTGCGGCACGACGGTCGTCCGGGCCCTGGAGGCCGCCGCCGATCCCGCGCGGTCCGGCTTGGCCCGGGCCGGGTCCGGCGAGACCAACCTCTTCATCTATCCCGGGTACAGGTTTCGGGTCGTCGACCTCGTTCTGACGAACTTCCACCTCCCTCGCTCGACCCTCCTCATGCTCGTTTCGGCTTTCGGCGGCCTGGAGAGGATCCTTGAGGCCTATCGTGAGGCGGCCCGCCTCCGGTACCGGTTCTACAGCTTCGGTGACGCCATGCTCATCTTCCCGGCGGCGTCCGCGAAGGAGGGACTCTCGTGACGGGGTTCAGGCTCGAAGGCGGGGGAGGGGGTGCCTCCGGCGCTAGGGCGGGGGTTCTCGAGACGGCCCACGGGCCGGTCAAGACGCCGGTCTTCATGCCGGTCGGCACCCAGGGTTCGGTCAAGGGCGTCTCCCCCAGGGAATTGCGCGAGGTCGGCGCCCAGATCATCCTGGGGAACACCTATCATCTTCACCTGCGACCGGGCGAGGAGACAGTCGGGCTGGCCGGGGGGCTCCACTCCTTCATGGGGTGGGACGGACCCATCCTCACCGACAGTGGGGGCTACCAGGTCTTTAGCCTGGCCAAGCTCAGGAAGGTTTCCGACGAGGGCGTCCGCTTCCGTTCGCACATCGACGGGTCGGAACGCTTCCTGTCCCCGGAAAAGGCCATCGACATCCAGCTCGTCCTGGGGTCCGACATCCTGATGGTCCTGGACGAGTGCCCACCCTCGGAGGCGGACCGCGCGGCCATCGAGAGGGCGTTGGAGCGGACGCGGGCCTGGGCTGCCCGCTGCCGCGAACGGGCGGGTCGGCTGGCCCCCGGCTACGGGCTCTTCGGCATCGTCCAGGGCGGGGTCCACGCCGACCTCAGGCGACAGAGCGCGCAGGCTCTGGTGGAGATAGGCTTCGAGGGGTACGCCATCGGCGGTCTGGGCCTGGGGGAGCCCAGGGAACGGATGCTCGAGGCGGTCGAGGCCGCCACATCGGTCCTGCCGCCGGACAGACCCCGCTACTTCATGGGCCTCGGGACGCCGGCGGAGATAGTGGAGGTTATCGCCCGGGGTGTGGACATGTTCGACTGCGTTCTCCCGACCCGGCTCGGCCGCCACGGGACGGCCCTCACCGGCCAGGGCGCCGTGGTGGTCCGCAACGCCAGGTACGCCCGCGACTTCGGGCCGCTCGAGGCAGGCTGCGCCTGCTACGCTTGCCGGAACTTCACCCGGGCCTACATCCGCCACCTCATCATGGCCGGCGAGATCCTCGGCCTCGTCCTGTGCACCCACCACAACCTTCACTTCCTGCTCCGCCTGACGGCGGAGGCCCGGGAGGCCATCCTGGAGGATCGGTTCCCGGCGTGGTCGAGATCCCTCGCTCGGTGAGGCATGGTTTTCGCGGACATGCTATGGCGGAAGGCCTGTTCCCCATGGTAGGATGGGCAGAGCGACCCGGAGCGGCTCCGGCATGGGTCGCCCGCAGCCGGCTGGCGGCCAGACGCGTCGGCGGCTGCACGAGAGGGAGGACAAGTCGTTTGCCTGACATCAATCAGCTCTTCGGTCTGCTGTTCCCGTTCATCATCGTCTTCGCGGTCTTCTACTTCCTGATCTGGCGCCCGCAGTCCCTGGAGCAGAAGAAGCGCAAGGCCATGCTCGCTGCCCTGAAGAAGGGTGAAGCGATCGTCACGACCGGCGGTATCCACGGCACTATCGTCGTCGTGAAGAAGGACTCGCTCATCGTCAAGATAGCCGACAAGGTCGAAGTGGAGATTGACCGCACCGGCGTCGGCTTCGTCCGCGGCTAGGGCCAACGCCCCATAGTAGTAGACGGCGGCTCCGCCGGCGATCAGGCCGGAGTGCTTGAGTCGGAGCCGACTGTTTTTGTACCCGGAGGAGAAACGGCGACATGAGCGCGGCGCCTGTGGCGGGCCCTGGAGAGCATGCCGGCGCTGGGACGACCCCGCCTGTCAGCATCAAGCCGGAATGGTGTAAGGCCTGCGGCATCTGTGTCGAGTTTTGCCCGAAGAAGGTCTTCGACGCCGATGAGGAAGGCCGTCCGATAGTCTCCCGCCCCGAGGCCTGCAGCCTCTGCCTCATCTGCGAGCAACTCTGCCCTGACTTCGCCGCGAGGGTCCGGAGGGACGAGCGTGCTTCGAGGAAATGAGAGGCCGGTTCTCATGCAGGGCAACGAGGCCTGCGCCCAGGGCGCCCTCCAAGCCGGAGTCCGGTTTTTCGCCGGCTATCCCATCACCCCCTCATCCGAGATAGCCGAGATCCTGGCTGAAGACTTGCCCGCGATAGGGGGCAGGTTCATCCAGATGGAGGACGAGATTGCCAGTATGGCCGCGGTCATCGGCGCCGCGCTCACCGGGGTCAAGGCCATGACCGCCACCAGCGGCCCTGGCTTTTCCCTTAAACAAGAGAACATCGGGTACGCGGCCATGGCCGAGGTGCCCTGTTTCATTGCCCAGGTCCAGCGCACGGGGCCCTCGACCGGTCTGCCGACGTCCCCCGCTCAGGGGGACGTCATGCAGGCCCGCTGGGGAACCCACGGCGACCACCCGGTCGTCGTGATGTCCCCGTCGTCGGTGAGGGAAACCTACGACTTGTCCGTCGAGTGCATCAACTGGTCGGAGAGACTGCGCGTCCCGGCCATCCTGCTCCTGGACGAGGTCGTGGCGCACATGCGGGAGAACGTCACCCTGCCCGCGCCCGCCTCGCTCGACCTGTGGTCCAGGCCCAAACCGGCGCTGCCGCCGGGCGACCCGGGTTTCCTGCCGTACTGGCCTGGGCCGGATGATGTCCCGCCGATGGCCAGCCTCGGCGATGGGTACCGGTACCACGTCACCGGGCTGCACCACGACGAGCGGGGCTACCCCCTGCACGAGGGGGCCGAGGCGGGCGCGCTCGTCCGGCGCCTCTGCCGCAAGGTGGACCGGGTGGCTTCCGAACTCTGCCGGGTCGAGTGGGTCGGCGAACGGGAACGCGGGCCGCGGCCGCCCAACGGTTTCCCGGCCCGGCGTCCGGCTACGGTCGTCGTCTCCTTCGGGGCCAGCGCCCGTAGCGCGGAGGCTGCCTGTCGGATGGCTCGGGCCGCGGGGCGCGAGACAGCGCTCCTCAGGCTCATCACCATCTGGCCCTTCCCCGACGCCGCCATTGCCGAGGCGGCCGCCCTCGCCGGCGAAGACGGAGAACTCTTGGTGGTGGAGATGAACCTCGGCCAGGTCGTGCGCGAGGTGGCCCGGGCGGCCGCCGGCCGGGCGCCTGTCCGGCACTACGGAAACATCGACGGCGAACTCATCACGCCCACGGAGATCGCGGCGGAGATTGGGGAGCGGGGAGGGCCGGCCCGTGGCTAACACCGCCGACCTCGCCCTGTCCCTCCTCCGGGATGACCGTCTTCCCCACATCTGGTGCTCGGGGTGCGGCCACGGTATCGTCCTGGGCGCCATCGTCAGGGCCCTGGCGGAGAGGATAGCCGCCGGGACCATCGACCCCGCCAAGGTGGTCGTCGTCTCCGGTATCGGCTGCGCCTCCAGGGCCGCCGGGTACCTCAACTTCGACGGAGTCCACTCGACACACGGGCGGGCCATTGCTTTTGCCACGGGCATCAAGCTCGCCCGCCCGGAACTGGAGGTCGTCGTCATCACGGGCGACGGCGACCTCGCCGCCATCGGCGGCAACCATTTCATCCACGCCGCCCGGCGCAATATCGGGCTCACCGTGGTCTGCTTCAACAACGCCATCTACGGCATGACCAGCGGCCAGTATTCCCCGATGACCCCGCGGGACGCCATAGCCACGACCGCGCCCTACGGCCACATCGAGCGTCCCTTCGACCTTTGCGAACTGGCGCTGGCTTGCGGGGCCACGTACGTGGCCCGCGGCGCGGCCTACTTCGCCGCCAGGCTCACCGAATACGTGGGAGGCGCCCTGGACCACGACGGCTTCGCCTTCGTCGAGGCGGTGAGCCAGTGCCCGACGTACTTCGGACGCCGGAACCGTATGTCCACTGGTGTGGACATGCTGCGCTGGCAGAAGGACCATGCGGTGACCCTGGCCCGAGCCGCTTCGGCCGAGCCGGAGGGACTCGCCGGCAAGTTCAAGGTCGGGGTCTTCCGTGACCGCGAGGAGCCCGAATACACCAAAGAGTACGACCGGATCATCAAAGCCGCGACCTCGCGGACGGTGGTGGACGGCAAATGAGCGGGTCTTGGGAAGTGCGGCTTTCCGGCAGGGGGGGGCAGGGCATCATCTTCATCGGTATCGTCCTGGCTGAAGCTGCCGTCGCCGACGGCCTGAACGTCGTCCAGAGTCAGGTCTATGGGCCGGAGTCCCGAGGCGGGGCCAGCAAGGCCGAGGTCATCATCTCGGCCGAAAGCATCAGCTACCCAAAGGTTTCCCGGCCGGACGTCGTCCTGGTCATGAGCCAGGAGGCGGCCGACAAGTTCGCCCGGACCGTCAAGGAAGGCGGTCTTCTGGTCGCGGACTCGACCCACGTCCGCCAGCTGCCCGCCGTTAAAGCCAAGGTGGTCGAGAGGCCAATCAGTGGGACGGCGCGTGACCAGCTCGGTCGAGAGCAGGTGGCTTCGGCCGTGGCCGCGGGACTGCTGGCCGGGCTGACCGGCATGGTGAAGACCCAGGCTTTGCGTGACGCGATCGCCGCGCGGGCGCCGAAGGGCACCGTGGACCTCAACCTCCGGGCCCTGGAGGCCGGGTTGAGGCTAGCCGGGACGGCGGGCGCCGCCGAGTAGTGCCTAGCGGCATCAAGGAGCGTTCCAGCCAGCGAGGGAATGGAGGAGAAGAGATTTGCCGGAAGAGACTCTGAACCCCTTCCTGATCGCCCAGAAGCAAATCAAGGGGGCGGTCGATGAACTAGGTCTCCCTGAGTCGGTCTACGAGATTCTCAAGCAGCCTCTCCGCGTTCTTGAGGTGGCCATCCCCGTCGTCATGGATAGCGGCAAGGTAAAGGTGTTCGTCGGCTACCGTTCCCAACACAACGACGCCATCGGGCCGGCCAAGGGCGGCCTTCGGTTCGCCCCGGGCGTGAACGTCGATGAAGTCCGGGCCCTGTCCATGTGGATGACCTTCAAATGCGCGACCCTGGGCCTCCCCTACGGCGGCGGCAAGGGCGGCGTCATCTGCGATCCCAAGGGGATGTCGAGCCGCGAGCTCGAGGCCCTTTCCCGCGGGTACATCCAGGCCGTCTCCCAGATCGTCGGCCCGGAAAAAGACATTCCCGCCCCCGATGTCTACACCAACCCGCAAATCATGGCCTGGATGGTCGACGAGTTCAGCCGCATCCGGGAACGAAACTCCTTCGGTCTTATGACCGGCAAACCCCTCATTATCGGTGGTTCGGCCGGCCGCGGCACGGCCACTGGCCGGGGCTGCGTTATCGTGGCCACCGAGGCGGCCAGGAAGCTGGGCATCGACATCAAGAAGGCCACGGTCGTCGTGCAGGGCTTCGGCAACGCCGGCAGCGTGGCCGCCCAGCTCATCAGTGAGATGGGGGCCACGATTGTCGCCTGCAACGACTCCACGGGCGGCGTCTACAACCCCGAGGGCCTGGACGTGAAGGCCGTCATCGCCCACAAGGGCAAGACCGGTTCGGTCAAGGGCTTCCCCGGCGCCACCCCCGTGACCAACGTGGAACTCCTGCAGCTTGAGTGCGACATCCTCATCCCGGCCGCCCTGGAGAACCAGATCACCGAGAAGGTCGCCTCCGGGGTCAAGGCCAAGATCATCAGTGAGGCCGCCAACGGCCCGACCACGCCGGAAGCTGACGTCATTCTCGACAAGAAGGGCGTCCTCGTCCTGCCCGACGTCCTGGCCAGCGCCGGCGGCGTGACCGTCTCTTACTTCGAGTGGGTCCAGAACCTCATGAACTACTACTGGTCGGAGAAGGAAGTCAACGAGAAGCTCGGCGACATGATGACCCGGGCCTTTGAGGCTGTCTACAAGATGCACCTGGACAAGAAGGTCTCGATGCGCCGGGCCGCCTTCATGGTCGCCGTGGCCCGCGTGGCGGAGGCGATGAAGGTCCGCGGCTGGCTCGACTAGCCGCCAGGGCGGTGCCCCACTAGAGCGGCGGACGGTCTCGGTGACGCCGCTACCGGGGGCGCGGCGGGGCTCCGGCTCGGCCTTAACGAACAGAGGCCCGTGGTCTGGCGACCCCGGGCCTCTTGGTTCGTAGGCGGCCTAGGCCGGACCCCGCCCGCTTCCCGAAAGAAGCGGCGGCCTGGCCGGACCCCGCCCGCTCCTCGAAGAAGCAGCCGGCGACCAAGGGGCGCGCTTGCCTGAAGGCGGCCACGAATCCGGATGGTGCAAGAACCCATCCCGGCACGCTGAGGCCCGACAGGAGGACTCTTACGCGGACCCGCATAAGGCCCCATGATAAACGAACGGGCCGCCCGAAGTCGCCGACTACACGGGGACCGTTACGGGTTTCTCAAGTGAGCCAACAGCAGGTTATGAGGACAGGAAAGCGAAGCCCGGCAGCTTATGCGGGTCCGTAGAATCACTGTTAGACCGACTGAGCGACGCCTCATCCACTCCAAGCCGGGCGAGAAATGCCACGTCGCAGCCCCACACTCCACGTTCCCATAGCCTCGGCGACCTCCGGTCCGGCAAGGCGCAGCGGTTCGCAGGACGGTGGCACCCGTGCGGCGAAACCGTCGGCATACAGAGCTTTCCAGTACGCTGGTCTAACACGGAGCTTCAGCGGACCCCGGACGCGGGCCGA
>Ga0315293_10007116_pt1 | contig 10409 bp, 3 predicted proteins | sample YL17G13_20_MG_FD_203071 | JGI IMG/M metagenome (GOLD analysis project Ga0315293, IMG submission 203071) | Sediment microbial communities from Yellowstone Lake, YNP, Wyoming, USA - YL17G13_20 | ecosystem: Environmental > Aquatic > Freshwater > Lake > Sediment | place: USA: Wyoming | collected... | reverse complement strand
ATCACGCTCCACAACGGGGTAAACGACTGATGAAGAACCGAGAGCTCTTTCAACGCGATCCAACTGTATCGAAGCTGCTAAACGATGGCGTTGCCACTGTCCGCGAGGCCGCAACCGACAAGGAAATCGAGACGCTCCGGTACGAGCTTGAGAACTTCGTGTGCGAGGGCCAGTACAAGGATGGTTTGGTCCGCATACTGGAGTCGTACCTCGGCAATGTCAACTCAACGACGCAGCCAGCTGCATGGGTGAGTGGGTTCTACGGCAGCGGCAAGTCGCATCTGCTGAAGATGTTCCGCCATCTATGGGTGGACACGTCCTTCGCAGATGGTGCGACGGCGCGTGGCCTCGCCAGGCTCCCGCAGGAGGTGCAAGACCCGCTGCGCGAGCTCGACACACTGGGCAGGCGCTGCGGAGGCCTGCATGCCGCAGCGGGGACGCTGCCTTCGGGCGGTGGCGAAAGCGTTCGTCTGGCCGTGCTGCGCATCGTCTTTGCATCCAAGGGCCTGCCCGAGGAGCTACCGCAGGCGCAATTCTGCATGTGGCTCCGCAAGAACGGCATCTTCGACCAGGTAAAGGCCGCGGTCGAGGCGGCGGGCAAGGAGTTCTACGGCGAACTGCACGACTTGTATGTCAGCCCAATCCTGGCTAAGGCGGTCCTCGAGGCTGATCCGGACTTCGGCGCCGACCTCAAGCAGGTCCGTGCGACACTTCAGGCGCAGTTCCCCACAGTCGATGACATCACGACCAACGAGTTCATCCGACTGGTCCGCGAGGTTCTGTCGGTCGATGGGCAGATTCCCTGCACGGTGGTCGTCCTTGACGAGATCCAGCTCTTCATCGGCGACAGCCCCACACGCTCGACGGCCGTGCAGGAAGTCGCCGAGGCTCTCTGCAAGGCGCTCGACTGCCGCGTCCTCCTAATCGGCGCGGGACAGACGGCCTTGGCCGGCAACGTGCCGCTCCTGCAGAGACTCATGGGGCGGTTCACAATCCCCGTCGAGCTATCTGATTCGGACGTAGAGACGGTCACTCGCCGCGTCGTCCTAGCGAAGAAGGCGGATAAACGCAAGGCCATCGAAGACGTCCTCAACGCCCATGCCGGCGAGATCGACCGCCAGCTAGCCGGGACACGGATCGCCGCCTGTTCGGAAGACCGCGCCATCATCGTAGACGATTATCCGCTGCTGCCGGTCCGCCGCCGGTTCTGGGAGCACGTACACCACGCGGTGGACCTGCCCGGCACGGCGGGCCAGCTTCGCACGCAGCTCAGAGTCGTGCATGAGGCCGTCCGCCAAACGGCTGAGGCTCCGCTGGGATCCGTCGTCCCGGCGGACTTCATCTTCGGCCAGCTTCAGCCAGACCTGCTTCGCAGCCATGCCCTGCTCCGCGAGATCGACGAGACGATTCGCAACCTCGATGACGGCACCGACGACGGCGGGCTCGCCCAGCGGATTTGCGGCCTGATCTTCCTGATCCGCAAGCTGCCGCGCGAGGCCGTGGCAGACATCGGCGTCCGCGCTACGCCGGAGATGCTGGCTGACCTACTGGTGTCCGATCTGGCTAGCGGCGGCACGCGGCTTCGCAAGGAAATCCCCCGTATCCTCAAGAAGCTGATAGACGCCGGCACGCTGATCAAGCTGGACGAGGAATACAGCCTTCAGACCCGCGAGAGTAGCGAGTGGGACCGCGAGTTGCGCAACCGCCAGACGCGGCTGATGAACGACCTGACGTCCCTGTCCAGCAAGCGCGGCTCACTCATCAGCGCCGCGTGTCAGGAGGCTCTTAAGGGTGTTAAGCTCGCGCAGGGTAAGTGCAAGGAGCCGCGAAAGCTGCTAATCCACTTCGGCACGGAAGCCCCGCTGGCCGCCGGGACTGACATCCCTGTATGGGTCCGCGACGGCTGGGGCGAAAAGGAAACCACCGTCCTCAACGACGCCCGCGCCGCAGGCAGCGACAGCGCGATCATCTACGTTTATGTCCCGAAGGCCAGCTCCGATGACCTCCAGAAGGCCATCGTCGAGTACGAAGCCGCCAGGTCCACCCTGGACTTCAAAGGCACGCCCACCACGCCCGAGGGCCGCGAGGCGCGCGACGCCATGGCGACACGCATGGCCTCGGCCGAAGCCACCCGCTATCAGATCATCCAGGATGTGATTGATGGCGCGAAGGTCTTCCAAGGCGGCGGTGGCGAGCGTTACGAACTGACCCTCGTGCCTAAGGTGGAAGCCACCGCGCAGGCGTCGCTCGACCGAATGTTCCGCAGCTTCAAGGACGCCGACGACAACCGCTGGGCCAACGTTATCAACCGCGCCAAGAACGGCGACGAAGAAGCACTTTCCGCAGTGGACTGGACCGGAGCGGCCGAAGAGCATCCCGTCTGTGCAGCCGTGCTTGCCGAGGTCGGTTCGGGTAAGCGTGGCAAGGAAGTCCGCGACGCCTTCGAGGCCAGCCCTTACGGATGGCCTCGCGATGCCGTGGACGCCGCGCTCATCACGCTGCATACCACCGGCCATCTTCGGGTTACCCACAAGGGGATGACTCTCTCGACGGGCCAGCTGGACCAGGCCAAGATCTCGGTGACCGATTTCCGCGCCGAGACGATCACACTCAATGCCCGCGAGAAGATGAAGCTTCGCAAGCTCTTCCACGACGCCGGCGTGGACTGCAAGCCCAACGAGGAAACCGCTAAGGCCCCCGTCTTCCTCGCCCGTTTGGCAGAACTGGCGGACCGCGCCGGCAGCGACTCACCCATGCCAGCTCGCCCGGCGACGGCCCACCTTGAAACGTTGCGCGCCCTCGCTGGCAACGAGCAACTAGCCGAGATCCTCAAACATCACGACACGCTGGCCCAACAGGCTGAGGACTGGGGCAAGCTGGCCGACCTCGCGGCCGAGCGCAAGCCGGGGTGGGAGAGGCTCTGCACGCTGCTCAAGCACGCCGACACCCTTCCGGGAACCGCAGCCGAAGAGCTCCGCCGCCAAGCCGAGGCCGTGAAGTCTGAGCGACGGCTGCTCGAAGCGAGCGACCCCGTGCCGGACATCCGTAAGGCCGCGGCCGACGCCCTCCGTGCCGCCGTCACTGCCGCCCACACCGACCTCGAAAAGACCTACAACGAGGAGACGGCCACGCTCACCGCCAGCGCCAACTGGAAGAAGCTCAGACCCGACCAGCAGAAGCAGATACTCGCCGACGAAGGCATCGACGTCTTGCCAGCGCTGGCCGTAGGCACCGAGGACGACCTGATCCGCACACTGGAGCAGACATCGCTGCCAGCGTGGAAGACCAAGACCGACGCCCTGCCGCAGCAATTCACCCGTGCCGCCGTGGCCGCGGCGAAGCTGCTGGAACCCAAGACCCAGCGCGTCCACCTGACCAGCGAAACACTCAAGACCGAGCAGGAAGTGAAGACGTGGCTGGCCGACACCGAGAAGGACATCCTGGCCAAGCTTAAGAGCGGCCCGGTCGTGATTTCCTGAGGGGCCCCCATCTATGCCGACTCTTGCGAGCGACCTTCGGAACAGACTGGAGCGCGTGGTCATCGAGGCCCGCGACGTGGCCGAGGCCGGCGCTCGCACTGCGCTGGAAGCTCTGGCGGTGCATCATCACGAACCGTACCCGCATATGAAGCCGGCTCAACGCGAACTGCGCAACCACTTGCGCGCCCGGGCTCGCCAACTTGGCGACATCCAAGACCGGTCCGGCCTTCTCGCCCTCGACCACCTCGTCAACGAGTGCGCCTACGAACACTGGCACCGTATGCTCTTCGCCCGCTTCCTGGCCGAGAACGGCCTGCTCATCGAGCCGCAGGAGAACATGGCCATCAGCCTGGCCGAGGCCGAGGAACTGGCCAGGGAAGAAGGCCTAGACGTATGGACTTTCGCCTCCCACTGCGCCCAGGGCATGTTGCCACAGGTCTTTCGTCCAGAAGACCCCCTGCTGCAGGTCACCTTCGCCACCGAGCACTGGATTAAGCTCGAACGGCTGCTCGGCTCGCTGCCGCAAGCGGCCTTCACCGCCTCCGACGCGCTCGGCTGGGTCTACCAGTTCTGGCAGAGCAAGAAGAAGGACGAGGTCAACCGCTCCGAGGTCAAGATCGGCGCGGACGAGCTCCCAGCAGTCACGCAGCTCTTCACCGAGCCGTATATGGTGGAATTTCTGCTGCACAACACGCTAGGCGCGTGGTGGGCAGGTAAGAATCTCACCGCAGTGGACGGAGAGAGAGCCCAGACAGAACAGGAGCTGAGGAACAAGCTGGCGCTGCCGGGCGTAACGTGGGACTATCTGCGCTTCGTCCGCGGCGAAGATGGCAAGCAGTGCCCTTGGCGTCCCGCCGCCGGCACCTTCGACGGCTGGCCCAAGACCGCCACGGAACTCAAGGTCCTCGACCCCTGCTGCGGGTCCGGCCACTTCCTGGTCGCGGCGCTGCGCCACCTCGTGCCGATCCGCATGGCGGAGGAAGGCCTGTCCGCGGCTGAAGCCGTCGATGCAGTGCTGCGCGACAACCTGCACGGCCTCGAGATCGACGAGCGCTGCTGCCAGATCGCCGCGTTCGCCCTGGCGCTGGCCGCCTGGACCTGCCCCGGCGCCGGCGGCTACCGGCCGCTGCCGGAGCTGCACATCGCCTGCACGGGCATCGGGCCGCAGAGCTCCGCCGAGGAGTGGGTCAAGCTCGCCGAGCAGTCGGGGATGCCCATACGACCCGACGAGCGCGCGCGGATCAAGAACGGACTGCTCAACCTGCACCGGCTCTTCTCGCAGGCCCCGACCCTCGGCTCGCTCATCAACCCCGCCGAACTCCCAGGGGGTCTCTTCTCCGCGGACTATGAGACGATCCAGCCATACCTGGAAGCCATCATGTCGGCGGAGAAAGCCGACGACGAGACCCGCGAGCGCGCCATCGCCGCCGCAGGCATGGTCAAGGCCGCCGACCTCCTGGCCGGCAGATATGCGCTCGTAATCACGAACGTGCCATATCTGAAGGGTGATAAACAGGCGCCAGTGTTGCGGGATTTCAGCAAGGAGAATCATCCCGACGCCAAGGCGTGCCTATCAACGACCTTTCTTGACCGTATTCTTGATTGGCCTAGCGGACGGGGTACTGTTGCAGTGGTAATGCCGCAATATGTCCTGTTTCTGGGATCCTATGCGAAGTTCCGCCAACGGCTGCTCCAGGATAGGGAGTTCGAGTTGATTGCGCGTCTCGGGCCGAACGCCTTCGAGACGATTTCTGGCGAGATGGTCAACGTAGCGCTCCTAGTGCTCTCCAAATTCGGTCCACGGATACACCACCGCATCCCAGCCATAGACTTGTTGGATGTGGCAAGTGCATCAGGCAAGAGAGGCGCCTTGCGTGAACCGTCCCGGCCCCTGCTCTCAATAGGCCAGGCTGAACAGGAGCGCCATCCAGACGCAAGAGTGGTACTGGACCCGGCCGGTCTCGCTCAACATCCGCCCGTTAGCGATGTTGCGGACTTCGGCAAGGGGAGTGTCACAGGTGATTCCCCGCACTACCTGAGATCGTTTTGGGAGTTATCCCATCGGGGAAAGGGGTGCTGCTTGTGGCAGAATTCGTCTGACAGCACCAGCCCATGGAGCGGTAGAAGCAACATCGCCCTCTGGGACGTGGGTGGGCATAATCCCCGCAACGAACCCGGCTGCTGGATTCGAGGTCAACGGGTCTGGAAGCGACGAGGGGTCGCGATCACGAAGATGTCCAGTATGCTGCCGTCATTCTATGAAGGCGAGATTTTTGACGACAACTGCGCCGTCTTGGCACCTTTCGAGGAGAACAACCTACCCGCCATCTGGGCTTTCTGTGAATCTCCCAGTTTCGCGGAAGAACTGCGCAAGTTGGACTCCAAAGTGTCGGTGACGGCCGGGACGTTCGCCAAGTTGCCCTTCGACCTCGCCCATTGGCAGAAGGTTGCTACGGAGAGGTACCCCAACGGCCTGCCCCATCCGGAGAGCGGCGACCCGACGCAATGGCTCTTCCACGGCCGGCCAGAGGAATCCATCGCCCCTCTCCAGGTGGCTGTTGCAAGGATGCTAGGCTACCGCTGGCTGGCGGAACTCGACGACAAGATGCGCCTGAGCAGCCGTGCGCGGGCGCTGGCCCAGCTTTGCGGTGAACTGGCCAGGTTCGCGGACGACGATGGCATCATCTGCATCCCGTCGGTCCGCGGTGAGGAACCCGCAGCCGAGCGCCTGCTGGCGCTGCTCAACGCCTGCGGCCTCAAGCCGGAAAAGGTGCGCGAGCTGACCGGCGGGTCCGACCTGGACGACTGGCTCCGCAGCAGCTTCTTCGAAGAACACTGCAGGCTATTCCACGACCGGCCGTTCGCGTGGCACATCTGGGATGGCCGCAAGCGCGACGGGTTCCACGCCCTGGTCAACTACCACAAGCTCTGCGAAGGCGGCGGCAAGGGGCGGAAGCTGCTGGAATCGCTCACCTATTCCTACCTGGGCGAGTGGATCACTCGGCAGAAGGATGGCGTGAAGCGCGGCGAAGGCGGCGCGGAAGACCGTCTTGCCGCGGCGGTGGAACTCCAGAAGCGCCTACGAGCGATCCTCGAAGGCGAGCCGCCATTTGACATCTTCGTCCGCTGGAAGCCGCTGTCCGAGCAGCCCATCGGCTGGGAGCCGGACATCAACGACGGCGTGCGGATAAACATCCGCCCCTTCCTGGCGAGCGACCTGCCCGCGGGCCGGACCGGCGCGGGCGTGCTCCGCTACAAGCCTAACATCAAGTGGGAAAAGGACCGCGGCAAGGAGCCGGACCGACCCAGGGCCGAATACCCGTGGTTCTGGGGTTGTAATGAGACGACCGATGACTTCATGGGTGGCAAAGAGTTCGACGGCAACCGCTGGAACGCCTGCCACTACACCAACAAGGCCAAGCAAGCGGCCCGCGACGTGGCCAAAGGGGCGAGACGTGCGTGAACCGAACCTGACACCTTCCGAGTTCGAGCGCGGCCATCGCGCCTTTCAGGCCCGCGAACCTAGAGACGCCATGTATAAGACGGCGACGTTTCTAGTTGAGCACTTCTGGGGTGAGCCGAGGGACATGGCTGACGGCATGGGGGTGCTGCTGCTAACGTGGAACCAGGCCTTCTACCGCTACGGTTCCTTCAATTTCTCTCTTCTAGAGGACGTACTGCGGGCGAACATGCCCACAATCGAGAGGCTTCGGGCACGCGACATTCAGTCACTCGTGGAGGCCGATGAGCCGACCATAAAGCAGCTTTTCCTGGCGTTCCTCGACGCCCTGCAAATTGCAGAAGGGAAGAAGAAAGGGTGCAGAAGTCCTGTCTCTGTCGCGAAGGCGCTGCACCTTCTCGCGCCGGGTTTCTTCCCCCTATGGGACGACAAGATCGCGAGAGCCTACGGCTGCTACTACAGCCGCGACCCCGTCCGGAAGTACCTGACCTTTGCCTACGAAATGCAGGAGCTTGCGCGGCAACTGCAAGAGCATGTCCCACCGGGTTGCGGCCGGACGTTCCTCAAGCTGATCGACGAGTACAACTACGCCAAGCACACGAAGGCCTGGATATAACCGATGACAACGGCTTCGCAGAAACCCAAGACCTTGCTCGAGGCTGTGCGAGCTTCACTGATGCACGCCGTGCGATACAACCCCGGGGACGTTGTTGCACCGGCGGCAGTACTGTGGACCGACGCCGACAGTCAATGGCGGCCGGTTGCGGATCAACTCCGGACGCTCGTGCCTGAATTCCTGACACTGGGGGACTTCGACCCTGCGAGTCGAACAGGACCGGCGATCTGGCTGCGGTGTGTGATCGAGCCGGCAGTTCGGAAGGAGAAGTTCCCGGAACTTCAATGGGCGGACGAGACGGTGCCCGTGATCTACATGCCGGGCGTGAGCCGCCAGACGCTGCGGGCGGTCGAGGAATGTCCCGACCCGCTTAAGCCGCTGGTCGAGCTTCAGTACCGTGGGGCGGTCTGGATGCAGAAGAACGGCAAGGACTGGACGGTCCGGGCTTTCCTGGTAAATGACGAGGAGGGCTTGGGCCTGGACGTGGCAGAGGACAAGCTCACGCTCCAGGCAATGCAGGGTGCGCTAAAGCAACTGGCGGTGACACCGATAGCGCGGCTGCGGGATCGGCGGCTGGAGGCCGAGGACTTCGACAAGCTGATGATCGGCGACCCGCCGCGCGACCTGCTGCTCTGGCTTAACGACCCGGAGGGCATGCGAGCCCAGTGGGACGGTGGCACGTGGTCGGCGTTCCGGAACCGCTGCCGGCAAGACTATGGCTTCGACCCGGAGGCCGACGGCGAGATCGTCGGCGGCGAGAATCTGGGCCGGCGAGAGGACGCCTGGTTTGGCGTGTGGGATCGTTTCGCCGAGTCCCCGGCACTTTATCCCGGCATCCCGGACCTGCTCAGGCGGGCCAAGCCGAGGGACCGGTTCGTCTTCGAGAGGGAGCCGTGGCCGGACGAAAACGACTCGATGGAGAACGCGCTGAGGGCGACGCTGGCGGAGGTTGGCTCGATGAAGCCGGCTGAAGCGCGCGGGCGACTGGAGCAATTGGAGTCCGAGCACGGCCCGCGCCGCGGATGGGTGTGGGCGCGGCTTGGCATGTGCCCGCTGGCGAATGCCCTGGAGCATCTGGTGGTACTGGCCAAGCGGACCACGACTACGCTGGGCGGCGACTCAGGAGAAGCTATGGCCAAACTGTACGCTGAGGGCGGGTATCTAGCCGATGACGCAGCGATGCGAGCGCTGGCGTGCGTGAAAACGGCGGAAGACCACGCAGCCGTCCAGGCGGCGGTGCGAAGCGTTTACCTGCCCTGGCTGGATGACACGGCGCGCCACTTCCAGCAGTGCCTCGCAGAAGAGGCCCTGCCAGCGGTGGCGCAGCAAGAAAGCGTTCAGGCCGACGCGGGCGAGTGCATCCTGTTCGCCGACGGGCTGCGGTTCGACATCGGCCAGCGGCTAGCGGCGATGGCCGGCGCGCGGCAGATGGAGGTGTCCACGACTTGGCGCTGGGCGGCGCTGCCCACCGTGACGGCGACGGCCAAGCCGGCGGCCTCGCCGGTTGCCTCTCGGCTTCGCGGCGGGCACCTGGAGGCCGACTTCTGCCCTCAAGACGCCGACACCACCGAAGGGCTCAACACCGAGCGCTTCCGCAAGCTGCTTTCCGCAGTGGGCTTCCAGGTGCTTGGGCCAGCCGAGACAGGCGACGCGCGGGCGAAGGACGCTCGCGGTTGGACGGAGTACGGCGAGTTCGACAAGCTCGGGCACAACCTCCAGGGGAAGCTGGCGGCGCGGATCGAAGACCAGTTGGAGCTTCTGCTGGAGCGAGTGCAAGCGTTGCTGGAAGCCGGCTGGAAACGGGTGCGCGTAGTGAGCGACCACGGATGGCTGCTCGTGCCGGGCGGAATGCCGAAGGTTGAACTGCCGAAGTACCTGGCCGAGAGCCGCTGGTCGCGGTGCGCGTCGATAAAGGACAGTTCCCACGTGGAGGTGCCCGTCGCTGGCTGGTCGTGGAACCCGCAGGAGAGGTTTGCCTACGCCCCGGGGGTACATTGCTTCGTGGCCGGTCAGGAGTACGCCCACGGCGGCGCGAGCTTACAGGAGTGTCTTGTTCCGGTCCTGGCGTTCACTTCGACAACTGCATCGACCGGCGTGATTGTCGCGGTGCACGAGGTCCAGTGGGTGGGCCTACGCTGCCGGGTGAGCGTGCAGCCGGCGGCCGAAGGGCTGCTGGCAGACTTGCGGACGAAGCCCAACGACAACAACTCAAGCATTATCGAACCGAAGGAACCCAAGGCCCTGGACGCGAACGGCAAGGCGGCTCTGCTGGTCGCCGACGACTCCCTTGCGGGGACAATCGTCAGTCTGGTCATTGTCGATGCGTCCGGGCGCGTGGTCTGCAAGGAAGCCACGACCGTGGGAGGCGACCAATAACATGGAACTCGATCATCTGGACCAACTCGCGGCATCGGCCTTTGACGGCTACTTCGTCCGCAAAGACCTTGTGCGGCGCTACAGCCGGCAGTATCCCGTGCCTACCTATGTTGTCGAGTTCCTGCTCGGGCGCTACTGCGCGACGGTGGACGAAAAGGAGATCGAAGAGGGCCTGAAGGTCGTCGAGCGGCAGTTACAGGACCGAGCGGTGCGCACCAGCGAGCAGGAGCTCTTCAAGGCTCGGGCGCGCGAAAAGGGCTCAGTGAAGCTGATCGACATCGTCAAGGCCCGGCTCGACTCCAGGACAGACTCGTTCCTGGTGGAGCTGCCGAGCCTCGGTGTGAGAGACGTCCGGATCGCCGACACGCTCGTCCACGAGCACGAGCGAATGTTGACCGATGGCTTCTATGCTGAAGTGACGTTGACCTACGACGCCGCCATTGTGGAGGAAAAGCACGGCCGGCCGTTCGCCATCGAG
>Ga0315293_10007115_pt1 | contig 10411 bp, 5 predicted proteins | sample YL17G13_20_MG_FD_203071 | JGI IMG/M metagenome (GOLD analysis project Ga0315293, IMG submission 203071) | Sediment microbial communities from Yellowstone Lake, YNP, Wyoming, USA - YL17G13_20 | ecosystem: Environmental > Aquatic > Freshwater > Lake > Sediment | place: USA: Wyoming | collected... | reverse complement strand
TGTTGTGTTGTGATCGTAGAAGCACAATGTTTGTGCAAAGAGCTTATTAAAACAAAGATGTTTTAAGGCCAAAGTGGCCTCAAAACATCTTTTTTATTGAGAAACCGATACGACCGACCCGGTCCCACCGACCCGGTCGACCGGGTCGGTCAAGACATAAAAACGGAGGTACAGCAATGGCAAAAAAGACGAAACAGGATATTTTAAAGATAGCAAAGGAAAATGACGTAAAGTTCATACGCCTGTGGTTTACCGACCTGGTCGGACAGGTAAAGAGTTTTGCTATTACGGATAAGGAGCTGGAAGGCGCCTTAGAGAATGGCATGGGGTTCGACGGCTCCTCTATAACAGGTTACCAGGACATAGAAGAGTCGGATATGATAGCGATGCCGGACCCTGATACATTCGCGATCCTCCCATGGAGGCCTTCCGAAAAGGCCGTCGGAAGGATGATATGTAACGTCCTGAACCCGGACAAGACGCCCTATGAGGGCGACCCGCGCTACGTGCTCAAAAAAGCTTTAGAGCGCGCAGGAAAAATGGGTTTCGATCATTTTTATCTCGGGCCTGAACTCGAATTTTTTTATTTCAAGTCGGATGCCGCTCCGGACATAATTGACAAAGGCGGTTATTTCGACCTCACTACGCTCGATGTCGCGAGCGACTTGCGAAGAGAGACCGTGCTGGCCCTGGAAAAGATGGGCATAGATGTCGAGTATTCCCACCACGAGGTCGCACCTTCGCAGCATGAAGTGGACATGCGCTATAAAGACGCCCTTGAAATGGCCGACAACGTAATTACATATAAGGTAGTCGTTAAGGAGATAGCGAGCAAGTTCGGCGTATATGCCACTTTCATGCCGAAGCCCCTATTCGGCCAGAACGGATCGGGCATGCATACCCATCAATCGCTCTTCAAGGGCAGTAAGAATACATTCTTTGACGTAAAGAGCGAGGACTGTCTATCCGATACCGCGCGTTCCTATATAGCGGGCCTTCTGAAGCACGCCAAAGAGATATGCGCCATATTCGCTCAGACTACTAATTCGTACAAAAGACTTGTCCCGGGATACGAAGCCCCGGTATATGTGGCGTGGAGCCGCAGGAATAGAAGCGCTCTTGTAAGAGTGCCTCTATATTATCCCGGAAAAGAGAAGGCCACCCGATGCGAATTCAGGGCATGCGATCCTGCATGCAATCCGTACCTTACTTTTGCCGCCATGCTGCATGCGGGACTTGACGGCATAGAGAAGGGTTACAAAGTTCCCAAGCCGATGGATACGAACCTCTATCACCTGACGGACGCGGAAAGAAAAGCAAGAGGCATCGATACGCTGCCGGATTCGCTCGGCCAGGCGATCGCAATGGCCGAAAATAGCGCTTTAGTGAAGAGGATCCTCGGAGAGCATATATTCCCGAGATTCGTAGAACTTAAGAAGAAAGAATGGGATGAATATAGGATCCAGGTCCCGCAGCATGAGCTGGAAAAATATCTATCGGTCCTATAACTAAGGCAGGGCGCGTCATTATCGGCGCGCCCTGATCTTTGCCTATGAGTGCACAAGATTTGAGCACAGATGATCCGTTTTACAGAATAGACATCGCTCAAAACTACGGCATCATAATTAGCGATGTCGAAAAAGCGGCGATCATAAACGCTCTGGAGCGCGCTAGCGGCAACCAGGTTGCGGCATCAAAGATGCTGGGGCTGCACCGGAACACGCTGCGCAGCAAGATAAAGAAGTTGAATATAGACGTAGGGAGATTCAAGAGATGAGGTTCGCGCACTTTCCGCATAAACAAGGACTATATGACCCGGGCTTTGAGCATGATTCATGCGGCGTCGGATTCGTCTGCAATATAAACGGCAGGAAGTCGTACGATATCGTCAGGAAGGGCATCGATGTCCTCGAGCGCCTGAGCCACCGCGGCGCCGTCGGGGCAGACCCTCAGACCGGGGACGGCGCAGGCATCCTCATACAGATACCGCACAAATTCCTGCTCGAGAAGTGTAAGAAGACCGGATTGGCTCTGCCGGAAGGCGGGTCTTACGGGACGGGGCTTATATTTTTACCCACCGACGAAAAAGAAAAAGCATTCTGCAAGGATGAATTCAAAAGAATTGTAGAAGGGGAAGGGCTGGAATTCCTGGGTTGGCGCGAAGTCCCGGTCGATAATTCAGGGATAGGCAAGGGGGCCAGAGACACACAGCCAAACATGACCCAGGTATTTATAGGCAAAGGCGGCGGCGACAAAGACCATCTCGCTTTTGAACGGAAGCTCTACGTGATCCGCAAACAGATCGAGAGCGCCGTTAAAGGATCTTCGATGGAACAGAAGTCCTTCTTCTATATCACAAACCTGTCCTCAAGGACGATGAGCTACAAGGGATTGCTCAAACCATCGCAACTTCGCGGATTTTTCCCGGACTTGCAGGACGGATCGCTCGAGAGCTCCCTCTGCCTCGTCCACTCCAGATACAGCACAAACACATTCCCGACATGGGACCTGGCCCAGCCGTTCCGCTTTCTCGCCCACAACGGTGAGATAAATACTTTGCGCGGCAATATAAACTGGGTGAGCGCAAGGGAGCGCATACTGTCAAGCCCGCTATTCGGCACCGACATAGAGAAATTGAAGCCGGTCATCGTAAAAGGCGGCAGCGATTCGGCCGCTATTGACAATGTCTTCGAACTCCTGGTCCTTTCCGGCAGATCCTTAGAGCACGCCATGATGATGCTGATACCTGCCGCATGGGAACACGACAAGTTCATGCCAAAGGAATTAAAAGACTTCTACAAATATCATGCATGTTTCATGGAGCCGTGGGATGGGCCCGCCGCGATAGCGTTCACGGACGGCAGGAGCATCGGCGCCGTGCTCGACAGGAACGGCCTGCGCCCCGCGCGCTACATCATCACCAAGAACGGCTTCGTCGTCATGGCGTCCGAGGTCGGGGTCCTCGACATCGACCCGGCGGATATCAAGTCTTCCGGACGACTCGAACCCGGCAAGATATTCCTCATAAATACCGAGCGTGGACGCATAGTCCACGATTCCGAGATAAAGAAGACCGTTTCGGGGCGCAATCCTTACGGCAAGTGGAACAGCGACAATATGGTCGACATGGATAAATTGATCGAAAACCTGAACGCCGGCAATAGATCTGAAGATATAATTTCCGACCTGAAGGCGTTCGGCTACTCAAGGGAAGACTTAAAGGTAATATTGAAACCGATGGCCGAAGAAGCGAAGGAGCCTGTGGGCTCTATGGGAAGCGACACGCCTCATGCCGTCCTCTCGAAGGAGCCCCAAGTCCTGTACAATTATTTTAAACAACTGTTCGCCCAGGTCACGAACCCGCCGATCGACTCGATCCGCGAAAAGCTGGTCATGTCGCTCGAGAGTTTCATAGGGCCGGAAAAGAACATGCTCGAGGAGACGCCGGAACACAGCCACAAGGTCAGGGTGAAGAACCCCATCCTTACAAATGAGGAGCTTGAGAAGATACGGGACATCAGAGTCAACAGTTTTAAGACAAAGACGATATATACCTTCTTCGATGCCGGAAGCGGAAGAGAAGGATTCATGCGCGCGCTCGAAAGGATATGTTTTGAATCAGAATACGCTATCGAGAAAGGATATTCCTTCATAATATTGAGCGACCGGGGGTCCGGTAAAGATAATGTCGCCCTGCCAGCGCTTCTCGCCGCGAGCGCAGTCCATCACTACCTGGTAAAGAAGACGATACGTTCGCAGGTCGCCATAATAGTGGAAAGCGCTGAGCCGCGAGAGGTCCATCATTTCGCGCTTCTCTTCGGTTACGGCGCTGATTGTATAAATCCGTATCTTGCTTATGAGGCTGTCGAATACCTCATACAGGAAAAAGAAATATCTCTCGAGCCGAGGAAAGCTATTTCCAATTACAGGAAGGCCCTGACGGATGGCATATTGAAAATATTATCAAAGATGGGCATATCGACCTTGAGAAGCTACCGCGGCGCGCAGATATTCGAAGCTCTGGGCTTAGGCGATAAGCTGGTGGAAAGATATTTTACCGGCACCGTATCACGGATCGGCGGAGTCGGCATAGATGAGATAGCGGACGAAACTCTTAGGAAGCACGGTAAGGCATATCCGGGGAGGGACGGCGAGACATCTAATCTGCCAAGCGGCGGAGTGTATCAATGGAAAAGGGACGGGGAATTTCATCTCTGGAATCCGGAAAGCATAGCTGCCCTCCAGGACGCCACCCGCGATAACGACCAGAAGCGCTATAAAGAGTTCTCCGAGACAATAAACGACCAGTCGTCAAATCCCACAACCCTGAGGAGCCTCATCAATTTTAAAAAATGCAATCCCATACCGATAGAGGAAGTCGAACCGGCCGAGAACATTATGAAGCGCTTCGCTACAGGGGCTATGAGCTTCGGATCTATTTCAAGGCCCGCCCATGAGACGATCGCGATCGCGATGAACAGGATAGGCGGTAAGTCCAATACCGGAGAAGGAGGCGAGGATCCGAACAGATTCATAACGCTGCCTAACGGGGATTCGAGGCGGAGCGCGATAAAACAGGTCGCGTCGGGAAGGTTCGGCGTCACCACGAACTATCTTGTCAACGCGGACGAGCTTCAGATAAAGATAGCGCAGGGCGCGAAGCCGGGCGAGGGTGGACAACTGCCCGGACACAAGGTGAGCGAGATAATCGCGCGGACGAGATATACCACGCCGGGCGTCACCCTCATATCGCCGCCTCCGCATCACGACATATACTCGATCGAAGACCTGGCTCAGTTGATATTCGACCTTAAGAACGTCAACCCGACAGCGCGTGTGAGCGTGAAACTGGTCTCGGAGATAGGCGTCGGCACGGTCGCGGCCGGAGTCGCTAAAGGGCATGCCGACATGATACTCATTTCAGGCGGAGACGGCGGGACCGGCGCTTCCCCGAGAAGTTCGATAAGATACGCGGGTCTGCCGTGGGAGCTTGGGTTATCCGAGACGCATCAGACCCTTTTACTCAACAACCTGCGCTCGAAGGTCCGCCTGCAGACCGACGGGCAGATGCGCACGGGCCGCGATGTCGCCATTGCGGCGCTATTGGGCGCTGAGGAATACGGCTTCTGCTCGGCCGTACTCGTCATCGTCGGCTGCGTCATGCTGCGCCATTGCCATCTGAATAATTGTTCTGTCGGCGTCGCGACGCAGGACGAAGCCTTGCAAAAGAGATTCAAGGGCCGGCCCGAATACATAGTGAACTACTTCCGGTTCGTTGCGGAGGAACTACGCCGCATCATGGCATCGCTCGGAATAAAGACGATCGATGAGATGATAGGAAGGTCGGATCTTCTCGAGCTTAATAGCGCGATAATTCCAGAGAAATCTAAGGGGATAGATTATTCGAGGATCTTTTATAAGCCCGATCTTCCGGTAGGCACACCGCGCCATTGCACATCTAAACAGGATAGCGGACTCGGGTTCGTCCTTGATAGAGAGCTCATAAAGATGAGCGAAAATACGTTTAAATCAAATACGCCAGTCCGGCTGTCATTAAATATAAACAACACGAACAGGACTACGGGCGCGATGCTGAGCGGAGAGGTCATAAGGAGATGCGGCGATGGAGTTCTGCTGGAAGATACGATAAACTGCAAATTTAAAGGAATTGCCGGGCAGAGTTTCGGCGCATTTCTCGTCAAGGGCGTGACATTTGAACTAGAAGGAATGACGAACGACTACTTGGGTAAAGGTATTTCCGGTGGAAAAATTATAGTCTACCCGGACAAGGCGGCAGACTACAAGAGCGATGAAAATATAATTATCGGGAACACTGCCTTCTACGGCGCCATATCGGGCGAGGCTTACATATGCGGTGTGGCCGGAGAAAGGTTCTGCGTAAGGAATTCCGGGTTATACGGCGTAGTGGAGGGCGTGGGCGATCACGGCTGCGAATACATGACCGGCGGAAGGGTGATCGTCCTGGGCCGGACAGGGAGGAACTTTGCCGCGGGCATGTCCGGAGGGATCGCGTATGTTTATGATGAGGATGATACATTCAAGGACAGATGCAACATGGACATGGTCGTTCTAGAAAGGGTTAAGGAGTCGGACAGAGATACTATATATAACCTGCTCCACAACCACCTTAGATATACGAACAGCCGGAAGGCGGAAACGATAATCGAAAACATGCACGGGGAACTGAAAAAGTTCGTCAAGGTAATGCCGATAGAGTACAAGCGTATACTTGAAGGGGTAAAGATAGTGGAGAAGCTGGACCTCACGGAGGCGTTCGATGGGTGATGTCAGGGGTTTCCTAAAAATAGCGAGGCAGGGAGCAGGATACAGGCCTGTATGTGAAAGGATGGAAGACTTCGATCACGTCTCCAAGCCGCGGGGCGAAAAAGAGTCCGAGGAGCAGGCCTCGCGCTGCATGGACTGCGGGACGCCTTTTTGCCATTGGGGCTGCCCCATCGGCAACTACATCCCGGAATGGAACGACCACATGTTCCACGGCAAGTGGAGCGAGGCCGTCAAATTACTGGAAGCCACAAATAACCTGCCCGAAATCACCGGAAGCGTGTGCCCGGCCCAGTGCGAATATGCATGCGTCCTGGGCTTAAACGATGACGCGGTAACGATACGCGAGAATGAGCTGGCCATAGTAGAATTCGGATTCGCGAACGGCCTGATAGAACCCTCGCGCGCGAAGAATAAAACCGGTAAGTCGGTAGCCGTTATCGGTTCCGGCCCGGCCGGATTATCCTGCGCATCCCAGCTCAACAGGGCCGGCCACAATGTAACCGTGTTCGAACGCGATGAAAAGCCGGGCGGCATACTGCGCTACGGGATCCCCGACTTCAAGCTGGAGAAACACCTGATAGACAGGCGCATCAATCTATGGAAGAAGGAGGGCTTGCTCTTCAAGACGGGCGTAAATGTCGGCGTCGACTATCCCGCAAAAAAACTCCTGAACGAATTTGACGCAATACTTTTAGCCGGAGGCTCCCGTGTGCCGCGGGACCTGAAGATAGAGGGAAGGGAATTAAGAGGAATACATTTTGCAATGGATTACCTGTGCCAGGCCAATAGAAAGCAGGCGGGTGAGAAGTCGCATAAAGGCAAGGCGATAGACGCGAAAGGAAAAAAAGTCGTAGTTATAGGCGGCGGGGATACCGGCTCGGATTGCGTCGGGACTGCACACCGGCAGGGCGCCTCATGTGTCGTCCAGATAGAGGTCCTCGCAAAACCGCCTGAATATAGAAGCCCGAACCATCCATGGCCCAAATATCCGCCGCTTTTAAAAACGACGTCAAGTCACGAAGAAGGGGGAGAGCGCCACTGGGAAGTAACGACCAAGTGTTTCGAGGGCGTTAAAGGAGAGGTAAAGAAACTTTACTGCACAAAAGGAAACGGCGAATTCGAGATCGAGGCTGACCTTGTAATTTTAGCCATAGGCTTTTTGCACCCAGAGCATTCTGGCCTCCTCGCAGACCTTGAAGTCTCTTTTGACGACCGCGGCAATGTTAAGACCGATGCGAAGTACAAGACTTCGATCGATAAAGTATTCTCTGCGGGCGACATGAGGCATGGTCAGTCGCTTGTCGTATGGGCCATATCTGAGGGCAGGAGAGCCGCATACAATATTGACATGTACCTGATGGGCGAAAGTGACTTACCACTGATATAACCGTAGGGCACCTTTAAAGGTGCCCTACCAATATAAAGGGACTTACAATGATATCTACCGGAATCAAAGGCCTGGACAATATGATCACCGGCTTAAGGGCCGGAGACAACGTGGTGTGGCAGATCGACGACATTAAAGACTATGCCGATCTTGTAAAACCCTTCGTGCAGCAGGCGCTTGAGGAGAAGAAGAATGTCGTCTACATAAGGTTCGCATCCCACAAAGAGCTCGTAAAAGCTTCTAAAAAAATAAAGAAATACGAACTCAACCCTTACGCGGGGTTCGAGTCGTTCACAACTAAAGTGAATAGCATCATAACTCAGGAAGGCGAGGGCGCATATTACATATTCGACTGCCTTTCGGAGCTTCTGTCAGCATGGGCCACGGACTTCATGATAGGCAACTTCTTCATGGTCACATGCCCGTATCTGTATGAGCTTAAGACGCTTACATATTTTTCAATACTTCGCAATAACCTCTCCTTTAAATCCATAGCGCTGATACGCGAGACGACGCAGCTCTTGCTGGACGTGTATCACTGCGAGGGCAGCCTCTATATACATCCTTTAAAAGTATGGAACCGATATTCGCCCACGATGTTCCTTCCTCACCAGAAAGGCAAAAATAAGTTTGTCCCCATCACCGACAGCGTCAACGCGGTAAAGATATTGTCATATATGCGCGAAAAAGGCGCTGAGAGCGCCAAGCGGAACCTCGACTACTGGGACCGCCTATTCCTGGATGCGGCGGAACTTGCGAAAAAAACCGATTCGAAAGAGAAGATAAAAGAGGCGGCTAAGAAGCTCTGTGAAATAATGGTGACGAAGAACAAGAAGATCCTTGCTCTTGCCATGAACAATTTTTCGCTCGAAGAGCTGATAGACATAAAATCGAGGCTCATAGGCACCGGCTTCATCGGAGGAAAATCGGTCGGTATGCTTTTGGCGCGAAGGATACTCTCGAAGAACAGCTCGCTCGACTGGCAAAAACTTTCGGAACCGCACGATTCGTTCTACATAGGCTCCGATATATTCTACTCCTACATAGTGCAGAACCGCTGGTGGAAATTACGCATGCAGCAAAAAACCGAGGAAGGATATTTCTCCATAGCCAGGGTCCTTAAAGAGAAGATGCTCTATGGCACATTCTCCGAAGAGATCATGGAGCACTTTCAGCGGATCATAGAATACTTCGGCACGTCCCCGATAATAATTCGGTCAAGCTCACTTTTAGAGGACGGGTTCGGGAACGCTTTTGCCGGAAAATATGAGAGCGTATTCCTCGCGAACCAGGGTTCGCCTGAGCAAAGGTACATACAGTTCGCGGAGGCGGTAAAACGAATCTACGCAAGCGCGATGAACGAGGACGCTCTCGCGTACAGGAAGCAGCGCGGGTTGGACAAGATGGACGAGCAGATGGCGCTTCTTGTGCAAAGAGTTTCCGGAGCGCCGCACAAGAACTATTTCTTCCCCGACCTTGCCGGTGTAGGCGTCTCCTATAATACTTATGTATGGAACGAAAACATGAGCCCCAGGGCCGGGATGCTCAGGCTCGTATGTGGTCTCGGCACGAGGGCTGTCAACCGCGTCGAAGGCGATTACCCCAGGATGGTCGCGCTCGACAATCCTTTGCGCAGGCCTTACGCGGAGAAGGATGACTTAAGAAAGTTCTCACAGCATGACGTCGACCTCATCGACACTAAAGGGAACGCATTGACCACCATGCCGTTTGAAAAGATCATGGACGAGAAGGCCTATCCGGACATACAGCGGCTTGCCGTTAAGGACTACGAGGCCGCGCAGATGATGAGCTCGAGGCCCGAAGGGGCGGATAAAGAATACTGGATACTGACGCTCGATAATATCTTTGCGGACAATTCTCTTGTGAATTCATTCAAGAAGATACTGGGGGCGCTGGAGGAAAGCTATCGTTATCCGGTCGAAATAGAGTTCACGGTGAACTTTACGAAAGACAATAAATTCAAGATAAATCTGCTGCAATGTAGACCCCTGCAGACGCACGGACTGGGCCACAGGGTCGAGATGCCGGACCGGGTGGCAAAAGGGAAGATACTCTTCGAATCGCGCGGATATTTCCTGGGCGGCAATATCTCGCAGGATATCGCCCGCGTTATATATGTCGACCCCGGAAAGTATAACGAGCTCGAGGGATCGGACAAATACGAGATCGCAAGGCTCGTGGGCGCGCTGAATCGAGACATAACGTCCAGAGAAAAGATCCCGGCTATCCTGATGGGGCCGGGAAGATGGGGGACGACCACGCCATCGCTGGGCGTGCCGGTAAAATTCGCCGAGATAAACAACATAGCCGTCTTGACCGAGATATCCTCCTCCGCGCTGAACCTGATGCCGGAACTTTCTTTCGGGACCCACTTCTTCCAGGACCTGGTCGAGACGAAGATATTTTATATCGCGCTCTTCCCTGAAAAAGAAGAGATAACCTTCAACTACGGGTGGCTTAAGAGCCAGAAGAATATATTCGCGAAAATATTGCCGCAGTCCGCCAGATACAAAGACGTCATAAGCGTTTACGATGTTGGCGACAAGCACTTGAAGCTGATGTCGGATGTGGTATCGCAAAAGGTCATATGTTTTTCGGACCAAAAAAGACCGTCTAAATAGAAAGGGTGCGCCATGGCTAAATACATATTTGTGACCGGCGGGGTCGTTTCGTCGCTCGGTAAAGGCATAACGTCGG
>Ga0315293_10007114_pt1 | contig 10412 bp, 7 predicted proteins | sample YL17G13_20_MG_FD_203071 | JGI IMG/M metagenome (GOLD analysis project Ga0315293, IMG submission 203071) | Sediment microbial communities from Yellowstone Lake, YNP, Wyoming, USA - YL17G13_20 | ecosystem: Environmental > Aquatic > Freshwater > Lake > Sediment | place: USA: Wyoming | collected... | reverse complement strand
AAGGTATCGCCGCCCCGGAAGAGGATGCTGTCACCCGGGCCAAAGCGACCGCGGTTCACGCGGTGGACCGATCGCCACGCTCGCTCGACGGTGGTCCCATCCTTCGCGTCATCGCCCGCACTGCTGACGTAGTAGTTCATCGCTTCCAGCCTCCCCGCGCTCACCGATAAGAGCCCGGCCGTCAGTGCCGCCGCAATCGCCCTGGTCAGCGCACGCATCTGCAAGCTCACAGGTACATCCGGGCGAGCCATTCCGCCACCGGCCACAGGTTGTCCACAGTCAGGTCGCCGATGATCGCCCCCACCGCGATCGGAACGGTCCGCTGATAGAGGCGCAACCCCCCGTACCGTACCACAAGCGTCTTCGCCAGCCAACCCACAAAGAACGGCATGTACCACCACTGGGTGCCCCAGGCGTTCGCCGCCAGATAGCCTATGGGATGGAAGGGCCACCACCAGAAGCGGAGCCGCATCGCATTGAGGAAGAGCGTGACCGCGGCGCCGGCCCCCAGCGCGAGCAGGGCATCGTTGTCAGGCTTCGATGGGTTGGAGATGAGCTCGAATGCGTATTCCCCGGTGCTGCGGACCTGGCCGTGGAACCAGTTGCCCTCGACATTGTGCATGTTCACAAGTCCATAGCGGTAGTAGATCGCCAGCACCAACGGGATGCCGATGGCGAGACAGAACAGAAACGCGCACACCATGGCGACGGTGAGCCTCCGCCCCGGGAGGCGGGCCGAGTCCGCGATCTTGTAGGAGTCGAAGGTCGCGCCGGTGATGACCTCAGCGGACTCCCCCCACCCAGGGAGATAGGTCCACCGGGCGGCGAGGATGGTGACGATCTCCGATGGGCGGTAGAGCGCGCTACCGACCGTTCGCGTGAGCATGTCGCTCATGGAGAGCGGCAGGCCCATGAAGCTCATCCCGTTTTCGGCTCGCAGCCGGGTGTAGATGACGTTGTAGACCAGGATACTGACGACGAGCGGCAGCCCGACAACAAGACGGCTGCCTGCCGCAGCGAAGAACCACAGCATGTAGGTTACGCACAGCAGCAGGCCGACAAGCGGCGCGACGTAGGCCACGATCTCTGGGCGAGCGACCGACTCGCCTGCGGGCCCGCGCCTGCGGGCCTGGCGGATCTGGTTGCCCACGGCCCAGAACAGCAGTGCCGCGATGGCGAGCATCGAGCCACCGCCCTGGTAGTAGGGCGCGGGGAAAGCGCTGCTGTAGAAATCCTCCGGCTTCTGCGGAGTGGCGCCGGCAGCGATGGCGCCGACGGTGAGGACAAGCCGCACGATCCAGAAGAACCATACCGAGAAGGACAGTTCCTTCGGTATGAGATAGGCGATGGCGATATGGGTGGCGGTGAGGATGAGCCAGATATCGCCGATGCCTGAGAGCGGACCCACGCGCTGCCAGGGGACTAGCACCCGCCAGGTTGAGAAGCTGGGGAATGCCGGGAACAGACGCGGGATAAGCTGCTGGATGTTCAGATAGGCGGAGATGGCGAATCCGATCCAGAAGGGCCAACCGCCGGGAAGCCGGGCGATGGGTCCGCGTTCGTCGTCGCCGCGGACGAACTCCAGCGGGATCGTGGCAATGGGAAAGCTCAGCCGCTCGTGCCTGATCCACTGGCGCTGGAGCAGCAGGGCGATGCAGAGGTTCGCCAGGAAGAGGGCAATGAAGAACGACCCCCAGGCCGCCGCGGGCGTGAGCCAGGCTGCCCACGGCACCGAGGACTGGCCCAGGAAGAAACCCTCAACGACTGCGTAGTCGGTCGGCGTGAACCAGGATGGCACGTAGGGCAGGACCGCGGCCTCCCAGTGCGGAGCGGACCGGACGAAGTAGTACTGGCCGGTCGAGCAGGCGAGCATCCAGAACAGGATGCCATGGGACATGAGAGGCGCGCCGATGGTGGTCACGCAGAAGATCACCAGCATCTCGCGCCGCGACAGCCCGCGAGCCCATCGTCTCGCGAGCCAGGTGTTGACCGCCAGCAGCAAAAAGAGCGCGGCCATCGGGGCGCGGGGCGGGACGCCGGCGGCGAACACGTACCCAACCCCGGTAACCATCTCGACGTAGGCGGAGGCAACCGCGATCAGCGCGATCAGTGCAAACGCGATGAACACGGCGCGGGCGGTGACGGCCGGGGATCGGCGCGCCTCTTCGCGCACGTCACCCGGTGTCAGTTGTGTGGCTGAGGATTCCATTGGCGACCCGACTCGTCCGCTTGCTCGGCCGCACGGTGGATGGTCAGTAGCCTACGCCTTCCGTCGGGCCGGACCTGCAAGAGGGCGGGGCGTCCGCCTTAGGCGGACGCCCCGCTACCCTCGTCACATCACAGGCCTACAGGCCTCGGACTCCAACCGTTAGCCGTTCCCTCTACCAGAAGAAGACCATTCCTGGTTCCGGCTCGCCGCAGTTCGCGCGGAAGCCCGCCACCGTGGTCTCGGGGCACCAGACGGTGAGACCAGCTAGGTCTCCCTCGGCCCCCATGGTCATGATCTTCTGGGCAGGAAGCCAGGCCGCGTGGCCGTCCAGGAACCCGAGGTTGTCGCCACCCAGGTGCCGCGCGCTGGCCTTCTGCGCGTTCGGGTCATTGGCCCAAGCCTTGTTGGCATGCAGCGCCCAGCACTCCGGACACCACTCTCCGTTCGGGCAGTCATCGGTGGGCCATCCCCAGGCGGACGGGAAGGTGATGAACCCGGAGCAGACGGTGCAGCAAAGATCCGGCCAGGCGGCCAGATGGAAGGCGTCCATGTCGAGCAAGGACACCCCGGCCTCGGCGACAATGACGAAGCTGGTTGTATCTTGCACCGCGGCCAACTTCAAGTCGGCCACCTTCTCGTCGAAGCTACCTATGCTCTGTGCGAAGGCCTTGTTGGCTGACGCGCCACTGGTGGGAGGCCAGCGCGAGCCGGTCTCAGTTCCGGCCATCCTCTGCTGGAGAATCGAGTCGGTGACCTCGCCGCCCCAGCCGGGCGGCCAGGAGGTGATGCAGAAGGGGCCGTTGATATCGGTATTGACTCCCCACTGCCCTTCGGTAGCCTTCAGATACCCGACCCAGTCAGGCCCGGGGAGGATGAAGTTGGCTCCGCCCTCGACCTTGGCGCTCGGGCACCGCCAGACATCCCGGTTCTTCACGTACTCGTCGATGAGCACTGCGCCGCGCAGGTAGGGATTGGCCCAGGTCGCGAATTTGGGCCAGATATTGCATCCGCCGGCCTTGTCGTCGGGGTCTCCTCCCCCGGGGCCCGCGACCATGTAGTCCATCACATCCTGTCTGTGCTCTTTCGTCCACAGCGTGTCGTTGTTGTCAGCCAGGTACATGTTGATGGCCAGGGCGATGTTCTTCACATTGCTCAGACACACCGCCTTGCGCGCAGATTCGCGCGCCCTCGCAAACACGGGGAAGACCATCGCGGCCAAGATTCCGATGATCGCGATGACCACCAACAGCTCGATAAGGGTGAATCCTTTGCGTCGTTGTCCCATCACCTTCTCCTCTACCTCCCTCGGGATGCAACTCAGATGTGACAGCGCTCGGTCCGCCAGGGCAGACATACGGCAATCAGCTTCCTCCCGCCACCTCCTCTCGGCTGCGAGTAAGTGCCCACGCCAAACCGCTTCTGCCGACGCAGATATCGGCACCTTTCTACGCTACACGAGTCGGCGGGAGGCGACAACCAAAGGGAGGACGCAAACCGGCAGAAGAACTGTACATTCCGACCTGTCGCCCGGGCAGCCACCTCTCCGGGTCGGCCGAATGCCTTGCCCACAGATAGGCGGAATGTCGCTCTTCTGTGCTAGAATGAGAAGAAGGAATGATGCCGGGACGGGATCGAGCGCTCGGATGATGAAGAGGGCAAGCAGGAGCGGCAAGAGAGGACGCTCGCCGGCGGCAGAGCTCCCCTGGAGCCCCCAGGAGTGGGCCGTCGTGGGCGTAATCCTCAGCGATGAGCACCCCATCCACAGTGGTTACGTCACGGCGGGGCCTGGGGCCGAGCCCGGCTATGATATGCACTTCGGGCTGGAGATGGGGATCGTTCTGAGCGGACGAATGCGCCGCCACTGGCGGACCTGGAGAACCGACCTCGAGGCCGGACAGGTCTGGTTCTGCGGCATCTGGGAGCGACACGGCTGGGAGGTGGTCACGCCTTCGTGCCGGCATCTCGTGCTGGTGCTGCTGCCCAAGGTGCTGCTGCACGCCCGGTTCGAAGAGAACCCCGATCTCGACTGGATGGCTGCGTTTACCGTTCCGCCGCAGCAGCGGCCGCAGGCGAATGGCGAACAGCGCGGCCTGCTGCTGTCGGTTGTAGAGCGATTCGATGAGTTCCTCGCGCCAGACGCGCCGGAGCGCCCGATCGCGCTCGAGCTGCTGACGCTGGAACTGCTGCTCGTCCTACTGACGGGCTGGGCGCCGCGATCCCATAGATATCGCTCGTGGCTCGAGCTTCACTACGAGGCGGTGAACCAAGCGGTGGGAACGGCGCTTCGCGCCCACCGACCGCTTGCCACGGCGAAGGCGGCGCGCGCCTGCGGCATGAGCCCGCGCGCCTTCACGCAAGCGTTTGAAGGACTGATGGGCATCTCATTCTCGAAGTTCGCTTTACGCTCCCGGCTGAGCGGCGCGGCCGCGCAGCTCAGGGAGACTGACGATGCTGTCTCCGTCGTCGCGGCCCAATGGGGCTTCCCGCACACAGGCCACTTCCAGCGCGTCTTCCGGGAGCATTACGGCGTATCGGCGATCACCCACCGCCAGCATGCGCTCGGCCGCGCTGAGGCCCGCTAGCTGGTGTCTGCCGGGCTTCAGCTCCGCGTCCGGGGGCCGGGCACGAGCAGCCGCGGGCCTTGCCGGCGACGTCGCCGGTAGTCCCCGGGCGAGCACCCGTAGTGGCGGAAGAAGCACCGGTGCAGATGACTGTCGTCCGTGAAACCCCAGTCGTGGGCCACTGTCTTGATCGGGTCCTGGCTTCGCAGCAGTTGCAGCGCAGCCTGCCCGAGCCGGTGGCGCAAAGCGAACTTGGCGAACGGAACGCCGGTCAGCTTCTTGAAGGCGCGGCTGAAGGCGCTGGCGCTCATACCCGCTGCTGCGGCCGCCTCCGGCACGGTGACCATCTGCTGGGCGCGGAGAACCATCTCAACAGCTTTCCCGAGTGAGTCCAGCGAACCAGGCGGCGCGACCGCCTGCTGGTCTGACGGCGACCACTGGCGCTGCAACGTGAGGAGCAGCTCAAAGGCCAGCAGCCGCAGCCAGAGCCGGTTCTCCGGGCCGCCGGCGCGCTCGCGCAGCGTGATCTGCTGGGCCAACCAGAGGACGCGTTGCCTTGTGCGCCTGTGGGCTTGCGGCCGGTCCTCCGGGACCGCCCGGAATGGCGCCAGCCAGTCCCGGCGGCCGTCGGACGAGAAGCCGGTGTTAACCAGCAGTTCCGGCAGGAATACGAGCACCAGATGCTCGCAGGGCGCGGCAAGGACCTCCCACCCATGCGGCTCCCAGACCCCGCAGTACCAGACCTGGCCGACCCCGAGCTCCGTCTGCCAGGAGCGCCAGTAGCGGCGCATGCGTCCGGACATGACCACGCCGACCTCCACCCCGAAGTGCATATCATAGTCGGGCGCGGTGGGATGCTCTGCCCGCACGAGCCCCACGTGGATCGGGGTCGCCTCCGTCAGGTGGAGGCCAAGTAGAGGCCCTTCCGCGGGTATGATCAGCGACCGCGCGGGTAGTGCATCTCCGCCGGCTCTCTGGCGTGCGCTGGCCTTCATATGCTAGGCGCGAATATACAGGACATCTGCCAACTTCCCGGTACGGCCCTGATTGCTGCGCGCTGTTCTGCAGTGTACCATGAACGCCGCTGCCTGTGCGGGCGCAGAGAGCAGCCCCGCGCACGAAGGACGGCTGAGGAGTCAGCACATGAGAGAGAAGCTCGTGTTGATCGGCGCGGGAAGCGCCATGTTCACGCGCGGTTTGGTCGCGGATGTGCTGCGCCAGGGGTGGGAGTGTGACCTAGGCCTCGTTGACAACGACGCTGACGCGCTGGCGGTGGCTGAGGGGCTCTGCAAGAAGATGATCGAGGCGAAGAAGGCGCCCGTCAGGCTTCTTGCCAGCACAGACCGCCGCCAGGTCCTTCGGGATGCCACCGTTGTCGTCACGACCATCGGCGTCGGCGGCCGTCGCGCCTGGGAGCAGGACGTCTTCATCCCGCGCAAGTACGGAATCTTCCAGCCCGTCGGCGACAGCGTCATGCCGGGCGGCACCTCCCGCGCTCTCCGGATGATCCCACCGATGGTCGCCGTCGCGCAGGACGTGCTCGACCTGGCGCCCGGGGCGCTGTTCTTCAACTACGGCAACCCGATGACCGCGGTCTGTCGCGCGATCCGGAAGGAGACCGGAGCGAAGGTCACCGGTCTGTGTCACGGGGTATTTCACGTCGCCAGGCAGATAGCCGACTGGCTCGGCGTCGCTCCCACGGCCTTCAGGTACACCGCGGTCGGGCTGAACCACCTGACGTGGTTCGTCGAGATGAGGGCCAACGGCGAAGACCTGATGCCGCGGATGCAGGCGCGGGGCGCGCAGGTGCTGGGCGAAGACTTTTCGGCCGACCGGCTGGCGATGGGAAGTGCGGAAGCGGGAACCGCCGCGCCGGAAGACTCGGTGCTCGACCGCGCACAGCCCTTCTGCCTCTACCTGCTCCGCATCTTCGGCGCGTACCCGGCGGTGGGCGACCGGCACGTTAGCGAGTTCTTCCCACACCTGTTCCCGGAGGGAAAGCACTTCGGGAAGACGTTGGGTGTCGACAGATTCAGCCTGGAGCAAGTCACCGCGAACGGCGATCGCATCTACGGCGACATGAAGGAGAAGGCTTTCTCGAAGGAAGCCCTGTGCGAGCAGTTCTTCGAGCAGATGAGTGGAGAGCACGAGCAGGTGATCGAGATCGTGGAGAGCATCCGCCGCGACCTTGGCTACGTGTACTCGGCAAATCTCCCGAACCAGGGCCAGGTCCCGAACCTGCCGCCGGAGGCGGTGCTGGAGTCGCCGGCCGTGGCAACCGGCAGCGGGATGAAGGCGATCGCGCAGCGCCCACTGGCGTCGGGCATCGCCGGCACACTCGCCACTCGTCTGGCCTGGGTGGAGACGGTGGTCGAGGCCGCGCTGGAGGGGAGCCGACAGAAGTTCATACAGGCGCTGATTCTCGACGGGGCTGTGACCAGCATTGACACGGCGGAGGAGCTGGCCGACGACCTGCTTGCGGCCCACGCGGAGCACCTGCCGCTGTTCAGGCAGGATAGCTGCCGTTAGTTTCCAGCACCATGGAGTGGAGGCGAATGCCAGGTAGAGACAGTTTCCGCAGCATCAAGCATGATGTTGACTTTTGCGTTGTGGGAGGGGGGATGGCGGGTCTCTGCGCGGCCCTGGCGGCGGCGCGCCGGGGAGCACAGGTTGTGCTCATGCACGAGCGACCGGTTCTTGGCGGGAACGCATCGAGCGAATGCCGGGTGCCGGTGTGTGGGGCAGACCGCGCCGGTGGAATCCCGTATCTGCGAGAGACCGGCATTCTGGAGGAGCTTCGTCTGGAGAACTGCCGGCACAATCCGCACCGCGAGTACTCGATCTGGGACCTGATTCTGTACGAGAAGGCGCAATATCAGCCCAACCTGACGCTCCTGCTCAACTGCTCATGCCTGGACGCGGAGATGGACGGGAGCGCGATAGCCAGTGTCACCGGCTGGCAGCTTACCACGGAGACGTATCACACGGTGAAGGCGCGGATCTTCGCCGACTGCTCCGGCGATGGGGTGCTGGCCCCGCTCACGAACCATCCGTTCCGCATGGGCCGCGAGGCGCGCAGCGAGTATGGGGAAACCATCGTGCCCGAGGTGGCGGACAGCAAGACGATGGGCATGACGTGCTTCATTCAGACGCGCGAGCACGACACGCCCCAGGCGTTCGAGCCGCCGGTGTGGGCGTACCGCTACGACTCGATCGAGGAACTGCCGTTTGACGACGGCCACCGGTCTGAGATCGAGCACCAGCAGTTCCGGCTCGGCTACTGGTGGGTGGAGCTGGGCGGCGAGCAGCACTCCATCCACGACACCGAGGAACTGCGGGAGGAACTGCTCCGCATCGCCCTCGGGGTGTGGGATCACATCAAGAACCGGGGCGACTATGGGGCGGACAACTGGGCGATCGAGTGGATCCAGTTCCTGCCGGCGAAGCGGGAGAGCAGGCGATACCGCGGGGCACACGTGCTCAGCCAGCCCGATCTCGAATCCGAGGGCCGGTTCGACGATGTCGTCGCCTATGGTGGCTGGACCATGGACGACCACCATCCGGCCGGGTTCAAGTCGGCAAGGCTCGGCCATCCCGCCACCATCTACCACCCGACGCCATCGCCTTACGGGATCCCCTATCGCTCGCTCTACTCGAATGTGATCAGGAACCTGATGTTCGCGGGTCGCTGCTTTAGCGCGACCCACGCGGCGTTGAGCAGCGCTCGCGTCATGGGCACGTGTTCCAGCATGGGCCAGGCTGTCGGCACGGCAGCCGCGCTCGCCATCGCGCGAGGCGTCCAGCCAGCGGACGTGATGGAGAGCATGGGCGAGCTTCAGCAGCAGCTTCTGGCAGATGACTGCTACCTGCCCCGCGTCCGGCAAGAGCTTCCGCAACTGACGAGGGCTGCCCGGCTGGAGGCATCGCAGGGCGATCCGGAGCCTGTCCGCGATGGATTCGGCCGGCCGGTGAAGGAGGACATGCACTGCTGGACGTGGCGGCCGGGCGACTGGATCGCGTACGCGTTCGCCCAACCGGCGATGGTCCGCGAGGTGGTGCTCGCTCTCGACAGCGGGCTCGAGCGGGACATCGCCATCAGCCTATACGGGGGGCACCGCCACCACGCGTGCGATCGCGTGCCGGAGGTGATGCCGAAGCAGCTGCGGATCGAGGGGCTGCGTCAGGGAACGCGGGAGTCCCTGTGCCGGCTCGACGGCAACTACCAGCGCTTCCTGCGAGTGCCTGTCGGCCGGGAACTGGAGGGCGTGCGGGTGACGCTCGACGAGACGTGGGGGGCAACGGAGTCGCGCCTGTATGCTTTCTACGCCAGGTGATCGCGGAGCCGCGCCATGGTCCAGATAGACTGCGACTTCCCCGGCGGCAATGTCGTTTTCGAGGGGATCGAGGGTGATACGGTCAGGGTCCGGCAAGACCAGCGCGACACGCTTCAGTACATGTGGTTCTACTGGTACTTCCGGGTGCGTGGGGCGGCCGGGCGAAAGCTCAGGTTCGAGTTCAGCGATCCCGTGGTCGGCGTGCGCGGACCCGGCGTGAGCCTCGACGGGGGATGGAGCTGGCGCTGGCTCGGCGCCGAGTCGGGCGACGAGCGCAGCTTCACGTATGCGTTCCCGGTGGAGCCTGAGGAGGTGCGCTTCTCTGTCGGCATGCCATACACGCAACGGAACTGGGAAAGGCTTGTCGCCAGCTGCGCTGGCAACCCGCACTTGCGTCCTGGCACGCTGTGCCGGAGCAGGAAGGGGCGGCAGGTGGAATGGGCGGAGTTCGGCTGCATCCAACGGGAGCCAGCGCATCGCGTCCTGCTCACGGCCAGGCACCATTGCTGTGAGATGATGGCGAGCTATGCGCTGGAGGGAATCATCGAGGCGACGCTGGCCGATGACGAGACGGGTCGCTGGCTGCGGGAAAACGTCGGGTTCCTGGCAGCGCCGTTCGCGGACAAGGATGGGGTAGAGGACGGCGATCAGGGGAAGGGCCGGGATCCTCATGACCACAACCGCGACTACGCCGCGCCATGCCTTTACCCGGAGGTGCAGGCGATCCGGCAGCGGGCGCGGGAGTGGGCGGGGCGGGGACTACGGTTTCACCTCGATCTGCACTGCCCGGGGATCCGCGGCGTGCACCACGAGGAGATCTACTTCGTCGGTCTCCCAAACCTGGAGGCGTGGTCGCGCGCGGAGGCGTTTGCGGCGACGCTGGAGCGGGTGGCGCGCGGCCCGCTGCCCTATCGCGTGCGGGATAATCTGCCCTATGGTGAAGACTGGAACACCGAGGGCGAGCCCGCGCCGTCAGGAGAGTACCGCGACGCGAGCGACTGGATGGCCGCCCTTACGCAGGTATGGTTTGGTGCAACCATCGAGGTACCGTACGCGAACGCGCTGGGGGCCGAGGTGAACGCGGAGAGCGCGCGAGCGTTCGGCCGCGACCTGGCAACCGCGATCCGGGAGCACCTAGCGACGGCATCGGCATGATCTCTTCGGGGCCGCGCAGTGGCACTAGCCGGTATCCCACCGTTAGCTGGGACAATCGAGCGTGAGCCACTCGACTCCCATAACTATCCGCGCTGTCTTGCTCGGCGCGCTGCTGAGCGCGGCGCTGGCACTGCTCAACCCGTACACCCAGTA
>Ga0315293_10007112_pt1 | contig 10413 bp, 8 predicted proteins | sample YL17G13_20_MG_FD_203071 | JGI IMG/M metagenome (GOLD analysis project Ga0315293, IMG submission 203071) | Sediment microbial communities from Yellowstone Lake, YNP, Wyoming, USA - YL17G13_20 | ecosystem: Environmental > Aquatic > Freshwater > Lake > Sediment | place: USA: Wyoming | collected... | reverse complement strand
AAATAACGCCTCCATCACCTGAAAAAATCTCAAAACCAGTGACTCCCCCTACTCCCAAGTTTGAAGTTGCCTCCAAGGAGAAGATGGCTTTTCCATTACCTGATAGGCCCTCCATCGCTGTGCTTCCATTTGTGAATATGAGTGATGATCCCAAGCAGGATTATTTGAGCGACGGGTTGAGTGAAGACATCATTACCTCTCTTTGCAAGGTTGGCAACCTCTTCGTGATCGCTCGTGAGTCAAGTTTCAGCTTCAAGGGCAAGCCGGTAAAGGTGAAGCAGGTGGCCGAAGAGCTGGGAGTGCGCTATGTGCTGGAGGGAAGCGTCCGGAAAATCAGCGATAAGGTGCGCATCACGGCCCAATTGATCGACGCGATTAAGGGACATCATCTGTGGGCGGAGCGCTATGACCGGGAGTTGAAAGACATCTTTGCCGTGCAGGATCAAATTAACAAGGAGATCATCACAGCCTTGCAGGTCCATCTAACGATGGGAGAAGAGGCACGCGTCCAAGCGAGGAGTACCGAGAGCCTTGAGGCTTATTTAAGGGTCGCAGAGGCCCGTGCCTGTCAATATCGCAATAACAAGGAGGACAACGCGAAAGCACAGGAACTGATCAAGCAGGCTATCACTCTAGACCCGAACTATGCAGCGGCCTACTTGGCCCTGGGCAGGGGCATCATGATGGATGTGTGGTTGGGCGCCAGCAAATCTCCAAAGGATTCTTTGATGAAAGCGATCGAATTAGCGAGGAAGGCCCTAGAGCTGGACAACTCCATGGCCAGTGCTCAGGCCTTGTTGGGCCATCTTTTTACGATGGTGCGGCAGCATGAAAGGGGAATTGCTGAGGCGCAAAAAGCAGTGGAACTCGATCCCAGTTCGTCCCACGCACATTTTTCTCTGGGCTTTACCCTTAACTTTGCTGGAAGACATGAAGAAGGCATCCCTCACTTTGAGAAAGCCATCCGCTTGAATCCTTTAGGCCCTCCCAACTTCTGGCATCACCTGGGTGTCGCCTATCGCGAAACCGGCCAGTACGACAAGGCCATTGCGGCGGTAAAGAGGGTTCTGCAGCGTGAACCGAAGGATGTGCTTGCCTATGCCGGCCTGACCGTTTCATGTATGTATGCTGGACGGGAAGAAGAGGCCCGTGAAGCGGCTGCAGAGATCCTCAAGATCGATCCCAATTTCTCCGCTGAGCGCCTAGCAGCGACAGTTCCTTTTAAGGATCCAGCTAAAAATGAGCGGTACCTTGCCGCACTCCGCAAGGCGGGCCTGAAGTAAACCCCGTTAGAAATTCGAGTCCCGCTATAGCGGGACTCGAAACCGAGCGGGGCATTAAATCCCGTTAGAGATTTATCTCTAAACGGGATAAACCCCGCCCTACGGGGCGGAACCCGGAATTATTCTAAAATCTAACCCCGCTGCAGCCGCCGGCCCAGGGGGCCTCTGGCCCGGAGGGAGCAGCGGGGCATTATTTCTAACGGGGTAAATGAAATAGTATAGCGCCTCCCTCCGGTAGGCAGGCATAGAGCAAAGGGCATAGCGGAAGTACAAAGGGGATTCCATGACCACCCAGGAAGTCAAACGAAAGCTCGCTGCCATTCTGAGTGCTGATGTCAAGGGTTATAGCCGTCTCATGGGGGAAGACGAAAAAGGAACAGTTCGGACCCTGAATGCATACAAGGAAGTGATAGCTGGCCTCATTCAGAATTACCACGGACGGGTAGTGGATGCTCCGGGGGATAACCTTCTGGCTGAATTTGCAAGTGTGGTAGATGCGGTTGAGTGTTCTGTCGAGATTCAAAAAGAACTTAAAACTCGAAATGCTGAGTTGCCTGAGAACCGCAGGATGGAGTTTCGGATCGGTGTCAATCTTGGTGATGTGATCGAGGATGGAGAGCAGATTTTGGGGGATGGAGTCAATATTGCAGCCCGTTTAGAAAGTCTGTCCGAGGCAGGAGGCATCTGTATCTCTGGGACGGCTTTTGATCAAGTTAAGAACAAACTAAATCTTGGATATAAGTATCTTGGGGAACAAACTGTTAAGAACATTTTGGAGCCAGTACGTGTGTATCGGGTCCTAATGGAGCCTGAGGCAGCGGGCAAGGTGATCGGCGAGAAAAAAACTAAACCAAGAACATGGCAGAGGGCAGTTATAGGTTTAGTGGTTGCCCTGGTTCTGGTAATCGCTGCAATAGTCATCTGGAAATTTTACACTCCTTCTGCTCCGCAACCAGAGGTAACATCAAAGGAGAAAGTCGTAGCTCCCCAATCTGAAAAGGCGTCAGCAGTTGTGCCTCCTTCAGCAGAAGTCGCCACTAAAGAAAAAATAACGCCTCCATCACCTGAAAAAATCTCAAAACCAGTGACTCCCCCTACTCCCAAGTTTGAAGTTGCCTCCAAGGAGAAGATGGCTTTTCCATTACCTGATAGGCCCTCCATCGCTGTGCTTCCCTTCACTAACATGAGTGAAGACCCGAAACAGGAGTATTTCAGTGACGGTATGACAGAGGATATCATCACTGCCCTTTCTAAGACCCCAAAGCTTTTCGTGATTGCACGTCACTCCACGTTTGCTTACAAGGGTAAGCCGGTGAAAGTGCAGCAAGTGGCTGAAGAGTTGGGCGTCCAGTATGTGTTAGAAGGCAGTGTTCGCAAGTCAGAAGACCGCGTGCGTATCACGGCTCAGCTGATTGATGCTCTCAAGGGGCATCATCTGTGGGCGGAACGTTATGATCGAACAGTGAAAGACATATTTACCGTTCAAGACGAGATCACGAAGAAGATTGTAACAGCTCTGCAGGTCAAATTGACAGAAGGAGAACAAGCACGCGTCTACACAAAAGGCACGGACAATCTTGAAGCCTATTTGAAGATTATGGAGGCTAACTGGCTGCTTCTTCAGAGCACCAAAGAAGGGGTCATCAAAGCTCGGCAGTTGTTAGAGGAAGCCATTTCTCTCGATTCGAACTATGCATTAGCATACACCATACTAGGCTTTTGTCACATAGTGGAAATGTGGCTCGGGTTGAGCAAATCTCCTAAAGAGTCCGTCACGAGCGCCATGGAGCTACATCAAAAAGCGATCGCCCTGGATAGCTCATTGGCCGTGGCTCGCGTTCGACTAGGCTATATCTATGCAGCAATGATTCGGCAGCATGATAAGGGTATTGTTGAAGGAGAAAAGGCCCTCGCTCTTGCACCCAATTCGGCTGACATTGTGAATCTTTATGCCGTTATTTTGACCTATGCAGGGAGATGGCATGAAGCGATCCCGTTGTACAGAGAGGCATTACGTCTCAATCCCAAACCACCTAACAATTACTACCGTCATTTTGCCGTGGTGCTCCGGGAGACGGGGCAATATGATGAGGCGATTTCTCTACTTAAGAAAGCGATCAAGCAAGAGCCGAATGATTCTCTTGCATATCTCGTTTTGACCACCGTGTACAGTTATGCAGGCCGCCAGGAGGAGGCGCGCGCGGCCGCAGCAGAGGTTCTCAGAATAAATCCTAAATTCCGCATTGAACAACTCCCCCAAGGAACTCATAGAGACCTGGCCGTAGTGGAGCACGAAAATGAAGCGCTCCGCAAAGCGGGACTGAAGTGAGGGTAAGTGACTTGTAAAAAGTCCGTCTTCATTTAATCATGCACATTTCTACCCATCATTGTTTATCCCCACATTTATCTCAGAGTTGAGAGGCGCGGGTGAAAACGTTAAGTCACAATACTGGGAAGGTTTCTCTGAGATTAGGAGTCATTACTGCGGCGGCTTGCTTCAAAAAGGGTACGGCATAAAAGCAACGCTAACCCCTCCCCTGATCCCATGCGGGGACTCTGCGACTGTAATTATTTCTGTAACCATCATACTGAAATTTTTCGGTACAAAACAAAACATAATGAAACATTGAATTCTAAAAATCAACTCTTCTGATAGGTGGTGATCACGCGCTGGGCCTTGAATAGAACACGGCCTATACTTCCTTTCGGAACGAGTTCAACATCGCTTTCAACTCCGAGTCCATTGTGAATGGCTTCCTCAACCTTTTTCACCAATATAGGGATATCTTTGACCTCAGGTTTATATTCTACTTTTATTTTCAGGCGATCCAGCTTGGGTTGATCCAAAATAATCTGGTAGTCATACCCCAATTCAGGAATCGTACCGAGAGCCTCTTCGACATCAATAGGGAAGAATTTTTTCCCCTTGATATCGATGATCTGGACCATCCTCCCTCTTACCTTGGACATCTTGGGATGGGTCCTTCCACAGGGACAGGCTTCATAGGGAAGGATGCTGGCTACATCACTGATCCTAATTCGGATACGGGGGATGGCCCTTCGGATCAGGTTGGTCATCACTAACTCCCCCTCTTCCCCGGGTCCGAGCATTTGTTGCGTATCAGGATTGACCGTCTCCATGATAATCCTATCCGCGCTGATATGAAGCCCTCCACCAAAATCACATTCGGAAGCCAGCTCACCGGCAGTAGAGGCGGCATAATAATCACGAAAGACAGTACCGTAGTCGTCCTTTGCTTTCTTCTTGAATGACTCTGCAATGCCTTCACCGATTCCCACGATCAACCGGATATCGGTCTCGCGGATATCAATGCCTAACTCCTTGGCTTTTTCAAAATATTGGAAAGCCATGCTCGGCATTGTTTCCAGGACGGTGACATGCATCATCTTCCCCAATACAATCTGGTTTTCCAGCCTGCCCCTTCCCGCCTGCTCGCCCACGGTTCCTGCGCCTATCGCTCTACTCACCATGCTCAAACAAGGGAGACCCATGGTATGTTGGACGATATCAGTCGGTCTCACTCCTATCGTCCATTCCAGTCTCGCTGCAGAATCAATACAGGCAATGTCAAAATCGTTTCGGGTCATGGCAAGAGGTTCTGGAAAACCTGTTGTCCCTGAGCTTGAACAACACTGATGAACCTCATTCCATGGGATAGAAAGCTTGTCCTCAAGGGGGGCATTGCGAATCTCATCGTCTTCAATCAGTGGCAATTTTTTTAAATCATCGATGGTGTGGATATCGCTTGGCCTAACACCTGCCTCATCATATTTTCGCCTGTAAAACTTTGTCTTCTCATAGGCATAGGCGACTAATTCCTGAAGCCGCTCTCCCTGGAGCTTTCTCAGTTTATCGATCGGCATGGTTTCTGCTTCTTCGTCCCAATATTTCTTTATCTCAGCCATGGCTATCTCCTTTCTTAAAAACTTTTTGAAAAGGTTGAAGGAAAATCGATTGAATGTCCCCCCTTGACGGAATGATCAGTTTACCCCGTTAGAGACTTTCTCTAACGGGGTAAACTTCACTTGGATGGCATCATATCACAAAAAAAGAAAAATCAAAACAATTCCCGTTGACCTTTTAAATTAAAACAAATAAATTGGCATATTAAAGGAATGCCATTCCTGATTAGCATTAAAAGTTTTGGGTTCATGGGTCAGGGGAAAGATACCCGCTTCGTTATTCGGCTATGTCGTCGGGCCTAAGAACTCCACGTAACCCTCTAACCTTAGACCAAACGGGCCCTGCACCATATTATAGAGAGCAACATAAGTAATGCAACATCGACACATTCCTATCGAATTACCCCCCTTTAGAAAAGGGGGGCGAGGGGGGATTTGAGACCCAGGAAAATCCCCCTCAATCCCCCTTTCCCAAAGGGGGAGGTTAAAGCGGGCACTGCGAAAAGGCCACAAACACGCGTCAGAATCGCGAGGACTACTGTTGCATTACTTTTGCGGTCCTCTATAGGTGCAGGGCGGGCTTCCTGACCGTAACCTTAACCTAAGAACGAGGGGGATTTTCAACATTTGTCGCGCCCAATTATCCGCTGCGACAAGCACGTGACTGACCACTTCGAAAGGGGTCTTATGGACCAGAGGCTGAAAGAAGCCATCTTCAGAAAAGTAGAAAGGGAACCTTTTGCTCAAAAGTTCGGGATCAAACTTTTAGATTTGGATGATGGATATTCCAGGGTCCAAATGAAATTCACCCCAGATATGGAGAACTTCTTGGGCATGGCCCATGGCGGAGCATTATTTGCCCTGATTGACGTGGCGTTTGAGACCGCTTCCAACTCCCACGGAACCGTGGCAGTGGCCTTGAACATGAATATTACCTATATCTCCCCCCCTTCCCCAGAGAGCACGCTCATTGCCGAGGGGAGAGAGATCAGCCGGACCCAAAGGACGGCTGTTTATGATATCAAGTTGTCTGATGATCAAAACAATCTGATCGCCTCTTGTGAAGCCCTGGTTTATAGAAAGGGAGTAACCCTTCCCTTTCTCAAGGAGTAAACCCCGTTAGAAATTCCAGTCCCGCTATAGCGGGACTCGAAACCGAGCGGGGCATTATTTCTAACGGGGTAAAAAGTTGAGGGGGTGTGAGGAAAAAATAATTAAGGTTATACCCTGATGGTTTCGCCGTCTCTTAACAATTTAAGATTTTTGATATGAAGTCTTTGGAGTTCTATTTGGATGTTTTTGAGATATTGAGGCTTTATATGAATGATAAAGATTCTCTCTGGATCTGGTTTTATTTTTAAGAGTTCCTTTCTTAATAATCGGGGCGTTAAATGGCCTGTCCGGATCGCAATGTCTTCCATTCGGTTGGGAAAAGAAGTCTCTATGATCAGGCAATGAATTTGCTTTTCTCCTATTTTTACCCATGTGCTATCTGTGGGTCCTGTATCCCCTGTATAAAAAAATCTCCTTTTTATTTTGTCTTCTACCAGATATCCTGTGGCAGGAACGGAATGATTGACCGGATAGGGAGTGATTGTGTAATCATCCATCTTTACTGAATGACCCGGCTTTAACTCGATGAGGTTTAAAATACTTTCATGAATATTGGGAATGACCGTAAAGTCAGGCCAGATCGAACCATCCAAAAGACTCCTCTTGATCGTCTTAATCACGGGAGGGATGCTTAGAATATTCACCCGATGCCCTTTCATTCTAAAGATAAGATTGTCCGCGAGAAACGGAATTCCCAGGATATGATCAAGGTGGGGATGGCTGATGAAAATATGTTTGATTCTCAGTTGACCTTTGATATCAAGCGTATCGGTCAAACTTCCCGTATCAAATAAGATTTTACCATCCAGTAAAAAGCTGGGTGGACGATGTCCAGGTAACTCAGCCCCGGAACAGCCCAGAACCTTGATTTTCATATCTAACTCTCAATGGAAGGTGTATAAAATACCTTTTTCATTTTTTGATTTGAATCGTTTTTTCGTCGAACTCCTTCCAGAATTTCTCTTCAGGCTTTCTCCAATATTTCCCCCAGCGCTCATTAAAAAATCCTTCCATCTTCTCTAAGAGGCGCTTCCATCCAGGCAGATATTCATACTTGAGCACATCCTCCAGGAAGGGAACAATTCCCCCCAACTTTTCCTTGGGGAGGTAAGCTCGCGCTCCCATTTCATATGAACGCTTCAGTGCTTCCGGGGTGAGGGCATGGGCTGTGAGCATGACAACCGGAAAATTTCGGCTCACAGCCAATTCGAGTAGGTCAAATCCACGGACTCCCATGATGTCGAGGATGACCACATCGTAGGTCAAAGAGATCATCCTCGCTACTGCCTCTTCATAAGTGATAGCCTTATCAAACCTACCTTGTGGACAGACCTCCCTAATTTCTTCTTCCAGTACAGTCAACACATCCGGTTCGTCATCCACAGCCAGTATTGACTTTCCATTTAGAATGGATTCTGCCATCTTATATCCTCCTTTTTCCTCGACCAAGACCAAACGTGGAGTGATTCACAATCTTATCAATCCATGCTCTATAAAATTCTATCCCTCCTCATCATTTAATCTTTGTTTTGTTATCAAAATCTTTCCAGAATTTCTCCTCGGACTTCTTCCATAATTCTCCCCAGCGGCTCGTGAAATATCCTTCTAATTTACCCATAAGGCGCCCCCAAACGGTTGAACCATCGGACGATTCCAAAATATCTTCCAAAAAAGGAACAATCTCTCCCAGTTTTTCCTTGGGGAGGTAAGCGTAGGCCCCCATTTCAATGGACCGTTTCAGAGACTCCGGATTGAGGGAATGGGCTGTCAGCATGGCCGTCTGAAAGTTACGCTTCACCGATTGCTCCAAAAGGTCGAAACCTCTCACTCCCATAATATCAAGGACCACCACATCATAGTTCTGAGATTCTAACCTTTTGCTGGCCTCCTGATAAGTCGTGACTTTTTCGATTTTACAGTTTGGCGCGTATCCCAAGATTTCATCTTCCAGAACTTCCAAAACATCGGGTTCATCGTCCACAGCCAGTATCGATTTTCCATTTAAAATAGATTCCGCCATAACATTACCTCCTTCCAGCATCGATTCTTGATACAAAACGCAAAGCGTGTGCCTGCGGGGACAGTCAAAACGCCTAAGGCACAACCATTTTCCCTAATCACCCATTATTCCATTCTTCCAATATTCCAACATTCCATCGATTTTTTTTATTCCCACTTGTGCCATTCCTGCCACATCAAACCCGTCTTCTTCTCCCAGTCTGATTCGAATTTGCTGTCAAAAAAGCCCTTCAATTTCTCCAAGAGCCGCTTCCACCCTGGTAGATACTCATATCGCAGCACATCTTCCAAAAAGGGAACCACTTCTCCTAACTTCTCCTTGGGAAGGTAAGCCCGGGCTTTCATTTCGAAAGAACGTTTTAAGGCTTCGGGGTTGAGAGCATGGGCCGTGAGCATGGCCACCCGGAATTTCCGGCTCACTGCCAATTCCAACAAGTCAAAACCGCGAACGCCCATGATATCAAGGATGACTACGTCATAGGTGTTGGACTCCAGCTTTTTGGCTGCCTCCTCAAAGGTGATGGCTTTTTCGAATTTGCACTTTGGAGCGGCTCCCAGAATTTCTTCCTCCAAGACCGTCAGAACATCTTGTTCGTCGTCAACGGCCAATATGTTTTTTCCATTTAGAATAGAATCCATCCTCATTCACCTCCTCTGAAGTTTGCCAATTCATTGTCTCAAAAATATTCTCGGAAGAGTAATTTCTCCATCCCAGAGGCAAATCGTCCCCTCACTTCTTCCCTCTTTTAGCAAAAATTTTTTCATCAAACTCGTTCCAAAACGATTCCTCGGACTTTTTCCACAACCTCCCCCACCGGGAATTAAAATACTCTTCCAATTTTTTCATCAAGCGGCCCCATCCGGGCAGATATTCTTCCTCCAGCACACACTCGAGGAAGGGGACGATCTCGCCGAGTTTGTCCTTGGGAAGGTAGGCCCGGGCCCTCTTCTCAATGGAACGTTTCAATGATTCTGGATCGAGGGCATGAGCAGTGAGCATGGCCACCGTGAGATTGCGCTTTGAAGATAAATCGAGAAGATCAAAACCCCGAATTCCCATGATATCCAGGATCACCACATCATAAGTTTGAGACGACAATCTTTGTTTGGCTTCGTAATAGGTCGTTGCTTTTTCGATTTTGCATTGTGGCGCCGCTTCGAGAATCTCCTCCTCCAGGACATCCAAGACGTCCGGTTCATCATCCACCGCCAAGATTCTTTTTCCATTTAAAATAGATCCGGCCATCTTTCTCTCGTCCTCTTCGTTCCTAAGATGAAATGGGAGGAATTCGGACCTTAAATCGTGTCCCAACCCCCTCTTCACTCTCCAATGTAATTTCTCCTTCCATGGCTTCCACCAGGGTCTTTACGCCTGTGAGGCCCAGTCCGAGGCCTGGCACATAGGGACGTTTTTCGTTATTTAGCCGAACGAAACGTTTAAAAATGACTTCTTGATCCTCCAATGGGATACCAATCCCGTCATCCTCGACCAAAACAAGCAGATCCACCTCCCCGCTGATCTTCACTCCCATCCTCTCCCGGCGATACTTCATGGCATTGCTCATCAGGTTCCGAAGGATCTGTTGAATCTTTTTTTGATCATGATAGAAAGAAGTCTTGCAATACTTTCCAGTGATCTCAACAAAAATCCCATGTTCCTTGAGACTATTTTGCAACTCCTCTAAATTTATGACTTGACACAACCCTTCCACGGCATTGGGAATGGACATTTCCAGTACGTCCAATAGCGACTCTCTGAGGATCTCCTCAATTGAAAAGAGTTCTTTGTGGAACAAACCTTCTTCTGAACGGAGGATTTCAATCATCTCCTGGATTAAACTCTGCGCCTTGCGAGCGTTCCGCAAAATACGATCGAGGAGGTGGATCTGGAGATCTGTGAGAGGACCATATCGCTCCGACCTGTGGCGAAAGTTATCGGCTGTGGTAGCAACAATGGACAGAGGTCCTGTGATGTCGTGGATGAGAAGATCGAACAGACGTTCCTTCTCATTGGCCTTTGTGGACTCCAGAGGTTTTTCCTTCTCTTTAATATTTTTCTTAATATCAAACCCTT
>Ga0315293_10007111_pt1 | contig 10413 bp, 7 predicted proteins | sample YL17G13_20_MG_FD_203071 | JGI IMG/M metagenome (GOLD analysis project Ga0315293, IMG submission 203071) | Sediment microbial communities from Yellowstone Lake, YNP, Wyoming, USA - YL17G13_20 | ecosystem: Environmental > Aquatic > Freshwater > Lake > Sediment | place: USA: Wyoming | collected... | reverse complement strand
CCAGATTACGAATTTCAAAGGGGAGCACATCTACCCCGGCGACGAGGACTGACAGGAAGAGCGCAGTTTGGCGGGGCCTTTGCCGCGTGGCCGAGGCCCCTTTTTTTATGCATGGAGAGAGGGCTGGGTGGATTATTTGTAAATATTGCGGGAGAAATTGCCGAAACAGGTTGAGGTAAGAAAGTAAATGAGGCGCTGAGTCAGGGATGTGAGCGTGGCACTACGCGAACACGCCTTAAGACACAGCGCAATATCCTTCATCATCAACGAACAGTCTTCCACGATTCAATGGCTCACCGCCAGCAATGATGGTACTTTGGGAAACCAGGCAAGAGCAGGGAGGAGCATGGCATGAAGGCCAATAAGGATGGCAGCTTCAAGCCGCGTTTCGGCATCCGCGCAAAACTCACATCAATGATGCTTGTCGCCGGGCTGGTCCCGATGATAGCCGCGTCAACGGCGGGCACTTTGTATTTTGCATCATCGCTGAAAGACTCGATTGGCTCGGACTTCAAGGAGATCGCCGGGCAGACGCGCGACAAGACGGAGATTGCGTTGAACAACGAGATTGACGCGGTGAGACGTTTTGCGCTGACGGAGACGGTGTTGAAGGACGAGATGCGGAAAGCCAACGCGCGCTATGCCGACAGAACCGAGCAGGAGATTCTTGCCGAGGTAATGCCGCTGGACAAGCACTGGATTTCCGCGCCGGATAATGACGAGTTTATCCTGGGGTGTCTTGCCACGTCCGCGTCGCGCAGAGCCAGAGTGTTGCTGGAGAGTTCAGCGGGGAGATACGCGGAAATTCTTGTCACGGATTGCGAAGGGGTTCTTATCGGCGCATCGGGAAGGACGGAAGACTATTACCAGGGCGATGATCCGTGGTGGGCGCCGATGTTTGTGGACGGCAAGCCGGAGATTTATGTGGCCGGGCCTAATTATGACAAAAGCGCGGGCGTCGTTTCCATCGACATGTGCGTGCCGTTGACGGATGAGAGCGGGCAGGAGTTGTTGGGAGTCGTGAAGTTCGTGGTAAACGCGGGCGCGCCGCTGCATGAGATATGCGCGGTGAGAGTTGGAAAGACGGGATTCGCTCGTCTGATTGATTCGGGCGGTGAGATACTGGTGGACGGAGACAAGTTGGAGGACAGGGACAGGTTTGCGCCGGGAAAGAGTGTCGAGATGCGGGCATTTTCAGAGATAGCGTCCGGCGGTGACGCCTGGTATATGGGCCGCGACTCGATTTGCAACCAAAATGGCGGCGGGGCGCATGCGAACGACAAGATTGTCGCTGTTGCGCGGTTGACGATGCCGGTCAATGTGAGCAGCGCCAGTTTCGGGGGCCGGAACTGGTATGTTGTCCTGGAACAGGACGAGAAGGAAGCCCTTGCGCCGCTATATGGCTTCCTCATGACGAAAGCGCTCATAGGGCTGGCGGCGCTGCTGGCGATAGCAGGGGGCGGACTGTGGCTGACTGGAAGGATTGCCAGGCCGATTGCGATTCTGCGGGACAAGGTCGCCTTGATAGGCGGGGGGCGGCTCGAAGAGCGGGTGGCCCTGAAGACCGGGGATGAGATTGAGCAGTTGGGCGATGAATTCAACAAGATGGCGCAAAAACTTTCCACTTCGCATGAATTGCTGGAGCAGAAGGTCGCGGAACGCACGAATGAATTGAGGAAGGAGAAGGAGTTTTCGGAGAAAGTCATGGAGACCCCCGGCAATTTTGTGATGGTGTTAAATCCGCAAGGCAATCTTATCCTCTTCAACACGTTCGCGGAGAAACTCACGGGTTACAGCCGCGCGGAGGTCATCGGGAAAAACGCCCTGGACCTGTTCCTTCCGGAGGGCGACCGGCAGCGCATTATGAACGTCTTCCGGGAGGTTACGATGGGCACCACTCACAGGAGCATTGAATGCGGCATCCTCTGCAAGGACGGGGGCGAACGGCTGATGCTTTTCAATGACTCTGTCCTGAAAGATGATGAAGGGAACGCGGCCGGAGTCATCGTAATCGGCAACGACATCACCGAACTGCAGCGCGCCATGGAATACCTTAAGCAGGCAAAGACCGATGCCGAGAGAATGAACGAGCGGCTTCAGGACGCGATTGGGAAGGCCAACGAGATGGCGGTTGCCGCGGAGGCCGCGAACATGGCGAAGAGCGCCTTTCTGGCCAACATGTCGCACGAGATACGAACGCCGATGAACGGCGTGATGGGGATGATTGAACTTGCGCTGGACACGGCGAACCCCGACGAGCAGCGCGAATACCTGAACACGGCCAAACAGAGCGCGGAGGCGTTAATGACGGTGATAAACGACATCCTTGATTTCTCGAAGATTGAGGCGGGACGGCTGGAGATTGAAACGATTGACTTCGATTTGCGGTCCGTCGTCGAAGGAGTGGTTGACACGGTCGCCCCGCGGGCCGAAAGCAAAGGGCTGGAAATGGCATGCATGATTCACCAGGACGTGCCGACGTATCTGCGCGGGGACCCCGGGAGGTTCCGGCAGGTGCTTCTGAACCTGGCTGAAAACGCGGTGAAATTCACGGAGAAGGGCGAGGTCGTCATCCGCGTTCAACTGGAGGAAATGAAGGACGGCAAGGCCGGAATTCGCGTGGATGTGGCGGACACGGGCATCGGAATATCGGAAAAGCACAGGAAATGGATATTCGAGAAATTCACGCAGGTTGACAGCTCGATAACGCGCGAATACGGCGGCACGGGGCTTGGGCTGCCAATCTCGCAGCAGTTGGTGAAGTTGATGGGAGGCGAGATAGGCGTGGAGAGCGAGTTAGGCAAGGGCAGCCGCTTCTGGTTCCGCGTGGCGTTTGAGCGGCAGGAGGCGGGCAAGGAGCGGTCCGACTGGAAGATGCCGCGGATAGCGGGGCTGAGGGTGCTGATTGTCGACGACAACGAGACGAACCGTACAATCCTTGTCAAGATGATGGAGTCGTTCGGATGCAGTCCGGTGGCGTTTGACGGGGGCAACAAGGCGCTGGCTGCCATGGAGGATGCCGCGCGCGCGGGCCGGCCGTTCGCGCTGGCGCTGATTGACTACCAGATGCCTGAGATGAACGGCGACGTTCTGGCGCGGGCGATTATGGGCAATCCCGCGCTGAGCCAGACGAAGATAATTATTCTTGGGTCCGCCCGGAACCGCGGGGACCTTGCGCGCATGGAGCAGATGGGTTGCGCGGCATATCTGATGAAGCCGCTGAAGCAGTCGCAGGTGTTTGACACAATCGTGACGGCGCTGGCCGCGGGCGAAGGGGCCGCAAAGGCGGACAAGCCCCAGCGCATCATCACCGAGCATAATACGACGAGGATGCACAGGGCGCGGGGCAAGAAACTGCTTCTTGTCGAGGACAACGCGGTGAACCAGAAACTCGTCGCGACCATGCTGGCGAAGACCGGGTACAACTGCGACATCGCGTGCAACGGCAAGGAGGCGGTTGAGGCGGCGCGGGCGAAGAAATACGACGTCGTGCTGATGGACGTGCAGATGCCCGTGATGGACGGATTTGAGGCGACGCGCGCGATCCGCGAATTCGAGGGGGCGAACGGCCACACGATAATCATCGCGATGACCGCGCACGCCATGGCGGGAGACAAGGAGAAGTGTCTTGAGGCCGGGATGGACGATTACCTTTCGAAGCCGCTCAACCGTTCGCAGGTCGTCTCCGTCATCGACGGCTGGCTGAAAAAGAAAGCGGGCACCGCTGCTCCTGAAACGGCCACGGTGGCGGTTTCCGCGCGAGACGAAGTATTCGACGCCGCATCCGCGCTGGAGCGTGTCGAGGGGGACAGGCCGTTCTTAATCGAGATAATCGGGATGTTCAGGGAAGAATTGTCGAAACAGATAAGCGCGCTTCACGAGGCGATTGAAAAGTGCGATTCCGGCGCGGTTGTCGCGGAGGCGCACGGCATTAAGGGCGCGGCCAGGAACCTGAGCGCAAACCGGATAGCCGCCGTGGCGGCGGAAATCGAGACGAAGGCAGAGTCCGGGGACATGGCGGCGCTGCCCGCCCTGTTGACCCGGATTGGGGAGGAAATGACCGTGCTCATGGAGAGGCTGACGGTGGTTGAGCGGGAGTTCGCACAACAGGCGCCGGATTCGCGTAACTAATTGCGAAACCATGTGTTATGGAATTTTATGCCTGCGACAACGGGCAAAACGACTGGCGGCGCGAAATAATGCAATACATAAGTCCCCTACCGGCAACATGTTGCGCGTATGGCGCAAATATTTTTATTTTCGGGCCGGAATTCATGAGATTTTTTGCCCTCGAGATGTGTCTATACATATAGAAGACAATTATGACCCTTATGGAGATATCCACCTCCATAAAAATAACGACCAAGCACCACTTATCTTTCCCCTGACTGACCATCAGGGGTTTTTTTTTGTGAATTTCCGGCCGATATCAGCGTATAGGCGGCGGGCGGTTGTCAAACGGCGCAATATAGTGTATAATACAAGCGATACAAGCGGTGCCGGGATTAAAAGACAGCCTTTGCGCGGGCGTGGAACGGTGAGACTGCCATGAAAGAAGCGCTCACAAAAGAAGAGGAACTCGCGGCGGCGGTTGTCGCGGCGGCGGAGTTCCGGACCAATCCCGGAGGGATGGTGAAGTTCCGCTGCAGGTGCGGCAAGCGGATTGTGGAGCCGCTGTACCAGATAGGCCACAAGGGCTATTGCCGGAAATGCAGGCGGGGCATGGTTGTGCCGGACTTTGACGGGGCAAGCGTGCTGGCGTTCCGTTGCGAATGCGGGTTTGACGTGCCGATAGGCGAGGCGCGCTGGGGGCGCGGCGCCTGTTCAAAATGCGGGCGGCGGATTCCCGTGCGGCCCAGGCCCCAGCGCGTGCCGTTTCCAGTTCTGCCGTTCATCCTCCTGGCGGGGGCGCTCTCGGTGTCCCTGCTCCTCATCCTGATTGCTCTTGCCATTCCGATATAGCCCCCCTGCTCCAACATTAGCGTGTGCGCCGCCATGAGATGATGCGCGGCGTGCCGCCTCCACTCACGGCCGCCCTTGCGGCGTCCAAGCCCTGGGAGGAATAATACACATTGATATTGCCGCGCAAATCGAACGTGGTGAAGGTCTCAACCGCGTCCAGGGCGCCAGCGGGGTTAAGGATGATCATCGCTCCATGTATGTTTGTGTCGCCTCTGCTGGAGAAATCAAAGGGACTGCCAGTGTTTCCGGTCATGACAATCAGGCCGTTGAAGTCAAAGTTTCCTTTGACGTTGAGCGTGCCGTCAACGATAAGCACTCCGGCGCCGGAGGAGTTGCCGCTGATGGCGCAGTTCCCCTGGACGTAAGTGACTTTGGGGTTAGCCGTGGTTCCCCAGGCAGCGCCACTCGCGTCGTACTGGGAAAGGACTGTGTCGGCCTCAAGCAGCATCTGGTCCGCGAAATCCAGAACACCGTCGAAGGTCAGACTGCTTGTTGCCGCGACGTTGACGACGCTCGGGTTTGGCCCTGTGCCCTGGATGTTGTCGTTCTGCACGCCGTTGTGATGAAGCGCGGCAATAATGGCGTCGAGGGAGCCCTGATCGAACACACCGATTCCGGCCACAGTCGGCTGCGAGCCGGCCGTGCCGTTTATGTTGTAATCATGACCCGTAATGATGAAGGCGTTGCCGCAAAGACGGGCGCTGAAAATCGAGCGCGTGCCGTCATCGATGATGGTGATGGCGGCGGGCGGCGCGAGAGGATCCATGTCTATCAACTGCATCGTGGCCTCGACTTCGCGCGTAACGCCGTCATAGACCCCCGTGGAGACCAGCATGTATATGCCGGGGTAATTGGAGACGGTGGTGACGGTGAATGTTCCATTACCGAGTTGGCCGGAGATATTCCCCTCGCCTCCCGCCACGACCTGCTGTATTGAGAAGTCGAGGGCGCCCTCGGCGATGTTGAGCGCCCTTTCGCCGTTGAGGTTGTACCGTGTGGCGCGGCTTGTCCCGACGCTGCGCATGACAAAGGTGGCGCTCAGGCCGCCCACGACCACCGCGACCAGCATGACGGCGATAAGCGCGGCGCCGTGTTCGTTGCTTCTCTTGCGAATCATGTCAGTCCTCCCCGTGTCAGTTTCTTGGAAATACCAGTCCGGACAGTTGCGCGGTGATGGCGCGCCCTTGTCTGCTGTGGGTCTGTACGACCAGCGTTATCTCGACCTTGTCGCCGTTTGCGGCAAACGTGACGCTTTGAACGTTGCCGCACACTATTTGTGAATCTCCCTCTGATGTTCGGGTCAGCGTGTGCGCCTGGGCGTTGTACGAGTATGTAACGGCCGGCCCCCACAGCGTGTCCGTCAGTTCGGCGCCGCTGCACTGGTTGAAGGTGATTGAACTGGAGGTCAGGTTCCAGTCCGGGCAGGCCACCCCGGAGTCGCGTATTTCGTCACACATCCGCGTGAAGACGTCGCGCGCGCGGTCATTGTTCACCGCGAACGCGGTGTTGTCGTAATAGGCGTTCTGCCACTTGGGCATGGCGGCAAGCAGGGAGATGCTGATGACGGCGCAAATAGCCGCCACAAACACGATTTCAAGAAGCGTGAAGCCTGACGCGCCGGCATGTTTTCCTGCTTTCCTGTTCATCTCTGCACCTCTTTGGCGGTAATCAGCGTGACGAGCGAGTAGGTTTTCGCGCCCCGGATGCCGTGCCAGGATACGACGACCCTGACCGGAAGGAGTTTATAAGTTGCTGTAACCGCCCCGGCGCCGACCGCGTCGTCACCGTTGAGGTCGCGCGGCATGGCCCATGACGAATCGGTGACGTTCTCGTACAGTTGTCCATTGGAGTCCGGGAATTCGATGCGCACGGTTGTCGAGGCGCCCGGCATCTCCGTGGAGGCGAGCGTCACGGTGTTGCCCGGCGCGGTGCCGTGTCCGCCGGGGTCGTCCGAGGCGACGGAGTTGTAGTATGCGTAGGTCTTGTCAAAGCCGGCGGCGGAGTAGTCTCTGATGGCCTCCATTACTCGCGCGGCCGCGGCCCGGGCTTTCATGTTTTCGCTTGACACTTCATCCGACGTTGCCGCGCGGCTGAAGCAAACGAGCATTCCCATGGCTATGCCGGAAAACAACGCCAACGCCATGAGCATTTCAAGCAGGGTCAGCCCGCGTTCGCCGCGTGTTCTATCCAGGTTTTCTCTGCGAGAGTTCATTTGCTGCTTCCTTTCTCGTGATTGACACCGCCCTCTTGCGGGTTACGCAGCGCGATTGTTCAAAGGGAGATTGACTATGAGAGCAAGAGCGATTTTGCGAAATAAAAGAAATATGAGCGAGGAGTTGGATTATCAGATGTAGGTATAGTCCGAGCGTTATAGACTACTTACGCAAATCCCCTGCCGCGAAACCAGCACGAGGGAGAATAATCCTAACATGCTTATGCTACAAATGTTATGGCCCATGAGCCTCCCCGCGCCGGGGGGGGGATTTGTCCATGTGGATTCCCACACGCGCCCCAATGTGTCACATATCTCCCATTAAGCCAGTAGCCACGCGGCTCACGCGGCACTGCCGAAACCGCCGTTTATTGTCACTTCTGGCCGCCGCCGCACGAAGTATCGGCTATCCCGTGGCATATCTTTAAGTCCCGCCAGGGCTGGACATAACGGCCGTGAATGATATACTTCGGTGCCCTTCCCCTCATGACGCGGCTTTTGCATGGACATTTGAAATGAAAATCGCAATTTACCAGATGAGCATCCGGTTCTCCAATCCCGCCGGGAATCTTGCCGGCGCGGAGGCGTTCCTGCGCGAGGCGGCCGCTCGGAAGGCTGATGTCGCGGTCCTGCCGGAGATGTGGCCGACGGGCTTTGACCTGCCGAACGCCGGGAAGTATCTTTCCGATGCGGCGCACAATGCAATCCCGGCCCGGCTGGCGGAACTCGCGCGGGAGTTGCGGATGGACGTGATGACGGGCTCCATGCTTACGGGCGATGCTCGCGGGCGCGCGTACAACACCGCGCGCTACATCTCGCGAACCGGCGCGGCTCTTGCGGCGTATTCCAAGATGCACCTGTACCCGCTGATGGCGGAGGACAAATATCTTACGCCGGGGAATGCGCACGCGGTTTTTCCCACGCGCTTCTGCCCCACCGCCATGGCGATATGCTATGACTTGCGCTTCCCGGAACTGTTCCGGCGCTACATGCTTGACGGCGCACACCTAGTCCTCGTCAGCGCGGAATGGCCCGCCGACCATATCGGCACGATGCGCGAACTCGCGCGAATCCGCGCCATGGAGAACCAGTATTTTGTGGTAGTCGTGAACAGCACGGGCACAACGGGCGAGTACACGCTGGGCGGGATGAGCGCCGTCTATGACCCCGTCGGCAGGCCGGTTCTCGAATGCGGCGCGGGCGAGGAAATCGCCTACGCGGAAATCGACCTCTCGAAAATCCACAAGGCCCGCACCGCCCTTCCCGCCCTCAAGAGCTACCGGAAGGACATCGACTGGCTCTGAAAATATCAAACAGTTTGCCGGATTTTGCGAAACATTTAACGGTATTTGTCGTCTCAATATAATGTGAAGGTGGCGCCTCTTTTCATTTCATGGCGTATCAGGAGGCAGAGACATGAAACGCGCAATATTATCGCTCTTGTTCCTGGCAATTCTCTTTCCGCCGTTGTCCCTGGCGTTTGCTGAGGAATCCCCCACTAACGCGGACCTGCAGGCGCAAATCAAGGCGCTGATAGAGAAGTTGAGCGCGGAGGGATGGGAGAAGGCGGCGGCGGAGTTGACCAAGATCGGGTCGAAAGCCGTGGATGCGCTGGACGCCGCGACGCGGTCGGATAACGCGTTAATAGCCCAGCGCGCCAAGGAAATCCTCGACAAGATCACAAACGGGTTGACGCTGGAGGAATACAACCGGGCGAAGGAAGCCGTGAACAAACTCCGCGGCCTTAAGCATGTATACTACATGAAGGGAGGCGCACGCTACGCGCTCAAAGGAGACTTGTGGGGCTATCTTCCCGCCGCCAATCCCCTGGTTGAGGAGTTGCTTGACGACGAGAATCCAGCCATGCAGTTTTGCGGGGCTTTCATACTGGCGCAGTATGGACACGAGAAGGCGCTCGAAAAGATCGACTTCTTCCTAAAGACGTATGAGCCTTTCGCTGATGCCAAGGGCCTGGAGCAAAAGGACATGATCAAATATGAGATATTCCGCGGGTCGATTGAGGCGCTTCAGCACTGCCCGCGCGACAAGTCAAAGCCGATTGCTGAGAAGTACCTGTGGCGTCCGTACGCAACCAGCGGCATTCTCACCGCCGGGGATTGGACGGAGAAGCATTACGACGCGTTTGCCGCGCTGGCGAAGGATGGCTTGCTGGGTCGATGGGAGGTGCGGCAGTACTTCCAGCGGCTGGGGGACAAGCGCATCGTGCCGTTCCTGAAAGACGAAATCAAGGCTGGGAAGCAGGTGCGTGAGGCGCTGGAGGTGCTTGTGTCGCTGGCGCCGGAGGACCCGGAGACGCGGGAGTTGTGCATCAAGGCGGCGGAGGAGGAGAAGACCTTCGGCGAGGTCATCGGGTTTCTCGCCACGCTGGACAAGGACGCGGCGGCAAAGATGATCCGGGACAAGTTCAGCGCGTTCTTCGCGGTCGCTGACACGGTTGAGGAACCGGCGTTTGACGCAAGGAGTATGCTTGAGACGCTGAGATCCATAGAAGGCTCAAAGTGCGTGGACGTTCTCGAGAACGCGGCCCTGACGCGCCAGTTGCACGGTGAGGCGATCTATGCAATGCGGAGCCTGCCGAACGACGTCAGGCTGCCTGCGCTCAAGCGTGTGCTCGAAAAATGGAAGGGAGATGCGGCGCTCGTGCTGCGGATGCTGGCCGAGGCGAATGCGACGGATTTGTACTATTATCTAGCTCCCCAGGATTTCGGCCCGGCGAAAATACAGGGTGAGGCGGACATCATGCACATGATAGTGGATTTCGACCGGAAGGACCCGGCTGGCTACCTGCTGAAGAAACTGCCCGCGATAAGTTATCCACCCACGCAACTGCGCATGATTTCGCTCATCGCCGCGACCGGCGGCAAGGAGGCGCTGCCCCAGGTTGAAGATGTGCTAAAGGGGTTCAGCGACCGGGACGCCGTATATATCAAGGAGCGGCATCTTGTCCAGGGAATCCAAGAGGCGGCTCAGCCACAGGGCGAGCCAAGCAGGCCAACAGCACCCGATATAGAAGTCAGAGTCGGCTATGACCTGTTTCGCGTGGCGGTGTATCTCAACATGCTCGGTAAGGACAACGATGCGGAGCTGCGCGATTATCTTATCAAGCACAATTTCGCCGTGCCGAGCGTGGCAATGCCCATTTTCCTTGATGGGCTGCTCGCAACATCGGCTCCCGACTACACGAAGACGCTTCTTTACGTAATGGAAAAGGATGATAC
>Ga0315293_10007110_pt1 | contig 10414 bp, 10 predicted proteins | sample YL17G13_20_MG_FD_203071 | JGI IMG/M metagenome (GOLD analysis project Ga0315293, IMG submission 203071) | Sediment microbial communities from Yellowstone Lake, YNP, Wyoming, USA - YL17G13_20 | ecosystem: Environmental > Aquatic > Freshwater > Lake > Sediment | place: USA: Wyoming | collected... | reverse complement strand
GCCTCACCCCAAAAACTCGTCCACGAAGGAGTCGAGGATGCACTACCTGCTGATGTATGATGTCGGCCGCGACTACGTCGAGCGCAGGGCCGAGTTCAGAAACGAGCACCTGAAGCTCGCATGGGCGGCTCACGCGCGGGGCGAGCTCGTGCTGGGCGGAGCGCTCGCGGATCCCGTCGACTGCGCCATGCTGCTGTTCAAGGGCGACGGGCCGCAGGCGGCGGAGCGCTTCGCGCGCGCGGACCCGTACGTGACGCACGGGCTCGTGTCGAAGTGGCGCGTCAGGACCTGGACGACCGTCGTGGGAGCCGGCGCCGCATCGCCGGTCCTGCCTGAAGCAGCCGACCCTTAGGCCTCAGCCCTGTCGCCTTCTCAGGCTGACGCGTACTCGGGCCGGGCCGGCGAGAAGCACTCGATCACCTCGCTATCTTCGAGAACCTCGGCGCCGTGGCTTTCCATGGGGCCGAAGCAGTAGCCCGTACCCGGCACGGCGACGAAGGCCTCGCCATCCCTGTTCAGGAAGCGCACCTTTCCGCTGATCAGGTAGCCGTTCTGCACCGCGGGGTGATCGTGAAGGGGGACCTTCGCCCCCCTGCGCATGCGGAAGTGGCAGAGCATGGCCTGGTCGTTCCAGGCCAGCGTTGTACGGAAGATACCGGGGGAGCTCTCCACGCTCGGGCAGCTCTCCTGCTGGACGAGGGGCGCTCCTCTGTTTCCACTCATGGTCGCCTCTGGTTCGACTTCCTGCGGCCCCGTGTCGCCAGGCGCACGATCAGCACGACCAACCCCGCGACAATGAGGAGCACGAGCAGGACCACGCCGACAACGATCCACGTGACGAACGTCCCCCGCGAGAGCAGCGACACGGGGTTCCAGCTCGGCAAGGCGACGTTGCGCCCGAGCGGCGCCTTGTATTTCGCGGGGACGTCGGGGATGCCGTTGCCGTTCGTATCCGGGAACTGGCGGACGTACTCCATGAGCCCAACCCATTCCTTCAGCTCCTGGATGCCGGGCGCCGACTTGTCCGCGTCGACGCGGGCAGTCGCCAGGTCGGCGATGGGCTTCCCGTCCCTGTCCTTCGGGACGATCGTGAGGATTCCATACGTGAATCCCCCGATCAGCTTCAGAAACGTGGAGTTGTACATGTTGGCGGCAGTACGGTACAGCGTCGCGTTGCGCGTCGAGTAGTCCAGGGGCCGGTAGCCCTCCTCCTCGCTTCCCATCCAGATGCCAGTGACCCTGTCGAAGAGCATGCGCCGGGGATTGTAGGTGAACTTCACCCCTGACACCTGCAGGAAGTAGTCGCTGCCCTTCATGGGATAGACGCTCGTGAGGATCTCGAGGGCCTTCTTGATTTCGGCGCCGGTCAGGTACACCGTGATGATCGGGTAGGCCATGGTGTCGTCCATGCCGACCCCCAGGGGCACAACGCGGAAAAGGTCGGCGACCGAGATCCTTCCGTTCTTTCCTTTCGCCAGATCGTCGCGCAGCACCCCGTTGGATTCCACGGCAAAGGCGACCCTGGTCGTGGGGTCGGCGGGGTCGGAGTCATGCGTGTCGACGTACCAGCGGATGCTGTCGGTGACCATGTTCCCCAGCCCCGACTCCGCCAGCGGCGAAGGCATGTCCGCATCGGTCTCGGCGAGGATTTCCCAGTAGCGCAGGCCGTGGGCAGCCAACACGTCCCTGTCGATCGCGGCGATCGCTGAATCGATCTCCTTCTGCACGGCGGCGTCGCCCGGGATCGCATCGTTCACCTTGACGGTCGTGTACTTCCGCAGCGCAGCCTTCCGGTCCTTCCAGGCGAAGTCGAGCACACCGACCTGCTTCCCGTGCTCCCAGGCCTGGACGACGATCGTCCCGTTCACGACGAGCGGGATGTCGAGCTTCGTGTGCGTGTGGCCGCTCACGATCACGTCGATTCCGGGGACCTCCTTCGCAAGGAGCACATCTTCGGACTTCTTCGGGTCCGCCCACAGGCCGCTGTGCGAGAGGCAGATCACCATGTCGACCTTCTCTGTCTCCCGCAGGCTCTTCACCATCTCCTTCGCCGCCTCGGCGGGCGCGCGGAAATCCACGGGCGAGGAGAATGGAGCCACCTCCGCGGCCTCCTTCCCCAGGAGGGCGAAGATGCCGATCTTCACTCCATTGGAGACCATCACCGTGTACGGTTTCACCAGCCCCTGCGAGAAGGCCTTCTCGAGGGAGTCGTCCTTCGCGCTCTCCGCGCTGAAGACGGCATTGGAAAGGAGCACGAGGGGCATCCCGCGGCCGTTCGCCGCCGCGAGGATCCGCGCCAGGCCGTCCGGCTTCAGGTCGAACTCGTGGTTGCCCAGGCCCACCGCGTCGTAGCCCATCCTCTTCATCAGGCGCAGCTCGACCCCCTGCTCCCTGCTCACCATGTGAAAAAGCGAGCCCATGAGGAAGTCGCCCCCGTCCAGGACGAGCACGGGGTTGGCCCGATCGGCCTTCACGTTCCTGATCACCGTCCCGATGCGCGCCCATCCGCCGAGGGTCGCATCGTCCCCCGTGGTGCGCGGGGTGTAGTCCAGCTCGGGCGCGAAGCCCTCGAGGTGGGAATGCATGTCGTTGGTATGAACGATCGTGAACAGCTTCTCCTGCGAAAACGCCGGGGCGCACAGCGCGATGAGAAGCGCGGAAAGCGCGATCCTCGGGAGCCTCATCATGGGACCTCCTGTTCCGCCCACGGTATCCCGGAAGACGGGCTCTGTTCAAGTTGACCGGCCATGGGCTGGAGCGCGGAGGCACACCGAGGCGCGGTTGACGCGCGGGCCGCCCCTGCACTACCTTGAAACCCCATGATCTATCGCGATTACGGAAAGACGGGAAAAAAGGTTTCCGTCATCGGTTTCGGCGGCATGCGCTTCGCGGCCATCGACGACAGGGAGGCCTGCGTCGGGATGATGGTGGAGGCGGCCCGTGCCGGGATCAACTACTTCGACACCGCTCCTGCGTACTCCGGCATCAAGAGCGAGCAGGTCTTCGGCGCCGGCTTCGCGGAGATGAAGAGGATGAAAACCCCGTTCCTCTCCGCCACCAAGACCACCAAGACCACCGAATCCGCCATCCGCAGGGAATTGGACGCGCAGCTGAAGCGTCTCGGAGTCGACGCCGTAGACTTCTACCACGTGTGGTGCATCACCAGCCTGGAGAATTGGAGGGAGCGAAAGCGGGACGGCATCCTGAAGACGTTCCGCAAGCTGAAGGACGAGGGGCTGATCCACCACATCTGCGTGTCCAGCCACCTGATTGGCGATGACATCCGCGAGCTGCTCATGGAGGGGGTGTTCGAGGGGGTGCTGTTCGGCTACTCCGCCTACAACTTCAACGTGCGCGAGAAGGCCTTCGAGGCCATCGCCGCGCACGACCTCGGCTGCGTGGTGATGAACCCGCTCGGCGGAGGGATCATCCCGCAGAACCCCGGCATATTCGATTTCATCCGCACCCGGCCCGAGGAGACCGTCGTCGAGGCCGCGCTGCGCTTCATCATTTCGCACGAGCAGATCACCTGTGCGCTGGTCGGTTTCTCCACACGGGAGCAGGTGCGCGAAGCCGTGAAGGCGGTCGACGGCTTTTCGCCCGTGCCCGGCCCCGAGATCGCCCGGATGAAGTCCAGGCTCGGGACCGCTTTCGAGGATCTGTGCACGGGCTGTCAGTACTGCGACAGTTGTCCCGAAGGCATCCAGATCCCGAAGCTCATGGAAGCGTACAACCACAAGCGGCTCGAGGGGAACGACAAGGCGCTCACGGACAGGCTGAGCTGGCACTGGGACCTCGCGCCCTCGACCGCCGCAGCGTGCACCGAGTGCGGCGAATGCGAGAAGCTGTGCACCCAACACCTGCCGATCATCAAACGAATGGCCGAGATCGCACGACTGGGGAAAAAGGGGTAGGACCCCGGAGGGACTGCATGCAGCTGTTGAGAAGGGCGAAGGAAGCGGACCCGGGCGAGTTCTGGCGCCAGACGGGGGAAAAGCGCGGCGGGGAGGTCGGGTTTCGCAGTTTCGCCACCTTCCTCGGCGCCTCGGGAGACAAGTCCCTCATGCTGCCAGGGCTCCTGTACAGCGTGGGCGATGCGTTCTGGTTCGAGGACTTCGAGAGGGACAACTGGCTGTCGCGCATCCTCTCCTCCCGGCAGTCCTACACCAAGACCGAGCTGAGCTTCCGCAGAGCTGACGTGGATTTCACGCGGATCGTCTCCCGGCGAAGCGCCTCCCGCTGCATCGCCGGTGCCGTCCCGCCGAAGGATCTGCGCCCCATGGCCGCCGTCGCGCGGTTGCTCTCCGCGTCGGTGACGCAGGTCGGCCTGAAGGACGGCACCTCGCTGTTCTTCGAAACCATGCTGCAGGCCGAGTTCCTCGCCCTCCTGAAATCGGCATGAATGACAGGGCCGGCGGGTTCCCCCGCCGGCCCCTGCCTTCGCTCCCGCCCCCCCGCGCGCCGCTCGCCGTCAATTCCTCGCAGCCGCCTGCGCGGCGATGATCTCGCCGACCTTCGCGTCGAACGAATCCCCTTTCCCCGCTGCCGCAAGGCGCTTCTGCTCCTTCTCGATGTAGCCGGCGCGCTTGCGGGCGAGCTCCTCCAACTCGACATTGAGCGCGTTGCGCTTCACCCGCTGCTTCGCGAGGTACGCGACGCGCTCCTGCGGGGTCATTTTCTGCATCTCGGGGGGCAAATCGTCTTTGGCGACCTTCTCGAGGTCAACGATTCCGGATCGGGAGTCCTCCACGAGGTCCCCGGTTCCCTGGATCGCCCTGCCCCCGCTCGCCAGGTTGTAGCTCGCCCTGTCGGCCGCGACGGCCGCGGGCGCCTCGGCGGCCTTCGCCATCTTCATGCGGGACTCTTCCTGCTTCTCCCGCTCCCCGTAGACGACGACCGTCGCGTTGAGGGCGCCGCTCGCTTTCGCGATCGCCTCGTCGTACGGCGTCGCGATGGCCGCCATGCCGCCGCTCTGCTCCAGAGCGATGTACGCGCCTTCCGAGAGGCGCGCGATCTCCTGCCAGACAGGGGTCGTCGAGCCTTCCTCCCCGCACTGCACGGTGTTGATGATGATGTCGCTCTTCGCCGCGTGCCTGCAGATCTCGGGATAGCGCACCTCGTTGTAGTCCATGTGGGGCGGGTAGTCCCCGACGAGGAAGATGATCTTCAGCACGCCCCTGTCCCTTGTCCAGGACATCCGCGTCACCGCCTCGTCCAGGGCCTGGTTCACGCTCTCGCGATCGTCCCCGCCGCCGTTGGCCGTAAAGGACTGGAGGTTCCTGAACACCGTGTCGATGTCGTCGGTCAGGTCGAACCGCTTCGTCACGTACTCATCGCCCCTGTCCCGGTAGGAGAGCAGGCCGATGCGCACCTCGGGGGTCGGTTTGCGCGCGATGATGCTGTTCGCGATCGCCCAAATCTTCAGCTTGGCCCCCTCGATCAGGCCGCCCATGGAGCCCGTGGAGTCCAGCACGAAGGCCACCTCGACCCGCGGCTTCACCGCCGGCTTCGCCGACGGCTCCGCCGCCAACCCCGTTGCCGCGGCGGCGAGCATCGCCGCCGCCATGAATCCCGCCACATTCCCGCGCTTCATGATCTCACCTCCGCACCTGTATGAGAGTGTCGTCAACGACGACGTCCACCGAATCCCCCAGGGCGAGCCACTGCGCCGCATGGGGATGCTTCTTCACGATCTCGAAGTACTCCTCGCTCCCGAACCGGACCTGGCGGTTTCCCAGGCCGCGCTTCGACTGGGCTGTCGAGTCAGTCCAAATCTGGCCGTTCTGGTAGAAGGCTCGTCCATTCACCACGCGCACCTGCTGGGCATAGTTGCGCGCCTGCGCTGCACGATAGCCGCCCGTGCCGGAGCCCGCGGGTGAGGCGGGCAGCAATTTCTCGAGCCCCTCGGGCCGGGCGGCCTGACCCAGGTTCGTGCTGGAGCGCAGATCCTGAACGGCCATCGAGTTGTCGACCGCGATCCTGCCCGACCTGCTCGCTTCCGATTTCGCCTCTCTCCGGACGGACTCCATCGCCGATTTCGCGGCATCGCGCGCGCCCCGATCGTCCTCGAGCTCCTGGAAGGTGCGCAGGGGCGAGGGCACTCCACGGCCGGCCTCGTCCTCGAGGATGAGGTACGCCGTGTAGGGAGTGACAATGCCGAACGCCCGTGCGAGGCTCACCACCTCGTCCCGCAGTTCCCGTGACTCGCCGTGCATCCGGATCTCGTCCAGCAGCACCCCCACGCGCCGGGTCGCCCACAGCCGGGGGATGAACGTGTTGTCCGGCTCGGACTCGGGGAAGCCCACCTCGGCCGTGAACTCGTGCGGCCTTCCATTGAAAGTCCCCGTGATCCGCGCGGCCGAGGGCCCCCTGCCCGCGTACCTTCCGAACACGACGAGCATGTCACCGTTGAACAGATCGGGAAGCCTCTTCGGCAGGACCTGCGTGATCCGCACGCCGGGGTTGGTGAAGCTGAGGGAGATGTCCGAGAGCACGGGCTCCCTGATCTTCGTGTAGAAGCTGCTCACCTTCACCTCGATGTCCTCCGCGGGCAGCACGTACTGGCTCACCGCACGCGTTTCATCCGCGATCCTGTCCAGCAGGTGCGTGTTCACGTCCGTGCCGATGCCGAACGAGAAAATGCGCGCCGCGGAGCCGGCCTTCTTCACCTGGTCGACGAGCGGGTCCTCCTGCGTCTCCCCGACAGTGGGCAGGCCATCGGTCAGGAAGATGACCATGAAGGGGCTCGCGCTGCGGCCGCGCAGGGCGAGGGCCTTGCCCAGCGCCTCGCCGATCGCAGTTCCTCCGATGGGGGTGAAGCCGTCCACCAGCTCCCTCGCCCTCTCGAGGTTCGCCTTCGTGGCGGGCACAAGTCCCCCGAGCTGGGCCTCGGCCTCGGTCGAGAAGCGGATGATCTCGAAGGCGTCGTTCGCATTCAGGTTGGCCAGGCAAAAGCCGAGCGCCTTCTTCGCTTGCGCGAGCTTGGCGCCCGCCATGGAGCCGGAGGTGTCCAGCACGAAACAGATGTCCTTCGGCGCAACCGACCCCTTCGCCGCCGTGATCCCCGGGGAAGCCAGGAGCATGAAGTACCCGTCGCTGCCGGGCGACCTGCTCGCCAGGAAGTCGATGCCGACGGGGTTCGGCGTGCGCGAGTAGATCACCTTGAAGTCGCTGTCCGGCCACACGTCCCTCGCCTCCCATCCCACCACGGCCCGCCGCTCGCCTTCGCGGCGGATCTCAGCGGGATGAGTGGGGCAGTACACGCTTTTCAGCTGCTCCCTCCCGTCGAGGGTCACCTTCACCGACACGTCCCGCACGGGCGAGGCGCTGAACTTCTCCGTGTTGAGGGGGTAGACATATTCCACGAGACCGGCGTCGCTGCGCAGCAGCTGGGTGTAGCTGATCCTGACGCGCTTGCGGGAGCCGGGCTCGATGGGGAAGATCCGCAGCTTGAAGGCGCCCCGGCCGACATACTCCAGCAGGGCGGGGTCAAGGGCCTTGCGGACGATCTCCTCGTACAAGGCGCGAGCCTTGTCGGCGGGCAGCAGCTCCGCCTCCATCATCCTGCCGTTGATGTCCATCGAGAACCTGTCGATGTGCGCGCCTTCGGGCAGAGGGAAGATGTAGGTGCCCTCCAGCCGCCTGTCGTTCGGGTTGTAGAACTCCTCGTCCACCGTGGTCACCGCGACGAGGTCCGTGATCGCCACGCTCACGCGGTGAAAGCTGACCTCGAGCGGCGCGAAGCTGAAGTGCCCGGGCAGCGGGTGGGGCGGGTCGTGCACGACGATGAACCCGTCCGCCCTGCAGAGGGCCGGTAGGACGAGGGCCCAGAAAATGACGAGCATGAGGATAGCCTGGCGCGCCTGCGTGCGCGGCGCGGCATCCCGGCGCTGTGCGGCATCCCGGCGCTGCGGCCGGCTGCTCTCCTCTTTCCTCCTGATATCCATTCTGACCTCCTGTCACGACGATTTGACGCCATGAGTGTAGGTCCGGGTCAGGAGGCTGTTGTCAGAGCCGGGAAAAAGGTTTGTAAAAAGGGTGTAAAAGCCGCAGGCCCCCGACCGCCCCGCGCTCAGGGCGCCCGACGCTCAGGGCGCCCGGCGCTTAAGGCGCCCTATTGAATCCCACGAGCAGCGTCGCGAGGTGGTTTCCCCGCGGGAAGTCGTACTTCTCCCGCAGGTAGCCGTCGGCCGCGATCGAAGGACTGTTCGAGACCACATCGGCGATCCCGAGCTCGCACCTGCGCTCGTCGAGCTCGGGGAAGGCGAGCGGAGGGAGGATGAAAAGGCACGGCACCCCGCGGCCGGTTCTGCGCTCGGGGAACATGGCGAACGTCTCTGCAAGAAAAACGGCCTCCTCCGCGGAGACGTCCCGGTTTACGACGATCTCCTCCCCGATCACGCGGTAGCGCCGCCCCTCGATGCGCAGCTCGTGCGGCTCGTGCGCCGCTTCATCCGGCAGCCTCAGGGCCGGCGCCGCCCCGTCGAGCTCCTCGACCAGGTACACCGTCGGCGTTGGCGGCGGGCGGAAGGAGGCGTCCTTGAGCACGACGAGCGTTTCCGCCCGACCGGCCGCCGACTGGACGCCGATGTTGCGGATGGGAATGACGGAGGAGCCCTCGTACTCCAACTCGACTTGAAGGAGCCTCGCCTGCGCCTCCCCATCGAGCCGGCGCACGTCCTTCACGCCCTCCAAGCCCCTCAGGATCCCCTCGATTGCTTCGATCTCAGCAGCTGCCATGCCCCGCCATCCTACCACGAATCGATGCCCCGCATCGACCACGTCGAAGCCGCTGAGCTGAGAGCCGCTGGCAGTCCTGAAAGTGCCGACGAATAGCTCTACCGAATGGTCCCGGATTGTTTCCCAGACCATGGATACGTCAACGCTGAAACACTCATGGATCAGCTTGTTCCTCATTCCCTCTGTTAAAGATTCGATTTCCGAGACACGAAATCACGGTGGTCGCGCTTCATACGTAGACGACCTCGCGCCGAACCGATTCTCCGATATGGGGTTTCAAAGCCTCTCGGGAAACCAGATCGACTTCAAGGCCGGTCATCTCACTCAACTCCGCCTCGAGCTCCACGAATCGGAGCAGACTTATGGGCTTCTCAAAATCGACAAGCACATCAAGGTCGCTTACCTTGCCGTGCTCCTGTCGAACGTAGGGGCCAAACGCGCCGATTTCCCGGATGGAGTACTTCCGCCGAAGGTATTCCTTCTTTCGTGACAACAACGCAATGACCTGGCCGAGATCTCTCGATTCCATCCGCAGCCTCCATTCGGGAATGTCTCCCCCTCATCGCCAGGCCAATTCCATTATCCCTCCCATGGCGCTTCCTTTTCGAGTGGTGCTTCATGGAGGGAATCCGTGCTGGAGTTGTGCGCCCGGCCTTGTACAAGCGTCAGCTTCCCGTTACCATGGGCGACCTATGAACACGGGAAAGCTCGTCAGATTGAACAGGATATTCTCCCACTCCTCCCGGCGATTGTGCTCGATCGCGGTGGATCACTTCGCCATCTATCCGGAAGGCCTGCCGCCCGGGCTGCTCTCGATGCGCGAGACCCTGAAGGCCATCGTCAAGGCCAGGCCCGACGCCGTGACCATGCAGATCGGCATCGCCTCGACGTTCTGGCAGGCGCACGCGGGAACGGTCCCCCTCATCCTGCAGAGCTCCATGATCAGGCCCGACGACAGCTCTCTGGCCCAGGGAGCGACCCCCGAGGATGCGGTCCGCCTGGGCGCTGATGCCATCGCGGTGGTCGGTTTCATGCGGGGGAAGACCGAAGCGCACTACCTGCAGGTCGTGGCAGACTGCGTCCGCCAGGCAGCGCGCTGGGAGATGCCAGTGATTTTCCACGTCTACCCCCGCATCTTTGCAGACGGCGGCGTGACGATCTCCTACGAGCCCGAGGACATCGCGTGGGCCGCGCGCTGCGGGGCCGAGCTCGGGGTCGACGTGATCAAGGTGCCCTACTGTGGTGACATCGCGGCGTACGCGCAGATCGTGGCGCAGAGCCCCGTTCCCGTCGTGGCGGCCGGCGGGCCGAAGGCCGCGGACCTGCGGGCAGCCCTCGCCATGATGGCCGATGTCGTGAAGAGTGGCGCGGCCGGCGCAACGATCGGGCGCAACGTCTGGGGCTTCGACCCCATCGGAGCCTCAGTGAAGGCGTTCAAGGCGGTCCTGCACGACGGCCTGGGACCTGACGATGCCCTCAGAAAAGCGGGGCTCTGAGCAGCTCACGACGCGCTGGCGCTTCCCCCACCCGAGCACGGCGGATGAAGAAGGCCTCGTTGCCGTTGGCGGGGACCTCGAGCCGGGAACCCTGGTCCACGCCTACACCAACGGCATCTTCCCCTGGACGACCAACCCGATCACGTGGTGGTCTCCCGATCCCCGGGCGATCCTCGAGC